>OKSX01000263.1_pt1 | contig 37463 bp, 22 predicted proteins | sample 1606391 | NCBI WGS metagenome assembly OKSX01 (sample SAMEA3879578, study PRJEB24766) | human gut metagenome | biome: human-associated habitat; feature: feces | place: USA | collected 1985/1987
CTATTACGATGATTTCAGCATGTGGGACACGTATAGGGCTCTCCATCCGCTCATCACTCTTATCGACCCGCAACGCAGCGGAGAGATGATGCAGTCGCTCGTGCTCAAAGGGGAGCAGGGGGGATGGATGCCGATCTTCCCTTGCTGGAACAGTTATACGGCGGCGATGATCGGCGATCATTGCGCCGCGGCGATAGCCGATGCGGCGGTGAAGGGTGTAGGCGGCTTCGACCTGAAGGAGGCCTACAGGCTGCTTCGCCGCAATGCGTTCGATTCGCCGGAGACCTTCGGCGAGTATGCTGACGGCATGGGGAGGCGCGCCCTGAAATCGTATCTCCATTACGGATATGTGCCGGTGGAGGATGGCGTGAACGAGGCCTATCACAAGCGTGAACAGACCTCACGCACGCTCGAATATGCGTTCGATGACTTCGCGCTCGCCCAACTTGCGGCTGTTGTCGGGGAGAAAGAGGATGAGGAGGAATTGCGTCGCCGTGCGGGTAACTATCGCAACGTTATCGATCCGGCTCTCGGGTATGCCAACGGGCGCCATGCCGACGGGCGGTTTGTGGCCGGCACAGATCCTTTCGATTTCAACTCAGCCATCACGGAGGGTGCGCCATGCCATTACACATGGTATGCGCCTCAGGATGTGGAGGGACTTGTGGAATTGCTCGGGGGTAAGGAGCTTTTCGAGGCTAAGCTCGACTCGATGTTCAGCGAAGGCCGTTATTGGCATGGCAACGAGCCTTGCCATCAGGTGGCATGGCTCTACAGCGCTATCGGACGGCCCGACAAGACGGCGGAGCGTGTGCGTCACATCATGGATACGGAATATCTTGACGCCCCCGGGGGATTATCGGGCAACGACGATGCCGGCCAGATGTCGGCATGGTTCGTCTTCGCGGCCATGGGCTTCTATCCCGTGGCTCCCTCGACCCCCTATTATTACCTCGGGGCGCCGCTCTTCGAGCGGATCACAATAACGCCGGCAACAGGGATCGCGGCGTCACCGTCCGGGAAAGGAGAGTCGCCGGCGCCCTCATTCACGATAGAATCCCCCGGCACACCGGCCGTGAGCTCGGTGCTCCTCAACGGCCGTCCCATCGCCCCCGATCGCCTGCCGCACGCCGCCCTCACCGCCGGCGGCCACCTCCGCTTCTTAGGGAATAGATGATTAGCAGATAGATTTGACGGATTTGAATTTTCGTCGTGCCTTTGTATTCCGAAAAAGTGTAACAAGTGACAATTTTTCGGAATAGGACTTTGGGAATGGAACGAAATACAAATTTTGACAGAGCCAATTCCCAAATATCGCCAAATTGGTTAATGAAATATCGCCAAATTGGTTAATTTGTAATCGCCATATTTGGTAATCTTTATACCTGTGGAGTGACTGGTGAGATTGTGCACGGCGATGTCGGGATTTTTTTGTAATTTAGTCTAAATTTCAACAGAATTAATAATCAGCGGAATGGATAACGGTCAGATTATATTATTTCAGACGCAGGGAGGTGAAACTAAGATCGAGGTGCGGCTCTCAAATGAAACGGTATGGCTTACCGCCGATCAGATGGCGGAGCTGTTTCAACGCAACAAATCTACCATATCAAGACATATTAAAAACGTATTCGAAAGTGGTGAATTACAACGTAATTCAGTTGTTGCAGAAAATGCAACTACTGCCTCAGATGGTAAAACTTACACAGTTGCATATTACAATCTTGACATGATCATCAGCGTCGGGTATCGTGTCAACTCGCATCGCGGCGTACAGTTCCGGCAGTGGGCTACTCAGGTGTTGAAAGAGTACATGATTAAGGGATTCGTTCTCAATGACGATTTACTTAAAAACGCCGGGCAAGGAAATTATTTTGACGAATTGTTGGCGCGAATCCGAGACATCCGCAGCTCGGAGAAGGTGTTTTATCGCAAGGTACTGGAAATTTATGCCTTAAGTATCGACTATGACCCTCGCACCGCCATCACCCAACAGTTCTTCAAAACGGTTCAGAACAAGATGCATTTTGCCGCCCACGGACATACTGCCGCAGAAGTTGTCTATGACCGAGCCAATGCCGAAAAAGATTTCATGGGTCTTACAACATGGCGAGGAGCTATGCCTACCAAACATGAGGCTGAAATTGCGAAGAATTATCTTTCAGAAGAGGAGGTCGATATGCTTAATCGCATTGTCAATCTATATCTTGACTTTGCCGAACTTCAAGCAAAGAGCCACATCCCCATGTATATGAAAGACTGGATTCAGAAACTCGACGACTTTTTGAAGCTGTCGGGGAAAGAATTGCTGAACCATGCCGGAAGCGTGTCAGCCGAAGTTGCCAAACTCAAAGCCAATGAGGAATACGACAAATTCCGCGAGCGCACCCAGTACCAGCTATCTCCGGTCGAAATCCATTTCCTTGAAGCCTTTGAAGCCGAAAGAAAGCGTCTAGGAGTCAAGAAATCCTAACTGACTACTGTGAGCTGTCACGCTGCGGCGTTGACAGAATGTTGACGTAAATTTTGATTTTGCAGACAATTCAACAATACTCCATCTTTAATCCGGCAATTCGATAGTTCGCGTTGTCGGATTTCTATTTGTGGAATAGTGTATTGTCGGCCACTCGCATAGTATCATCGCAAAAAAACAAGCAACTGCATGAACGAATTTGCATAAAGATATTAACGCGAGTTCGGGGATAAGAGAAAGCCTAAAAATGTTGAATCGGCAGCTTGAAAAAGTCACTATTCTTTTGGCAATATCATAGATATTTAGCAATTTAGTGGTATCAGACGCATGAGGCTTACTGATGCCGTCTTTGCCAGAATGGTTGTCGATATCCGCTCACTGGTTGAATCTATGCCATCGGAACAGAAAACTGATTTAGATGGCGGATTTATGACTGCCCTCACCGTCGGCGGCCACCTCCGCTTCTTAGAGAATAAATGATTGCTGTGTAATTAAAAATTGCTATTTTTGTAATAAGAAATGCAAAGGCCGATGCGGACGCAATTTATTGCGTCCCTACCGCGATGCATTCTATAGATCATAAATTCAAATACTTACTTATTTCTTTCTTTCCCATCTGATCAATCCTCTGTCTTAAAACCGATACGCTTGTGGGGTGAGGTTTTCTTTTTGTCAGCCTGTAAATCCGCAAGAGCTGTATTGATGGCTTCCAACTGAATGCGAGTGTCTTCGTTGATGTCATTATAGTCGGCAAAGATTTCCTCAAGATCTTGCTTTAGCTCTTCGAAGTTCTTTTCAAGGGTAGTGAGGCGCAAAGTTAAGGGATTGGCAGCTATCATCTGCCTGACAGTAACAAAAGCTCTCATTATACCGCGATTCACTTCAATAGCGGTTGTGCTCCTTAGAACACTTGAGAGCATTGCGACCCCCAATTCAGTGAAAGCAAAAGGGAGATATTTGATATTACTTCCTCGAGTTCCGTTCAAGGTGCCAATTTGGCATCTTGAAAGTTCATCTTTGGTTAACTCAAACATGAAATCGTCCCCTTCAAATCTTTCGATATTCCTTCTAACTGCTCTTTTCAGTTGACCGGTCTCTACTCCATACATTGCTGCAAGGTCAAAATCGAGCATCACTTTTTGACCTCTTATCTCATAGATTTTGGAACGGATTATCTCTAAATCATTCATGACATTCAGTTTTTAAGGTTACCGGCTTCCCACAATGCGGATCCCATGATTACAGAGTGGACAATCAAGAGTCAAATCTAATCCTGTCGGGCAAACGAGAGAATGAGAAAAGCGTAGCTGTTCGATTGTTCGATTAGCTACGCTTCTTTAAAAGTGATCCGGCCGGGACTCGAACCCGGAACCCACAGCTTAGAAGGCTGTTGCTCTATCCAGTTGAGCTACCAGACCAATCAGAAAAAACGTGTTTATGTTTTGCGGTCACAAAGTTAGTGATTTTTTTCAAATCCACAAAGAATTCGTTCATTTCCCATAATTTCAAGTTTCTGCAAAACTTTTTCGATATACTTGCCGCAGTTCAATCAGACTGGTTTGCAGCAAGCTTTCCTAATATTTCCTCAAGATTGTCGTGGGGAGCGAGATGCATGCGTTCGCGCAGACGATGTCGGTTCATTTTTACACTCGAAGGCCGGATATTCAACATGTTGGCAATCTGTTTAGTATCCATGCCGGCATAGATATAAACTGCCATCTTTAGGTCACCCTCGGTCAATTCCGGGAAAGTGCGTCTAAGGTTATCGGTGAAACCGGGAGATACCATGGTATAAATTTTTCTAAAATCCTCCCAGTCTGATTGCCTATTAAGATGACTGCTGATAATGGAATCGAGTTTACGGGCTTCGTTGCGGGTGATTCTGCCGTCATGTTCCATATCTTCTATGCTCTTGAGTACAGATTGTAGGACTTTGTTTTTTTCAGTCATCTCGAAACAAATGCTTGTTGTTTCCCGCCGGTTCATCTCTGCAATGGAAGTCTGACGCGCTACTTCCATATCTGCTTCGAGTTTGCGTTGCCGCTCACTTCCAACCTTTTTCTGCATAACAATATAAATTGTCATGGAGAGCAAAAGTAGCAGCATTCCTACGAACAACCATAGAGTACGTTCCTCTCTTTTCTCCTGAGCAAGATTATCGTTATAACGTCTTACACGTTCTAAATCTTCTATTCTTAACACTTCCTCATGATTTGCAGTTCTTACAATTGTTTCGGATTTCTCTATGAATCGGCGGGTAAGAAGAAGCGCGCTATCGTTCTTTCCTTCTCGTTCGACTCTGAAGCTGTTATCGAATAAAATATTAGCTTGAAGGAAGAGATCGACATCTTCAAGTTTATGAAGAAGATCCTTCAAAATGGAATCTCCTCCTATTGTGTCACCATCTCGGTATCGAAAAAAAGATTCGTACCATCGGCTCGTCGATGACATGTTTTTGTCACCTAATTGATCGGCCATTTTAGCTGATTCCCTCATACAGGTAAAGTCTTTCCTGAGAATTCCTATATCAAAAATGAGTTTGTTGAAGAACCATGGATCCATACGAAGAGAAGGGACATTGAGTAACTCACTGAGTACGCTATCAGCGCACAGGGTATCATTCTTATTTATGTAATGCAGGCCGATGTTGAGTTTCATCCACAGTTCCAATTTTTTCAGGCCGAGGCGTGAATAATTCGTGGCCGCTCGTTGATAAGCCTCAATTTCAATGTCTCCTTGTTCAAGATTTGACATCAACACGGCAAACATTACATCAGCGTGAGATTTCAGCAAAGAATCGCCCGTAGCGTCAGCATAATTCTTTACGTTTTGAAGTCTGATCAGATCAGTTGCCAAAGATTTGTTGATATGCGTATTGACCAAAAGATCAATCCGGGCTATGTCATAAGAGTATGTGACTGAATCAGCCAGCTCTCGTGCTTTGGCTGCATAAGTAAGCATACTGTCTTTTTTTTGAATACGATGATAATATTTGGCACGCCAGTAGTATACTCTGCTTTTAAGTTGTTGCTCTTCGGGGTGCCGGCCTGCGATACTGTCGAGCTGGCCTATCATGGAGATAAGCCTTCGGGGGTCGGAACATGCGGCATTTTCCCTATCCAACGCTATTGTAATGGAGTCTGCGTCTTTGAGAATCGGTTTCCATCGGAACAGATCCCTGTTTGGTTTTGAACAGCCGACAACAAAGAAAAGCATGGCGCTCAAAGCAATTGAGATGTAGTTGCGCATTGAATTCATGTCGTAAAGGTAAGGAATTATTTTAATGTAACCTCGTTATATTCGGCATGTAAACCTATAGTAACCCTATTTGATTTTGGAGAGAAACGGTTTTGACGTAGTTTTACGGAATCAAGTACTAAAAAGATAACCACAATGAGAAATCTAATGACAGTAGTGGCTATGGCCGTAATTTTCTCGGTAAGCGGCTTTTCGCACAATCCGGAGTATTCACATTATTATCATCATTCAAAAGAGATGCATGGCATACGTGTGGAACCCGCATCTGAAGGGAACATTCAAGAAATACGAGGGAAAATATGTAATAGCGAACGTGTCGCGGGAGATATCACCGCAAAAATCAGTTTTAGACTCGATCAGCAGAAAGGAGATAGTCCCTTTGCTGTATATGTCGTGCCGGTGGGAAGTGATGATAAAGAGGAAGTGCGGAGATTCTATGTCGAGAGTGGCCAAAGTGAAATGGACTTGAATCTTCCGGCCGGGAGGTATGACCTCGCTGTGGTCGGAAGTCGGGAAGATTATAAAGAGTGTGTGCTACTCTGCTACGAAGATTTGGAGATTTCCGAAGGTTTTGAGAAGCATGTCTCTTTCGATGAGGCTGAAATTTCGACAAATCTGGTTCTGACGGGTTCTGATGGCACTGTTATTGATGACTACAATCTGGTCAGGTGTGATCTTTATTTAATTATTGATTGGAAAAATAAGTTCGGCGAACTGGCATTTATCTTAGTAGGAGGAGCCGACAACTGGACCATGGGCAAAGTTTTACGGACTAATTGCATATCTGATTCATGGAAATTCACTCTGCTTGGTGAGTATCTTTGGACAGGAGCCACGACTTGTGTTGTCCTGCCAGTGGATTTCTCTCTTCCAAAGCAGACCCCTTCTTCCTCGAATTGGTTTAAAAAAGATGTAGGATTCTGCAAAACTCCTCTGAATATAAGAAAAGATGAGATTTTTGAGAAAGACGATCCTGACTATTACGCCTATAGCTATCTTCGAACATTACTAATTGACGGGGAATGGATTATGACAGATGGAGGAAACGGGGCACGCCCGGACGGTGCTCTTCGCCATAACGAAAACTTCTATGAATTTTGGGAGCCGGAGGGATACGATGGATTATCTAAAATAAAGATTTTTCCAAGCGGTTCGAATGTAGTGCTGCATGTGGGTGCGTCTCCTGATATACAAGGAATGCCAATTGGCCTCACTGCCGATGGGCTGCGGCAGACAGGAGTGCATCCTGAATCAGGATGCACCGGTTATTACAGTTTCACCGACAAAGGCGTGAAAGATTATTCGGGGAATCCTTATCTCAATGTCGCTCCACCCTATGGGACACTCGGTAACTGCGCGCCCACGCTGATAACAGTCCCAAACGCCGCGTCGTTCGATTTTGACTTCAAGGGAAGATACGGAGAGAATCTAACAATCGACGCCACTTCATATTATTCCCCGAGTTATGAATGGGACAACGAACTTCGTGAACAACTTGGATTGCCGGTTTGTGATGTTTCAGTAAAGGCAAATGGGAAAGAAATCTGCAATTCAATAGATTCATTTTTAGATGTACGGAAAGGAAGCGGAGTCATAGATGGCAAGATTTCGACCGACAATGTTATTGTGGACGGGACAATCCCGGGATTTTCAACAGCAGAGTTTCACTATGATTCGAGCAAAGGCAATGGTTCTTCCCCAACGTTGACGCTCCTCCAGTTCCGTAATTCGGAAGGTGATGTGACCGATCGATTCTCTCGACCGGAAGAAGGTGCCGTGACGGTATATGCGATGGCTCCCATAGAAAAACTTGATTTTACTGACGGTTTCAAGCTTTGGTTTGAGACAGGAAAGATATCCAAGATAAAAATGGAATGGTCGCCTAATGGGAAGAATGAATGGAAAGAAATGGCGGTCAAAGAGAATCCTGAATATTTTTATATGCCCGGATGGGGACATTTTTTCTCCGGCTCGCTTGCCGGAGTGGACAAAAAATGCGATAACGGATGGTATGATCTCCGGATTTATATCGAGGATGAGTTCGGTGCATGGCAGCGGCAAACGGTTTCTCCTGCGTTTCGTATCGGGAGCCCATCAGTAGTAGATCAGGTATCAAATGAGGAAGAAAACGTGAGAGTAATAGGCGGTTCTATTGTTGCACCTGTCACAGCTAAAGTTTATAATGTTTCAGGGAGAGAAACCGGTCGGTCAAATCTCGATGCAGGGATCTATTTTGTGGTTATTCGGGGAAGAACAGGAAAAGTAGTAGTCGGACGACGTTGACATATAAACTTAATCCATAAGAGGTCTGCTACAGCAGCAAATCTGGGCATCGGAATCATTCGGATTTCGGTGCCCTTGTTGCACTCGTAAAGCATATAGCTCAGAAAGAGGATGGAAAAATGTGGAAGAAATGAAAAATATCGATTTTTATTTTATGGATTGCGGAAATAATGATAAATTTGCAAAAGAACCCGACCCGTCCGGCAGCGAGAAGCCGCTTCCGGAGGGGTTTCAGTCATGAAAATTAATAGTGGGCCGGGGTCTATGTCATGAAAATTCAAAAATATAACTAATAATTAAACAAAAACTGCTATGTGGTTATCAAACTCGTCTATAGGACGTAAGTTCATCATGGCCCTCACGGGTGCATGCCTCGTCCTATTCGTTACATTTCACTGTTTGATGAACGCTATTGCGATCTGCTGGCCGACAGCCTACAACTCGGTTTGCGAATTCTTAGGCGCGAACTGGTATGCACTCGTGGCCTCGGCAGGTCTGGCGTTGCTCATCATCCTCCACATCATCTATGCCGTGATGCTCACAATCCAGAACCGGCGCGCACGCGGCAACGAGCGTTATGCCATCTCACGCACTCCCAAAGACGTGGAATGGTCGTCGAAGAACATGTTCGTGCTCGGACTCGTGATTCTCGCTTTCCTCGTTGTGCACCTCATCCAGTTCTGGGCCAAGATGCAGCTTGAGGAGATCCGCGGAGTCGAGGGCGCTATTCCCCCGGCAGCAGGCACGCTCTTCATCCAGATGGCATTCGTAGAGGTATGGACTCCGATCGTTTACATCATCGGATTCGTGGCTCTCTGGTTCCACTTCAACCACGGTTTCTGGTCGATGTTCCAATCGATCGGCTGGGACAACCAGGTATGGATCGGCCGTCTGCGCAAGATCGGATGCTGGTGGGCTTCGATAGTGGTTCTCCTTTTCATCGCCCAGGCTGTGGTGTTCACAGTCAAGGCCCGCGACCACTATTATCTGACCAATGAGGCTCTCCGCGAGCAGTATAAGGATATGGTATGGCCTATGATCGAGAAAGACTTCGGTCCTGACATGGCTCAGCTCGGCATGCAGATCGAGATGTCGCCCTATTCGCAGGTATCGATGGGTCTTCGCCAGATGGAACAGCAGCAGCGTCAGCAGATTGAGCAGCTCAACACTCCCGAAGGAAAGGAATATGTGAAGAACAATCCTCAGATGGCCGAGAATATGGATAAGCTCCAGAAACAGCTCAATGGTCTCGAGAGAGCGGTGAAATTCTTCGACTACCTCGAGCAGGATGACCAAAAACCCGAATTAATAATACCCGGTGCAGCCGGACAATCCAGATAATTAGCGATATGGAAGCAACAGATCAGAAAGTAAGAGTAATGAGTCCGGCCGATTCGAAGATCCCGGAGGGTCCTATCGCTGAGAAATGGACCAATTACAAAGCACACCAGAAGCTTGTGAACCCCGCCAACAAGCGCAAGCTCGACGTGATCGTGGTCGGCACCGGCCTTGCCGGCGCCTCCGCGGCCTCAACGCTTGCCGAGATGGGATTCAACGTGCTTAACTTCTGCATACAGGACAGCCCGCGCCGCGCCCACTCTATCGCGGCTCAGGGAGGTATCAACGCCGCCAAGAACTATCAGAACGACGGCGACTCCGTATACCGTCTTTTCTACGACACAGTGAAGGGTGGCGACTACCGCGCCCGCGAGGCCAACGTATACCGTCTGGCCGAGGTGTCGAACAATATCATCGACCAGTGTGTGGCACAGGGCGTTCCTTTCGCCCGCGAATACGGCGGCCTGCTTGCCAACCGTTCGTTCGGCGGCGCTCAGGTGAGCCGTACGTTCTACGCCAAGGGACAGACCGGCCAGCAGCTTCTGCTCGGCGCCTATTCCTCGCTCAACCGCCAGATACACTTGGGTAAGGTGAAGAGCTACAACCGCTATGAAATGCACGAGCTCGTGCTCATCAAGGATAAAGACGGCGTTGAGCGCGCACGCGGCATTATCGCCAAGAACCTTGTTACGGGCAAGTTCGAGCGTTTCGCCGCTCATGCAGTGGTCATAGCCACCGGCGGCTACGGCAACGCCTACTTCCTTTCGACCAACGCAATGGGCTGCAACTGCTCCGCTGCCATGGCATGCTACCGCAAGGGCGCATATTTCGCAAACCCGGCGTTCGTGCAGATTCACCCGACATGTATACCCGTTCACGGCGACAAGCAGTCGAAGCTGACGCTTATGTCCGAGTCTCTCCGTAACGACGGCCGCATCTGGGTTCCCAAGAAACTCGAAGACGCCAAGAAACTCCAGAGCGGGGAAATCAAGGGAAGCGATATTCCCGAGGAAGACCGCGACTACTATCTGGAGCGCCGCTATCCGGCATTCGGTAACCTCGTGCCCCGCGACGTTGCATCGCGTGCCGCCAAGGAGCGCTGCGACGCAGGCTATGGCGTGAACAACACTGGTCTGGCCGTGTTCCTCGACTTCTCCGAAGCCATCAACCGCCTGGGCATCGATGTTGTGCGCCAGCGCTACGGCAACCTCTTCGACATGTATGAGGAGATCACCGACGTGAACCCCGGCGAATTCGCCCGCGAGGAGAACGGCGTGAACTATTACAACCCGATGATGATCTTCCCCGCCATCCACTATACGATGGGCGGTATCTGGGTAGACTACGAGCTCCAGACCTCTGTGAAGGGACTCTTCGCCATAGGCGAGTGCAACTTCTCCGACCATGGCGCCAACCGTCTGGGCGCATCGGCTCTGATGCAGGGTCTCGCCGACGGTTATTTCGTGCTCCCCTATACCATCCAGAACTATCTGAGCGACCAGATTACGGTTCCTCATTTCCGCACCGACACTCCTGAATTCGATGCCGCCGAGAAGAAATGCTTAGAGGCAGAAGAGCGCCTGATGAACATCAAGGGAACACGTTCCGTCGACTCGATCCATAAGGAACTCGGCCACATCATGTGGGAATATGTCGGCATGGCCCGCGACAAAGAGGGATTGGAACTCGCTCTCCAGAAGCTGAAAGAGATCCGCAAGACTTTCGACACCGACCTCTTCATCCCCGGCACAACCGACGGTATGAATGTAGAACTTGACAAGGCATTCCGTCTGAACGACTTCATCACCATGGGCGAGCTCGTGGCTTACGATGCCCTTAACCGCAACGAGAGCTGCGGCGGACATTTCCGCACCGAGTATCAGACCCCCGAAGGCGAGGCACTCCGCGACGACAAGGATTACTTCTACGTTGCATGCTGGGAATATGAGGGCAGCGACGAGAAGGCTCCCGAACTTATCAAAGAACCCCTGCACTATGAGGCAATCAAGGTTCAGACACGTAACTATAAGTCATAAAAAATTGAACAATGGAAGATAATATAATGAAAGTCAATCTTAGGATATGGCGTCAGGCCGGTCCTAAGGCAAAGGGCGGTTTTGTGACTTATCCCGACGTGGAGACTACGCCCGATACTTCATTCCTTGAGACTCTCGACATTCTCAACGAGACTCTGATCGAGAAAGGGGAGGAGCCCGTGGTGTTCGACCATGACTGCCGCGAGGGTATCTGCGGTATGTGCTCTCTTTATATCAACGGACATCCTCACGGTCCTGCTACGGGAGCCACGACATGTCAGCTCTATATGCGTCGTTTCGCCAATGGCGAGACCATCACAGTTGAGCCCTGGCGTTCGGCCGCATTCCCCGTGATCAAGGACCTGATGGTGGACCGCAACGCATTCGACAAGATCCAGCAGGCAGGAGGCTATGTAAGCTTCAACTGCGGAGGCGCACAGGATGCCAACAGTCTGCCGATCTCGAAGATTCAGGCCGATGAGGCCATGGATTCTGCAAGCTGCATCGGTTGCGGCGCCTGCGTGGCAGCCTGCAAGAACGGTTCGGCAATGCTCTTCGTATCGGCCAAGATCAACCAGCTTTCGCGTCTGCCGCAGGGCGAAGTCGAGAAAGACCGCCGCGTGCGCGCCATGGTTGCCAAGATGGACGAACTTGGCTTCGGCAACTGTACCAACACCGGTGCCTGCGCCGCCGAATGCCCGAAGAACATCAAGCTCGCCAACATCGGCCGCATGAACCGTCAGTTCATCGCAGCCCGCTGCAAAGGCTGATAGACATTTGTCAACGCAATATAAGAAACGCGGTTCCTCAGGGAGCCGCGTTTCTTATATTGATTTTTTTGGATTACAGCTTAAAATATGTAAATTTGCACATTATATCAAAGTAAATTTGCATTTTATATCGCATCCTTGCCTCACCATAACCGGCAATAACAACTATTACAAATATCAACATGAATTTAAAGAAAATCCTTATTGCTTTGGCATTCGTAGGAATGGCTATTCCGGCTTTCGCTCAGGGGGAGGGGAATTACCTGCATGTCAAGACTGCCGACGGCTGGAAAGTGCTCAACCTCGACAAAGTGGACCGTCTCACCTTCAAGGGTGGCAACATGACGGCTTCCGACAAAGACAACAACGTAGTTGAGACCGTGCCTATGGCTTCGCTCGAGACAATAACCTTTTCAGAGCAGCCCGAGCCCTCGTCGGTGGCCTCCGTCGAGGCCGACACCGCAGCTCCCTTCAGTTTCGACGCTGCTTCCTCAACAGTTCACATGAACGCTGACGGCGATTTCAGCCTGTATGACATCGAGGGTAAACTTCTTGTCTCGATTCCCGCCGTGAAAGCGGGAGAAACCATCGACCTTTCCGCAGTGAAGGGAGAAGTGGTGGTGATCAAATCGGGGAATCATTCACTTAAAACTATCCTGAAACGATGAAGAAAACATTACTCGCACTATCAATACTCCTCGGCTTCGGTTTCTCGGCCTCGGCACAGCAGAAGGCCATCTACGTGAAGCAGGGCGACAAAGTGACCAAATTCAATTTCGGCGTTGCCGGCGACCTTAATTTCTCGAACAACGGCAACACTCTGACCGTGACAGGATACCAAGAGGCCATCGACCTGACGAAGGTTGACTTCATAAGTTTCTCGCCTCTGATCGACAATACCGCTCTCACCCCTTCGGCGCAGAAAGAGAAACTGCTCGCAATAGGCGATGAGATCAACAAATGCGTCGACATGAAAGGGAATGCCGACATGATCCGACTTTTCGCCGGATTTATGCGCAGCCACGAGAATTCGGGTCCCGTTTCGAACTATTATATCGATCCCCAATACTGGGATGTCCACAATGCATTCAATGATGTCGTTGAGTCCGCGCAGGCTCTGACAAAGGGAAGCATCGTATCCGTGTCGGCACTGCGCACCGCCGCTGTAGACCTTTACAAGCTTTCCGACTATTACGGAGTGTTCGAGGCCGATACCGTGGCCTGCGAATGGAAGAAAGTTTCCAACGCGCAGTATCTCGAGATCCGCTATCCCGGATTCGCCAAAGAGACATTCTCAGTGCGCCTTGAAGGATCGGGCACGGCTCAGAAATGGGATAATCCCAATGCCAATATCGAACTTCCCGGCAAGCTGACCCTGACATTCAGCCAGAACGGCAAGGCAATCGGCAGCGCGGAAATCACCAGCACCCTGAAGCAGGATGAGAACATAACACTCCAGACGGTATTCGCATCCGGCACATATGCCGTGAACGACGTGATGACAATATTGAACAACGGTATCACCGACAATGTGGAGGTGAAATTCAACAATAAGGTGTTCTGCACGGTGAAGAGCAATGTAGAGGGAAGGAATCTTCTTGTGTATGAGGAGATGAAAGATGCTGTCAATGCAGCCAAGCATTCGCACGACGAATATGGCGAATGCATGGACGACGGAGACCTGACGCCCCTTTTCTCGCATATTTTCCGCGGAACAACCGATGTGGATGTGCTCGGCAAATTGCAGTCGACGGGTCGTATCTTCAATCTTGACAAGCTTAACGGCTCTCTGAGTCAGGATTCGGATGTGGCCGATTGCGACTCTACCGACGGCAAGATCACATATTACAACGGAAAGTTCGTTGACTGGAATCCAAACACGGGCACTCTTCGCGTAACCTATGATATTCCCGAGATAGTGGAAGACAAGGCAAAATACCTCAACAATTATTCCGACGCGCCTTTCTTCTATGACGGCACGAAAGAGATGCAGGGATATCTTGCATGGCAGAAACATGTGAGTGAGGAGGAATTTGAAGGACCCGCTTCGGAGCCGAATGACGAGTTTAAGAACGGTTTCGTGATTCTCAACGGTTATCTTGTCCATGTCTGTAAACAGCTTGAAAGAGATTATGTCGATGGCCATGAAGTGACCTATTGGACCCCATGGACTTATAGCCGTTATATAGAGTCAAACGGTGAATTCACACGTGAGGACGTGGCTGTCGATGAGAAAGATGTGATACAGCCCGGCGTGATGGTTTATGAATATCATGAACTTAGTCCGGTAATCGTGTTCCCCGACCTGACAACTCTCCGCGTAGAGGAGTATTTCACCAAAGAGGCGTTCAAGGCTCTCGTGGATGATTATGAGAACATAATCGATTCCTACTACAGCATCACGGGTCAGGAGCGACCTGCAGACGATTCCGAGTATTAATCTGACAAGGAGTAAATGAACCGCCGATGACTCACAGTCGCGGAACGATTCTGATAGCGATCAGCATACTGGCCGGCGGGGCACGCGCAAGCGCGACCCCGCCGGTTGATTCCGTGGCTGCCCCGACGCAAACGCTGAAAGAGGTTGTAGTGGGCGGAACGGCACGCAAAACGCTGCGCGGCGCCCCCGACGGACGTCTCGACATCCGGGTCGGCATTGCGGGGGATCTCCCTTCGTTCATGGGCGGGGGCGATCCTGTGGCGCTCCTGCGCTCGCTTCCGGCGGTGCAGACCTCGGCCGAGCTGCAGCCTGGCATCTTCGTGCGCGGCAGCGGCAACGGTGCCAACCATTTCGAGAGCGACGGCGCAAGAGTTGTGAACCCGATGCATCTTCTCGGCCTCTACAGCGCGTTCAATCCCGCCTTCTACAGCCGTTATATCTTCCGCGCCGGCTATATGCCACCCTCAACCCCTTCGGTTACCGGCGGTTTTTTCGCCGCTTACACTTCCATGAGTCCGGACACGGTGGTAAACGGCGACCTTTCGCTCGGCCTTATCGAGAGCCACACGGCTTTGGGCATACCGATTGTCAGAGGGAAAGCCGCGTTGCGGTTCGGCTTCCGCAAATCATATCTCAGTCTGCTATTCCCGGATATCCTGAAGTTGGGAGATTCGAGGATAAAATATGGTTTCACGGATGTGAACCTCGCTTTCATCGCGCTTCCCGGCGGCGGACATGAACTGAAAGCCTCAGCATTTGCCGATGCCGACGGGATGAAACTCATGAGCGACCGCAACGGTTCCAAATCCGGCGATTTCGGATGGAAAAATCTTGCGACCTCTCTTGAATGGCGCTACCGCGGATTCACAACCATTGGCAGCTTTTCAAGATTCTCCAACAGTTTCCTGATGGAGGAGGGGGGACGTCTCTTGGACCTCCCCTCATCGCTATGGCAGGCAGGACTGAGTTCCTCCGGCATATTGGGGGAATTCGAAGCCGGCGTTGAACTTATTGCGCGTCGTTCCTCGGGGCTTACAAACCGCGGCATCGCCGGCGAACACGCGTCGGGCGACGCACTCTCGTTCGAAGGGAGTCTATCGGGACTATGGAAACATGGCTTCGGACGCTTCTTTGATCTGGAGGCCGGTATGAGGCTGACGTATTATCAGAACAGCCGCTTCCGGAGGCTCGTTCCTCAGCCTCGCATGCAGTTCCGCTTCCGGCTTCCGGCGAACGTGTCGCTGCGCTTAAGCTACGGGCGTCTCGCCCGTTTCGACCGGCTTGTGGAGATGACCACCGGCGGTCTGCCGGCCGATTTCACCGTTTGCGCCGACAGCGAGGCGCGGCCGGAAGATGTCCACTCGTTTGAGATCGGGGCCGACGGATTTATCCCCGGAGCCGGGATAACCATTACGGCTGATATCTATTATAAATTGCTCAGGCATACTCTTGAATATACCGGATCTCTGCTCGACATGACTTCACCCTCTTTCTCGCCGATGTCGAGGCTTGCCGACGGGAAAGGTTACGCCTGCGGGCTTTCACTCTCGCTGATGCGCCAGATCGGCAAGGTGAGAGGACGCATAGGTTATAATCTCGGTACGAGCCGGGTGCGATCCGCGGCCACCGGCGATGTCAGCTATCCCACGTCGCACGACCGCACCCATGACCTGACGGCGAATGTGGCCTGGGATGTGATTCGGGGGCTGACGCTTTCGGCATCGTTCACTTATGCCACGGGTACGCCCTATACGAAAGCCAAATATGGGTATATGATCGGTGAGAACCTGATATGCGAGTATTATCCCCATAATTCGAGTCGACTGCCCGACTATTCGCGACTCGATTTTTCATGCAACTGGACTTTCCTGCGCCGAGGACGGATGAAACATTCTTTGAATCTTTCCGTTTATAATGCATTGGCGACTCGCAATATACTCTTCATTTACACAGATTATTCGCTCGATAAAGGGATTCGGCACAGGGAATCGGTGATGAAAAGCATAATACCCGCGGTCGGATATAATTTTGAATTTTGAATGTTGAATTTTGAATTGATGCGAACTGAAGTTCGCTCACGCCACCACAGACGCAGAGGGAATTTTGAAAGGCGCGGACTGAAGTTCCCTTGGGTGGCCGTCGGAATGGCGGCTGCGGGGTTGCTCATGTCGTGCGAGGAGGGGGAGACACCGCAGACATCGATGCCGCTTGTGGTGGAGGGTTGGATCGAAGAGGGGGAGATGCCGGTGGTGATCGTGAGCCGGGCGGTGGATATGACGCAGGATGTCGGTTCGTTCGACGGGGCAGTGGAGAAATGGTGCCGAGTGTCGGTGTTCGACAACGGACGCAGGGTGCTTCTCACCGGCCAGCCCGATTCGCGCTATATGCCCCCTTTCATATATACAACTTCGGATCTGCGCGGGAAGGAGGGGCATACTTACAGGCTGATGGTGGAGACCGAGCGCGACACCGTCTATGCCGAATCGAGCCTGCCTGCCTCGATACTTATTGAAAGTCTTACGGCGCAGAAACGGGAGGATGCCGATTCTCTCTATTCAATCAGAGCCCGTTTGCGCAATGTGGACCCCGATGGATATTATAAATTCTATACACGCATAATGGATGGCGAGGAGCGCTATTATCCGGCGTTTTTAGGCACGTTCCGCGGCTCTGACTATGACCCTGAAGCAGGGTTTGTGATAACGCGCGGAATACATGCCGGCTACGACAACGCGGAATTCAACCATTATTTCAAGAGCGGCGACCGCGTGATGGTGAAGATCTGCACTATGTCGGCCGACCTCTATGAGTTCTGGAGAGTCTACGACAGCAACGTGTCGCTGTCGGGCAACCTATTCTTCACCTTTGCCGAGAACTGCCCCCATACGGTTTATGGCGGTTTCGGCTACTGGGGTGCATTCGGCATGTCGCGCCGTTCGGTGCGAATTCCAAAATGACACATTGAAGTATTAAGCCTAAGACCCCGTTCCCCAATATTTGTTAACGCTGGGGCGGTCAAGCGTTAACAAATATTGGGGAACGGGGTCTTAATAAGCGCCGGTTTTGCGGCGTGTCTTGCGGTTTGGGTCGAAGGGATTGGCCGTCGGGTCGAACGGCTCCTCCTCTTCATATTCATCTTCCTGCTCCTGATCGTTCTTCTTCTTATGCTTGGTCTCGGCCGGCTTATTCTTCTTGATGGCCTCCGGCTTCATCAGGTCGATTGCCGTTGCGAAGACATCCCACTGCTCCTCCTTGTCCCAGTTTTTCTTGATGTTGATCATCTTGGGATAATAGTAGGCAAGGTCCGGTTCAAGCCCCAGCTCATAGTTCCCGGTGTCGTAAAGGCCGTTACCGTTGAAATCCTCGATTACGCGAGCATAGTATTTGCCCGGCGTGAGGTATCGGAACGTTACGGAACCGTTGGTGACAGGTTCGCTTTTCATAACGGCGTCGCTTGCGGAAAGCAGCTCTACAAAAGCCGGGATATCCGAATCCATTCCCGAAAGATTGAGAGTAAGCGAGCAATAGTCTTCCTCTTTTTTTGTGGTGAATTCATGATTCAGCGGGCGTGTCGGTTTGCCGTAGATGCTCATGGCTGCCAGCGTATCGGCGAGAATGCGGTAGGTTGTGCCGTATTGCCATGGATATTCTATACGGAAATGTCGCGGCGAGACGGAATCGCGCGGCAGGAAGCGGAAATTCCCCGGAGCTCGCCGCCAGACGGTATCGACCTTCGACTCGAGTATGAAAGCCGCTGTATCGAGGCGGCTGAGAGGGGTCTCGAACTCTATTTCCACCGGTTTGTCCACATCCTGCGTGGAGGCGGAGAAGGTCACGGCGGTGGTAATCAGCTTTATGGAATCTTCGGGGGATATTTCGCGTTTCTTCTCTTTCTTCTTCTTTTTCGGCGCTTTCGGCCGGTTGGTGAAGAAGCGGAGGGTATCGGTGGAGAGCGCGAGGGCACCGGTGGAATCCGTGCGTTCATAAGTGGCGGCAATCCTCAGCGAATCGACTGCTACAAGACGCGGCGGCAACCAGAACACCAGAGAGTCGTTGGCAAGGCTCCGTTCGAGGACCGCTCCCGACAGACTTTCACCTTCCGGATCTATCACCTTCAGCGAAGGCATCGTTTCGGGGCGCGTGTTGAGCTTGAAGAAAACACGGGTAGAATCGAGACGCTCATATTTCGAGAGATATTGCGGACGTACCTGCGAGTTGAAGGTGCGCAGAAGTATGTCGTTGGGCAGGAAGCGCGTGCGCATGCGGCTCACAACCGTGTCGACTTCCCCGGTCAGCGAATTATAGGTGGTGTCGGAGGCTTCGACGCTCTCGGCCGAGGGGGAGACTGTCAGCTCATAGAATGCAATGTCCTCTTCCGGATTGCCGTATTTATAATCGTTGTCCTTATCGTCGAGAGCGAACACGCGGTAGGTTCCCGCCTTGAGCCCGCGGATAGAGAAGCGGCCATAGTCATCGGTCTTGGCCACCCTCAGCATCGGCAGTCGGGTGAAAGCGGTGTCGCTGAGGTTGGAATGCACGCCGACGAGGATTCCCTGTCGGGGTTCGAGGTTGCGCGAGTCGAGCACCATACCGGAGATGCGTAGCGAGTCGAGTTCCTCTCCGGTGGAGAAAGTATAGGAGAATCCTTGAAGCTTGTTGGCTTCGTTGTTGTCCTCGATGGCATCGGCGAAGTCGACGGTGTATGTGGTGTTGGGCTGCAGCGAGTCGAAAGTGATGTTGACGCGCCGGCCGACCGAAGTGACTTTCGGCACCTGTCGGGACGGGGGTGAGACCACGACTTTCTGGAAAGCATCCTTGACATTGACAAGCTCGTTGAAAGTGAGCGTCATGCGGGTTTTGGACACATTGCGCGAGCCCGGTGCCGGATTGGCGCTGACAAACATCGGCGGGTCTTCGTCGCGGGGTCCCCCCGAAGGATTGCCGATATTGGCGCAGGCTCCCGCCAGAAGGAGGATGGCCGCCATGGAGACAAGAGAGAGGAATTTTCTATGTTTATTTCTCGAAAGAGTCATACATGAAAGCGTGAAACGGACGTCAAAAATAAGCAAAATAATCCATAAATGAAGAGAAAGGTATTTAAATTTATGCCGGGTATGCAGAAAACATCAAAAAAAAGCCGTATATTTGCAAGCTGAAATAGTGTTTTCGGCACAATTCCACCGGCACGGCCTTCGGAAAGGGGGCGGTATCGGCGGGTATCATCATAGAAACGAACGTTTAGGCGCTACGATAAAAACGATTAAAAACAATAAATAACATAAATAGAAAAATGCAGAACAAAGGGTTTATCAGCACCATTGCGATCCTCCTGATCCTTATTTGCGGCTTCTATATCTCATTTTCCTTCGTAACTTCCCATTATGAGAAGAAAGCGCAGGAATATGCAGCTCTGAAGGCAAAGACGCAGGATGAGACCAATGATGTCTACAAACAAAGTCTGAAGCAATTCAACGACTCAATCGACAAAGAGAAAGTTTATCTGTGGTACACCTACAACCAGGTGCGCAAGATGGAAGTGGGACTCGGTCTTGACCTCAAGGGAGGTATGAACGTTGTTCTCGAGATTTCCGTTCCCGACATTCTTCGTCAGTACGCCTCGGGCGACGCCCAGCTGGCACAGATCAACGCCGCTATCCGCAAAGCCGAGGAATCCGGCACGAAGAGCAGCGAGAAAGACTTCATACAGAAAGTGGCTTCCAACATCCAACCCGGCGCCATGGCCGGCCTCTTCATCCGTGAGGGTGAATTCCTCGGAGCCTTGAAGTCGAACTCCAGCAACGATGAGGTTACCGCCGCTCTCGAGAAGCAGGTAAACAGTCAGGTAGACGCAGCGTTCAACATTTTCCGCACTCGTATCGACCAGTTCGGCGTTGTCGCTCCTAATATCCAGAAGCTTCAGGACAAGAACGGACAGATTCTTCTCGAGCTTCCGGGCGTGAAAGAACCGGAGCGCGTGACCGATCTTCTGAAATCGAGTGCCAACCTCGAGTTCTATGAGGTTTACAACTATAATGAGATTGCCGGCGAACTGCAGCGTTTCGCAGCCGCTTACGCTCAGCAGGACACAGTGAACCATCTCAACGTGATCGAGCTTCTCGGCGGCGCACAGCGTCCCGGCAGTCCGGTTGTCGGTATGGTAACTCCGTCGAACAAGCTTCTTGTAGACTCGCTGATGAACACCGAGCTCGCAAAGCGCACCCTTCCCTCCGACCTCTCGCTCGTATGGAGCGTGAAGCCGACAGAGATTCCCGTTACCGACGAGAAAGGAAATGTGGTGAAGAAAGCCAACGGCGAAGACAAGACTACTTCCTATTGGGAGCTCGTGGCCCTGAAGGGTGACGCAGTGCTCGAAGGCGACGCCGTTACCTCCGCATCGTCCGACTACGACAACATGCAGGGCAACATGGTCAACATGAAGATGAACGACCGCGGCGCGCAGGAGTGGGCAACCATTACCCGCAACAACATCGGCCGCCCCATCGCCATCGTGCTTGACGAGAATGTATACTCCTTCCCTAACGTAAACAACGAAATCACGGGCGGAAGCTCGCAGATCACCGGTAACTTCACGCCCGAAGAGGCCAATGACCTCGCCAACGTGCTCAAGTCGGGTAAGATGTCGGCCAAGGTGAATGTCGTCAGCAACAACGTGATCGGCCCGAGCCTCGGCGCCGAGGCCATCCAGATGGGCTTCATCTCCTTCATCGTGGCCATCATCCTCCTGATGATCCTGATGGTTGCCTACTATGGCTGGATTCCCGGTCTGGTCGCCAACATCGGTCTTATCCTTAACCTCTTCTTCACTCTTGGTATTCTCGCCTCGCTGCAGGCAGTGCTCACTCTGTCGGGTATCGCGGGTATCGTGCTCGCGCTCGGTATGGCAGTGGATGCCAACGTGCTTATTTTCGAGCGTACGAAAGAGGAACTCAAGAACGGCAAGAAGCTGCGTCAGGCAATTTCCGAGGGTTACAGCAACGCCTTCTCGGCTATCTTCGACTCCAACCTGACATCGGTGATCACCGGCGTGATCCTCCTCTTCTTCGGATCGGGTCCCATCAAAGGTTTCGCCACGACACTGATCATTGGTATCGTCTGCTCCTTCTTCACGGCAGTGTTCCTTACACGCATCGCCTTCGATCTGATCACTAAGAACGGCCGCTGCGCCAACATGACCTTCACCACGGCCATGAGCCGCAACTTCCTGACGAACCCGAAGGTTAACTTCCTTGGCCAGTGGAAAGTGGCATCGACCGTATGGATCTTCCTTATCGTTGTTTCCATCGCTTCGCTCGCAATCCGCGGCATGAACCAGGGTATCGACTTCTCCGGAGGCCGCAACTACGTGGTTCAGTTCCAGAAGGATGTTGACCGAGAGAAAGTTCAGCAGAACCTCACCCAGCTCTTCCAGAGCCAGGCCAACGACCCGACGGTTTCCGTGGCTGTGATCACCATAGACAACCCGTCGAAGCTCCGTATCTCCACCAACTACAAGATCGCCGATGAGAGCGAAGGCGTGGAGAACGAGATTTCCGGTCTGCTTTACAAGGGTCTGAAGGATGAGCTTACAGTAAACGGCAAGACAATGGAGGAGAACGCCTTCTCCGTATCCGACGAGAGCCTCGGCATCATCTCGATCCAGAAGGTAGGACCTTCCGTGGCCGACGATATCAAGCGCGACGCATACTGGGCTGTCGGAATAGCACTTGTCTGCATGTTCCTCTACATCCTGTTGCGTTTCCGCAACATCGCCTTCTCCGTGGGTGCCCTCTGCGCTGTAATGCTCACTGCATTCCTCATCATAGGCTTCTACTCCGTATGCTGGGGTTTCCTTCCCTTCTCGATGGAGATCGACCAGTCGTTCATAGCGGCCGTGCTGACAATCATCGGTTATCAGATCAACGATACGGTGGTTGTGTTCGACCGTGTCCGCGAGATGATGGGGCTCTATCCGAAGGAGGATCGCCGCAAGACAATCAACAAGTCGCTCAACCAGACGCTGAGCCGTACGATCATGACATCGTTCTCGACGCTGCTCGTGCTCCTCTGCATCTTCTTCCTCGGCGGCGACACTATCCGCTCGTTCACATTCGCCATGATATTCGGTGTGGTTGTCGGTACATTCTGCTCGCTCTATGCCGCAGCGCCAATCGCCTTCAAGATCATGACCTGGAACAAGAAGAACAAAGGGGGCGAGGCTGCTGCCGATGGCAAGCCTGCGCTCGAAGGCAACCGTCGTTTCAAATAATTGAATACAGCTCTTTTTAATATGAAGATGCGTCCGGAGAAATCCGGGCGCATTCTTTTTTTAACATTCTAAAGCAAAACAAATTAGAGCTTATTCCGGTTATTATTGCATAGTGCGGGCAAATCCCGCGCAGCAACGATCTATGAAGAACATCGGAAGAGGACTCCTCATGCTTTTAGCGTCGGCCGCGGCATATTGCGGCCTTTCGATGGCTGCCGAGCCGCAGACCTATAGAATGCCCGTGGAACTGACAGCCGAGGATTTCATCACCAAAGTCTACGGTGTCCTTTCTCCCGACCTGTCGCGTGCTGAGTTATGCCGCGACTGCCGGACGATGCTCGATCTCATGCCGGAAGAGGATAATATGGGACTATGGATTCAGAGCGATGACGGATATGAGGTGAGTTATTACGGCATGCGCATACCGGATGTGGCCGCCATGGCCTCGATAGAGCGCGATTCCATAGCCGATTTCGCGTTCTTCTTCCTCTTTTCGTATACTGATGCCACCCGCGGGGAGATGAACCGCAGACAGGCCTCTTTCAGCGGCAGCCTTCTGCAGGAAATGCAGGACATAGGGGCCTTGATGGCCGCAGAGCCGGGACCGGAGGATTCGCTTTTCGAGGCCACCGGCGAATACGCGGGTAATTTTGTGGATCTGCGACTTGCCGACGAGCCTGCCGTATCCGGGGGTGGCCGATATGTGCTATATCTCACAGTCGAACCGGGCGGAGCGCCTGAGAGCGCGCGGATGCCGATACCGGAAGCAATAACAAAGGCCGGACGCTGAGCGCCCGGCCTTTGCTTTGGAAACGGCGGGATGCGGATGCATTCCTACATCCGCCGATTATTTTTTAGAGGTCTTTTCGAGCAGGCGTTTCACGGCTCCTTCGAGCTGGGCGTCGGTGCCTTTGAGTTCGTCGGCCGGATTGTTGTAGATGATCACGTCGGGGTTGAGCTGATGGTTCTCAAGCACGTTTCCTTTCATGTCGACACTGGTTACCTGCGGAATGCCGAAATAGAGCGATGGGTCGATCTGTGTCTCCCACCATACTGCCGTCATCGTGCCGGGCACCGGGGCGCCGACAACATCGCCGATGCCGAGCGTCTGGTAGACAAAGGGAGTGCCGTGGGCGTCGCTGTAGTTGCTCTCGTTGACGAGCATCACCGAAGGCTTGGTCCACTGTGAGAAAGGCTCCGAGCCGATATAGCGTCCGCGCGGCATGAAGCGCACATATTCCTTGCCGCTGAGGAGCAGGGCCACATCGTTGTGCAACCAGCCACCGCCGTTGAAACGGGTGTCGACAACCACTGCGTCGCGGTTGCGGTATTTGCCGAGAAGCTTGTCGTAGACATTCTGGAAGCTTTCGCCATCCATTCCCTCGATATGCACATAACCGATGCGTCCGCCGGAAATTGAATCCACGATAGCCTCGTTGCGCTCAACCCAGCGGTCGTAAAGCTGGGCCGAAACGGCGCCGCGGCTCATGGGCTTGATCTCGATATAGTCGGTCTTGCCGGCGGCACGTTTCACCTCAAGGCGAGTTTTCTTGCCGGCCTTCCCTTCGAGGAGGGGATAATAGTCCTTGCCGGCTTCGATCTTCATGCCGTCGATGGCGAGGATGATGTCGCCCGGCTTCACATCCGCCTTGCGCGAGGCGAGAGGACCGCGGGGCAGAACTTCGGCAACCTTGAGGCCATCCCCCTTGTAGGAGGGGTCGAAGAACGCTCCGAGCTCGGCAGTGGAGAGCGAAGCGCCGTCGCCACGATAGCCCGAACCTGTGTGAGAGGCGTTGAGCTCTCCGAGAATCTCGCTCATAAGGATCGAGAAATCCTGGTTGTTGTTGATATAGGGGAGGAACTCGCGGTAATGCTTGCCATATCCGACCCAGTCGATGCCGTGGATATTCTTGTCGTAGAACTTGTCGTTGACCTGGCGCACCATGTGGTCGAAGATATATTCGCGTTCGAGCGAGGGTTTGCGGTCGTAGGGCGCCTCGAATTCCACATCGTCGGTGGAGCCTTTGCCGAGGTCTACTTTCTTCATGCCCGACCAGCTCATAAGGAAGAGGTTGTCGCCCTTGGCATCAGGCACGAGAGCACCGCTGACACCCTTGATGAGCACCTTGGTATCCCCTTTCTTGAGATCGCGCACCATCAGGTTGGAACCTCCCTCGGTGGCCGAGGCGATATAATAGAATTTCTCACCTTTCTTATCGAGGTAGTAATCGCCCACGTTTGCCGAGCGGCCTGTGAGGCGCGCCATGCGGTATTTGCGGTTGGCAAGGTCGAAAACAAGAGGCTTGGTATCCTCCTTATCCTTGTCGGCATCCGAGTCTTCCTTATCCTTCTTTCCCTTTTTGTCCTTCTTATCCTTCTTGTCTTTTTTATCTTTCTTATCCTTGTCTTCCTTATCTTTTTTCTCCTTCTCGGCTTTCTCTTTCAGAGCGAGCTCCTCTTCGGTGGCGCGGAAATCATCCCAGGCCTCACCGTCGAGCACCATCAGCACAACGTCCGACTGGTTGCCCCATGAGCCCTGGCTCTTCATGCCATATTTGCCGGTGGAGTAAGTGAGAGCCTTTCCTCCGAGCGCCCATTTGGCATTGCCGTCGGAATATCCGCTTTCGGTGAGGTCGATCACTTCGGAACCGTCGGCCTTGACGAGAGCAATGTCGGTATTGTTCCATCCGCCGATACCGATATAGTCGGCGAGAAGCCATTTGCTGTCGGGACTCCATTCGAAGGAGACGTCGCCGTCGGTATATGAATAGTTATATTTGCCGTCGAGAGCTGTCTCCACTTTCTTTGTCTTGGGGTCGATTACGCGCAGTGTCGTGCGGTCTTCAAGGAAGGCTATCTTCTTGCCGTCGGGGCTATAGACAGGCTGCTGAGCGGCGGTGGCGCACTTGTAGAGGGGCTTCTCCTCGATTTCGGTGGCATAGGCGAACTGTTTCTCATCCGGGTTCTTTATCGAGGCCGTGAAGAGCTGCCAGTAGCCGTCGCGGTCGGAATCATATACGAGTGTGCGGCCATCCTTGGAGAAGCTGACATTGCGTTCCTGAGCGGGGGTGTCGGTGATACGCTTGGTGGTCTTATATTTGGCGTCGGTCACATATACATCGCCGCGGATCACGAATGCGAGCTCATTGCCCGAGGGGGATACCGCCATGGTGGTGGCCCCGCGATTGGTGAAATATTTCACGCGGTCGCCGTCGTACTGGTCGGCCACGGTCTCCACATTGAGCTTGGAGGGCTGCTGACCTGGGGCCATGGTGTATATATCGCCGTCCCATGAGAAAGCGAGGGTGCCGTTGTCGGAAGCCGAAAGATGACGCACCGGGTGCTTGGCGAAGCGGGTGAGCTGGCGCCGGTTCTTGCCATCGGCCGAAGCCTCGTAGACATTGAGCGTGCCGTCTTCCTCGCTGATATACCAGAAGCCTTTGCCATCGGCTTTCCAGACGGGATCGAGGTCATGACCGTTGAAGTCGGTGAGCTTGGTGAAATTTCCTTTGTCGTAAAGCCAGATGTCGGAAGTCCCGGAGGAGCGCTCATGCTTGCGCCATACGTTTTCAAATCCTTTCTTGTCCTGATAGAGCATTCTGCCCTGCTTGTCGAAGCTCGCATCCATCACGGGAATGGAGAGGAACATCTCTGGGCGGTTACCGGCCTTCGTTATGTCGAGTTTCCATGTCTGGGAGAGGAAAGGAGCTCTCGAAGAGCGGGCGTCGGGCATTCCGGATGTGGAGTAGATAATCTCGCGGTCGTTGAGAAAGGCAATAGGCATCTCGTTGGCGCTGGAGGTAGTGAGCCTTACAGGCGTGCCGCCCGTGGCTTCGACCGAATAGATGTCGTTGGATCCTTCGCGGTTACTGGCGAAGATAATCTGCCGGCCGTCGGGACTCCAGAGTGGAGCCGTGTCATAAGCCGGATTTGAGGTAAGCTGGAGGGCTTTGCCGCCGCTTACAGGAACCGTGAATATATCCCCTTTATAGGTGAATGCGATGGTGCGGCCGTCGGGGGAGATGGCCGTGTTGCGCAGCCAGCGCGGAGTTTCGGCGAATGCCGTGACTACAGATCCTGCAATCAGCGCCGAGAGAAGTAAATGCTTCATGAGCTATATGTTTTAAGTTGTTTTTTTATCAATGGATTTTTTCTTCGTCATTCAGGAATGTTGACGGAGAGGAGTTCCCGGTAGGTGTCGAGGAAGAAGGGACGGTCTTCGAGATGCGGATGCGGAATGGTGAGCTCAGGCGACGCGAGATGCAGGTCGTCGACGGCCATGATGTCGATGTCGATCACGCGATCGGCATATCCCCCTTTCTTTGTGCGGTGAGGCTCCGGGGAGATACTTTTCTCGATGTGTTGAAGTGCATGGAGGACATCGAGAGGTTCGCGGTCGGAGAGGAAAAGCATTCCGATGTTCAGAAACTTGTTTTTCGATTCAAACCCCCAGGGCTTTGATTCGATATGGTGTGAAAGCTCGAACCAACCGAACTCCTTCTCGATGGCGCTGACCGCTTTCGAGAGGTTAATGAGTCTGTTTCCGAGATTGCTGCCGATGTTGATATAGTATTTCATAAGAGGAATCCAAAATTTTAAGGAACAGAGTCTAAGGCAAAGTTAGCAAAAATCCTCAGCATTATACCATCAGGAATGTTTTTTTGCAGTCATGATGGTATAAAAAGCGCCGGATGGTATTCTCACGAACCCCATCCGGCTAAGGAAATATATATATTAATTACAGTATCTAATCTTCTACCATTCTGATGAAAATTGCATCGGTTCCCGATGTGTCGGCCCCACTGGTCCACACAAGACCGAGATTAACAGGGGAATTCCATGCGAAATTGAAAGAATAATAATTTATATCCAAAGAGGAGCCGTTGTTGGCCGTACCCATTGTGGCGTTGGGGGAAGATCCGACCCAAGCCATCCAATAGAGCGCTCCGGGGCGTCGGTATATATCCCAGAGAAGAGGCTTATAGTTCACGCCTCGTGTCATTCCCTTCGAGCTCACGCTTGATCCTGTCATCGGCATCGGCTCATACCGGTTGGCATATTGGTTCACGCCGGAATAGCCGTTTCTCTGCCGGGCGTAATATCCGTTGGCCCGCTGTTTGAAGCGGCCATAGCCCGTGGCTCCGATGGGGAAGAAAATCTGAGTGCCTGTGACGGAATCGCAGACGAACGCTCCGCGCATTCCTTTTCCCGCGGTGTCTCCGTGTCGGGCGCCATAAACATCGGCCACTTTGTCGGCGGTTTCCTTGCTCCCGTCGGCATAAAGGACGCCGAATCCATAGATGGTGTTGGAGTTATTGACCAGATTGTCGATATCACCGGCTCCCATTATGCGGCATCTCTTGCCGTTGAGGGTTATTCTGGGCCCCCAGTTGGTCCTGGTGGTCGTGATCTGCGACCATTTCTTTGTGGCGGTCTGTCCCGTTATCTTGAAATCCTTGTTGCTCTGGTTTCTCCAGACAACCGTTCCGTTTGCGTCGAGATAGAAACCGTCGTCGGTATTGTTGCTCGCGTCGATAGGGTTGTTGGTGTTGTAACGGCGGAAATACGACCCTTCGGCCACCGGCTCATCCTCCTCTTGCGACCATGTGCGCATGTTTGAGGTGTGCCATTTGGTAGCGGAGGAATAGAACGAAACCGGCGCATATCCCTGCCGCACGAATATGTTGTGCACACAGGAATAGTTGTTGTAATATATGCGGATGATTCCGCCTCGGGCGGTTGCCGTGGTGCTTTTCGGTTTGTAGGTGAAATCGATTATACATCCCTTGTTGTTTTTGTCGTATGGATCGCCGGTGCCGGAGATAGAACCGTCGGGATTCTCCTGAGAAACGCCGGGTGTCGGGATTAACTCTATCCAGTCCTTGCCCGACTGGACCACGGCTCTCCACGGGCCGTCGGATATCAGCGGTTTGAATTCAGAGGCCGACTCAGTGGGAAGATATTTCATCACTACATGGAATTCCTCCTGAGAATCCCCTCTCCTCCAGATGCCTTTTGGATTCACGATGCGTCGCATCTGATAAATTGTGATAGGCTGAGGGTTTCCCTGATCGTCATATGTGGTGACGGTGTGACGGTTGCCGTTGCGGTCCTCGATCTCGGCTGTGAATTTCACTTTGGCCATGCGTCGATAGGCCACGTACGGGTTATTGCCCGTGTAGCCTGTCTGCTCCACCATCACGGCGGCACGTGTGTAGAACGGCAGTCTTACTGTCCATTCACCGGCGCCGTTTGTGGCTATGGAATAGTCGCCGTTCTCGCTGTCCTTGTGCTCTCCGGGGGTGACGTCGTATACGCGCCATCCACGGTCGTTGGTTTCGTAATATGTCTTGTTGTATGTATACGTTTCCGATCCGAAAGATCCGAATCTGTCATTGCTTTCGCTGATCATTCCGAAACGTGCCAGACGGGTCTTGCGGAGCGAAAGGAAACCGTTCCACGGGCCGTCGTCGTCGGGCGTGCCTTCGTTCCAATATGGTTTGGGACGCTCGGCCTCGATGTTGGCGCCGGTCTCGCTGAATGCATGCCATCCGTTTTCCACAATGTCGGCCCGCAACGATATGAGTTTATGCCCCATGATTTTTATAGGCATCGTCATGGTCTGATCGTAGAGATATGAGATATAATAGGGATCCTTGGCTATTATCTCTGGTTCCCGGTCGTAGACGATATGCCAGTCGTTGTCGTTGGCGTTGTTCTTCAGCTTGAGCGTCAGCTTGTAATGGTAGTTTCTCTGCGCATCATAGTTTTTGTCGGTATCTTTGCCGAGCATGAAGCGGTAGACAATCGGGCCGGAACCCTCATTGTTTCTGTAATATCCTATTACTTCCACGTAGGTTCCCGACACTTTGCTGTCCTTGAATCCCGAGCTGTTGGGGTTGTTGCCGTCGGGGAAGACAGGTTTGCCGTCAACTCCGGGCCAGACCTGCTTTTTGCTCTGTCCCTCTCCCTGCATGTTTTCATAGAAAAAGAGTGCGGGAGCTGTCTGCGAATGCACTGTTTCCGGGTCGAAAAGATTCGGCGACGTCCTGCTGACTTCGGGCCCGTTCATCCCTTCGGCATCGGATACGGTGATTTTCTCACCGTCGGCAATGAGATGGCTTGAGGCCGTATGGTCCTTGCCGAGATAGCAATATGTCGGAATGTCGCGGATCTGAATGGATTTGATCCATACGTGCACCCCATTGTTCAACCCGCTGCCGTCGACGTTGACCGTCACTTTCGAAGCCGCGCGTTTCATCCATGCATGAAGCGGCATGGCCGACCGGTTCACCGTCACGAGCGGTGCGTCGAAGCCCACGCTGCGCTGTTCGTCGGGCATGGTGAAATAACCGAACATCTGATCGTTTGCCGAGACGTTGTCGCGGTTCCATGTCAGCGGAATGTCCTTGAGCTCTTCGGGCGTGGACTCTCCGGGATGGAAGATATCATATTCTGAAAGGTCGCCCATGTTTGCCACGGCGTAAATATGGTATTTGCCGAAGGGAACACCCGGAATGGTAAACGTGGCTTTAGGCGTGACCTCGAGGGTGGCATGTGTGCCTTCGGGAAGGGCATCGGGGGAAGTCTTGTCGTTATCGGTGATGGCATATCCCATCATTTCCCCTTGTGTCACCTTGCGGAAGAAGCGGTTGTTGCTGTCGTATATGATGACACACAATGAATTGATGTGAGTCAGAGAGTTCCCCGCTGCACGCGTGTCGTCGAGCGCATCGAGAACAGGGCTGAAGGTCACGGTGGCGGTAAGCGCGCTCTCGCCGTCGCCGATTTCCGGGTCTATATCGAAATAGTCGTCGGAGCAGGAGCCCAAACCGCAGGCAATGAATCCTGCGGTCAGGGCAACGGTCGTTATATGAAGAAATCTACTGAGTTTCATTTTCATATATTATGCGGAATTTGTTAAGGAACAGAGTCTAAATTCCGAATTCAGGGTCGAGGAAAACCCCGGTGTATGGCAGCAATACGACTTCGGGGGAGATTCCTGTCGAAGTCATCCGTATGTTTACCTTTACATGGGTGTTGCGGGGGATTTCCATAATATCCAGTGGAAGGGAGGAGAGGAACTCCGAGTTGTCGTCGAGCACTACCGAAACCATAAAAGGACGGTTTCCCTGCCGCTTTGATTCCGGAAAATATATGTAAGGAGTTATGGACTGATCGGTTCCGGCCTTGATCTCGACAGGAGGGAAACCGCCGAAGTCATAGTCTGACCATCCGGCGTCGTCCGGCGTCTCGAACGAAGTGATATATCTTCCGTGCAAAGGGTTGGTGCTCGGTGTGCCTTTGGCAGGATCGTATACCGTGTTGCGAGGCATGAACCAGCCTGAATCGGCGAGGCCGTAGACCTTTATTCCTGTCACGCTCACTCCCGATTCCGGATAATCGTCGTCGGCCGTGATGCAGAAAGAGAATTTCACGGAGGAGCGGACAATGAAAAGGTGTTCGAGACGGAAAAAGTCGCCGGTGCCCTGAGGCTTTGGCACATCCACGTCGAACACTTCGCTCATCGGGATATAGTGTCTGGCCGAAGAGGCAGGGCTGTTGTCGATCAAAGCGGCGTTCGGGAGTCGTGAAAGCCGGATGTCGGCCACTTCATCGGCCGGAAATTGAGCGCCTTCGGCTATGGCGTCGAAATCGTAAGGGACCGTGGCTTCGTTGGCGAAGATCCAGATTCGCTTTTTCTCGCCGCTCGAAACCCTGAAACGGAGGTTGTCGTCGAGTATGGCACCTGTCGAGGGGTTCACCATGACAAGGCGGTTGTGTTCCACTATGCCCTTTGTGCCGTCATCGCCGTTGCGGACGATAACCACCCGGAGGGTGCGTATCTTCTCGAAGTCGGATGCCGGGCCTTCGAATGTATTGTCGTCGGAGGGGGAGAAGGCACGCGTATGGGAGGAGGGATATTCGGCAAGAGAGATCTCCAGCTCGAGCGTCACGTCCTCTCCGTGTCGTTGCGGCGTCGTCGGAGCGTCCGTGTCGCCGCATGATTGCAGCGACAGCGCCACGGCGGCAGCCATCAGATATTTCGCGATTCTTCGTAATGTCATCACATTTCTGCGTTATTGATGCGGACAATCCAATCGTTGATCTTTATGTATGTTCTTACCCAACTGCCTGTGCGGTCGAGAAAGAACACCATGTTCCAGCGGCTTTCGCGGTCGAGAAACTCCTGATTTCCCATCGAAGAGAATTCCTGGCTCTTAAGGAGCAGGAGATAGTTGGTCAGGGGTATATCGACGATGATGCGTCCGTTCTCCCGGTCGCGTATAAGAAGTGAAGCGCTGTGCCCGGCCATCAGGCGGGAGGTGCTGAACTCGGCATATCCGAGCTTCGCTTCAGTGCCGTCGTCGAGTGTGCCTGCCGATGCCTGACCGACGGCCCATGGAGCATACTCCCAGCTGTTGCCTGCCACGGGGAGATTGTCGCTTCCCAACATAGTATTGTCGTCGGTGAGCGAAAAGATGAAGTCATTGCCGTCGACAGGCTCTCCACTTAGATTCTGGAGAAGGAGCCGGATATTATTGGTGTCCTTCATCATCTCTACGGTTCCTTCGGTATAGTCGGTGCTTTCCGCGGGGACTGTCATGGCGAGGCATCCAAAGAAGAGGGAGTGCAGCCGTGTGCCTTCTGGCGATGTCTTGCATCCGGGCTTAAGTTCGACCCGGGGGTCGGCAAGCGGCGTTGCGGACGGCTCTGCGTTGAAGGAGAAAGAACTGTTGTCGCAGGCCATGCCGCCCCACGCCTCGAAGATGTATTCTCCCGGGCCGAGTGGGAGAGTCATGCGCCAATTCTCGTCGGAAAGGAGGTCGCGCGAAGTCTCTGTGACGGAGGTGATATATTTGCCGTCTTTGTCATAGACAAGAAGAGTGAGACAATCCACCTGCGAAGGGAAGGCGTTGGCGAACTCCATGTTGTAGTCATAGACGAAACGGAGGCGCACCCCTTGTGGACAGGGGTCGAGATCGTCGTAGATCGAATGGCACGAAGAGAACAGCGCGGCAAGCGCCGACATCGCCATGACTGCGAGAATATGGAATATGTTCCGTCTGAATGGATTCATTTTCAGAATTTGAAAGCCCTGACCTCCCCCCGCCACTGCGGGGAGCGGGGTCAGGCGCGGATTGTTTTTATTCGAATTCGATATTGTTGACGCGTACTGTCCATGGAACAACCTCGGAGTCTACGGTCAGATAGATGTCGGACGATTCATCTTTGGTGTCGGGCTTGGGCTTGTCGGGGTCGTTCTGCGAGATGCGCGGGTGTCCGAGGCGGGCGATGTTTGTGACAGCCAGCTTATAGACATTGTTGCGCACCACGGCGAACTCCATCGGGCCCATGATACCGTTGCGTCCGTTGTCGTTGTGACGGTTCCAATAATAATAGTAGCAATAGTATCCCCAGCCTTCGCGGTTGTCCTGGCTGCGCTGGTAGATAGCGAACCCGGCTCCTGTCACGGCAGCCTTGAATTCCTCGTGGACCTGACCGGAAGAGGGTTTGTTGGCTTCGTTCCATTTTTGCCATTTATAGTTTGCCGATTTTGTGTCGAGATCGGCTGGAGTTCCATCGGTATAGAGCACTTTGCCGTCTTTGTCTGTCAGCTGATAGCCGGTAAGACCGGTTCCGAACACTGCCTTATAGAGGGAGTTGGTGCGGTTCCAGTCGGGGATTATCGTTCCGTCGGGACCCTGCGTGAAAGAGAAAGAAGCGGAAATCGCGGCGTCGTAGACATTCTGCCATGTGCAATATATGCTTCCTGCATAGGAATAGAGAATCGGAGCCGTATAGGAATCGCCAAGGTTGGGATCGGCGCTGTTGATGGCGTTGATGAGTTTGTTGCGGTATTCGGCATTGCGATATTCGTCGGTACCGGCGGTAAGTGTCGAGAGGTCTGTGATAAGGTCTTCGTTGGCAATCATCTTGCCTTTGAAAACCACGCCTGTGGATATTCCGTTAACCTGGGCGTCGATTCCGGGTGTAGTGTTTTCCGTGAGATAACGCCATATTTTGTAAGTGCCCTTGCTGTCGCCGTTCTGCCAGTTGTCGGCAGCTCCGTTGGCAAGAATGTCGGAAATCTCGGATACATACCAGATTTCGTTGGTGTTCTGGATGTTGGAATTGTCAACTGTTCCATAGGCGTCAAAGAAAGGATAGTTGAAATAGTTCGAGAAGTCGGAGTTGATGCCGGCCTGTTTCTGCTGTGCGAAATAGTCTACGACATAGTTGCCCGGTTTGTTGCGGTCGAGCGAGCCGTCGGACTGGAGGGTGAACCATGGCTTCTCAGGTCCGCAGAGTGCCCAGCCGTTGTCGGCGGTTGGATTCTGCCAGGCGGTGTTCAGACCGTCGTTGGAGACACGTTTGAGGTAATAGAAGGATTTGCCCATATTCACCAGAGCCATCTTGTTGAGACGGATGTCGATGAGCTTGTCGCCTTGGCTGCCTTCGGAGGTGCGCAGATAGACCACGGGATAAGTGTTGGGCTCTGTCGAGGCGGGGGAACCGTCGCGGAAGTCGAAACGTGCGGCGGCACGCTCGACAAGCACAGGTCCGCGGCCGTTGGACGCGGCGGAATTGTCGATAGTGCCGAGCGCGCCCGCGCTTCCGTTGATCTCCGAGAGGTTAAAGCATTTGTCTTCGGTGGTATATTGGTCCCAGGCATTGATATCCTGCGGGATCTGACGGATGGCGATCTGACTGTTGCTCATCAGGAAATTGCCGCCGTTGGTGGTGGACCAGATTCCTCCTTCTGTCTGGTTCTCTGTCACAGTGACTGTCCAGGGAGTGTTGATCCATTCTTTATCGCCATATTGCGCGTTGCTGAGTCTCTCGACCATTCCTCCTGTCGGGTTGGCCACTACGAAGATGCATATCTGGTCGCTGAACGAAGCTGCGTCTGCATAATAGTTGTTCAGCTCGGTCTTCTGGAATTTGGCAGTGGCATGATATGTGCCGGTGTTGATGGCGTCGGTATGTTTGAAAATGTTGTCCTTGAGCACAGTGGAGGCTCCGATGAATCCATAGTCTTTGCGGGCGAGGATGAGAAGCACTTCATTCACATTGTTTTCAGCATCGCTACCGACTTCCGTGCCGTTATTAGAGGTGTTTTCGCCATCGGTCCATGAGCGGGTGCCACCCATGCCGGGCATCTTGAAGTTAATGCCGAGGTAAACGCCCGGAGCGTCGTCGCCGCCGTTCACTCCGTTCCCCTTGTTGTCGGGATTGAAGTCGTCGCTGCAGCCGGCCAGAATGAGAAGGGAGGCTGCGCTGACCATAAATCTGCTTAAGTGGTTCATGATGATATATCTGTTTTAATTAATTTTTGAAAATTTATATTCAGGGCATTTCCTGTACGGCTCCTCCTTCGATGGCTATCAGGGCGTCGATTGCCGCTCCGGCTTGCTTAACCCCGAGTCCGTAGGCTTTCTGAAGGAGGGCTTTCGCACCATTGTAATTGCCTTTGAGCCCTTCGCATACTCCCCGGGCATAAGTGGCTTCCGGAGAGTCGCCTGCTTTCAGCAGATAGGCCCCGGCCTTTTCCAGACGCCCCTGACGCATTTCGATGTTGGCGGCGTTTAGGTTGGCCTCCGGAGAGTCGGGAAACAAGCGTACGGCTGTCATGAAGGCTTCTTCGTATTTCGGAGAATTCCTGTCCATCGTGTTGGCCGCAGCGAACATCTCATTAAGACTGAGTTTGCGCGGGTCGGAGAATAACAGTCGTTTGATTTCGCCTATATCGGTATAGTTCCTTACGTTGTATTCCACCGTATAATCCGAATGGCGGAGTCCCGGGTACACTTCCCTAAGAAGGAATTCGTATTGAACAGGGAAGCGTTTGCGTAATGCGTCGTTCTTGGGGTCGGGCATCATGTCGGAATCGATGATTGCCAGAATAGCCGCGCGGTTCTCGATCGATGAACTCTCCACGTACCGGCGCAGACCTGCCCAGTCTTCGGGTTCGTAGGATGTTGAAATGATATTGGCCGGGAAAGTATACTGGCTGAGCACATAGTCCTTGAGCGTGGCAGTCCTGCCTTTGGCAAGGCGCACGTTGTTGGCGTAGGAACCTTCGGGGGAAGCATATCCTTTTATTGTCATGGATTTGAATTCCACGTCTTTGTCGAGACGTACGGAGTCGATTGTGGCGCGGATACGGGCCAGCTCGGCGGGGTTGCGTCTGTAATCGGGATATAGCTCGGTGCGGTTCACAGGGAAGTCAATATATGCCGAACCCTTTATTTCGCGGTGTTTCACTATTTCCGCTTTTGGCTCGATGAATGCGAACGACGGCGGGAACATTACGGCGGTGCGTTTCGGTTCCATGTCGAGTTTCAAGACGGGAACTCCGACGGCAGCTATCGGTTCGCCACAGCAGCCGCAGGATCTTGCGGAGAGCACGACCTGAGCTTTAGCCATCCAGGGGCGGTAGGTGGTCGAGGCCTCATATGGTTTGACGAGTCCGCGTTTGGCTTTGTAGATAGCGGGTGCCGGCCATTCGTCACGATTGAGTCTCAGCCAGTGGTAATAGCGGGCATGTCCTGCCACGGTCACAGCAGGAAGAGGGAGGGTGTCGGTGCCGTTTACGAGCATCGGCGTCACTGTGACCTCCCGATTGCGGTTCATGCCGTTGTAGCCGCTGAGGTCGAGATTCATCTTGAGGAAAAGATTGTCGTCGGTTCGGGCGATGTCGATATCCGTTGCCTTGACGGCGTCGGTCGGCACCTCGCTGACGGCATTTGCCGCCGGCATGAGCGCGGCGGCCATTATGGCGATGCAGTATAGCTTCTTGAAGTTCATGATCAGAAAACGTAGATTAGATTGATGGTTGCCTTTGTCGGGCCGACGTAATTGTGTACTTTCTTTTCAGCGAGTTTTGTGCCGCATACGGCGCAAGGATAGGAGTCATATCTGGTATAGGCCCATCCGATTCCGATTTCGGCCTCCATGCTCCAGTGCTTGGCGAGAATCCAGGTATAGCCATAGGCTATGCCTATTCCCGCATACCATCCCTGATGCCGTTGTGTCTTGAGAAGGTCGTAGCGCGTTCCGAGGAAATTGAAACCGTTTTTCCATCCCCCGAAGTTGTATTGTCCTCCGAGAAGATGCGCGCCTACGAAATGCCCTGAAAATCGGTCGCAGAACCAATATCTGGCTTCCGGCTGAACGAGCCAGTGTTTCCACCGGCGTCCGTTGTCGAGTGTCCATGCGTTGAAATTGCCGGATATGTCAAGGCTCCATTTGGGTGCCAGCCCCACCTCCAGCCCGAGATTGGGAGTGAGTGTGGCGTCGTAAATCAGATTTGTCTTTATTCCGACCTGCGCGTTGGCCGTCAGACAGAAAACTGCTGTAAGCAGAATGGTTATACGGATTATCGATTTCATATCGAAGTGATTAGCTTTTTTTAATGTCGGTCAGTCCCGGTTATGTCCGGCATGTCGTAGGTGTCCGTTGTATTGTTAATCGGCATCCGGATGGTAACGTGGCGAGGTTTAAAATTTCGCCTTTTGTAAGCTTTTTCCTCTCTAACGGTGTAAATACTCATTCAAAAGTGGGCCGGTCGCTCATTCAAAAATGGGCCACCCGT
>OKSX01000265.1_pt1 | contig 37296 bp, 35 predicted proteins | sample 1606391 | NCBI WGS metagenome assembly OKSX01 (sample SAMEA3879578, study PRJEB24766) | human gut metagenome | biome: human-associated habitat; feature: feces | place: USA | collected 1985/1987
TATTAAACGAAAAACGGGAAGTGTTCAGTGGTCAGATAATGATTTTGAAATAATTCATGAAGCCAATCACAATGAAGCAATGACTATTTATGATGTTTTATGTTATTCCAATATTCCTCCGATCGAATGCGGTATAAACGGTCCCTCTTTAACTTCAAAGATCACGGTTCCTTTTTCATGTACCTCAAGCGAATGCCATGTCCTCGGGGGTATCTGTACTCCATGAATCCCTTCCCTTAGATCAAGAAGCTGAGAATCTGTTATTCTCTTTTCATCATCATGGAAAGTCACTGTCAACGATCCGCGAAGAAGAATATACATCTCAGCTACTTCATGGCGATGTATGGGCATGACGGTACCGGGCTCCATTGCATTGAGAAGCCTCTGGCATTTGTCGGAAAGCGAGGGATGAAAATTATAATTAATTCTGAGGCGTGAGTTTGCCTTAGCCTCGGATATGATATTGTCTAAAAGCTCGTCATCAATAACTTGCATGATTCTTTCGATTTATCGAGCGTATGGGTTATGATGCTCTTACATTCGCGCCGGGGTGTGCCTTCCTTTCCCGCGCGACCAATAGCGGCCGCCGGAACGCAGACACACACATCCGCCCGACTACTCTTTCAAGCCTCGGGTCTCTACCTTCTCCAAATACATGGGCTCCGGCGCAATGCGTTTTCTTCAAACATCGTTAATGCAAATCAATGTCTTTATTTCGGCAAAGATACGAATTTTTTCGCTACTTCCCGCCTCCCGTTTGCACTTTTTTGCACTCCTTGAACCTGTTTATATTTTTAGATTCTGTTTCCGGAGAATTATTATGATTTATTATGCTTTGATATGTCGCACGATTTCTTGTGCCTTGCGGAATTCATCAGGAGTGCCTATGTCTATCCAAAGGCTGGTGAGCGGATAGCGGATAACTTTGCCGCCGTTCTCGGCGAGCCTGGTGATGAGGTCGGTGGCATTGAATACTTCGTTGTCGGGAATATACCTAAGCACTTCCTTCTTGATCAGATATATGCCTGCATTTGCATATAGCGAGTAAGTGGGTTTCTCCTTCACTCCGAGTATGTTTCTACCGTCGAGTTCGAAAATTCCGTAGGGCACGGACACTGTGTATGGAATAGCGGCGGCCGACATGTCGGCATCATGCTGCTTGAAATGCAGGTAGAAATCTTCGTAGTCTATGTCTGTAAGAAGATCGGAATTCATCACCAGAATTGTGTCGCTGTGAAAATCCTCCACAAGCTTCAACGCGCCGATGGTTCCGTAGAACTCTTTCTCCGCCACGCAGTTCACTTTCACCCCTTTTGCAAAGGGCTCGCTAAAATGATCTATAATTTTATCCTTGAGATAGTTCACCGTGACATGAATATTGCGCATGCCGGCATCTATCAGTCGCTCAACATTATAGTCGATAATGGCTTTATCGCCTAACTTCAACAGAGGTTTCGGTGTATCTAAAGTAAGCGGTCGCAGTCTCTCACCCTTACCTCCTGCCATAAGAACGGCATCGACAGGCAATTTGGAACTATACAGGCTTAAATCGATAACTTCCCGTATTCTTCCTTCATCATCGAGAACCGGAATCAGAAGTATCCCCCTCTTCTTTAATTCACGAACTTTGCCAACCTCTTCCAATGAGCGAACAGACTGAAATGCTGAGCGCATGGCCTCAGTCACGGATGTGCCGAGTTGCAGTCCGGCTATAAGCCCTCGACGGATATCGCCATCTGTGAGGGTGCCGAGCAATTGAAGGCTTTCGTCTACAACGAACAACGTCATCGTTGTGTTATGCAACGTATTGAGCGCCAACAACGCATCCTTGATTGTGGCGGTTGCGGGAATTAAAAATTTATCGAATTCCATATAGTCTTTAGATTGCTGTCCAGCCTCCGTCGGCGGCGATTATCTGGCCGGTGATATATTTTGCTCCGTCGGAAACAAGGAAGAGACATAGCGGCGCGATATCGTCGGGATTCCCCATGCGTTTCATGGGGCAACGGTGGTTGTAGTTCTTTACAAATTCCTCCCGCTGATGATCCCAGATGCCTCCGGGGCATACGCAGTTAACGCGCACGTTATATTTGCCGAAATAGGAGGCAAGATAACGGGTGAAGTTGATGATGCCCCCTTTCACAGCGCAATATTCGGCGGGAGATGTGCCGCCGTAATCCTCATAGATAGTAAAGTCGTTGCCCACGATTCCATAGATGGAACCGAAGTTCACCACAGAACCGAAGCCCTGACGCTCCATCACTTTGAGAATCTGCTGGTCGAGATAGAACACGGAGTTGAGTTGCAACTCCACATTATCTTTCCAATGCGAGAAGGGTGTGTCTTCAAACCGGTATTTGCCCCAGTCTTTTGTGCGTGGATAGGCGGCGTTGATAAGGCCGTCGATCTTCGCGTGATTCTCTAACGCGAATTTCACAAGACCCTCGATCGAGGCGTTGTCGCCAAGGTCGAGCCGGAAGGTGGAGAATTTCTCACCGACTTTTGTCTCGAACGAGATGTCGGCCGATACCACCGTGGCGTCATGCTCCTGCAACTCGCGCACTATCTCGCGGCCGATCAGCCCGTTGGCTCCGGCCACTATTATCATTTTATCTTTCAGATCTTTCATAATCTAAGGCTCTAAATTATTACTCCGGAGGGGATGTTTACTATCCTGTCGGCAAGGAATTCGGTGTTGGCAAGGCCATCGGTCTGCGCATCCTTGAACATCGGGAGGCGGTTCATCAGCTCCCATATCGGACGCGTCATTACTCCGTTGTCGTTGGTATATTCCAGGAATTCCTGCTGTGCCTCTCTGTCGGGAAGCATGATGGCGTTAAGCCAATAGTTCGAAACACTGTTTTCCGGCTCGGCCATGAATTTTATTCCTCCGGGTTCTCCGGCAAAAAATTCCTTATAATAAGCCGCTGTTGCCCTCTTGCTTTCCAGAAATTTATCGATACATTCGAGCTGGGCGCATCCCAAAGCGGCGTTGATGTTGGGCATACGGTAGTTGTAGCCAATATGGTCGTGGACAAACGCCCAGCGGTGAGGCACTTTTGCCTGCGTGGTGAGATGCTTGGCAAAGGCTCCGAGTTCAGGGTCGTTGAAAAGGAGCATACCGCCGCCACCGGTGGTGATGGTCTTGTTGCCGTTGAAGCTCAGGGCACCGACCTTGCCGAACGTGCCCGTGTGCTTGCCATGGTATTTGGAACCGATGCTCTCCGCGGCATCCTCCACGAGTTCTATGTGCCATTTGCGGCAGAGCTCGCAGAGCTCGTCGAGGCGCGCGGGATGACCGAAGGTATGCATCGGCACGCAGGCCTTGATGCGCCGACCTGTGTTGCGGTTATAGCAGACTCCGTCGGCCCGGACCTCCGCGTTGGCCTCAAGCCAGCGCTCCATAGCCTCGGGGGAAAGACCCATCGTGTCGAGGTCGACATCGATGAACACCGGATGCGCGCCGATATAGCTGATGGCGTTGCACGTGGCGATAAACGTGAGCGCCTGCGAGATCACCTCGTCGCCGCGCTCCACGCCCGCGAGCATCAGCGCCATATGCAACGCCGCGGTACCGTTCACCGTAACAACGGCACGCGCCGCCCCGGTGTAACGGGCAATCTCCTCCTCGAAATGGTTGACAAACGGACCGACGCTCGAAACGAACGTCGAATCGATGCACTCTTCGAGATACTTCTTCTCATTGCCGGCAAACGTGGGGTGATGAAGCATCACCGTCTCGCCGTCGCCGGCCCGGAATCTGTCCCGAATCATCGAGACAACATCTGAATATATTGCGTTTTCGCTCATCCTCAATGAACTTGTTTAAACTTGTTTAATATCAAATGTATATGTGCAATATTCTACGCCCCCCATTATATATTTATACTTTTCATTCCCCCGGCTCAAATCCAAATTTCTGATGGACGTATGGTCAATGAGGTATTTTACACATTCATATATAAGTAGATTTCCCGGACTATATTTAGAAAACTTATCATTGATGGAAAGTCTCGGAACTGTTATCAGAGTCTCCTGTCTGTTCTTTAAACCGAGCATGCAGGAGGCCATTTCTCCGTTTATCTCCAGATAGCATATAAAGCGATTGTCGGAGGTGGTGAGACTGCGGGTATCATGCTTGAAATGCCTTCCGATATATTCCATGAGCCGGATGCGAGCCGCAGACATTCCTATGCGGTATCTGTTTCTCATCCGGGAATAATATAAATCCAAAACCTTCGCGATTTCATTTTCAGTGTGTGCGACTTTGAATTCAACTGTGGTTCCGTCTTTAACTATTCGATTCAACGACGTTCTTATGTTCTGACGGGAGTTTTTAGAGAGTCCTTTGAAATATTCATTGAAGTCATCCCCAAATTTCACATTCACATGCGGATAGGGTTCTATCCGATGGCCTGGAGCTATATTCCTGATATAATCCAGTACCAGAGAATCCGCGTTTATACGGGAGCAACTAATTTCCCCTCCGACAGACTTTCTGACCGATTCGATACATTGGCCGAGAATTTCGCGGTCGATATCGGAAGCATAAATGAAATCGATGTTGTCGGAACCTTGAATATCACCCAGCATTTTGCAGAAACGGCCGGTGATTGATTTGGCCAAAGGAGCGATAAAAATAGGAGTATTATCTTTATAACATACTGCGAATAAAGGCCTCTGGAAGCCCTTCAGCTGATATAGCCAATATGAATCGCATATGCACTTATTGTAATAATAATACATATACGGAAGCAATTTAGGATTCCTTGAAACGAGGCTATCCCAGATTGTCTCTATGTCGTCTATATTTTTATAAAGCTTGCAACTAATCATCGTCCTACCAAAGTTTTGTCAGTAATTTGTCAGTAATTCGCCGGCATCCTGTCATATTCTGTCATAATCCCCGGCATAGAACTTTTCAATCATTCCCACGATGCCGCGTGTAGTGCTTTCGGAGATAAGATTCATTCCGCTTTCCCCTTCGATCTGTCGTAGAAAAGAGAGAATCTCGTAGCGTATTCCCTCCCCCTCGAGTTGATAAAAATAGCGTTTGTTGCGGCTCTGATCCTCATACCTGACTTCGAAATAGTCGGTTTTCCACCAAGGCGCCGGAACATAGATATAGCCTTTCGTCCCGGAAATCACCATTTCTCCCTCGGATTTCACTCCCAGGCCGACTTTAAACGAGGCCGTTCCATTTCCGAACACAAAGAACCCTTTTGTAAAGAGGTCAAAATTGTCGTAACCTTCAAGAATCCGGGAAGAAAGCCGACAATACTTGATATCGCTGCCGAAAATATCGAATATCGGGAGCATCGCGTTCGGCCCCCACCAGCAAAGGCTGTTCCACATATATGGTTTCGGCAATCCACCATTGCATTGAATGTCGGCAAGACTTGTGCATGTGGTATCCACCGACATGACCTCGCCGATAATTCCCGCCTTAACGAGCAATATCAGCCGATTGAAGGCCGTGGAATATGCGGTTTTCACCGCATCCATCAATATCAGGCCGTTATTTTGGGCTATCGCGGAAAGTTCATCCAATTCAGTCAGCTTCAGCGTTATAGGCGATTCGCATAAAACGTGCTTCCCGCGCTCGAGCGCAGCCTTGGTCTGAGAATAGTGCTTCTCCGGCATCGAGGCCACATACACCGCGTCGCTGGCCTCCAACAGCGACTCCAAGGAATCAAAAATGGTGACGGGCTCGCAATCGGTATCGATGTTTTCAGGAGCCTCGCATAGAACTCCCGACACCGAAACTCCGTTCACATATCCGCATTCACGGCGGAATTTTGTCACAATCGAGGTCTCACCGATAAGACCTATCCGCAACTCCTTCCTCTCTGAGCGTATCTTGGTGCTTGAGATGCCTTCAGTGCGGTCGAGATAGACCACCTTGCAGAATTCGTTGAGATAGTCGAATTTGCCGGTCCAGTCGGAGCCTACCGTGAAGATGTCAATCTCGTATTTCCGTATGTCGTCGATTTTCTGACCTTCGTATTCCTCTACGATAATCTTGTCGGCAAGCCCTGTGGCTTTCACCGCCTCCACTCGCTCCATTAGCGATTGCTGCACGTTGATCTTGCCGCGGGTGCGGTCGAATCCATCGGCCGTGACACCCACTATCAGATAGTCGCCCAATGCCTTGGCACGCTTCAACAAGCGGATATGACCCTCGTGCAGAAGATCGTAGGTGCCATATGTTATGACTTTCTTCATACGGAATCTTACGGATTGACGATAGTTGCTGTCCGGTTGGTCAGATTATCCCTCGCTTCTGCAAATCGCGGAAGGCATTGACGAGCGTGGTGTTGTCCTCTTCCGACAAGTGGCCGAGATGTCCCACGCGAAACACTTCGTCGCGAAGCTCACCGCCATTGGGGCATACCCATATCCCGTATTCATCTTTCAGAATGGTGAAAATATCGTATGCCGAGGCCGTGTCGCAATGCAACGGAGTGACGGCGTTCGACAACGATTCCGAGATAATTCTGAAAGGAAGGTCTTTAATCTTCTCTCTGAAGTCGGCCGCGAGTTCGCGCATCCGCGCCACCTCTGATTCGACTCCGCCCTTTCTCTTTATCTCGTTCAAACGGCAATTAATCTGAAGCAACGTGCCGACAGCGGGCGTGAACGGTGTCTGCCCGCGTTCGCCGTTTTTCAAAGCTGATTTCAAGTCGAGATACATGCTCTTCACCGGTGTCAACGCTATTCTTTCGAGTGCTTTGGCCGACATCACCACCACCGACACTCCCGGAGGGCATGCAAGTGCCTTCTGCGAACCGGTGATCATTATCCCTATCCCATGGCCTTTGAAGTCAATTTCATCGGCAAGGAAGGAACTGATGGCATCCACCATAAGGAACAGACCGTTTCTCTTGCAGAAATCGGAAATCATGTCCAAATCGTAATGAACGCCGGTTGAGGTCTCATGGATATTCACCAAAAAGGCCGTATACCCTTTCCCTTCGAATTCCGACAAGTGGGCGGCAGTGAGTTTCTGTCCTGGCTGCAATTTTATGGCCGAGAAGGGAATGCCGTGCAATTCGAGCAATTCCACAAAACGATGGCCAAAGCTGCCGCCATCCACCACAATCACTCGATCGTCAGGCGTCAGCGTGTTCATAACTACGGCCTCCATCGCAGCAGTGCCACTGCCGGTGAGGAACACCACCCGGTCCGACTCGTCGGCCCGCGCGAATTCCTTGACAAGACGCTCATTCTCCAACATCACTTCGGAAAATTCAGGCGTCCGGAAATATGGAACCTGCTCGGCGCCGATGGCGCAGACGGCCTCCGACGACATCACCGGTCCGACCGTGAAATTAAGTTTCGACTCTATCTTTTTTGCCATGATTGTTTTGATATGTTCCGGACGTTACATCCCTCTTACCTCTTACCTCTTACCTCTTACCTTTTACCTCTTACCTCTTACCTCTTACCTCTTACCTCTTACCTCTTGACGATATCACATTTTTTGGTCGAGGTTTTTCCCTTTCTCTTCGTGCTCGAAGTTCGGGACGAATCCTTTGAGGACGCCAACCACGTCGGCTTTCGTGAAGGAGGGGTCGGCGAAGGTGGCCTGGAGCTTCGCGAGGAAGCTCTCCACTTCGGCGAGGCTCTTGCGGCGGACATTCACCACCACTCCCAGGGAGCGGAATGTGTCCATGTCGGCCTCCTCGCCCTCTACCACGAATTCCTCGAAGTCCTTCTCGCCGGTGGTGTCGCTCAGGAAGTAGACCACGGGCCAGCGTTTCGTATCTTCGGGCATGTGCGCGGCAAAGTCCTTGGCCTCTTCATCGCCGGAGCATTCCACTTTCTCGTAACCGAGCCGGTCGAGGAAACGGTCGCAGATCGTGGAGAATTTCATCATCTTCTCTTCGCCGAGCTTGGGGAAGAAGATCTGTCCGTTCTCGCCCAAGATGCTGGCGAGCATACAAATCTGGCCGCTCTCTTCGGGGGAGACGAAATAGCGTCTCACATCCTTGGGGGCCACCAACGGCTGACGTTTCATTATCCTCTCCATGAAGCCTGCGGGGAGCGAGCCGTTGGAGAAGGCCACGTTGGCGAAGCGGGCGGTGGTCACCTTGAACTTGTCGGCATAGGCCATGATCAGGTCTTCCATCACGCGCTTGCTGGCGCCCATGATATTGACGGGGTTGGCGGCTTTGTCGGTGGAGACGCAGAAGAAATGGCGCGGGGGGATCTCGGCGAGGAGGTCGAGAAGGTTTTTGGCCTTCACCACGTTGTTCTCCAAGAGCGCCTGCACGGAATTGCGGTCCTTCTCAGAGCGCACGTGCTTATGAGCCGAGAAGTTGGCCACGATATCGAATCCGTTGTTCTCACGGAAGATACGCTCGAAAATCGGATCGTTAAAGTTCAGCGTGTAGGTTTTGTAATCCTCGGGGACATACATTCCGGGGGTGGAACGCAGGTCACGCGTAAGCTCGGCAAGGCCGTTCTCGTTGAGATCCACCACCACGAGCTGCGAGGGGCGGAAGGGGAGCACGGCTTTGATATAAGAGCTGGCGCCGCCGATCACGAGCACTTTCTCTCCTTCGATTTCCGATCTCAGTTTATCTTTATTTGCCTCGATATCCGCCAAGAAGAGCGATCGCTCGCGTCCGGTGACGCTCTCGGCTATAAATCTGTCTAAATTAAACACAATTGATATATATGATTATTTCAAGTTATTGCAGGATGGACACAATGCCAAGGCGTAAAATCACACCCGGCTCGGTGGCCGGCGCAAATATTGCCGCGTCAGTATGAGCATCGAATTATATCCGAAGAGCATAATTCCCTCATCTTCAAGTCTGCGCAAAGTTTCGTTCGGCTCCTCGGCAAATTCGTAAAATGGCTCGCACTCGGTAAAAGGAGGAACAGAATATACGAAATAAATCCTGCGCTCTTCCGGTCGGACAGCACCAAGTTCCGCAAGACGCCCAAGTGTGGCAGCCATCTGCCTATAAGCTTTGTTTTGATAATTCTCTATGTTGCCGGAATTTTGGCAGTATTTCGTTTCAAGGAACATCAGCCAGCGGCGTCCCGAACCCGTCAAAGAGTTGAAAACGCATTCGCAATTCTCTATTCCGCTTATCACTGCCGGATATTCCTCGAGATTCACAGCCTGATAGGGGATATCCCCGGGACCCCGCTTTACAAGGTGAAAATACTCAATATCTTCGAAGGGCACATCCGAGAGCTCTACTTTTTTTCGCTCCTCTCTCGGAAGATCTTGCGTTTTTTCAGTATAGTCGGCCACGTAACAGTCGCCGTCGAATATCTTAGCCGCTCTAAAAAGATTTTCCATTGGCTACAACCTTTAGAGCATACCGAGAAGGTTACGGAATTCGCCCATCACGTTGCCCATAACCCGGTTGAAATAATTGTCGCGAATAAGTCCGCGTTCATCCTGAATTGTTCCGTTCTCTTCACCTTTCATCCCGATTATATGGCCGTCGCGCAGTTCGCGCACGCAAACCTCTTTCGGGTCGATGAATGCCGATGTCGGTATGTCGGTCATCTCTTTGATGGCCTCCGGATCTTTCTGCGCCGCCAAGAAGCCGAGCATGCAGTTGTTGATCGAATATAGCACAAACGGGCTGTGGGTTGTAATCACGGCCTTGTCGCGCTCATGATTCATATTTCCGAGTATATGCTCAATAAGCCTGCATTGGGTCTCGGGGAAAAGGTTCTGTTCCGGCTCCTCTATCACGAGGTTGGAGAATCTGGGGCGAGACAATTCTTTGCGGAACATCACCATATCCTTAAGGATACCCTGTGTATTTTCAGGAGCAAGAGTGCCGATGCTTCGTATGGATTCAAGGACACTTCGGAATGATTCCTCTATATCGGGCGGCGTGTCCTTGTCGTTCATATAGTCAAGAAAACCGACTTTTGTCTCCCCTGTGGATCGGGATTCGATAGCCTTCGCAAGTGCGGCCATCTCAAGATTGCGTGTTTCTTCAGCCGACTGCATCTCTTCATGCGTATAGATCCAATCCGTGAGATAATTCACATAAACTGCCAATGGCGTCACCGACTGCATTCCGCTTGATGCTTGCGAAAGATGAATCGTTGCGCCACCGGGCATGAGAATCATATCTGTGTCGGAACCTTCATCGAAATAGTAAGAATCATGTGTCGGTGCAATTCTGGCCGTATGTTCCTTGCCATAGCGCGACCGTACCTGCTGCCAATCATCGAGAAAACTCTTTATATAATTAAATGGCATCTTCGTTGTGAAGATACCCGGTACAGATATCAGATTGCGCTCTGAGGGAATGTACGCATTTTTGGATATGCCGGCCTGCTTGAATCCTTCGCCGCGCTTCACTGTGGGGACTCCACCGATATATTCAATGGTCAATATATCGTCTTTATATCGAAAATACGTATCCTCAGTCACGTAATCCCCGACATTATGATATTCAATAAAAAGCTTGTCGGTAAAATCCTTGTCGACATGACTCACTCTCTGACGCCGCACGCAATCCTTACCGAGCCATTGACAGAAGCTGATAACCTTGGCTATCGAACTTTTGCCGCTGCTCTGCGGGCCAATAAAAACATTAAGTCTCTTCAGATCGATGTCGATATCTTTTATCGGCCCGAAGTTTTTTATAGTGAGGTGTGCCATAATCAATTGATTTTCTCGAGGAGGTCGGGATGGATGTAGGGCAACGCGATGGCGCAGACGCCCTCGATCTCGACCACGATATGTTTGTTTTTGCGGATGCGACGCGCCCAGCCTTCGTAGCCGGCAAAGGGACCGCCGGTGACGCGCAGACGGTCGCCGATCTTGAACTCCGGTTTGCGGTAGATTTCGCATCGCTCGGAATCATCGGCCGTGAGGAGCATAAACAGACGCATCTCACGGTCTCTGATAGGCTGAATCTCCCCGCCGCGCTCATACCGATAAATCCATATCGGTGGAAAATCCGCCATGCCTGCCCGGCTCTCAGCCTCGATTTCCGCGGCATCATCCGAAGTGGTCCGAATGAAAAGCAGTTTCGGGATAGCCGGACGCAACCGCTCTTTGCCGTCCGCCCGCTTAACGCGCTCCACCGGCACGTAACTCTCCGCGCATCTCGCTCCAAGCTTCTCGCTCGCCTCAAAAGGGCGGGGCGAGCGCAACGCGAACCATTGCAGATCTCCGGTATTTTGCATGAGTGCAAAGATACGAATTTTTTCGCTACTTCCCGCCTCTCGTTTGCAAATTTTTGCACTCCTTGAATATGTTTAAATCCCTTCCCGCAAAAATGTCTCTGCGGAAAGGGGTCTAAATTCTATTTTAAAGAAAACTGCCTCTTTGTCGGGGCGGATGAAATAATGCTTCAGGATTTATTTGCCTTCAAGTATTTCCCTGACATTGACAGGAGGAAGGCAAATACCATTCATGCATGTGCCTTCGGTTTTGCAAAACAATACTCCCCGTGATGTACCGACAGCTTGAGCTGCAAAAATTTCCATCGCCTCCCGAGTCAAATTAGTCTGACCATCTTTTGTCATCGAATTCCAGTCTTCAGGATGAACCTCATATTCGCATGTTATTTCCAACACCATTACCTTTTCGTCTCCATCTTTGAAAATCTCAGAAAGACGACAGGCCGCGATTTTGTTCTTCTCGTCGATCAAATATGCCAATTCAAGATCCATGCCCATGTGTTCGGGCATTTTGTCAACCAACAATGCGAACTGATTGACATTTATCCTACTCATTCTGAAATGTATCATACGGCTGCGTTGTAATATTGTTCATCATTCATTTCGCCAACTCTGAATTCCGCACGATATGGATTGCCATCTATCGGTTTCAGTTTTTCTGAAAACATTCGTTTATACAGAATCCTGATATTTCTCCTCTTGCCCACATTAAACTGCTTCTTCTCTGTAACCGCCTCTGCTTGTTCAATTGGCCGATATTCTATATCGGGAAGTTTGCCACAAGCAAGTGCCAGCTTTACGAGACTCGACAGCCGGCTGTCACACCTACAATTGAGTATCTGAGAAACATATCCTTTGCTCACGCCAAGCCGTTTGGCGAATTCTGTCTGAGTAATTCCATTCTCTTTCAGATAATTCCTCACCATATTGTATATCTGAAGCTGAAGTACAGTCGTGATATATTCAGGACTCTCCACCAATTCTTTTCTTGTTTCCATATTCCTCCTTTTAAGCGACCGAGATATCTATATTTACTATTCTACCTTGTTGGCTTCGGAATCTTCATTTTCAACCTTTTCTTGTTCCTCGCTTGAGTCTTCTTCCTCGCTTGAGTCTTCTTCCTCTAATTCAAAATATTCAGGATTATTGACATCAAGTGAATTTGGGAATCCTTTCAGTCTTTTATGAAGAACTACTGTGTCATTATCCTGAGTGTTTTTACTTCCACCCATCACAATAAACACATTAGGTTTCTGCCAAACAACATAGATTCTCAAATGTTTTGATTTAAACTCATATAAATCAGACCGCTGCTCATTCTTTTTGACTTTTTTACCCTTGATACTATTGAAAATTGTTTTAGGATACAGATTCTCGCTGAATTTATCCATAAAAGCATAAATGCTTCGTAATTCAGACTTCTCATCGGGCGTCAATTTTGCTTCAAACTGATCAAAATAGCTTTTACCATTTATTTTAAGTTTGAAAAAAGCGAACGTTTGATTGTTTATTACTTCAAATCTGTTGATTTTAAATTCATTCATTCAGCATAGCAGTGAATTTTTCACAAAGTTATGATGAATTTTCCATTGAAACAAATTTTCAAGGGCAAAAGTTTAGTTTTAGCTAAACTTTTGCCCTATTAATTGATTTCTTGTTATAGATAGAGGTCTTGTCCTGCCTGTCTTTAATTGCCCTTTTGTCGGGGCGGCCGCGATTTATCACGCCCCTACTGCTCCTTCTCCCATTTGTGGAAATCCTTGAAGAAGGAAACCACGATCATCACAAGCAGGACGCCGACGGGAAAGGCGGCGATAATCGTCAGGCCTTGAAGACTGTAAAGCGTGTTTTCGGCAAACAGCAAGGCTATCGGCAGGAGTATCAGCATCACGCTCCAGAAGGCCCTGATCTTGCGCGAGGGTTCCTCTTCGGGCGAAATGCTCCGGTAGCTGTAGGAGGATGTCACATAGGTGATTCCGTCGAGCGTGGTGCTGTAGAAGGCCATCATCGTGAGCGTGAGCAGAAACAACGCGAACCAGGGCAGAGGCAACGTATCGAAGATCATCAAAATAGCATCTTGCATCATACCTCCGTTGCCGATAAAGCCTATCACGTCCACCCCATGTTTCATCTGTTGCGCAAGCCCGTAATTGCCGAGGATGATGAACGACATATAGGTGCCGGCAAGTCCCCAGCCGAACGAGCCCCACACCACGTTGCGGAGTGTGCGTCCTCTGGAGATAAGCGCGATGAAGAATGGTGTGGCAACACTCCATACAAGCCAGTAGGCCCAATAATATACGGTCCAGTTCTGCGCAAAACCGTTTACACGCAGGGGATCCATATAAGTGGACATTCCGATGAAATTCTGCGCCATATTGCCGAGTGACTGAAATCCGGTCTCCACGATATATCGAGGTTCCCCTCCGAGGAAGAGGAAATAGAGCAAAAGCGCGAAGAAAAGATAGGAACAGATGCCGGCAAGCTTACTTATTCCGGTCAAGCCGAACAGTACGGTGATGGTATAGACCGCGCAGATAAGAAGAAGCACGAGTATCGTGACTGCGGTTGTCGGCGTGAAGCCGAACACGGAGCCCATCGCTTCCGTAAGCAGCGGTGTGGCAAGCGAGAAAGTGGTGGCCGTGGCGCAGACGATGGCGAAAATGGCGGTGATATCTATCACGCGTCCCCAGAAACCGTCGACACTACGACCGAGCAACGGGCGGCAGGCCTCGGAAAATCTTTGGCGTCGACGACGGCGCACATGCATCATAAATGCAAAGCATACGGCAAGAACCACATAGAATCCCCATGCAAGGGGTCCCCAGTGGAAAAGGGTATATGTCGGCGCCCACATCTGGGTTCCCCCAAGATCGGCCACATGCTGTTCGCCGCCATATAAAGCCCATTCTATAAGCGAATAGAAGAGGATATCGGCGGCCATGGTGGAGGTGAAGATCATTGTGCCCCATTTGAAATTGCTGAATTCCGGGCGCTTGGCGTCGCCTAACCGCACATTGCCGTATCTTGGCGTAAGCGCCACATACAGACATACGAGAACACTTCCGATGGCAAGCAGAGGATAATAGATGCCGATGGTATCACCGAAGAAACCGCGCATCGTATCGATCACTGTTTTGGAATCTTCCGGCCATATCATGAAAACGGCCATGAGTGCGACAACGAGTCCGAAGGGTATGAGCATCGTCACCCAATCGATTCTTTTATCTTCTCTATTCATCATATCGATTTTAATCCTTCAATTTTATTGATATTCTTACCGGCACGCATGAAACGGTCGTGCCCGTAGGTCCCGAAATCGTCTCCCTTGGCCTCCTTGATTACTGTCCATTGCGACCAAAGATAATCCCACAGCACTTCGTAGCATAGAATCCTCTCCCTTGTCCCTTCTGGAATATCTCCCTGAAAGTAATGCTCGAGAAGATAGTCCTCATTTTCGGGAGTGAAACCGGCTTCGATAAATAGCGCCGCAATATCTGCCATCGGATCGTTCATGCCGGAATATTCCCAGTCGATCAGATATATTCTGCCATCCGGAGCCTTCAGAAAGTTCTCGTAAAGTCCGTCGTTATGGCATGGCTTGAGATCCACCCCCAAGCGGTTGAGATATCCTTCCAGGGCCATTACGCGCGGACGCAGACTTTCCCAGCCTTCATACATCACGGCGCCGGCGGCTTCCATCAGCCTGTCGTATTTCTCTATTTCGGAAAATATATTGAACTCGTTTTTGAGCCTTATGCGCGCGCCATGAAGTGTCCGGTAAATTTCGGCCACTTTACGCATATTCTCCGGCCTCTGGATTGTTGCGGATGTCAAGGTTTCGGCCTCCTCCACATAATCTGACAGCTTGATACCCGATTCGGGATCCATCCATCGCAGAGGAGGATTGATTCCCAATGCCGCAGCTTCCGCGGAATTGAAGAACTCATTGGCACGGTCCACCATTCCTTCCGAGCCGTTGCCGGGCACACGAAGCACATATACCCCGCCGTCGACCGTAACCTTAAAATTCACATTACTCATGCCGCCGATGCGGGAAATCTCGGCCCGTGAAATATCTTTATCTTTGAATATCCGCGACAATATTGCCCGGATATTCTCTTCATCAAACGGATTCTCTTTGCGAAGCAAAGCTCGCCAGCCTGAACTCGAAAGGCGCCGGTAATCCTCCTTGCAGTCGACATCTCCCCAGATCAGATTCGGGAAATGGATGAACGGACGGTCGATGGAATCCGTAACGTCCATCAGAACATATTCGTAGCCAAGATATGGATTCGACGAGCGTTCCCAAAGGCTCACCATGTCACGATAGGTATCTATGCCGATGCGAGTCACGCCCACCATCTCTCCTTCGAAAGAGCATACGCGGTGGATATCCTTCGTGATTTTGGTAACGAATCCATGACGTGTCTCCACATAGCATTCATCGCCGGATCCGCTTTCCTGGGTCACGGCCATGCAATTGCCTCTCTCGGTGCGCGATATCCGCTCGATTATACTTCTTTCGAAGAATGTATCGCCATCAATCAGCAGAAAATCATCATCAAGCAATCGCGAGCATTTAGCCAGCGATGCCATAGAGGAGGTAAATTCGTATTCCGGATTATAGACAAGTTCAACATCTTCCGAGCGATAACGCTCGAAAAGTTCGCGCCGATACCCCACAACTATCAATATCCGCGAATAACAATTCTCACGCAGTATCGACAGCATCCTCCCCAGCAGGCATTCGCCGTCGGCGAATTCTTTCAAAGGATATGGTATTTCAGAATCCCGCTCCTTGCGGGCGGCGAGTATTACCGCTGTATTCATGGCCTCTCAATTATTTGTTTCTCCGGATTCCATAAAAATTTCCCATCTGGAGCTTCAAATGAGAAACTGCCGGGAATTTCTCTTTTCCTGAAATCATGCAGTTCCGATTCTTCCACCCCCAATCTTCGGGATATCGCCTTTATAACGGAGGAACGTGTATCTGAAATATAGCTCTTGTCGAACAGCCGCAATTCATCGAGAGTATCGAATTCAGCAATCTCGCCATCCTTATAGCGGCGAATCTTCATCGGGGGCAATTCCCTAAGATGCCGGATATACACATCCTCCCAATATTGCTGCCGAGTCTCTGCTTGTCGATATTCTTTCTCGAGGATATTTGCGAACTTCGGGCCGAAATCAGCGTCAAGATACACATGGCCTATCATATACCATGAGTGATGACCGCCGACGCTCACGCCGGTGATATTATCTTCCTCATCTGTCGAGATGCAGTATTCCGTAGTCGGCCCTTCTGCATAGAGCGAGCTGTAATAGCTCTGAGAGGGATGGTCGGCAAACACATTCTGCGGAAAATAATTATCCGATGAGCAAAGGAAGGTATTTCCGAGACGGTCGAGAACCCGAATCACTGAGGAGGTGTTGTTATATCGCTCATAATCGGGATTATGCACTAACGACACTCCGAATTTATCGCTCAGATAGGCGAACTTTTCGGCCATATAGCCGGTTACTACGGTTATATCACGGATGCCTGCCTCAAGAAGCTGACGGATCTGACGCTCTATCAGTATCTCTCCTTTCACCTTCAGCAACCCTTTGGGCTTCTCCGACGACAAGGGAACGAACCGCGACGACATCCCGGCGGCCATTATCACTGCATTGCATCGGCCTCTCATCAGAACGCAAAGTTAACCGTAAGATTCACAAATGATTTGTCGAACACGGGATTATAGATATATGCCGCGCTCAGGGGCAATGTCCAGCCGCTTTTGAAAATCACGTTATAGGTGTATTTAAGCTCTAAATTGCATACCGAAAAATCGTGTTCATAACCATTGTAGCATGATTTGGCCGGAGTTGCTCCCACTGCAAGCGAGATGCGGTTGTGATGGAGGAAGTCGTAGAATCCTCCGATTTCGAAATATGTGGAATATGCCTGTTTCTCTCGGCCGGATGCTTCGGTGTATTTGTCGGCTCCGCAAAAGAAGTTGCTGACAGTTATCCAGAACGGCAGTTTCTCTGGCGCATAGGTAAGTGCCGCTTCAAGCCAGTGTCCTGTGCGGCTCCCGCCTTTCAGATATTTATCCTGTTTGCTGTCGACACTCGGATAGTAATAATCGTAGACGCCTAATGTGAAGCCTTTGTAAGTATAGCTTACTCCCGCATCGACTTCGGCATATTTGCCGTTGACGGCATAGCCTCCCATCGCGTAAACAAAAAGTCCCTTCCATTGGAAATTGACCGACGGGAACAGCACCGGCGCAGAATTCTCAGGCATCATCTCCATTCCGCGCCACACATATTTTGTCTGAATGTCAAGACCAAGTCCGAATGGCGATTTTATAAGTTTGGCACCCCATTCATTTTTCTGTTCGGTCTGCTCAGTCTGCTCAACTTCATTGGCTTTCGCAACCTGTGGCATACCAAATACCATTATCAGCGTGCCGATTACCATAGCCACGCATTTTCTCCTCAATTTTAATTTAGACTCCATGAAGTTAGATTCCTGCATTTTTGCGGATGACAAAAAATGTTAATATCGATTAATTATATCTTGCAAAGATACGATTTTTTGATGGTAATCAACGTATTTTTGTTAATTTTGCACATTATGAAGCGAAGCACAATGTATCGAAGCACACTTTTTCTGACGCTATTCCTCGCGCTGGCCATATCGGCGGCGGCGATGACCGATGACGAGGTTATCAAGTATATACGCAGCCAGTCGGCCGCGGGTAAAACCGAACAGCAGATCGGCAAGGAACTGCTCGCCAAGGGCGTAAAACCGGAGCAGGTGAAACGCATCAAGGTTAAATATGAGAAGGAATCGGCCTCCGGAACTAAAACTCAGGAGAACCGCACTACCAATTCCTCAAAACGCCGCCAGACCACGGCACAGTCGGCCGCGAAAACAGGCCGCACCGCTCCCGGCTCAAAAACCGGAGCGCAAAGGACTACGACCAATCAGGCCGGCGGCACTTCTCTCTTCCTTTTCGAAGACGAAACCGAAACGCCAGAAGGCGAGATTATAGAGGAGGAGGTGCGCGAAGTTTACGGCCACGAGCTGTTCAATGCCCGCAGCCTCACTTTCGAGCCTAACGAAAATTTGGCGACTCCGAAGAACTATCGACTCGGGCCCGGCGATGAAGTGATCATCGATGTCTGGGGTGCCTCGGAGGAGCATCTGCGCGAAACTATCTCTCCGGAGGGGAACATCATGATCTCCCGCCTCGGCCCCGTGGCACTCAACGGCAAGACAGTGGATGAGGCCAACAAATACATAAAGAATCTTTTCGCACGCAAATATGCCGGCGTAGGCAGCGACCAGACGGATGTGAACGTCACTCTCGGCGATATCCGCTCCATACAGGTGGACATCATGGGAGAGGTGAGCACTCCGGGATCGTTCCGCATGTCGCCTTTCTCGACGGTGTTCCACGCCCTTTACAACGCCGGAGGAATCAACGATATCGGTTCGATGCGAAACATCACCGTGCTTCGCAACGGTCGCAAGGTGGCCGACGTGGATATATACGACTATCTCTTCAAAGGTAAACAGACCGGCAATATCCGCCTGCAGGAGGGGGATGTGATCATCGTTCCCCCTTACGAGCAACTTGTGAACGTGACAGGAAACGTGAAGCGCCCGATGTATTACGAGATCAAACCGGGCGAGACCGTGGAGACACTTCTCGAATATGCCGGGGGGCTCTCCGGCGACGCATATTCCGGGATGGTGCGTCTCTCCCGACAGAACGGCGAGGAGAACGAGCTCTACAATATCGCTAAGAACGAATTCAAATCATACCGTCTGAAGGATGGCGACATGGTTACGGTCGGCACCGTGCTCGACCGATTCTCCAACCGCGTGGAGTTGAAGGGCGCCGTGAAACGTCCGGGCATTTATGCCATAGGAGAGGGAACCACAACTCTCGGCTCTCTTATCCGCATGGCCGACGGTCTGGCGGAGGATGCCTATAAGAACCGCGTGCTCATCTATCGCGAAGGGCCGGACCTCTCTCTTGAGGTGATTCCAGTCAACATCGCTGCGGTACTCGCTGGGAGCGCCGCCGACATACCGCTGAAGAAAAACGATGTCATCGAGATTGCCAGCGTTCAGGATCTCAACGAACGAGGAGATTTCTACATCAGCGGTATGGTCGCCAATCCGGGCGAATATAACTTCATGGCCAACACCACGGTAGAGGATCTCATTCTTCGCGCCGGCGGCCTGCTTGACGGAGCGTCCACGGCACGCGTGGATGTGTCGCGACGCATCGACCATCCCTCTGCCACGGTGGAGACCAACCAGATTGCAGAAACCTACACCCTTGATATCAAAGGAGGCCTTACAGAAAAGAACGGCAAAAGCGGATTCATACTCAAGCCTTACGACCGCGTGACCGTGCGCCGCTCTCCGGGCTACGAAATTCAGAAGGAGGTTCAGGTTGATGGAGAGATCCTCTTTCCGGGCCCTTATACTCTTCAAAAACGAAACGAACGTCTCAGCGAAATCGTGGCTCGCGCAGGCGGCACACTCGACGGCGCTTATATAAAGGGCGCTTACCTCGAGCGTAAGCTCTCCGAGAGCGAGAGGCAAGCACGCGAGAACGTAATACGCATGGCGCGCCAGAACACCGAAGGCACTGATTCTATTTCCGAGGCCAAACTCGAAATATCTGATGTCTATAATGTCGGCATCAATCTCCAGAAGGCACTCGAACAGCCGGGATCGACCTACGACCTCGTGCTTCGCGAGGGGGACCGACTGTTCATACCGGAGATTCAGAGCACCGTCAAGATTTCGGGCGACGTGATGTATCCCAACAGCGTTATCTATGAGCCGGGCAAGAAGGTGTCGTATTATATCAATCAGGCCGGCGGCTACGGCAACCGCGCAAAGAAGAGCAAGTGCTTCATCGTCTACATGAACGGGCAGGTTTCGAAGGTGGGACGCGGCACGGTTGTGGAGCCGGGAAGCCATATCATCGTTCCATCGAAAGAGAAGAGCACCGGAAGCTGGGATAAGATTTTGGCGTATGCCACAAGTTTCGGATCGCTCGCCACAATGGCGGCTACCATAGCCTCGCTTTTCCGTTAATTCATAGATTCTTATGAAGAGTAGTCATGACTGAAAACAACATAAACGACAACAACGGCGATAAAGTAAAGGAGATCGATCTCCTCGAGCTCGCCAAGAAAATATGGGACAGGCGCCGGATGGTGATTAAATGGTGTGCCGTCGGAGCTGTTATAGGCATCATAGTGGCTTTCAGCATACCAAAGACCTACGTGACTTCCGTGAAGCTCGCTCCTGAAAAGAACGATGGCAAGAGCGCGAGCGCCAGTCTCGGCGCTCTGGCGGCCATGGCCGGAGTGAGCATAGGAAACAGCGGATCCGATGCCATTTATCCTAAATTATATCCGGACATCGTGCAATCGGTGCCTTTCTGCACCTCGCTCTTCAATGTGCCCCTTGTCAATGCCAAGGGCGACAAGCATTTCACCGTGGCCGAATATTTCGAGAACGAGACCCGTAGCCCTTGGTGGAGCGCCATTCTCGGAGCCCCGGGCAAACTGATCGGCGCCCTCAAAAGCAAAGAAGAAAAGGAAGAGAAAAACCACAAAATAAATACTTTCCGGCTCACCCCGAAAGAATCCGGTCTTGTCGGAGCTCTCAGAGGAACCATATCAACAGATGTGGATGTGAAGACAAATGTTGTTACCATCTCCGTAAAGACGCAGGATCCGATGGTATCGGCACTTCTTGCCGACACTGTGGTTAGCAGATTGCAGGAATATGTCACGGCCTACCGCACCGACAAGGCGCGCAAGGACCTCGAATATGTGGAGAAGCTGAACGAGGAAGCCCGTGCCGATTACTATGCGGCCCAGCAGAAGCTTGCCAACTATCTCGATACGCATCAGGGTATGGTGCTCTATTCGGCTCAGACCACCCGCGACCGCCTCGAGAATGAGGCCACGCTTGCTTTCAACCTTTTCAACCAGACTTCCCAGCAGCTGCAGGTGGCAAAGGCGAAAGTGCAGGAAGATACGCCTGTATATGCCCGCATAATGCCGGCGACAGTGCCCATTCGCGCTGCCGGACCTAAGAAAATCATGATTTTAGGCGTTTTCATCTTCCTCGCTTTCCTCGCGGCTTCGGCCTGGATTCTCGTGGTGGATCCCCTCAGAAAAAAACAGCGGCAGAATTCTGCCGCAAAGGAAAAGGAATGAGATTAGCTTTAGCCACTCTCCTGATGTCGCTACTCGCGCCGCTGACGGTGCGGGCCGATGTCTATGCCGACCTCGTAGGGCTTGTTACGGCTCCGGCAAAGGCTGAGGCCTCACCGGCTTCCTCAGCTTTCGACGGCATTCTCGCGGGCATGGGCTCTGCGTCGGCTCCATCCGCTTTCGATGGCATTCTCGCGGGTATGGGAGCCTCCCCAGCCCCGACAACTTCTGCTACCGGCATCGATGCTATTCTCGCCGTGATGCAGCCCGATCCGACTGAGTCCGACGATATCTACGATTCCGTGGCCGATGCCATGATTCTTGACGGCTCACTCGATTTCCTTGAGAATATACTATACTCTACGCCCGACCGGCAAATCTTCTCGCCCGGTTTCTATCGTGGTGGAGGGCCGCGTTTCGCAGGAGTCGCCTCTCTGCCGGTGAGCGGCACCATCACTTCCGGCTTCGGTTTCCGCCGCTCATTCGGCCGGATGCACAAGGGAGTCGACATCCGCCTCGAAGTGGGCGATACGGTGCGCGCAGCACTCGACGGAACCGTGCTCCGCACGGGCCGCGAACCGCGAGGGTATGGAGTGTTTGTGGTTATTCAACATCCGGAAGGCCTCGAGACGCGATATGCCCACCTCAGCGAAGTGCTTGTCACAGCCGGTACGCAGGTTCTCTCGGGCGATCCGATAGCTTTGGGAGGCAACACGGGAAATTCCACAGGTCCACACCTGCATTTCGAAACGCGACTTCTCGGCGCTGCTTTCGACCCGACCACAATGTTCGATTTCTCTATGCCGCCGGGCATGCTGCGACAGCGCGACCTCGCGGCTCTTGATGCCGTGGAGGATGCCGCCGACACCAAGGCGCATCCGGCCGCCGGCAAGCGCACTTACGTGGTCCGCACGGGCGATACGATAGCTTCTGTGGCTCGCAAAGCGGGCATCACGACACTCGCGCTTTGCCGTCTCAACATGCTCTCATCGAGCGACAAGCTCCAGCCGGGACGAATGCTGCGCCTCCGCTAATCCAAATTTACAACATCGATTTTTGATTTTTGCCGGGTCTAAAGATGGCTCAGCATCTCGGCCGCCCGCTCGCCGTGGTAGTGCTCGAACTGCTCGCGGTTCCGCTTCCAGCGCCGATGGCTCCATAGCCAGTATTCCGGAGCCTCCCGGATATTGGCCTCCAACAGACTGAAATAGCGGCGAGTTACTTCAAACATCTCCTCCTTCTTCACATTCTCAGAGATAGGTATGAACCGTAGGGTATAGTATCCCCGCTTCGGCCTGCTCATCCATGCGTAAACAGCCTTGGCCCCCAAGAATTTCGATATGCGTTCGGGCCCGGTATAGACGCCCGTGTCATGATTCAGAAAATCGGTGAAGAGATGAATATTCATTCCGGGGGCCTGGTCGGCTATATAGCCCGTCACCGAGGGGACACCTTCCCGCTTCCAGCCGATGAGCTTCTGGAGAATATCGTTCATCGGCACATTATTGGCCTTGAAACGGGTGCGCAGTTTATAAAAAATGCGGTCGAAAAAACGGTTGTTAAGCGGATGATAGATCTGTGCGCACCTGGCCTTCGGATCAATATGCAGAGGAAGGGAACTGACCCACTCCCAATTGCAGAAATGGCCGAGATATATCGACACCGACTGGCCGCTGGCAACGGCATCATTAACCTCCTCGATACCCTCCACACGCAACCGTTTGCGCATGTTTTTCTCGGTCATGGCTCCCAACCGGAGGGTCTCCACGAAATAATCGCCGAGGAACCGATAGAAACCTTTCTCAATGCGCCGTAGTTCCTTATCGCTTTTTTCCGGGAAGGAAGTCCTCAGATTCTCGCGCACAACTCCCCGCCTATACCTTACGACATCGCAGGCCAGCCATGCAAGGATATCTGAAAAGAAATAGGAAATTCGCGCTATCATCGTCCGGGTCCTTTCTTAGCTGTTTATCCGTTTTATCTTCTTTTCTTTTCTTATCTATCCTCGGCTTTAAGCTTGTCTTCCCTCGGCTTTTAGCTTGCGTATCAGCGCCGGGCGCATCACAAATTTCTGCGAGCACCAGCCGAGCGCCCACCATACCGCCGCCAATATCCAGAGATTGATGTATGGGCCATGAAGCTGAGAGATTGTCGCTCCGTTGGCATTCATCTTGATAAAGCCTTCCACGCCCCATGTCGAAGGGCAGATCGACGCAAGCCAGCGCCACGCCGTCGGCATATCGTAAAGAGGCCAGATAAGTCCCGAGAGGAAGAGAAATACCACCGACGTAGCCACCCATAGAACGAACACCGATTCGCGCTCCATCACAAGCGACTGGAAGCAATAGCCGATTCCGAAGCAGGCAATCGTCATAGGCAGAAGATACGCTAAGATCTCTATAAGGTTCCCTTCCATCGGAAAACGGAAAATGAGAGGAACATAGTGCAGAAGAAATATCGAAGGGATAAACAGAATTGTGAAATAGCAGAGCATCTGCGCCAGCATTGTCAGGAACACCGATTGCGTTCTGTTGTCGGAGCTGTATCCCGTGAGACGCGGGTTCTCACGCTTGGCGCCCCCGGCCATTCCCACTGCAAGTATTATGCATTGATGCAGAATCAATATCAGCACACCGGGCATGATAAATGAATCGAACCCGTTGCGTATGTTGCCCATAGATATGTTGTGTATGGGCAGAAGATCTCCATCGGTAATCGTTTCCGCAAGAGGCGCAATCTCGTCAACCTTTATGGAAAGCAATTCGGAGCCATATTCCTCCATTATACTTGTGGTGGCTACTAAAAAACCGCGATAACGCAAAAGGAGGCTCATGTCGCTATATAGCACCGCATTGGCGGTCTCGTTGCGTCCAACTTTCTTCTGAAAGCCTTCAGGGATTTCGAGAATGCCATAGCATTTATGCTCGTTCATAGCGCGGCGCGCTTCCGAAAGGTCTGCCGCATAACCGATTACCCGCGCCTGATCAGTGGCATCAAGCTTACGTGCAAGATCGCGGCTGAGCGCGGTTCCGTCATGGTCTACCACAACCACCTCTACATTCTTCACCAGCTCCGGATTATATATCAGCGAATAAATCACAGGATAGGCCAAAGGCAGAAACGTGAAGAACAGTATCAGCCCCCCGTCGTGGATCACCATCTTGAACTCACGGCAATAAACCTCGAATATATCCCTGATTATCCTTTTCATCTTAAATTCAACATTCAAAATTCCCTCGTTGCGGTCGCGTGAGCGAACTTTAGTTCGCCATCATTCAAAATTCCCTTTTCGCCGCCCCCATTCAAAATTCAACATTCAAAATTCAAAATTATTACGGAACGTATACGGGTTTCAGCAGTTGCTTCTTCAGCCTCCAGAGCATCGTAAGAGGCAAAACCATGAAAACTATATATGCCACAAACCATATTTTTGAATATGCCACATGAATCCCGTTGAGGGCGTTGTCGATATATATGAGGAAGTTATAACGTATAGGGACGATATAACTGAAAATGCCCATGGCGCCATACATACTCTGCACCGGGAAGGAGAAAGCCGCTATCGAGAAGGAGAGGATTCCCAAAAGCGCGCTCACCGAAAGCGAGAGCCGCAGGTTGGGAAGAACACTGATTATGAATAGTCCGAAACCCTGACAGGCCAGCACAAACATCAGCTCCGAGATTATCATCCATGTCCACGACCCGTTCATCGGATAATGGTTATAGCGATAGAGCCACGCTGTCATGAACAGAGCCACTACCCACCATATCAGCGTCTGGGGAGCGAGTTTGCCGAAGATCGCCCTCACAACCGATCCCCGCGCCATCCGCATAAGCCTACGCGACGTGCCGTATTTCATCTCCTGGCCGATGCTGAAAGTTGTCATCAGCAGAATCATCAGCTGAAGAAGACAAGGCACAAACGAGTTGGCGATATATATACCGTAGTTCAGCTGCGGATTGCCGATCGGCCGGGACGCTATATTCACCGGCTGCAGCATCGGCGACAGATTCTCGGCATCAAGTCCGGCCGATTCTACGACGTTCATCGCCACTCCGGCCGTGGCAAAAATGGCCGTGGCCTTGAAGGTCTTGAAAAGCATCGTGGCGGGCACGAAATAGGTCATGTTGGTATAAAACGTGATCACCGGCTTGCGCCCGGCCATCAGGTCGGCCTGAAAATTCTCGGGTATCAGGAAAAAGCCATATACCTCCCCTTTCTGCATCAGATGGCGAGCCTCGCTGAAACTTTGAGGCGTCTGCACAAGGTCAACCATCTGCATCCCGCCCAGACTCTGCGTGATCTGGCGGCTTAGCGAGGTACCGTCGCGATCAACAATAGCGGCAGGCACCCGCGTGGGAAGACCCTTGTCGAGCATGGTGGTCAGAAACAGGAGCATAAACAGCGGGAGCATGAAGAACCCCACCCAATAGATGGGACGCCTCACGATCTGAATCACACTTCTGAGCATGATTCCCACTACACCCGTCTGAGGTATTTTCTCGTTTACCGACATCGTATCTCTTTCAGTTTTACCTTACTGACTTTTTATTTCACCACTCCTTCATAGAGCACTGACATGCCGGGGCGGAAATTCTCCACAGGTTTCTCGGGGCGCGCCTTGATCTGGAATGTACGCGCATCGTAATCGCCAGTGGCTTTCGTGGCCTGCCAGTTGGCGTACGTGCCGAGATCCTTGATGTAGAAGACTTTCATCTCCACTTCCTTGTCGAGAGCCGGGATCTTCACTTTCAGTTTCGAACCGAGCTTGATATCTTTCAGAAGAGTCTCACGCACATTGAACACAGCCCAATGGTCGTCTTTCTGAAGAGTCATAACCGGCGCACCGGTGGCTATCAGCTCGCTCACATGCGGATAGACAACGGTGATTTCGCCATCGCACGGCGCGACAAGATACTGATCCTCAAGGATGGCTCCTACCTCTTTGACTCCGCCACGGGCCACATTCAGCATAGCCTCGGAAGCCTCTTTGTCTTCGCGCTGAGCTCCCTGCCTGGCCAGTTCATATTGACTGCGGGCGGCCGATTCGGCGGCTTTGGCTGCATCATAGGCCGCTTTGGCCTCATCTCGCTTCTGGGCGCTCACAACGCCTTTGTCAAAGAGCGACTGCATACGGTCGTAGGTCTTCTTTGTTATCTCCGAGGCTGCCTGAGCCTGAGTCCACAGGTCGCGGGCGCTCTGGATTATCTGCACGCGGGTGCCGGCATCAACCTTGGCATTGGTGGCCTGCGCCGCACTTTCCATCGCTTTGGCCTGCTCCATGCGGGCATCAACAAGCGACGAGGTGATTCTCACCAGCGTGTCGCCGGCCTTGACATGGGCGCCCTCGACTACATAAAGCTCGGCTACACGACCCGGCAACTTGCCGGATATACGTATCTCCGTAGCCTCTCCCTGGCCCTGTACGGTGTCAGGACCGGGCTTCAGGCATAGGAATCCCACTACCGCAAGCGCGGCCAGAATCAGAAGTATCACTATAATCGTAGTGATCAGAAGCTTGTCTTTCTTCGTCACTTCCGAAGGATCCTGCGCCCCGGTGGGACGCTCCGCATAGCTGTTATCATTCGCAGACATATTCTGTTTCTTTAAGTTTATTATTCTGAAATCCTGAATCCGGCGTGTTCCGGATAGGACCGGACTTTCAATAATTAAGATTCCCGGCTACCTTGGCCAGATATACCTCACAGAGACGTATGCCGACCTCGGCATCTATCTTCTCGCTGTTGGCCTGAAGCCATGCCGTCTGGGCGGCTATGACATCGTTGGTGGTCATCACCCCCTCTTTGTAGCCGAGCTGAGCAGAGCGGAGGTTCTCGTCGGCACTCTTCATGTTCGAAAGCGTCATGTCGTAGGTCTTGAAAGCCTCCTGAAAGCTGAACTTGGCCTGCTGTACCTGCAGGTCCACTTTCTCCTCAAGATCCTCAAGCATCATGCGCTGCGCATTGGTGGCGGCTTTCGTGGCGCGGTAATGATTGTAGTTTCCTCCCCAGTGCCAGAGCGGTATAGTGAGGGTGGCTCCAACGCTGAAACCTCCTCCGAAACGCTTGCGAAATCCATCGTTCAGGTTCGGATTGGAGAATGAATATGCCCCGACAACCGCAAGTTTGGGAAGCATCTGACCCATAGCCAATTTCTCCCGGTTGGACAATACGGATATCCCTTGCCTCACAACATCGAGATCCTGGCGGCGCGCATATACATCCTGCATGTTCAGCACAGGATCGGGCGGCGTTGTGAAACCGCGCTCGAAATCCTCATCCTCAAGCGTCATCTCCGACTGAACGGGAAGGCCGCACACCTGCGCCAATGCCATACGGGCAAGCGTCAGGCCGTTCTGAACTTTCGTGCGCATTATCTTCGCCTCGTTGAGTTTCACTTCCACCGTCAGCAGATCGGAGCGCGTGGCCACACCGGCCTCTACCATCGCATTCACACTATAACGCAACGTATCGACCAAAGTGACGAAACTCTCGGCAAGCTTCTCTTTCGATTTCAGAGACACTACCGTCCAATAAGCCTGATCCACGGCAAACACCACATCCTGAACTACGCTGTTGCGTGCTGCTACAGCCATTTTCTCGGCATACTTGGTGATCTCGTTCAGAGCCTTGATCTGACCGCCCATGAACACAGGCTGCGTCAAGGTGAACGCTCCGGCGAAAACATTATGCGTGTCGAAACTCATGGCCTCCTTCGGAATCACGGCCACCTCTGTAGGAATATAGCTTCCTGACGACGGATCTTTGATCGGCGTACCGTCGGGAGCCGTAAGGATATTATACTTGAACTGCTGCGTCGAAGGGTCGAAACTCATTGTGGGGAGCTTCGCATCCTCACCAAGAAGATTGATGGTCCGCTGGTTATAGAAATATGTTCCGGCGAAATCTATACCCGGGAGATAAAGCGACTTCGCCGCCTTACGCTCATAGCCCGCACCGCGGATACCCTCCTCGGCCATGAGGATGGTCTTGTTGTTGCGCACAGCCATGTTGCGGCATGAATCGAGCGAATAGCGCTGAGCCTGCGCCGGCAGGCATCCCGTCGCGAACGCCAGCACAGTGCCGACAGCCGTGATATATCCGGTTATTTTCATAAGAAATCCTTTTTTCGTAATCTCTATCAATCCGCCCTTCTCCTGATGGGTCTAATTATTATACAAAGTTAACAGCTTTTTGTTTAATTTTAAAATTTACCCTCTCATTTCCCTTTCCCTCATTCAAAATTCCAAATTCCCCATTCAAAATTCCTTTTGTCCGCGCATAATTCAAAATTCCAAATTCCCCATTCAAAATTATTCCGTATCTTTGCAAAGTTTTTCCCAATTAAGCAATTAATGAATCTCCCAACGCTTTCCCGCGCCGACTATTCGGCCCTCATACGCCTCGGGTTGCCGGTGCTCGTAACCCAGCTCGGCATCATCGTCGTCAGCTTCGCCGACACGATGATGGTCGGAGCATATGGCGTCGACGAGCTTGCAGCGGCTGCTTTCGTCAATTCACTGTTCGTGATTCCGACAGTGATGCAGATCGGTTTCGCCCAGGGACTGACGCCACTCGCCGGAGCCCTCTTCGGCAAAGGCGACCGCCGGGAAGCGGGACGCACTCTCCGCGCAGGACTCCAGATAAACATTGCCGTCTCCATCACCCTCACCGCCGTGATGGGAATATTATATTTCTTCCTCGACCGATTCGGCCAGCCGGAAGAACTCTTGCCGCTCGTGCGCCGTTACTATCTCATAATTCTCGCCACGATGCTCCCCATGTCGGTATTCAACTCCTTCCAGCAGGTATGCAACGGAGTCAACGATACGGCTATGCCCATGTGGATGATACTCGGAGCCAACGTCATCAACATCGCCGGAAACTGGCTCCTCATATTCGGCCATTGCGGAATGCCCGAGCTCGGTCTGGCGGGCGCCGGCTGGAGCACTCTCGTTGCACGTTACTGCTCGGCTTTCGGCATAGTGATATTCTTCCTCAAAGCCAACCGCTACAAGCCATACGTTGCCGGATTCCATATCGGCTCCAATATTGGCGAGACACGCCGCCTGGTCTGGCGCACCGGATATCCGGTGATGATCCAGAGCGGAATCGAATGCATGCTCTGGACTTTCGGCGCCGTGGTGAGCGGATGGTTCGGCAAAATTCAGCTCGCCGCCTATCAGGTTGTGAACACAATGGCGCAACTCGGTTTCATGACATTCATTAGTTTCGGAACAGCCACCTCCATCCGCGTGGCCAACTTCGCCGGTGTGGGAGATATTACCTCCATGCGCCGCATCACGGCCGCCGGAGTCCATCTGAACCTCATTCTTAGCACCATCGCCTCGCTCATCTTCCTCTTCGGAGGAAAATGGCTCATCGGATGCTTCACACCCGATTCCGACGTCACCGCCTCGGCAATGGCCCTTATCCTTCCGCTGGTGATCTATCAGTATATGGACGCGTTGCAGCTCACATTCTGCAATGCCATCCGAGGCACCTCCCATGTCAAGCCTCTTCTCTGGATTTCAACAATCTGCTATATCATGGTGGGCATTCCTGTGCTCCTTCTCTTCGCGAAAGGTTTCGGCTGGGGCAATGTTGGCGTCTACTATAGCTTCGATGTAGCCCTCGCCCTTGCCGCCATCGCCGCTACCCTCGTCTTCTACCGCACCCTCCGCAAATTCAACATTCTCCCCGGCGCGGTTGCGTGAGCGAACTTTAGTTCGCCTCCCATTCAAAATTCCTTTTGTCAGCACTTAATTCAAAATTCCAAATTCAACATTCAAAATTATTCATTAACTTTGTCTTTTGTCATGAAGGATTTTTGGAAATTCCTGCGGCATTACGCCGCCCCATATAAATGGAACATCGCTGCCAGCATCTTCTTCAACCTGCTGACAGCCTTCTTTACGCTCTTCTCTTTCGCGTTCATCATGCCTATCCTCCAGATGCTTTTCGGCCTCAATACCACGGAGTATCATTACATGGAATGGGGACAGGCAAGCCTCATGGACGTGGCGATGAACAATTTCTATTACTACATATCTTCGCTAATAATAAGCATCGGCCCATCCATCACCCTGCTCCTTCTGGCTGGCCTGCTGGCCGGAATGACGCTCCTCAAAGTCCTATCCGCCTACAGCAGCGAGCTCTTCACCATCCCGATGCAGAACGGAATCACGCGTGACATCCGCAACACCATGTACGACAAGATCGTATCCCTTCCCATAGGCTTCTTCACCCGCGAGAAGAAAGGAGACATCATGGCCCGCATATCGGGTGACGTGGTAGAGGTTCAGGTTTCCGTCATGTCCTCGATTTTCAGCCTCGTGAAATATCCGATCATGATTATCGCGAGCCTCGGCATGATGCTGGCCATCAGTTGGCAGCTCACTCTATTCGTATTCGTGCTTCTCCCCCTTATCGGCGCCTTGATGGGGGCCGTGGGCAAAAAGCTCAAGGCGCAGAGCCTTGCTACGCAGGAGAGATTCGGCTCCATGCTTTCCAACATAGAGGAGACGATCGGCGGCCTACGCGTTGTCAAAGCCTTCAATGCCGAGAACCACATGGACCGGAACTTCCGCACCGAAACCACCGATCTCTACCGCCTCCAGAACGCCCTGATGCGCCGCACGGCACTCGCCCACCCCATGAGCGAGTTCCTCGGAACCGTGGCCGTGGCGATAACGCTCTGGTTCGGAGGATCTCTCATACTTTCCGGCACATCCTCCATCACAGCCCCTGAATTCATCTATTACATGGTGATGTTCTATAGCCTCATCAATCCGGCCAAGGAATTCTCCAAAACATCCTACGCCGTGCAGAAAGGTATGGGAGCCATGAAACGCATCGACAAGATACTCAATGCAGAGAATCCCATCCGCGATCCTGAACAACCACAGGAATTACTGACCGACCGCGGCAACAGTTCAGTATCTTTCCGCAATGTAAGCTTCAGCTACGATGGCGAGCGCGATGTGCTCTCAGATATCAATCTTGAGGTGAAACCGGGACAGACGGTTGCCATTGTCGGTCAGTCCGGCTCCGGCAAGTCCACGTTGGTAGACCTTATCCCTCGTTTCTGGGATGTGCAGAGGGGAGAAGTCGAAGTCGACGGCATCAACGTCAAGGATCTCCGCATAAAAGACCTCCGCTCGCTCATGGGCAACGTGAATCAGGAGGCCATACTCTTCAACGACACCATCTACAATAACATAGCGTTCGGCGACAAAAACGCTACCCCTGAAAAAGTCGAGGCCGCCGCGCGCATCGCCAATGCCCACGACTTCATAATGGCCACCGAACATGGCTACGACACCATGATCGGCGACCGCGGATGCCGCCTATCCGGCGGTCAGCGCCAACGCATCAGCATCGCCCGCGCAGTGCTGAAAAACCCGCCTTTGCTTATCCTCGATGAAGCAACCTCGGCGCTCGACACCGAAAGCGAACGACTGGTTCAGGATGCCCTCGAGAAACTGATGAAGGACCGAACGACGATCGTGATTGCCCACCGGCTTTCAACAATCGTCAATTCCGACCTTATATGTGTGCTTCAGGACGGCCGCATCGCCGAAACCGGCACTCACTCGCAGCTCATCGACCACGGCGGTATTTACCGTCGCCTCGTGGAAATGCAGCAGGTATGATAAAAACAACATGACTATGGATGATAAATTTCCCCCGGGAAACCTTCCCGAAGAAAATTCCTCCGACTCCGGCAACCCCTGCGAGATCAATGAAGAGGAAACCCGCGACATAAACAAGGAATGGGCCGAAGCGCTTCACCTCGAATATGAACCTTCCGGGACGCCTCCCCCTCCACCAATGCCTGGACGACCGGCGTCGGGCCCGATTCCGGAGCCACCGATGCCCGGCAACCCCTCTCCGGTACCGCCGGCCCCGGCCCCGATTCAAAATTCAAAATTCCCGATTCAAAATTCCCCCATGCCTCCGACATATTTCGTATGGTCGGTGCTCGCGACAGTGCTTTGCTGCTTCATTCCCGGAATAATCGGCATTGTCTATAGCTCAATGGTCAGCTCCCGTTACTATACCGGCGATTTCGAAGGTGCACGCCGGGCATCCCGCAACGCCGAGATATGCATTATCATTTCCATAGTGCTCGGTGTGGTCAGCTCCACTCTCTATCTTCCCCTCTCCCTGCTTCTCTAATAATGAAGCGGCAAGATCGGACGCACCGTAAGGAATATATCAGGATCGCCGTCGCGCTCGCGGCGGCGGCTCTCTTTTGCGCCTTATATTTTCTTATCGACCCCGAAGCCTCCTCGTGGGTTCCGCAATGTGTGTTCCATCGGCTCACCGGCCTGAAGTGTCCGGGATGCGGGAGCCAGAGAATGCTCCATGCGCTGCTCCATGGCGACATTGCCGCCGCATGGCATCACAACGCCATGCTCCTCTGCCTCCTTCCCCTGCTCATTCCCATGATTCTCATCGAACTCGCTCCCTCACGCTGGCCCCGCATCTATGCCCGCCTCCACTCCGTACCGGTTATAATTTCCCTTCTCGTCCTCCTCATCCTATGGAGTTTCCTCCGCAACTTCGCCTGATCGCCCGTTGCGTGCAAGCACTTTAGTGCGCAGAAGAAAATTCAAAATTCCACATTCAAAATTCTCCATTCAAAATTCAAAATTATTTATGCTTCCCTTGTTCATAATCGGCTATATGGCCTCAGGCAAGACCACCTTCGGGCGTGCGCTTGCCCGGCGCACCGGCCGACAGTTCATCGACCTCGATTTCTTCATCGAACAGCGCTTTCACACCACAATCTCCCGCCTTTTCGAGGAAAGAGGCGAAGAGGGTTTCCGAAGCCTCGAAAGCGCCATGCTACGCGAGGTCGGCGAATTCGATGATGTCGTGATTTCATGCGGTGGAGGCACACCCTGTTTCAACGCCAACATCGACTATATGCTCTCGCGCGGCAACACAGTGCTGCTCGAAGCCTCCGTCGACCGTATAGTGGAGCGCCTTGTGGCCAACAGCTCGCGCCGGCCGCTGATGAAAGGAAAGAAGCCCGAAGAGATACGTCTCGCGGTAGAAGAAGGCCTTGCCTCCCGCCGCCCTTACTACGACCGCGCACCCGTGCACTTCTGCGGCGAGCAACTCGAAGACCGCCGCCAGATCGACACCACCGTCGAAACCTTCCTCCGCCTCCACCCCGCGCTTTAATCATCTATGATTTGGCCGTCACGAAATTTAGTGTTAATTTAGGGGCAAAATAAACACACCGTCTGCGCCATGAACCAGAACGATAAAGACTTCAGCCTCCAGCCCCAACCGGAGACCACAATGCTGGACAAGGAAAACCCGGCTATACAGATCGGATTGGTTGCCAACTATTCCGACAGTTATGAAACGCGCATGCTCCTCACTCCGGAAGCATGCGGAATGCTGACTTCGGCCGGCATAGGAGTCTGCATGGAAGAGGGAGCGGGATCCGATATAAGTTTCCCGGATGCCAAATATGCCGAATACGGCGTGCGCATCGTGACGCGCGACGTAGCCCTCGCCTCGCCGGTGGTGCTCAGCTATGCAGCCCTCAAGCCCAAAGATATCAAGAAAATGAGCAAAGGCGCCTGTCTGCTCTGCATGATGGACAATGCCCTTTTCGAAGCCACCACAATCCGCACGCTTCTTCAGCACCGCATAATCACCGGCTGTTTCGACAATATGTACAGCCACAACGATGAGCCGGTTTTCGCAAATATCATCGATGAGATCGATGGCCGCGCAGCTGTGATGTATGCCGAAGAAGCCCTCTCTTATCTCGGAGGAGGCAAGGGAGTGCTTCTTGCCGGAGTGGCCGGGATAAACCCCTGCGAAGTGCTGCTCATCGGAATCGGCAATGACATCATTGCCGCCGCCAAAGCCGCAGCGGCAGCCGGAGCCCGCGTCACGGTGATGGACAACGACTGCTCCACCCTTCAGGTTGCCAAAGATATTCTCGGAAACACCGTCGACACGGTGGCCGTCCATCCTCGTGTGTTATATAACAGGGTAAAGACAGCCGATGTGATAATTATGGGAAGCACCACCCGTCCGTTCGAGTTTCCGCGCAACCTCTCCGCAGCCATGAAAGAGACGGCATATGTACTCGACCTCAACGAAACCCATCCATCGGTCAGCGTGCCCCGCACGGTAGCTATGGCCCTCTCCAATGCTCTGGTGAATTTCTTCGATGAAATGGCTATCAAGGATGGCATCAGGGGAATGATCGCCACCACGCCCGGCGTGCAATATGGAGTTGTGACCTACGACGGCAAACTTGTCGACAAACTGATTGCAAGCTATCTCTCGATGCCGAGCGTCGATCTAAACGTGATGCTTTCGGCCGCTAACTGATGACAGAGACAAAGCTAACTGATGACAGAGACAAAGAAGAGTCTACTGCATATAATTCCATCAAACCGATGGGGAGGGATTCAGGCTTATGCCCTTGACATCTGCCGACACTATAATGCCCGGGGATGGCAGGTGACTGCTCTTACGCGAAATGCCGTCGGAGTAGACGCTCCTTTCGCCGAAGCCGGGATAGAGCTCGTGCATGCTCCTCTCAACGGATTCCTCGACATCTCCACGGCAATGATTCTGGCTCGCCGACTGCGCCGTATGCCTCAGGACGGAGGCGTGGTCCACGTGCATCGCTATCGCGATGCATTCGCAGTGATTATAGCCAAAAAGATTGCAAAGCGGCCGGATATCCGGGTTGTATCGACAAGACACGCCGTGCGCCGCGGTCGGGATACATTCCTCTTCCGAAAGCTTTACAGACTCATCGATGCCCACATCTTTGTGTCGGCCATGGCCTATGACGCCTTCCGCCATGCCGCAACCCGCAATATAAAGCTGCCTCCCGACAGCGTATACATTCTCCGCAACAGCCTGAATATCCCTGCCGGAGAACCCGCGCCGGAGCCATCCCGCGGACCGGTCACGGCATTATATCAGGGTGCGATCATGAAAGGGAAAGGCCTCGAGACACTCATCGATGCCCTGACCTCGCTTCGCAACCTCAAAATGCGGCTTCGCATCTCCGGAACCGGCAATCCGGACTACCTCGACCTGCTGCGCCGCCGCGCAATGAGTCGCGGAGTGATGGAGATGATCGACTGGAACACAAAAGGCTCTCCGTCGGTGGAGCAATGCGCCGAAGCACATTTCAGCGTTCTTCCGTCAACCGAACGGGAAGCGCTGGCAATGAGCGCGCTCATGGCTATGGCCGCCGGACGCCCTCAGGCCGTCACTTCCAACGGCGCCCAGAGCGAGTATCTCGAAGACGGCAAGACCGCCTTACTTGTCAAGCCGGCCGATGCCGCTTTGCTGGCAGAGGCCATGCGCAGACTCGCTTCCGACGCCCCGCTGCGGCAGGAGATGGGCCGTGAGGCTTACACAGTCTATTCAAGACTCCTCTCATGGCCACACTTCATACGGTCCCTCAATGAAATCTACGATAATAATATCAAAGAATAAATACGATAATGTCTTCAGAGAATAAAATGAAAAAAGCCCTCATAACGGGAGTCACCGGTCAGGATGGTTCCTATCTCGCAGAATTGCTGCTATCGAAAGGATATGACGTTCACGGCACCATACGCCGCAACTCATCCGACTTCCGCGAACGCATCACCCATCTCGAAGGACATCCGCATTTCCATCTCCATTTCGCAGACATGTCCGACTCGATGAGCCTGCTCAAGGTAGTGATGGACGTCCGTCCCGATGAAATTTACAACCTCGCGGCTCAAAGCCATGTGCAGGTTTCCTTCGACGTGCCCGAATATACGGCCAACACCGACGCCACCGGTGTGCTGCGAGTCCTCGAGGCAGTGCGCCAGGCCGGCCTCGCTTCAACCTGCCGTATCTATCAGGCTTCCACATCTGAGCTCTACGGAAAGGTAGAGGAAGTGCCTCAGAATGAAAAAACGCCGTTCCATCCCTACAGCCCTTACGCTGTTGCCAAGCTCTATGGTTTCTGGATAGTAAAGGAATACCGCGAGGCTTACGACATGTATTGCTGTTCGGGAATTCTTTTCAACCATGAATCGGAGCGGCGAGGCGAGACATTCGTTACCCGTAAGATCACTCTTGCCGCCGCCCGAATCGCCCAGGGGAAACAGGATAAACTCTTCCTCGGCAACCTCTCTTCGCTGCGCGACTGGGGATACGCTCCCGACTATGTGGAATGCATGTGGCTCATGCTGCAGCAGGAAAAACCGGAGGATTTCGTGATAGCCACCGGTGTGCAGCACTCAGTGCGTGAGTTCGCCACTCTTGCATTCGCCCGCGTCGGCATTCCGCTCCGTTGGGAAGGAGAAGGTGTCGATGAAAAAGGTATTGATGAGCGCACGGGGAAAGTCGTGGTGGAAGTCTCTCCCGATTTCTATCGTCCCACAGATGTTGTCAACCTCTGGGGCGATCCGACGAAGGCCCGTACCAACCTCGGCTGGAACCCTTCGAAAACATCATTTGAGGAACTGGTGAAAAAAATGGTTGACTCCGACATGAAGAAGGTAGCCACCGAACGGGCTTCCGATTATGTAAGGACAAATCTTGAGGAATATCTTGAAAAAGGAATTGTGAAATGATGCGCAAGGATTCGAAAATATATGTGGCCGGTCACCGCGGCATGGTGGGTTCGGCTATTGTCAGGGAACTTGAACGCCAAGGCTATCATAATATAATCACCCGCACACACTCCGAGCTCGACCTCACCGACCAGCGGGCTGTCGAGGCATTCTTCGCCGCCGAGCGGCCCGAATATGTTTTCCTCGCGGCCGCAAAGGTTGGCGGCATCGAGGCCAACGACAAGGCTCCGGCCGATTTCATGTATCAGAACATGATGCTGGA
>OKSX01000271.1_pt1 | contig 36602 bp, 35 predicted proteins | sample 1606391 | NCBI WGS metagenome assembly OKSX01 (sample SAMEA3879578, study PRJEB24766) | human gut metagenome | biome: human-associated habitat; feature: feces | place: USA | collected 1985/1987
TCAAGGTTTTTCACTGTTCAGTTATCAATGTTCGTTGTTGTTATTTCCAACGGCTTGTATATTATATCATATCTTCAAGTCGTTGTCAACAACTTTTTTATTTTTCTTTGTTGTCGTTCTTTCGCGACAACTCTGATATCTTATCATATCTGTCGCTTTTTGTCAACAACTTTTTCTCGGCAATTTATTCTGTCGGAGCTCAATATCACTTGGCTTTATCCGATCAGAACTGCTCTGCACGAGTCAGCTTTGTTATAATACCACCCGGCTCGAATTTTGTCAATCAGAAATTACAAATTAAATTATATTCAGACAATTTATGTTGTATTCTAAAATTGTTATATCATGCTTTTTATTTTTCACACAATACAAGAAATTTATATCACATAGCCTACACCTGAATTGCATCCAGTGCCTCCCTGACATTTGCCACCCCGATCAGCTTCATTGCATACTTCTTCCCTACAGAAGGAAGGGATACTTTTGGCAGAATGCATACTTCAAAACCGAGTTTGGCTGCCTCTGCCACACGTTGTTCTGCCATGCTTACACCACGCACTTCCCCGCTTAATCCCACCTCGCCAAAACAGATGGTCTTCTCATCAATCGTCAGATCCAGTTTGCTTGACATAATGGCAAGCACAATTCCCAGATCAATTGCCGGTTCATTCATACGGATTCCGCCCGCGATATTTACATAAGCATCACAATCCGACAACTGCATTCCAATACGTTTTTCCAAAACTGCCATCAGCAGATTCACGCGGTTAAAGTCCGTTCCGGTCGCAGTTCTCCTCGGATTGTTGAAATAGCTGTGACAGATCAGCGCCTGAATTTCCAAAAGAATCGGACGAGTACCCTCGATGGAACATGCCACGACAGAACCGGAAGCATCCTTTGGTTTGCCGCTGAGCATATACTCGGACGGATTCTCCACCTCAACCAGTCCCTCTGTGCGCATCTCAAAAACACCGATCTCGTTCGTGGAGCCAAAACGGTTCTTCACGCCACGCAGAATCCGGTAGCTTTCATGACGGTCTCCTTCAAAATAAAGAACCGTATCCACCATATGTTCCAGTACACGTGGACCTGCCACGACCCCTTCCTTTGTCACATGCCCGACAATAAAGATCGAGATATCCATTCCTTTTGCGATCTGCATAAGAACACCTGTAGACTCACGCACCTGTGACACGCTGCCAGGCGCCGAGGAAACGTTTTCGTTATACATGGTCTGGATACTGTCGATCACCACAATCTGTGGCTTATTCCGTTCAATTACCGTGCGTATGGTGTCCAGACTGGTCTCACACAACAGTTCCAGATGATCACTGAACGTGCCAACCCGCTCTGCACGCAGTTTGATCTGCTGCAGGGACTCTTCCCCGGACACATACAGTACCGAAAGATTCTGCCCGGACAGATTCCGGCAGACTTGTAATAAAAGCGTTGATTTACCAATTCCCGGATCTCCTCCAACCAGAACGAGGGAGCCTTTTACAACTCCCCCGCCCAATACACGGTCCAGCTCCGGCATGGATGTGGAAATCCGTTCCTCATCCGATGTCTTTATTGCAGAAAGCGGAACAGGTTTCGCTTCTGTCGCTGGTTTTATTTTTCCGGAAGTACTGAGTGCTTTCCGGTCCACCAGTTCCTCTACGAACGTGTTCCACTCTCTGCATGCCGGACACTGGCCCATCCATTTGGATGATTCATATCCGCAATTCTGGCAAAAAAACGCACTGGTTTTTGCTTTTGCCATATATTATCTCTTTTCTACGCGGATTGCTACCGCATCTGCTCCTTCTAATTCTACGCTCAGGCTTAATTTGCCTCCAAGATTGGTCTTCATTGTTCCTGCAGACTTGCCATCGATATCAATCTCGTACTCTGTCTCTTCTGCCAGCTCCAATGTGATCTGTGCATCTTCCGGTCCCTCTACCGTAAAGCTGACAGTATTCTCATCCTCTGTAAAATTGGTGACAGCTGTACCCGGTACAGATTCATATACAAACAGTCCGTTACGCTCCAGCTTTGTAATCTCCTTGAACGTTTTTACTTTGTATTTATCTCCATGAAATTCGTAGTTATCAAGCTTTGCTTTCGCTCCCAGAGTGTAATCGCCGAAACTAAGGGTTCCGTTTCCTTCCGTACGAATTAATTCACTGATTGCAGCCATGATTTTTCCTCCTGTGTGGTTGATTATTTGGTTCTTAAATTATATCACTTTTTATCTTTTGATACAATGATTTCCTTGTTCTTCGTCGTCACGATCACACGGTCTTTCGCATGGATTTCTCCACGGATCAGTGCGTCTGCCAAACGGTCTTCCACCTCATCCTGCAGTTTTCTGCGCAGAGGTCTGGCACCGTATTTGCGGTCATACGCTTTTTCAACAATAGATTCCTTTGCAGCTTCCCGTACCACCAGATCGATCTGCAACTGTTCCTTACAGCGTTTCTGTAAATCACGCACCATAATGCCGATGATTTTTTTCATATCGTCTTTGTTCAGCGCACGGAATACAATTGTCTCATCAATACGGTTTAAAAACTCCGGTTTAAAAATACGTTTGACTTCTTCCATCACGCTGGCTTTCATCCGCTCGTGATCCTGCTTTTCATCTTCTTTTGCACCAAAGCCAAGCTTCTTCGGCTCGATGATCGACTGTGCGCCCGCATTACTGGTCATGATGATAATGGTATTCTTGAAATCTACTTTGCGTCCCTGGGAATCTGTAATATGCCCGTCATCCAGCACCTGAAGTAAGATGTTAAACACATCCGGATGGGCTTTTTCAATTTCATCAAACAAAATCACAGAAAACGGATTTCTGCGGACTTTTTCAGAAAGCTGTCCTCCATCCTCATGGCCCACATATCCTGGCGGGGAGCCAATCATTTTGGATACACTGTGCTTTTCCATATACTCCGACATATCTACCCGGATCATGGATTCCTCGTTGCCAAACACAGCCTCTGCCAGTGCTTTGGAAACTTCCGTCTTTCCGACACCGGTTGGTCCCAAAAACAAGAACGAACCGATCGGACGCTTCGGGTCTTTGAGTCCCACGCGACCACGGCGGACAGCCTTAGAAACTGCAGATACCGCTTCTTCCTGTCCAATCACGCGCTTGTGCAGTGTTTCTTCCAGTTTCTGCAGACGGGATGCCTCGCTTTCTGTCAGACGGCTGACCGGAATCTTTGTCCATCCAGCCACCACATCGGCAATCTCATTTTCGCCCACCACCGGAACTTTGTTTTTGGATACGCGGCGGTTCTTTTTTTCGAGTTTTTCCCTGGATGCCTGCAGGTTCTCCCGTGTCTCTTTCAATGTGCGGGCTTTCTCGATATCTCCCTCCTGCAGCGCATGTTCCATATCCAGTTCCGTCTGATGTATCTCACGGTTTAACTGCATCATCTCATCCGATCCATGCATCATTCCAAGCCGTGCTTTTGCAGCTGCCTCATCCATCAGATCAATCGCCTTATCCGGCAGGAAACGATCATTGACATAACGGGCAGATAAACGCACGGATGCTTCCACTCCCTCATCCGTAATCTGCACATGATGATGCTTTTCATACAGCTTTCGCAGCCCTTTTAAAATCTCAATGGATTCTTCCTCTGTCGGTTCCTCCACCTGTACCGGCTGGAACCGCCGCTCGAGTGCTGCGTCTTTTTCAATATACTTGCGATACTCTTCGATCGTGGTTGCACCGATCACCTGCACATCTCCGCGTGCAAGTGCCGGTTTTAAAATATTAGACGCATCCAGTGCACCTTCTGCTCCACCTGCGCCAATAATCGTGTGCAGTTCATCAATAAACAGCAGCACGTTCCCAGCCGTTTCCACTTCATTTATCACTTTTTTAATACGGTCTTCAAATTCCCCACGGTATTTGGATTTTGCAACGAGTCCGGACATGTCCAGAGATACCAGACGTTTATCTGCCACAATATCCGGTACGTTTCCGTTTACCAGACTCTGTGCAATTCCTTCAACGATCGCTGTCTTACCGACACCCGGCTCTCCGATCAGACACGGATTATTTTTGCCTCTGCGGCACAGGATCTGGATCACCCGTTCGGTTTCCTTTTCCCTGCCAATTACCGGGTCTAACCGTCCAGCCCGCGCCATAGCTGTCAGATCGCGGGAATACTGATCGAGCGTAGGAGTAAGTGTTGCCTCCTCATTTCTTCCACGCTGGATTTCTTCCCGGTACTGTGCCGGGTCCTCTCCCATCGCAGCAAGAATATCCACAAAAAGTTTCTGTGGGTTGGCTCCCATTGTATTTAAAAGCCGGGAAGCTGCACAATCCCCCTCTTTTATGATGGCAAGCAGCAGGTGTTCGGTTCCGATCCGTTCACTGTCAAAACGGTCTGCCATCTCCCTGGCACGATCCAGCACCATCTGGGTACGCGGAGAATATCCGTCACGGTCTGCCACCGTCACCTCCTCACCTGCCGCAACCAGTTCAGCAATCAGCTTAAGCAGCGCTTCCAGTTCCACATTATTGGCTGTCAGTACTTCTGCTGCTACACCGGTTCCTTCCTTGAGCAGCCCCGCCAGAATATGTTCGGTTCCGACATAGTTGCAGCCGGACGAACGGGAAAGGCGGTTCGCATAATTCAGAGCTTTTTTCGCCTTATCTGTATATGGAATCAAAATTTATACCTCCTGTTACAATTCTACAAATCAATAAATTCGATATCGTCATCGGTATCTTTTTTGGTTGTTTTCTTCTTTCTTCCGAGCATGGAGCTTCGAACTTCTTCTGCCAGTTCTTTCTGCAGCATGATATCTTCATCATCTGCATCCCGGTAATGGTTCTTTCGCTTCTCCCGCTCTTTTTCCCTGTCATCGGTATCTTCTTCCGGATCATCCAGGTCATCCTCCAGATTATCGTCCAGATCATCCTCAATACCCTCTAACAGTTTATGCATAAATCCGCCTTTTTTGCGGAATGTTTCCTTTCCGTAACGCTTGGATATCCCGGTGTCATCCGGATCATCCGTTTCATACAGTTTTTCATCGTCCGGATCATCGTAATCCTCATCGTCGTCATCATCATCGTCATAAAAATCATCATAAGGATCGTCATCATCTTTTTTTCTTTTGACGATCAGAACCACTATGATAATCAGAAGAATCAGTACAACCACAACGAACGCACAGAGAATCAGCCGCATCTGGCTTTCCGTACTCTGGAACAGGCCCGTTTCCCCTTCCTGGGTAGAAGCTTCTGCAGATGTTGTCTCTTCCCCTATGGTATGCTTATACTGGTTATAGTTCATACATACAAACGGATAAATTTCTTCCGGATCATCCAGATCCAGCATATACAAAGCACCGTTTTGTCCGTTTTCATCCACCAGATACAAAAGTCTCAGCGGTGTGTCTATTCCGTCTTTGCGCATGCACGGATACTGATTTTCCCACAAAGTCACTGTATCTTTGACAAAGCCATTCAAAACATAGCGATCCGGAATACTGTCTGTCAGATAGAGATTTGTTCCGTCAATCGTAAAATACTGCTGCCCGTCTGCCGGAGCCTGTGTCTCTCCTTTTTGCTGTGTATCCTGTGATTCCTGCTGCGCAGCTCCTCTGGTCACCTGAATGGTATAGGTCTTTTTCACACCATTTTCCGCCTGCACGACGATCTGTACTTTATTTATACCGGTTTTCAGTTTGTCTGCCCCACTGACCGAGATCACAGATGCCTTAGCATCATTTGGCTGCGCGCTGACTGCCAGCGATGTCACCTGATCTCCCACTTTTGCCTGATATTCGGTAACTTTCGACTGAAATTCCGGAGAAAGGGTTCCTTCGGAAATCGTCAGGGATGCCAGCGTATTGTCTTTTGATTTGTCATCTGCTGCCGCTGCCGAATTTTCAACAGCTACAGATACACTTGCACCTCCCACATCCACGCGGTCCCCTTCCTGATTGCCCGCAGATGGTGCGGATGCGGCAAAACTTGCAGTTCCCGCCGCATCTGCTTTAAATTTAACAGTTCCGCTTGCACGTTTGTTTCCGGAACCGTAACTTCCCAGAGTCATAGAAACCGTGCCTGCATTTACACTGGTTTCCGCTGTTGCTGACTGATAAGTAAAAAGATCTTTGGAATATGTCAGGTTTACCGTTCCCGTCACCCCTGCCGGAAGTGTCACTGTCACTGCCAGAGTATCTCCTATTTTCACGGATCTGGCGCTTAAAGCAATGATCATGCTCTCTGCCTGTGCATGCACATCCGGTGTCATGATACAACTGATCAGAAATACCAGTGCCAGTACCACTCCCAGTATCCGTTTTCCTTTTGCTTTGCTTTTTTGTCTCATATGTTCTGCCTTTCTTTTACTGCTGAATGGTGATCTTCCCCTGAAGATGTTTGTTCAGATATACCAGATCAAGCACATTGACCCCGTCTTTTTTGCGGTTTGTATCTGCGGCCTTAAGATAACATCCGGTAAGCTTTTGGGTACCATTCAGATGCCTGTTCAAACGGTTCAGATCTGTTTTGTTGATCTTTCCATCTCCGTTTACATCTCCATAAATCACAAGCGTATAGGAAGAAACTTTCTTGTTTTTGCTGTCATACACCTGCAGAACATTGCCGGTTGAAACGATTCCGGTAACACTCTTTTTGGATGCACTGAACAGTTTGACCGTTCCCGCGGTCACTTTAAGTTTTTTCAAAAATGTTGCCGCCTTTGTTCCCGGCGCAATCCCCGTAACCATTTTGTTTTTCAACTGATATGTTTTCGAAGTCACGGAAGTCTTCTCGGTCTCTGCCGCTGCACCAGCTTTCTTTACAATGGTAAGCGTATAGGTTTTGGATGCTCCGCTCTCCGATTTGCAGGTAACTTTACACGTATTGGTTCCCGTCTGAAGTTTTTTGGTGCCGGTTCCCGTCACAGAAGATTTCGCAGCTACCGGTGATGCACTTATGGTAACGTAGGAAACTTTGCTGTCCACGACGAGGGAATACGAAGTAGTATCTCCGCGAAATACCGGTGTCAGTGTCTGTCCGGTTACGCTGAGCGATTTCAGATAGTTATTCGGATTTCCACTGGCTGTAAATGTCACTGCAGATGTCGGCATACCGGAATAAACCGGAATACGGAATACAAATGCCTGCTGCTTGTCCGCATACCCCTGTCCAAGCTTTCTGCCCTCGTTGTAAGCAGCCGCAAGGTTTGCCATATACTGGTGGCTGTACAGATTCTTCTGATTCACTACATTAAACTTCTGGAAATACAACGTATCCTGGCCCACGCCAATGTAGTTTTTCGCCAGAATTTTTGCTCCTCCTTCAAGTGCTGCATACCGGGTATTCCATCCCGCTTTTTTTGCATATGCCAGTCCGTTTTTGATGACCAGTGTGGAGGTAATGCCCGCTGCCCCCACATTAAAATAGTTATAGTACCCCTTATAACCGCTATAAGTTCCGGAAATCAGGGAACTGGTTCCTTTTAACCCCTGCTCCTGGCGCACTCTCGATGCAAGATGATACGGGCTGACCCCGGTTTCCTCACCGATATCCATAAATGCCTGCGCATAATCCAGCGCAGATCCATCGCTGTCCTCAACCGTATTCTCCATAAAGGTTCCTTTCAGAATAGAAGAAACTCCCTGTCTGGTCTGCACCTTGCTGAAACTTAAACTTTCAAATTGAAAAATATCGGTTTCATTGAGAAAATTCCGTGGATCTAAATAATAAGCGATATAGTCTGCATCAGCACCGACCCACGAAGATCCGTCATAGACCGTCCACACATTGGTGGTCCAGTCATATGCACCGTCTGCGGTGGATTTGGTTGCGTCATTTCCGGTCTTCGGAACAAGATTGACTCCGTTTACGCTCTCTTTGCTGACCACGGTATTCCAGTCAAGCCCGGTCTTAACCGCCTGAAACTGCCACTGCGGATATGCTGTGTGAAGCGCGGAAAGTGCACGGATGTAACTATCCGGAAATCCTGCCGCACGCAGCTGCACGGCATAACTACTGGCTGCTGCATCTGTACGCACACTAACTCCGGCAAGTGTTCCTGTTATAAGAATTGCCCCACAAAGCAGGGCACTCAAAAAGCGTTTTATCTTTCGCATATTCTTCCTCACCTGTTATGATCTGACTGCGCGGCATCCCAAATGCAGTGCAGTCTTTCTGTATCATTATATAGAAAAAGCATATCTGCGTCAATTCTGTGCGTTGTTCTTTTTGTTCCGGGTACAGTTACTCTCCTTTATGATATAATGCGGACGTCTTTTGACTTCCATATAGGTTTTTGCAATATACTGTCCCATAATTCCCATACAAAACAGCTGGATTCCGCCAATGCATGTCACGATACATACCAGCGACGGCCAGCCGGCAACCGGATCCCCGAATACCAATGCGCGTACGATTTCCGCGATGATTGCAATAAAAGAAACCACGGTGAGCACCAGCCCCAGATACGAGGAAATCTTCAGCGGAACATCCGAAAAATTGATAATCCCATCAAACGAATAACGCACAAGTTTCCAGAAACTCCACTTGGTTTCTCCCGCAGACCGTTCTACATTTTGAAATTCCAGCCATTTGGTATCATATCCGACCCAGGCAAAGATTCCCTTGGAAAACCGGTTGTATTCGCTGACGGAAAGAATGGAATCTACCATTGCACGGTTCATCAGACGGTAATCCCTTGCCCCATCTGCAATCTCAATGTGGGAAAGTTTCCGCATAACTTTATAAAACATGCGTGCAAAAAACGAACGAATCTTCGGCTCTCCCTGCCGGTTCACCCGCCGGGTTGCCACATTGTCACAGTCTCCGGCTTCTAACATCGCAGCCATCTGTGGCAAAAGAGTGGGCGGATCCTGCAGATCCGCATCCATCGTCGTCACATAATCCCCCTTTGCATAGGACAATCCTGCCAGCAGCGCCGCTTCTTTTCCAAAATTGCGGGAAAAAGAAAGATAGTGCACGCGCTCATCTTCTGCTGCAAGTTCCCGGATCTTTTGCAGTGTTGCATCCTTCGATCCGTCATTGACAAATAAATATTCAAAATCATAATCGCCCATTTCCCGTGTCACGCGGTTTAATTCCCGGTACAAAATCTGCAGAGATTCCTGCTCATTGTACATCGGTACGACGATGCTGATGCATTTTTTCCCCATATTTCCCCCTTATCTTATATCTTATCCACATACTAAACAGGAATAATAGAAGCGCAGCTATGCTGATGGCAGCTCCGATCTGTACGCCCGGTGTGGTATAACGCAGCTCGATCTTATGCGTTCCTTCTTTTAAGTGTACACCAATGAGTGCATCCGCGAAAGGCTTTATTTTCGTCTTTTTACCGTCTACATACAGACTCCAGCCCTCATCTGCCGGCACTGACAAAATCAGTCTTCCCGCCTGCCTGACATCGATACTTCCAACGATCCTGCGATCTGTCATTTTTTCGAGTGACATGGTCTGTTCGCTGAGCGTCTCATACGCAGTGCACATGGCCTTGAAATTCAGGCGGTACACATGGTATTCGATCGTTTCTGCATTGAGATTGGTAATATGGACCTTTGTTCCGGCTTTGCACTCTCCCAGATCCAGCAGATAGCGGTGGGTGGTCTTTCCATACTGCTGCGTCCATCCGTCATCTCTTGATACTGTCAGGGAATCCGCATTGCAGGTCACATAATCCGCATAATAATATCCATCCTCGGAAATATCAATTGTCGTATCCCCGGCTGCCTGCGACTGTGTACAGGTTGCCGGATAAAGCATGTCTCCTTTTGCTCCCAGCTGCTGTGCCAGGGAATTCAGGGAACCGATCCTATCAAGCATGGAAGATTCCCAGCCTTTTATTGCCTTCTCGCTCATCATATAGCCAAGTGGCAGGCAGTAGTTATTCCGATAAAGATAATTTCCATTGTTGCTTCCCACAAGTGTCCGCAGTGGACTTTCATCCACCGGATTAGAGGAAAGCATATACTTCACCGAAAACATGGCTGACGGAAGCGGGGAAGCACCATTGTAACAGTAGAAATTTTTTCCGCCCTCCATATACAGGCTCTGGAAGAGATGGCTGACATCCAGATTCATCAGGGAGGAAAATATGGTTGCCGAACGGTATCCGTACAGGCTGTCATCGTTTTTGGTTTTCCGCCCACTGTCCTCCACCCGGTAAAATCCGTCATTTCCGTTATCCTCTTTTGCCTGTTGCAGCAGATCTTCGTAGTACCCCTGTTTATCCGTATATGCCACGCGGCTGGTAACGCCAAGCCCGGTTACCGCCATATTGACTGCCAGTTCTGCAATGGCAACACAAAAGGCAGCTTCCCGCAGGGCTATCCGCATTTTCTTCGGGGCAATTTTAAGCAAAAGAAGCAGGATTCCATAAACTAAGATAAACAGCATGGTAATAACTACAGCCATGTACTCCGTCACCAGTTCATCCCCGTAATATCCGGAGAGAACCATCAGTGTCAGTGCTGCAAGCACTGCTATGATGATATGCCAGCGTCTGGTTCCTTTCCATTTGCGGATCGTTGCAAATCCCATGACCAGAAGCACAAAAATGTAAAGGAATGACTGTCTGCCCGGCAACGCCTGCGGAAAATGCATACCATGCCAGATATAATCCAGCTGATTATCCGCAAAGCTCACAAGGAAAAAGACAAGCATCAGCATACGCGGAACTTTTTCCTTCCAGGAGATTCTGCGGTTCAGCACATACAGCCATACTAGTACCAGGGTAAATGCCCCGGCATACAGATTCGGCCAGTGATCATTTCCCGTATAACTTGTAGTGACGGCTGCCGCACGCCCCAGCTCCGCAATAACAGAAAAATACCACTCCAGCGTTTTCGGAAAGCTGTCTTCAGCAGACCCGGAAGCAGAAAGCACGGCGATCTCCGGCAATAGCAGTACCATCGAGACAGACCCTGCCAGCAGGGAATACCATGCGAACCGTAAAAATGCTTTCAGTTTTCCTCCTTTCTGCGTAAAAAAGAGAAGAATAAAATAAAACACCAGAAAGATACAGATCATGATGGAAATGTAATAATTTGCAAACACCGACAATGCAAGTGTCACAAAATACAGTCCCGGTTTCTGCTCCCGTACCAGTTTTTCCAGTCCCACCATGATCAGAGGAAAAAGAAGGATGCAGTCCATCCACATGATATCCCAGCTGTAGGCTGCCACAAATCCGGACAATGCATATGCCGTAGAAAATACAAGTGCCGGAATCACCTGATTTTTATGGAGTTTTGAGTCTTTTCCAATCAGATGAAAATGATATTTTAAAAATAAGAAAAAAGTCAGTCCGCACAGGGCAATCTTTGCCAGCACCAGTATCGTCATAAACTCGATCACATAATGTTTCGGGCAGAGCACGATCAAAAAATTAAGCGGACTCGCCAGATAATAGGCATACAGGGAAACAAAATCCGATCCCAGTCCCAGGTTCCAGGAATACTGCAGACTTCCGCCGGTTCTTAATTTATGAAGAAACTCTGTAAAAAACGGACAGTACTGATGATACATATCGATATGCAGAATACAGTTATCCCCGAAAGGATATACCCCGTTTCCGATACAGATGACCACACAGATTATAAATGGCATAAGAAATGCCATCACATAAGGAAATGACCGGTGCGACACCATCCGCGAAATCATTTTTTTCATGTTCTTACTCATCCTTTTCCTTGTTTTTTTCAAACAACTGATAATACTGAAGCTTCTTGTAAGTCTGAAGCTGTTTTTCATCGGCTCCGATCCCTTTTGTCTGCCCCGCTGCAGAGATCACCGGGTAAGTTTTGCTCAGACTTAAGAGGTAATTCTGGTATGCATTCGTCGGCACTCCTGCTGCGGTAAGTACCTGCGCCGCAAGATAATTCAGACTCGTATTTTTATCTTTCGCTCCCTCGATCCCATAATTACTCCACACCAGATAAGGTACGAGATAACGTTTTTGTGTCTCTGCCTGTGCCCCGTTTTCCACGACAGAAGCCACTGTATCATTCGGCTGATGATCCCCGAAAAATACGATGATCGTCCTGTCATCCACTTTGGAAAAATAATCAATCAGATTTTCGAGTGCCTGATCGGTCTTGTGGATCAGTGTCAGGTACTGATTGAGCGGTTCGCTGGCATACTGTGACTGGATATCATTCGTCAGATTCATATAGGTATCGGTATATCCGCCATGATTCTGCATCGTCACATTGAAAATAAAGGCCGGTTTGCCGGAGGCTTTGTTTTTCTCATAAGTTTCTATCATGTGCTCCATATCCGATGCATCGCTGATATAATTGCGCACATAGGAGACATCCCTGTAATCTTCCATAAAATCCAGATTGTCAAATCCAAGCAGAGGATACACTTTATCCCGGTTCCATCCGCTGGCCTGATACGGATGCTGTGCATAGGTCGCATATCCTAAGGATTTCAGATAACCTGCTAAAGACGGTGTCCTGCTCTTGATGTACTGCTGATACGGAATACTTCCGTTCGGAAGGAATGCCATCGTATTGCCTGTCAGAAATTCAAATTCCGAATCCGCAGTGTTTCCCCCACACACAGATGTCTGGACATATCCCGTGACCGTGTTTTTCTCCCCCTGCTGCATCCGGTGCATAAACGGCATGTAATCCTCATTGGTTTCTAACGGTCCCAGCACTTTTAAATCCGAAAATGCCTCATCCATGATGACAATGATGTTGGGCAGATCCTGTGTGTCGGTTTCTGTTGTTTTAGTTTCGTATTTCGCCAGCGTCTCTTTTGCTTCATCCGCATCGTATCCTGCCGGACGCTCCACTGCCACATAGGCAAGATCCATGGCAAAGGTCACCGCCATGCCGTTTACTTTTGTCATATATGCCGGTGTGAACAGAAACGGATACAGATAATGTTTTGTCTGAAACGATTCCTGCTGCAGGGCATTGACAAATGTACACAATGCCAGTCCCACCAGTACGATACTCCCCAGCCTTATTTTCCAGGAAAAACGCGGACCTTTTTTAAAAAACCGGGCCAGCACAAATAATGCAATAAAAACAAGTGTAACAATCACCATGCGCCGGTCCGGTGTAAAATCATAGTTTCCAGCCACACTGGCTGCTGTTCCGGCCGAAAACAGATCCCACGGAACAAACGGTGTGGAACGGAATTTCATCACATAATGATTGGTAATTCCAAACGCCACAGCAAGTCCGTACAGCACTCTGGACGCAAAACACATTCTTCCGGTCAGAAAATATAACATCCATCCGATCAGCTCAAACAAAAAAATATTAAAAAGCTGTGCTCCCACACGCACTTCCGCAAACGGATTGTGTTCATAACACTCCATCAGGTAAAAAGCAAACACCGGAACCACGGCATACCAAAACAGCCATATGCCCTTCTGTTTCCACCCTTCTGTCCGTTTTTGTGTGTTGTTTTTCTCCCTTTTTGTCTGCTTACGTGCGACTGTCTGCTCCATGTTTCCTAACATAAAAATGAGTATGGCTCCTTCCATTCCTTCCATTTCCATCGCTTTTCATACGATTTTATCTGAATAGAATTTTACCACACTCATTCTGCTTTTAAAACGCATTTCACATTTTTATCATAATTTCATTCTAGTAATTGGATAACACCAGATGCTCCCGGTATGCACGATCCATACCATCGATCACGCGGCGTGCCTGCCCGTATCTGCGTGGATTGATGGTGATCACCCAGAGGGTATCTGCCCCCTGGTAGATTTCCCTCTTGAAAAAAGGAATCTTTTTACTGTTCTTTGTAAATGGAATGTGCTGTTCAAGCAGTGCCTCCGCCGTATGTGTACTCACTCTGGAATTGGTGGTACGGCACAGTTCCACGTCGTTATCCTTATAATTTCCAAGTTTCATCGTCATGCTTTTTGCATCTTCCTCCTCACGTGACTTTTACCTCAATCTCCCTGCCAAGTCCTCCTGCAACTTTTTCCAGAAAGTCCAGACTCGGATTATATCTCCCGCTCTCCAGACGGGAAATATTTGACTTTCTGGTACCGACTTTTTCTGCGAGCCGTTCCTGTGTCATCCCCTGCTCCTTTCGCACCTGCCGAAGCTGTGCTGCAATTTCCTGTCTGGCGTGATTATGTTCCTGCATATCCGCCCCCTTACACCTTTATAAATCGTGCTCATGTATTCTAAAGTTATCATATATGATAACTTCTGTCAATGAACCAAAAGTCCTATTCCCGAAATCATAAAAAAGCTTGCAAATGCGTCTTTCATATGTTAATATAATATTTGTTCGCGCCGGCATGTCGGAATTGGCAGACGAGGCAGACTCAAAATCTGTTGATGGCAACATCGTGTGGGTTCAAGTCCCACTGCCGGCATATAAAAGACCTCAGGTTTCCAATCGGAAATCTGAGGTTTTCTTTTTGCGGCACATCGTTTTCTTAAACCAACAGAGGACGCATCCCGTTCCCCCGGGATTGCGTCCTCTGTTATTTTACCTGTACATCCTAACTCTTTTATTTTGTAATCCTGATATCATCAAAACAGTCAAATGTTGCAAAGTAATCTTCCGGTGTCTCTGCACGGCGGATCATCTTCACGCTTCCGTCTTCTTTGAGCAGTAATTCTGCAGAACGAAGACGTCCATTGTAATTATATCCCATGGAAAATCCATGTGCTCCGGTATCGTGGATCACAAGATAATCTCCCATGTCGATCTCTGGCAGTTTCCGGTCAACCGCGAACTTATCACAGTTCTCGCAAAGACTTCCTGTCACATCATACACGTGATCGCATGGTGCATTTTCTTTTCCAAGAACCGTAATGTGATGATATGCCCCGTAAATTGCCGGACGCATCAGGTTTGCTGCACATGCATCCACACCAATATACTCTTTGTAGATATGTTTCTCATGGATGGCCTTCGTCACAAGGCATCCGTAAGGTCCGAGCATGAAACGTCCCATCTCGGTATAAATGGATACATCCCCAAGCCCTGCCGGAACTAAGATCTCATCGAACTTTTTGTGCACGCCTTCTCCGATGACAGCGATATCATTCGGCTCCTTGTCCGGTGTATAAGGGATTCCCACACCACCGGAAAGATTTACGAATCTGATATCACATCCGGTCTTTTCCTTTAATTCCACGATCAGTTCAAACAGTTCTCCTGCAAGCTTCGGATAGTATTCGTTTGTGACGGTATTGCTGGCAAGAAATGCATGGACACCGAAATGCTTTGCTCCCTTATCCTTTAAAATCTTAAACGCTTCGATGAGCTGATCCTTTGTCATGCCGTATTTGGAATCTCCAGGGTTGTCCATGATTCCGTTGCTCAGTTCAAATACTCCGCCTGGATTGTAACGGCAGCTGATGGTCTCCGGAATATGACCAATGGTTTCTTCCAGGAAATCAATATGAGTAAAATCATCCAGATTGATGATTGCTCCAAGTTCATCCGCATAAGCAAATTCCTCTGCCGGCGTATCATTAGAAGAAAACATAATATGCTTTCCATCAAACCCACAGGACTTTGCAAGCATCAGTTCTGTGTAAGAGGAACAGTCACATCCCATATCATATTCCTGTAAAATTTTTAAGATATATGGGTTTGGGGTCGCTTTCACTGCAAAATACTCGCGGAATCCCGGATTCCATGCAAAAGCTTCCTTTACTTTTTTTGCATTCTCACGAATGCCTTTTTCATCATATAAATGAAACGGTGTCGGGTATGTTTTGACGATCTCCTCCACCTGACTCTTTGTTACAAACGGCTTTTTCTCCATAATCTGGCTCCTTTATCTACACTTTTTCGTCTGATGTTATGCTACAACAACTCTTTTACAAATTCAAGCAATTTTCGCCTTTTCCTTTTATTTTTCCACAGATTATGATATGATATGCATGATCGAATGTTAGATTAAGCGAACGAAAGATGAGGAACATCATGGGTGTAACAGTTTTACCTTATATTGATCAGACACAGACAGCCAGGCTGCAGGAAGCAGCTTCTGCCAATATACAGACACCGAAAAATACGGATGAAGCCGTCACCACATTTAAGGAATGTCTGGCCTCCGCCGAGCGCAGCGTACAGGCCATGGCAGTGGACGCACTGCTTGCCGCCAGCAGCAGTGGTGCCGTTTCCCTGGATACGGTACAGCAGATCCTTGGATTTACCCCGCAGACCGATGCACCGGTTGATACGTCTCCGGTCACGGATACCCCGGCAATTTCCAGTTCTTCTGCAACAAATAGTACCACCTCCTCCGGCAGTGTTTCTTCTCCGGAGAACCTCGAAGAATATTTCAAAGAAGCTTCTGAAACATACGGTGTGGATATCAACCTGCTCAAATCCATTGCCAAGCAGGAATCCAATTTCAATCCATCCGCAACCAGCTCTGCCGGTGCCATGGGTGTCATGCAGCTGATGCCGTCCACCGCAAAAGGACTTGGTGTCACAAATGCATACGATGCACAGCAAAATATTATGGGTGGTGCCAAACTGATGGCGCAGAACTTAAAGAAATACAACGGAGATGTTTCCCTTGCGCTTGCCGCATACAATGCCGGTGGTGGAAATGTCGACAAGTACGGTGGTATTCCACCGTTTAAGGAAACACAGAATTATGTCAAAAAAGTGCTTGGTTATTATCAGAATTCCAACGCTTAATTTCTAAAAAGAACCCGTGAAGATGAACAGTCTGCTGTTCATCTTCACGGGTTCTTTACTGTCTAAAGAAAATTTGATTATAATTTGAATCTGGAAAGAAGATCTCCAAGACTTGTTCCGGCCGTTTCATTTGAGCTGTACTCGATTGCCTCTGCCTCTTCTTCCTCCTGCGGCTTTTCCATAATATCTTCCAGCGCTTTCATGCTCAGGCTGACTTTTCCATCGTTGGTATTTAAAATCTTCGCCTTTACTTTCTGTCCCTCTTTTAAAACTTCATGAACGGAAGAGATCCGCTTCTGGCTGATCTGTGAAATATGAACCAGACCGCTGATGCCATTCCCGATATTGATGAATGCTCCGTATGGCATAATGGATTCTACGGTTCCCTCTACCACAGATCCAGGCACAAGCATGGCAATCCGGTGATTTCTTTCTTCCTCGCGCTCCTGTCTTGCCACAACTTTTCCGGACAATACCAGTTTATTCTTCTCAGGATCTACGGTAATCACAACGACACGCACATCTTTTCCGATCCATGCATCCGTGTCTTCCACATAATCTGCGGACAACTGGGATGCCGGAATGAATGCACGGATTCCTTCTAAGAATGCAACCACACCACTCGGCACACTCTCTTTGATCCGGACAGTCACAACCGTCTGCTGCTCCATCATCTCCCGGAGTTTATCCCAGGCAAGCACTTCGTTTGCTTCCTTTTTCGACAATTCGATGTTTCCGTGTCCGTCATCTGTACGCACAACCGTTGCCTCGATGATGTCTCCCGGCTGTAATTCTTCCTTCGCATGAAAATCCGGATCATTGCTGAAATTTTCAATTTTGATAATTCCCGGTGCATAATAATTCAGGTCAAGTGTCACTTCTTCATCAGTTACTGCTACCACAGCTCCACTGACAATATCTCCTTCGTTAATCGTGCGGAAAGAACGTTCCAGCTCCTTTTCATAATCCTTCATTGATTCCATCTGCAAAACCTCCTTTAAAATATCTGAAAAATTGCAAAACGGCAGAACCCCAAAGGATTCCACCGTTTTATGAAGCGAGCTGATGACGGGAATTGAACCCGTGACCCCTTCCTTACCAAGGAAGTGCTCTACCTCTGAGCCACATCAGCATCTCGTTGACCGCGTCAACTCCTACATCATACATGGTATTTTCTAAATTGTCAAGAATTTTTTAATTATTTTATCAAATTACAGTTCCCAGCGTGTTGCCGTTTTCCCCTGATGTGATCCGCAATGATTACAGCCCGGAAAACATGCCCCTATGGGTCAGGGCTGTAATCATGCAATCATTTGCACCGCAGTGCAAAGCCTGACAGTATAACGCGTGGTTATCAGACAATTTTTAAATTTCAATTACATATCTCTCATATGCATTGATCACTTTGGTATCTCCGATGAAATCCTCCCGCGGAATATCCCTTCCATAATTCATATGCATATGTCCATGTACAAAATATTTCGGATGGTATTTGTTAATCACACGATAAAATGCATCAAACCCTTTATGGCAAAGATCTTCCCCATCATGCATACCGCCTGCCGGGGCATGTGTCACCAAAATATCAATGCCCCTTTTTCGGTGTATTTTCCAGAAAAGTCTCCGGATGCGGCGTTCCATCTGCACTTCCGTATACTGATTCACCCCTGGTTTATAACGGTAAGATCCTCCCAGTCCGAGAATCCTTATCCCATGAAACATATACACGGTATCTTCAATACAGATACATCCCTCCGGTGGCTTTCTTTCGTACTTATCATCATGGTTTCCATGCACATACAATACCGGAACTGCAATCATCGTTGCGATAAATGACAGATAATCTGCTTTCAGGTCACCACAGGAAATTACCAGGTCAATATCCGCATAGTCTTCTTTTCGAAAGAAATCCCAGATTTTCTGAGATTCTTCATCTGCTATTACTAGTATCTTCATTATTTCATTTTTTCCTCTACACCTTTTATCTGGACAACCGGACGTGCCTCTGCACGTAATTCTCCCATTGTCGGTATCTCCCCAATGACATTATCTGTCAGCCAGTCCATCTCCATGATGGCTTCCGGTTTCATGGCTTTATCCTTCTTGTTTTTGAGTGTCCCGTCCTGTGCACGGATTTCTCCGTAAAACGGCACAATATCTCCCTTTTTAATATCACTCTTTAAGTGATCCACCAGACGCTTGACCCCGGTCGGTACATTCTTCGAACAGATCAGGTCAATCACACCCGCAGACATTCCCCACCAGTAGTTGAGTGCCCTGCCCTCAGAATTTTCTTCCGACTGGTAAGATCCCGCAAGAATACTCTGGATCATTTTTTCATAGAATACACCCCAGTTCCAGAGTGGCATCACCAGATTCAGTTTCCTTCCATCCTCCGAACATTCATACAGCCCAAACTGCCTGCCCGGATCGCGCGGTGTAATCATATCCTGATCCGATACCACCTGAATATGGTTGTCCTTTAAGAACCGTTCCCTGTCATAATTTTCACTAGTGGACCATGCAAGATAAATCCTTGCCCGTGGATTGGTAAAACTTGCTCCCAGCGCAAAGGCATTAATATTTGCGATCATTCCGTATATCGGGTAATCTGCAATATATGCAATCCTGTCATTTTCTGCCAGTGCACCCGCAATCATTCCCGAAAGGAATTTTGCTTCATACATCCGGGCATAGTACGTGCGGATATACTTATGCGAAGTATTCAGACTGCAGTTTAAAATCTTTACATCCGGATGATCCACAGCCACTTTCAGACTGTCTTTCATCATCTGCGGTGCCACCTCAAATATGATATCTGCCCCTTGACGGATCACGTCATTCAGCACCTGCTCCGTGCGTTCCTCCGTCACATCATTGACACAGATGGTCTTCATCTGATCTGGGAACGTCTCTTCCAGATAATTGCGCCCAAGGTCATGCGCATAAATCCAGTCGGATGTATCCGGTGATTTTGGATACAGGAATGCCACGGTAAATTTCTTTGCTGACGATGGCATAAAGTAACTGAAGATGCTTCTTCCCTTACGCTCTTCTGCCGCCAGCGGATCCATGACCAGACCAACACTCTGTTTCTCTGTGAGCATGACAAACTCATTCCAGCATTTCACAATATTTAAACTCAGCTCATCATCCGACATGCCAAGAACCGTATTGTAACCGTATACATTGATAAATGCAGTCAGCGCATCCCCCACCCGGATCGGAAGCTTGCGCCCTCCGCGGAACTCATATGCCTTTGTGAAATGATTGACCAGACTGTTAAATTCCATTCGGGTATCCGCATCCCATATGGCAGTGGATCCCATCAGTGCAAGCAGTTTATCCACCATACCGATTTTGGAAAATTCGATATTGTTCAATCCCGAAATCTGATTAAACTTCATATATTCATAATATAATTTTACGTCCTCATCCTCGGAATACTTTGGAATCTTACGTGTCACGTTGGCGACAATGGAATCTGCCTTAAAATACTTCAGTACACTGACACGCTTGTTTCCCTCCACCACATAATAACGGTTCATATATTCATAAGCAACAATCGGATCCCGGATACCTTCGTTTACCTGTGCATCGGACAGCGCAATCCATTTGCATGCAAACTCTGTATCCGCATCGAGGATCGGCATAAAATTGGCTGCAAAAGAATACGTTCTTCCTTTCGTCGCCGTACCAACCACAAAATCCAATGGTATCTGCATCAGCCCCATATTCTGTTCCGTCTGGATATTTTCTCTGGATAAAATATCATCCAGAACCGGCAGATAGGGAAAGCGCCCCTGCGAAACGCATGCCTTATATTCTTTTTTTCCAAGTTTGAGCGCTTCCTGATATTCGTTATCTCCCATTTTTTCTCCTTTCTACGGTTATTCCATGTTTTGTTATTCCAATTTTACCACATCTGTGTTATGATACCAATGAAAAGTGAAAAAAAGCAAAGATTTTCTTTCTTTATGTGCTAAAATTTGCTATAATCAAATGTAGTAATAGGTACTATGGAGGAAATTCTATGGAGAATATCACGAAAGAACAGGCTGATATCATCGGTGAAGTTGCAAATATCTGTACAGGTACTGCGGCTACCGCCCTCAGTATGATCATCAACCGTTCAACAAACATTACTACTCCGCTTGTAGAAGTACTGGACAAAGAAAACACGCTGGAAAGTGACAACCATATTCTGGTCAAGGTTCCATACACAAGCGGCTTAGACGGGACAAATCTTATGGTCCTGGATGTTCAGGATGCGCTGGTCATTGCAAGTCTTATGATGGGCGGTGACGGTCGTAATCTTTCCAATCTGCAGCTCGATGATCTCACGTTATCAGCAATTGCAGAAGCCATGAACCAGATGTGTGGATCCATTGCCACATCTATGGCGTCACTGTTATCCAGACCGACGGATATTGGATTTCCGCTTATCAATTCAAAGGATCGCAAGACTTTCGAGATTCCGGATGAACTATGTAATGGAACGGATATCGTCAAGGTCACTTTTCGCCTGACCGTGGAAGACTTGATCGATAGCGAGCTGATACAGTTATACCCTATCAGCATAGTAAAACAGATTTTAAAACAGGAGGATATATAAATGGCAAAGATATTAATCGTTGATGATGCAGCATTCATGCGAATGATGCTCAAGGACATTCTGACAAAGGGCGGATTTGAGATCGCTGGTGAAGCAGCAGACGGTGTAGAGGCCGTTGCAAAGTATAACGAGTTGAAACCAGATCTGGTTACTCTTGACATCACGATGCCAAACAAAGACGGTATTCAGGCACTCAAGGAGATCAAAGCAGCTGATCCAAACGCTACATGCGTTATGTGTTCTGCAATGGGACAGCAGTCCATGGTTATTGAGGCAATCCAGTCCGGCGCAAAGGATTTCATTGTTAAGCCGTTTCAGGCAGACCGTGTATTAGAGTCCATCCGAAAAGTATTAGGATAAATCTTATCGTATTAAAAAAGGAGCACCGTATATGGATGCTCCTTTTCTATTTCTTGTTTTTGCAATCGTCTATTCTTATTTTCTGACAAAATACAGTTCTTTTACAATTGCCGGAGTTGCTGCAGGGCATCATTTTTCAAAATACAGATGCCGTGTTCCTGTATGAACGCTTTCCGCTCCGCTCCGACAAGAATATCCTGTGCATATTCATCCGTCAGATTCGAGAGTCTCCTTAAACTGCCCTCTTCCATACCGGAAAATGTAAGGATCAGCATATAGCGATCCTCGTATTTATAAAGCTGACCCGTAGGCAGATCCGGTGGCATAATGTTTTTTGCATAACGGAGCAGCCTATCAAAATCCGCAAACACTATCGTGGCATAAACAGGAACCTGATCCGGATTTTCCTCGTTTTGCCGTGCTTCATTAATCTGTGCCCACTTCTGCTGTGGAATTGCATTCATCAGTCCATTGACAATATCTTTCAGATGCTCCATCATTTCATCCGATCCCGGATGCTCCGAAAACGTAAGTGCCAGCGTATGGTCTGACATAAAATCAGCACGCACTGTCTTGATGCCCAGTTCAAATTTTGTCTCAAAACTCTGTTCTGCCATATCAAAAATCTGGTTCATAAATTCCTGCGTCCGCTCTCCATTGCTCATAATTTCCTCAATGGTGTATCCCAGATCCTGAATTTCCTGTTCTGATATTACACAACGAATGGTATGTTTTCCAATTTTTGAAAACTTCATACGCTCACCCTCTTTCCTCCAGATGATTCATCTGCCTGATCTTTTGACGTATTCTCTGTAATGCATTGTCGACAGATTTCGGGCTTTTCTTCATCAGCCCTGCGATCTGCATATAGTTATTTCCGTCCAGATAAAATTGCAACACCTGTTTTTCCATCGGACTTAACCGGCTGTTCACCCGGTTCCACAAATCCCTGGACACTTCCTGTTCGATCACCAGCTGCTCCGGGCTGCTGGTAAACCCAATACTGCCTTCTGCCCCCTGCTCAAAAAAAGATAAATAGGAATTCAAAGGCTGATGCTTTTTTCTGTTGGATGCCTCTATTGCAGAATACAGCTGACGGTGAATACACAACCCTGCAAAATGAAAAAAACTGCTGTCTTTGTCCAGACAAAAATCCCGGATGGCCTTAAACAATCCAATCATGCCTTCCTGAATCAGATCATCGGTTTCTCCTCCGATCAGATACATGGCATTGGCATATTTGCGGACAAGCGGCTTATATTTTTCGAGAATATAGTCCGTGATCTCTGTTTCTCCCTGCCGGAGTCTTTCAATCAATTCCTCATCCGTACAAGCATCATACTTCATTCTTTTCTTATCCCTTCTTCATCCTCTGACGCACAATCTCATACGAGAGAACTCCTGCAGCCACCGATGCATTTAAGGAATCAATATCTCCCTTCATTGGAATGGAAGCCACCATATCACAGTTTTTCTTTACGAGTGGACTGACTCCATCTCCCTCATTTCCGATCACCAGACCGATCGGTCCGGTCAGATCCATATCGTACATTAAGGTTCCATCCATATCCGCACACACAAACCACATACCGCGGTCTTTGAGTTCTTTCATGGTATTGGAGATATTTGTCACTTTTGCTACCGGTACATAATTAACCGCACCTGCCGATGTACGTGCGACGGTCGGTGTCAGTCCTACGGCACGGCGTTTTGGAATGATTACACCATGTGCCCCTGCCTGATTGGCGGTACGGATAATTGCCCCCAGATTATGTGGATCTTCGATTCCGTCTAAAATCAGGATAAACGGTGGTTCTCCTTTTTTTTCTGCAAGCGCCAGAATATCTTCCACCCTGGCATAATCATATGCTGCACTGACAGCAATCACACCCTGGTGCTTTCCTGTCTCGGAAATCTGATCGAGGCGTTCTTTTGTCACATAATTGACGATTGTATCGTGCTTTCTTGCCTCTCTGGTAATGGATCTGACCGGTCCATCCTGACAGCCGTCCAGAACATATAATTTATCGATTGTCCTGCCAGAACGAAATGCCTCAAGGACAGCGTTGCGTCCTTCAATATGATTTTCTTTCATTCCGGTAAATGTTTTCTTTTCGTCTTCCATAATTTTTTACCTTATAAACGCAGATGCAGACCATCTGCTGCTTCCTTAATCAATGAAACCAGTCGGTCGAACCGGTCCGTCAGATACAGATATCCCACCAGTGCCTCCAGCCCCGTTGCCTTACGGTAATCCGCCATCGTTGCATTTTTTGCCATGGTTGCCGACTTGGCATTGCGTCCTCTGCGATAGATGTCCGCTTCTTCCTCCGTAAGCATCGGTTCAAGATATTGTATGATAACTGCCTGCGTATGTGCTTTTACAATCTGACTCGTCCGGTGATGCAGCTGGTTGGGACGGGTATTTCCCTTGCCCACAACAACCGACCGGATCACCAGATCAAAAACACCATCCCCGATATAAGCCAGTGTCAGTGGGGAATAGGTCCGGATATCGACATCCGGAACCTCAAATTTTTTCTTGATGTATGCGTCAATTCCTTCACTCATGCATTGCGCTCCCATACGACACCTTCGCGGGTATCTTTGATGGTGATGCCCCGTGCAAGAAGCTCGTCGCGGATTGCATCTGCACGGGCAAAATCTTTCGCTTTCTTTGCCCCGGCACGCTCCGCAATCTTTTCATTGATGAACTGTTCCAGTTCTGCATCCACGCTCGTTCCCGCGTCCAGTCTCTCCTGACCTGCAGTTGTCAGATTCAGTGCCAGCACCTGGTCAAAATCATTCAGCAGTGCCAGCTTTGTCTTTTCACTGATATCTGCCTTTACCACGTCATAGACGATGGTCAGTGCCATGGAAGTATTCAGATCATCACGGATTGCATCTGCAAACTTTTTACGGAATGCTTCAAATGCTTCCTGCTCCATCTCCCCCTCATCTTTGAAGGTGGCAATCTTTTTTACTAATTTTTCATATGCACTCTCTACGTTGTCCAGATTATCATAAGAAAATACGAGTGGCTTACGATAATGAGACTGCAGACAGAACATACGGTATGCCAGAGGATCGTACCCTTTGCCCTCCAATAGAGATACCGTCAGGAAATCGCCCTTGGACTTACTCATTTTTCCGGTCTGGTCATTCAGGTGGTTTACATGGAACCAGTACGGGCACCATTTGTGTCCCAGATAGCTTTCGGACTGTGCAATCTCGTTTGTATGGTGTGGAAAAATATTATCTACTCCGCCACAGTGAATATCCATATACTCACCCAGATGTTTGATTCCGATGCAGGAGCACTCAATATGCCATCCCGGATATCCAACACCCCACGGGCTGTCCCACTTCAATGCCTGATCCTCGAATTTGGATTTTGTAAACCAGAGAACAAAATCGTTTTTATTCCGCTTATTTTCATCTTCCTCCACATCGTCACGCACGCCGACCTGCAACTGTTCCTTTTCGACTGCGGAAGAAAATACAAAATAATCCTCCAGTCTGCTGGTATCAAAATAAACATTTCCACCGGCCTGATAAGCATATCCCTTTTTAAGAAGTACCTCGATCATGTGAATAAATTCTGGAATGCAATGGGTTGCAGGTTCTACCACATCCGCTTTTTTGATATTTAATTTCCGGCAGTCCTCAAAAAATGCATCTGCATAAAATTTTGCCACTTCCATAACGGTCTTGTGCTCACGCTTAGCACCTTTTAACATTTTGTCTTCCCCCGTATCCGCATCGGAAGAAAGGTGTCCCACGTCCGTGATATTCATGACGCGCTTTACATCATATCCCACATAGGAAAGTCCACGCACAAGAATATCCTCCATGATATAGGTACGCAGATTCCCGATATGCGCAAAATGATAAACGGTCGGTCCACAGGTATACATTTTGATTTTGCCATCTTCGTGCGGTATCACTGTTTCAATCTTTCTTGTCAGTGTATTGTAAAAGCGAAATTGATTGTCCATTGTGTCTGTCCTTCCATCTGTTTCTTCTTATATATTTTAAGTGTACAATATTTTCCGGCAAAAGTCACGTCTTATCTATGATCTGCTGCACCCGGGACATCCTGCACATTTACTCCCGCCCCCGACAACCATACTGCTCTCATAAAATCCGTTCAGCATACAGATTGCCTGTGACGAAATTCCTTCTTCTGTTCCGGTAAACCCAAGTCCTTCCTCGGTCGTTGCCTTGATATTGATCTGCTCTTTTGCAATGCCAAGGGTCTTTGCAATATTCTCCTCCATCTGCGCAATATACGGACGCAGCTTTGGCTTCTGTGCAATCACTGTCGCATCAATATTTTCTACCACATAACCATTCTTTTCCAGTAAAAGACGCACATGTTCGAGCAGTTTCATGCTGGAAATTCCCTTATACTGCGGATCGGTATCCGGAAAATGTTTTCCGATATCCCCGAGTGCTGCAGCACCAAGCAGTGCATCCATGATTGCATGCACAAGCACATCCGCATCCGAATGTCCGAGCAGTCCCAGTGTATGCGGAATCTCCACACCTCCGAGAATCAGTGGCCGTCCCTCCACCAGTTTGTGTACATCATAACCCATTCCTACACGCATTTTTCTTCTCCTGTCTTTTTATGATGTTGCTGATTCCAGTTCCCCCTGCAAACAGCTTCCTTATAAATTCTAATGATAACATGCCACCAGGCAAAGCCTGATGACCTTCACAGGCTTCAAGCCTGTTTTATTATAACACAAATTCGGGGGCTGTATCAAACAGTCCCCGAACGAAGTATCACATCAGTTTTCAACTATGCAAGTGCTGCTGTAATGATTGCCATGGAATATACTTCTGATGCATTACATCCACGGGACAGATCATTGATTGGCGCATTCAGACCTAACAAAATCGGACCGTAAGCTTCGAAATTACCAAGTCTCTGTGCAATCTTGTATCCGATATTTCCGGCATTGATATCCGGGAAAATAAAGGTGTTTGCATGTCCGGCAACTGAAGAATCCGGGCACTTTGTTCTTGCAACTCTTGGTGATACTGCTGCATCAAACTGTAATTCTCCCTCGATTGGAAGATCCGGGTATTTCTCACGTGCCTTATGTGCTGCATTGCGCATCTTATCTACATCCTCGCCCTTTCCGGAACCAAGTGTAGAGTAGCTTAAAAATGCAACCTTCGGATCTACACCGAAAATTCTTGCACAGGCAGCTGACTCACCGGCGATCTCTACGAGTTCATCCTCGGTCGGATGGATGTTGATCGCACAGTCAGACATTGCAAGAACCTCGTTCTCACCTGTCGCAGACGGACGAACCAGAATAAAGCAGGAAGATACGATGCTGTTGCCAGGTTTTGTCTTAATCAGCTGAAGTGCCGGACGAACGGTATCTGCCGTAGAGTATGTAGCTCCGCCAAGCAGTGCATCCGCAATGCCCATCTTTACAAGCATGGTGCCAAAGTAGTTTGCCTGGGAAAGAATGCCTCTTGCCTGCTCCGGTGTTACTCCCTTGCTCTTTCTTAATTCACAGAACAGATCTACCATCTCATCCATACGGTCAAATTTCTTTGGATCAACGATCTCTGCCCCACGGATATTAAATCCGCTCTCCTCTGCTGCCTTTTCAATTTCATCCGGATCGCCTACAAGGATTGGATGTAAAAAGTTGCTTGCAAGCAGACGGGAAGATGCCTCAAGAATACGAGGATCGCTTCCTTCTGTGAATACAATTTTCTTTGGGCTTTTCTTTAATACTTCAATCAGTTGTCCAAAACCAAACATAATAAATCTCCTTTATCTATACTTAATTTTATTATTAGCTACCACTAATTGTATACTCGTTATTCACGAAATTCAATGCATTTACGTGTTCTAAAATGAGAACATTTTGCATAAAAAGAGACCCCATGCTGATTCTCCATGGGGTCTCCTGTAAAATGAAGGATTTATCACAAATGACGTTTTTATTGAATTTTCTACTGAATTGCCTTAAATGCCTCATCCAGATCCTCAATGATATCATCGATATTTTCTGTACCGATAGAAAGACGGATCGTGTTTGGCTTGATTCCCTGATCTAAAAGTTCTGCCTCATTGCACTCGGAATGTGTGGTGCTTGCCGGATGAATGGCAAGGGACTTCACATCTGCCACGTTTGCAAGCAGTGAGAACAGCTCAAGGTTATCGATGAATTCCTGTGCTTTTTCTGCACCACCCTTGATCTCAAATGTAAAGATAGAACCGCCACCATTCGGGAAATACTTCTTGTAGAGTGCCTGCTGCTCCGGGTCTTTGGAAATGGATGGATGGTTTACTTTTTCTACCTGTGGCTGGTTCTCTAAGTATTTAACAACCTTTAATGCATTCTCCACATGACGCTCTACGCGAAGGGAAAGCGTCTCTAATCCCTGCAGGAAGATAAAGGCGTGTACCGGAGAAATGGTAGCACCTGTGTCACGCAGTAAAATTGCACGGATATAAGTAGCAAATGCTGCCGGTGCGCAGTCCTTTGCAAAGCTTACCCCATGGTAAGATACGTTTGGCTCTACCAGCCATGGCCACTTGCTGCTCTGTGTCCAGTCAAATTTTCCGCTGTCGATGATCACACCACCAATGGTAGTTCCGTGTCCACCGATGAACTTTGTAGCAGAATGTAACACAATATCTGCGCCGTGCTCAATCGGGCGAACCAGATACGGAGTCGCGAATGTATTGTCAACAATCAGCGGAATTCCATGCTTGTGTGCAATTCCTGCGATCTTTTCAATATCAACCACTTCAGAGTTTGGATTTCCAAGTGTCTCTATCTCGATGGCTTTGGTGTTATCCTTAATTGCAGCTTCAATCTCTTCATAGTTGAACGGATCTACAAATGTTGCCTCAATGCCATAATCCGGAAGCGTATGTGCCAGAAGATTGTAGGTACCACCGTAGATATTCTTTGCAGCTACAATGTGATCCCCTGCATGCGCAACAGCCTGAAATGCATAAGTTAATGCGGCTGCTCCCGAACCTACCGCAAGTGCCGCAACACCGCCTTCAAGTGCTGCAATTCTCTGCTCGAAGATATCCTCTGTCGGATTGGTCAGACGTCCGTAAATATTTCCGGCATCCTTTAATCCGAAACGGTCAGCAGCATGCTGGCAGTTGTGGAATACATAAGAAGAAGTCAGATAAATCGGAACGGCTCTTGCATCGGTAACCGGGTCTGCCTGCTCCTGTCCTACGTGTAACTGTAATGTTTCAAATTTTAAATTTCTGTCTGCGTAATGTTTTTTGCTCATTTTAATACTCTCCTTTTTCTGCTATTTTTGAAATCACATTTACCTGATCCGGTAAAGTGTGGGGTTTTCGTTTGAACTGGTTATATCATACCACAGAGGTAGGAAAAGTGTTAGTCTTTTATTTTTATAGCTGGTTATAAGTTTTGCTTATAGCCGATACTTCTACAGCACTTTTTGTCATTTTATCAAAAATTCAGAAGCTGGAGAATGCGCTCACTCCCCTGTTCATCCCGGTTATCAATGACAAAATCGCAGATCTCCCGATTCCGTTTCTCCGCATCCAGCGACAACAGACGAAGGGTTTTCTCCCCGACAGGGAAATCCGACTGCACAATATCTGCAATCATGTCTTCTTTATCTTTTGCCACATAGATAATTGCGGTCGGAAAATGCCGCTTCATGGCAATTGCGCCACACATATCCAGGGACATGACGGCATACTTGCCATCGTCAAGCACCGCCTGGATATCTTCCTTTTTTGTTCCGTAATGCACCCCGGCGTACATGGTGCGTTCAAAGAAATCCTGCTGTGCAAACTGTTCTTTTGTCAGATAATGATGCTTGCTGCTTTTCTTGGTGCAGTAGGTTTTCGGATTGACAAAGCGATCCTCCTGACATAATTTTTTGGTCAATGCGTCTTTTCCGGAACCGGACGGTCCTACCAGTGCCAGAACCGATGGATTTTTTATTTCCATCGTGCGCGTCTGCGAGGCATGGATGATCTGCCTGACCAGAGAAACAAATTCACTCATCTGATTCACGGACAGGAGTCCTGTCATCTTCCAGTTCCACGGCTTACGCATCAGCACCGGATACGTGGCCGGTGTCTCAAGCACATTATGAATGGCATCATCCAGGATGATATCAAACTGCACCAGATTCTTGGCATTGCCCAGAATAATATTCTCCGGCGGGAATTCCGGAAATGCTGTAAGAATCTGTTTTGCACGGATTCCCATAAATGCCGGTGCTACCGCAGTGATAAAATAAACATCCGCAATTTCCATCAGGCGGTACACAGCTTTTTTGTTTTTCTCCGGAACCTGCTGGCGTGCATAGAGTTCTTCGTCCTCGTAAAATTCCCTGATAATACCTGTACGTCCACGGTTTTCCCAGGTATCAATCTCCTCAAGCCGAAGCGGCGGATCGATATGATATTTTTCATTTGCCATATGATGCAAACAAATCATTGGAACGTTCGTATCGATATAGTATGAAGAATCAGCATTTTTTATATCTTGGAGCTACAATATATACATGTTATCAGGAGTGTGGAGAACCCAATGTTGATAATTTTTATGTGGCAGCATTCGATATACCCCAAAATTATAGGATTTTACGTCTGGCTATTTTACCATATGAAATTAAGAGTTTTATTGAAAAAGATAATTTTAAATTAAGTGATGATAATTATAAAAAACTATTATTAAGCTATATTAATATATTACCGTTGATAATGGCTTGCTCCGTAAAAAAGAAAAATAACCAGGCAGTAGAGGAATATATAGTTCCTCAGGCGGTGATGAACTGGGTTGTTAATGGAAAAAAATGGAATGGTATCGAATATTTTTCAAATGTTGTTTTGACTTATTCAAGGAAAAATTATAAATTGTATAGGAACTTAGTGCTAATTTCCAAAAACGATAGTATTGGAGAAAGATTTTGTAAAAAGTTATCAAAAGAAATTAAGTTCACGAAACCTCTTAGAATTAATGGTTTAAATTTATTTAAAGAATATACTGATAATGAAGAAATAAAACCTATTTTGGAACAGGAAAATATTACTGTTCCATCAGATTATGTGCACTTTGATTCTGATATTAACAGAGATTTTTCAAAGGAACTGGGATGTGTTTCTAAGACAGAAAATGAATCAATTCACTATTCAAGCTCAGGATTTTATTTGTTTGAATATATTTTATCAAAAAAGGAAAAGAATCTATTATGATAAAAGGTAACGGATATATGTGCATATTTTGCCTCGTTGGTGTGATTTTTTGCTTGAGCCGGTGCGAACATATCGTTTTATCGGTTTAAAACATATAGTGGTATAGTTTTCTTATAGTAAAAAATATTTATAAAAAGAAACTACTCGAAAATGCATATCGCTACGAGGTGAGTAGCAGGTAGCAGTCAATGAACGGCTAAGAGGCAAATTGGAATATACAAATGTAATGGTCACATTGTTGGGGGTGAACGGTAATATATGCAAGGTTTGGAATCAAAAATATACTGGTGCTAAATCTCAATGAAGGGAATAAATTGTTGCATAAAATATAGTACTAGAGTATACTTGAATTAGATTAATACAGCAAAGCAGGAGAAATTCTGTGGCGCAAAGCTATAGGGCCTGATATATGGCAGCCAGTTGCAACATGAGGAACAGTTAATTAATGGCATTGCTATTCTTGATTAGGATAGTGGTGCCATTTTTGCATCTGTGTTGAGATAGGAGAGTATTGTTTATGAGAAAACAAAGAGTTTAGCTATTGTTATTTGTGCAATGTTGCTTACAAGGTAAGCGCAAAATAATTCGACGGATTGCAACAAGTTAATTATCAACTCATAATAAGTATCAGGAAATGCTAGTATTTTACTATACTTATGTTTGCTAGATGCTAGCATTTTACTCTGATTATTATGAGGTGACAAACTATGAGAGCACCAAGAGTACCAGTCGAAGAACAATGCCACCTGATCATGGGATGCCGCAAAAGCGGACTGTCTGATCATCAGTGGTGTTTAAACAATGACATTAATCCAGGCACCTTTTACAACTGGGTTAAGCGTCTCCGCAAGAATGGCTGCGGAGATATTCCTGAGAAAAATCAGCTGTCAACTTATGAACATTCTCATCAGGAAGTTGTAAAAATTGAGATGAATTCCATTTCGGTCCCCACTGACATGAATAAAAATACTGATACAGCCGCAATGGAGTTAATGATTGGAAACATGAATTTGCGCATTTCAAACGAAACGGATCCACTGCTTCTTGCTAAAACAATCCAGATACTTGCGGAGCTTTCATGCTAGGCGATATAGCAGCTGTCGGCGAGCTTTATATTGTGACTGGGTAAAGGCACTTCTATGGGAAAATGATGGCTTTGTACTCCTGTATAAACGCATGGAAGTAAAAGGCAGGTTCCGCTGGCCACGTTCAAGTCAGGAAGTGCGTCAGCTTACATGGCAGCAATTCGATTGGCTTATGTCAGGTCTTGAAACCGAACAGCCCAAAGCATTTAAAACGCCGTGAAGCCTTGAAAATACTGGCATTTCTGCTTCTTTAATGCTCTTTGTGGTATAATAAGAGTATCGAAAAAGGAGCAGATACAGAATCTTTTGGCACAGCTTGATTATCTTACAAAGAAACTGTTCGGCACATCAAGTGAAAAGATGAAAGATGTGGAAGGCCAGTTAAATCTGTTTGATGAAGCTGAGCAGGAAGCTGATATTGATCTTAAGGCACCTGTTATTAAGGTTCCTGAGCATACACGCAAGAAAAAACGTACTCTTGAGGAACTTTTTAAAGAAGTTCCATCTCGGGATGAGATTATTTCACTTCCTGAAGATGAGAGAGTATGTGATGAGTGTGGTGCTGCCCTTGAACCTATAGGCAAAGAGTTTGTACGGCATGAATTCCGTTTTACCCCTGCAAAAGGTGAAGTTGTAAACATTTATCGTGAGACATACAAATGTCCGGCATGCTCTACAGCGGATGCAATGGAAGAAAATATAAAGTTTGTAAAGGCTGCTGTCCCGGAGGCACTTATTCCAAACAGCTATGCTTCAGGATCAGCTGTTGCCTGGGTAATGTATCAGAAGTTCGCAAATGCAATGCCACTGTACCGTCAGGAACAGGACTGGCATCAGCTTGGAGTGGATTTTACCAGGGCAACACTTGCCAACTGGATCATATATTGTGCGTATAATTATTTCAAACCGATGTATGATTATCTTCACAGGCAGCTGCTTCTCAGGAAATATCTGATGGCAGATGAGACACGAATACAGGTACTGAAGGAGCCTGAAAGAAATCCCGAAACTGATTCTTTCATGTGGCTGTTCCGCTCTGGTGAAGATGGATTGCCACCTATCGTCCTTTACTATTACACTGAAACAAGGGCAAGATACAATGCAGTTGATTTCCTTGATGGTTTTTCGGATGGATACCTGGAAACGGATGGTTATCAGGGCTATAATAATCTCCCTGGTATCAGGCGCTGCTCCTGCTGGCGCATACAAGAAGATACTTCATTGATGCGGTTCCAAAAGGAAAGCAGTATGATTACAGCAATCCGGCAGTACAGGGAGTTCAGTTCTGTTCAAAGCTTTTTGAGTACGAGCGCAGATCACAGAACAAGAAGCACACATTTGAGCAGAGAAAAGCCTATCGTCTTGAAAAAGAAAAACCGATACTTGATGCGTTCTGGAACTGGCTTGATGAACAGAAGCCACGTAAGGGAAGCCGTTTCGAGACAGCGGTGAAGTATGCCCAAAACCGGAAAGATACGTTGATGACATATCTTGAGGATGGACACTGCAGTTTTTCCAATAATCTAAGTGAAAATGCCATACGTCCATTTACAGTTGGAAGGAAAAACTGGCTGTTCAGCGCAACTCCAAAAGGTGCTACTGCCAGTGCACTGGTCTACACAATCGTCGAGATGGCAAAGGCCAATGAGCTTAACATTTATAAATACCTGACATATCTTTTGGAGCATCGTCCAAGTGAAGATATGTCAGATGAACAGCTTGAGGCATTGACTCCGTGGAGCAAAGAAGTTCAAAATGTTTGCAAAAATTAAAATGTAGTAAAACGCTTGCATCTAGCAAAGATGATGCAAGCGTTAATTAAAATCTAGCGTTGGAATATTGAGCGTTTACTTTATGAGGGGCAGTCGTGAGGGGAATTTATGAGGGCCTCATGTTATACCAGACCCTTTTTGTGGTTATTCTATTTCGTATTCTTCAGGGTATGGGATTTCATGATCTGAAAGTATCTTTTTTAATTCTTAGATATATTTGTATTTACGCTCTATTTCAATCCAGTTTCCGTGACACAAAGTGTGACATTCAGATAATTCCTCACGAGTAATCTCATAATCAGTCCAAAGTATACATTTATGATTTTTGCTAAAAGCACAATAGTTTTCCATGTGATTCTCCTTAAAATTATTCATCTTCAAAATAAGTTACAGGGTTATAGTCAGTTACTCCATTAAGAATGGGAGTTGTTCTGGCTGCATAAAGGAATCTGTTCCTGAAATGCTCAAAGTCACGGAACATAGAATGTTCAGAGTTGGCGTAGAATGCAATTAATTCAATTAATTCCTCTCTTGCAGCCGTAGGGATTCCGGCATTTCTGGAATTAAATCGCACATATATTTCTTTTAGTTCACGATAATCCTTAAGTTTATTGTCGATATGGAAAATGGCATCTTCATAATCGTAAGTGTTCATTAGGACATGAAAATGTTGATCTACGCGTGGTTCAGAATGATAGTGGATATTATCCTAGTTAGCCAAAATTAACCAGCGATATTTTTTTAACAGATATACTTCATCTGAGATGGGGAGTGAAATGGGGCGGCCTTCTTCTAAAGATAACTGTTCCTGTCGTTCACAATCTCGTTGGCGATAATACTTTAGAAGCTGCCGGATGTGGTTATCAATCATTCTTATGATCCATTGAATTACATGAAATGAATCCACAACCGGAACAGCATTGGGAAAATATTTATCAACGTAATCTATGTATTGGTTGTACATATCGGAAATAAGATATTTAACACCATTACGTTCTTCGGGTGGAATAGAGGTGAAGTAAGATTCAGTTACACTAACTCGTCGACTGCGTAACAAATCAATTGGGTCACCGGTATGAAAATCCTGAATGATTAGTGCATACTTGCAGTTATCATCCATATCCAGGTATACCTCATCAATGGAGATGGCATCAGTAAGTGGTAATATATCAAGCTTTACATAGCGATTGAATACCTCGTGGGCATATGTATCAGATACATTAAAATGTTTAGCGATTGGTGCAGAGGTTTCTAATAGATTTCGATAAGCATTAACTATTAGCATATCCGTAGCATTGGTAGTTCTGCGTTGCCTGTTGACAAACTTGAATGATTCGCTTGTGTCATACCTGCATTCCGGGTTAGAACAACGCCATCGACGTTGTTTGAGAATTAGGATAAGCGAGTAATTATCCTGAAGAATAGGATGTTTAATTTTCCTGCTTTTCACACCGCGTGAAGGCATTCTGTATCCACAAATAGGACAGAAATGCGCTTTTCATAACGGGCAGCCTGCATGATATGTCTTTTCTCGTTATCTGAGCAACCCAGCATTATGTCTGCAAATTCTTTATAATATGGTTCTTTGTCGTAGGTTATTTCTCCAAATAAAATTGAATCAGTTTTTCTTGTGTTATATTTCTGGTATTGCGAATGACTTTAATTCGTTTACCGATTGCTATAATTCCTTTATTTGATATCATTTAGTATATATATTCTCCTTTGGTTGCGCATTTTATATATCAGCGTTGAAAAATTAAGGACTACAATACAAAAATTTATAAAGATATATTATTGAATATTTTTATTTTTAATATAAGAAAAAAGGTATTCATCAGTATTTGTACTGATTTTATTTTTATTATCAGCAAGAGACGATGTTCGCAGTTCATTGATAAATGCTATTTTTTTATTTAAATCAAGGGACGAAGCCAAAATAAGGTTTTCATCGATGCTTAAAATATCTGATTCTATGTCGGATGATTCAGAAGAAAAAATCTTTGAATATTCCTTTTTGTCTTCAATTATATGCAAAAAATCATTTTTGGTAATAAGAATTTTTTTATTATTCATTTTTAATTGACCAAAAAGAAAATTTTTATCATTTGGGTCATCCAAATTGAACTCATAGTCAGATAATATCATTCGGTTAGTGGTTGGTCGTCTAGGCTCACCACTGGAAGTTGTAAGTACTGAGCAGACTCTGCATCGCATAGATTCATTTAATATGAACATATGTTGGAAATTTAAAAATGATAGTTCACCAATTTCCTCATTTTTTAAGATACAATAGCATGTTGATAAAGGAATAGAAATAAGCATACATCCGGTATATTTTTTGAAAATGTCATTGTTTTGGATATCTTTCTTACCTGTACTAATAGTAAATTCTACACAGCATCGTTTGGATGCTGTTTCAGAAAATGATATTCTTCCTTTGATGATTTCCCGGACACCAGAAACTGTTGAAAAAAAATAGGTGAAATAGTTAGTATTGAGATATCCACGGAATGCAGGTCTGTCTGTATTTAGGATGATATTATCATTTTCAGTAAGCTCAAGAATACTGTTTGAAGCAGATGAAACAATATTATTGAAATCAGATGAGGCAATTGTATTAAAGATATTATTTCTTAAGGCATTTGAAAGCTGTACTAGTTGATTTAGGGAAAAATTAGCATCTCCCCTTAGTAATTTTGATAATGTAGATTGTGCAATTCCACTTCTTTCCGAAAGCGACTGTTGTGTTATTTTTTGAGAAAGCATTAGCTGTTTTATAGTATTAATCACTTTTTTATTAATGTTAATAACGGAGTTGTTATCTATATTTTTATTAAATTTATCTGTCATTAGAATTACCTCACAAAAT
>OKSX01000280.1_pt1 | contig 35834 bp, 23 predicted proteins | sample 1606391 | NCBI WGS metagenome assembly OKSX01 (sample SAMEA3879578, study PRJEB24766) | human gut metagenome | biome: human-associated habitat; feature: feces | place: USA | collected 1985/1987
CGGGCTGATAGAAGTCTTTCACTTCACTATATCCTTCCAGCCAGGTTTTGCGTACGCCTTTTCCACCTTTCACAGAGATCTGATCTTCTGGATAAGTTTCGATCAAGACAACACACCGATATAATTTATCGATATTGATCGGTGTAAAACGCGGATCGGCATACCGGCAGATCGTTCCAAAGTCTTCACTGATATAAACGGATTTAATCGCCTCTAAAGGAAGTAAGCGGTACTTATTATAATCCATTTCATTGTGGTAGGTACGTTCGTAATTGATCGCAAAAAGGACCATTCGCCCTTTATAAAAAAGATATTCCTGCCCGCCTGGACTATGCTCCCGATAGAACTCAGAATTCATATTAATCATCAGTTCATGAATATCATCGCCGATAAAACCATTACGGTCCTGAATATCGTCCATTTCGGAAGCGACATCATAATAAGCGATCGACTTGGTCCGGGTTTTATAAACTTCGGCAGCTTTATCTAGTTTCTTGGCCTTAACCACCACTTCATCGATCCGATGAATCTTTTCGTCCATTCCCAGTTTTCGCAGAGAATCTTCATACGCCTTGAATAATTGCTCCATGTTTTCCTGCATAAATACCGTATCATTCAGCTGTGTATCGGGCAAAGAGACCTTTTCATCGCCTGAAATATGCACCTGCAATTCTGCCATTGGATATCTCCGAGGCTCCGGATGAAACACCCGGTCCAGAACAATCCGATGATCTTTCTTCTTTCCCTTCTCGGAAACGGAAAGAATCAGATTCCACTTTCCTTCCACCTGAGAAACAAAAGAGAATCTTCCCAAACTATCCGTAATAAAAACATCAAAGTAGGGTGTATGCTGATTCGTCGGATTGTCTTCTTCGCCTCGTTTCGTCAGAAAAGAAGTTACTTGTACATCCGGACGTGGCTTACTGCGAACCATCGAAACGACCTGACCGTGCAGTTCGATTCCCTGCTCCGGCAAATACTTCAGTTCAAACGGTTCCACACCAGCCCAATGTTTCCATTCATAACGTCTCCAGCCTTGTACCATCAACAATTCATCCAATGCCCGACGATGTAACGTATCATCCGACTCAAAATACCAAGAAGGGCGGCGCACATAACCTTTGATTTCCGACATCAGCAACAGATCCGTCAACATCGAATGCCTGTTTTCCACTTCTTCCCAGCCATCCCGAACCGACACCGACAAAGGCGTTTGTACCGGCTTTCCTTGTGAATCGTTCACCTCGAAAGAAATACCTATTGAATCATACGGAAGATACTGTTCTTTATCCGTCCGAACAGCCAACGACAAGGTATCCGGCTTTCCAACAAAAACCAACCGGTCAGCCAAAACCTGTCCGGCTTTATCAAACAAGACCAGTTGAGACACACCTACCGGTAAATTCTTCTTATCCAATCGGAAAGAGAAAGGTTGATTCCTTTTGACCGTCAGCATGCAGAAATTATATAATTTACCCCGGCTCATAACCGCCAATCCCAATACCTGAGCCGGCGTAAAACGGTTCTTCTGTACCGTAATAGCCAAACTATCCGGACTACTTAGATTGTCTACCGAAAAAGCGAAGCCCTGTTCCTGAGCTTCCGGCAAAGAGAAGCGATATTTCTTATCCTGCCAAACAACTTCCGCCTTCCCTTCTTCCGTATCAGCTACATAGGTAAAAACACCTTTTCCTTCGTGACTTGTCCGGAATGTCGAAACGACCTCTTTTTCCTTATTCAGGATACAACCGGAGACATCCACCGGATTACCGAAAGCATCGGTCGCTTCAAAGGCAACCCGCACCGGAACATCACGAATCAACGTTCCTCCTTCGGGATAAAAACGGAGATTCAGTTTCTTTTCTTTCTTGGTCTTTTCCCGTTTCTGCGGATACTTTCCCGGATGTCGGCAAATTTCTTTTTGGGTATAATCGCCTTCTGAATCCGGTTTGTCGAACACCGGGAAAATACGTGAGAAGACTGTTGCCTCTCCAAAGTTCAACATATATTTGGTATAAGCACGCACCTCATAAAAACCGGAATAGAAAGGCAATTGTGTCAACGTAAAATTCCCTTGGCAACGCCCGTTTCGGATTGGTAAAATCTGCCGGGAAACAATCTCGCCTCCAGGATTCAGCAACTCCACATACAACGTCTTACTCCACGCTGTAGGCTGATTGAATTCGGAAGTCACAACATAACACTGAAACCAAATCGGATCACCTTGGTAATAGCTGGTATTATCAAAGTGCAGATATACCTTTTCCTGAGGCAATGCCTTTCCAAACTGTTCCAAGGCAGAGGCAAAACCCTGTAAGCGGACAGCAATACTGTCCGGAATCGGATATGCGTAAACCGAAACAAACCAGAGAAAGCCCAGCAATCCGATACCTCGTCTTATGAGTTTACGTAAAAACATCGTCGTTTATTTTGCAGCTTCTTCCAATTGTTTCTTCAGTTCATCCATCTTCTCCGGCGAAGCCGCTACTTTCTGACGTATCTTTCCATCTTTACCAATGATTACGCAATGTGGAATATACAAGGCTCCATTCGAACCAAACGTATCATAAATCTCCTGCTTGAAAGCCTCTTGAATGCGAATATGTTCCCCTTTCAGATCATAATGAGCAGCCATCTTCTTCCATTTCTCTTCGGCTTCCGGATTATCAATTGAGAGATACAACAAAACAATGTCTTTTTCTTGAGCATATTCCTGTAACGGTTTTACAAAGGCAAATGAATCACGACACGGACCACACCACGTTGCCCAAATATCCATAAAGATCACTTTTCCTTTATACGGTGCGATAATATCCTGAAAAGTTTTTGCTTGCGAGACATCCGGGAAATGAATATCTTCCGGAATCCGGGTTTGATTAAATACCCGGTTCTTTTCCATTGCTTCCTGCACCAGCGGTTGCCAGAGAGTTTCCGGATATAATTGCAGGAAACGTTCGGCATAAACCGGCATCTTCGGATCGTTCATCTGCCTTTCCTGATCTTCCAAGAAAAGCTGAGCCATAGCTGCTTCTTGTGCCTTGCCCTGTAAACGATGTTCAAAATCGTAATACATCAAACCGATACCTTTTTCTACACCTTCCGGAATAGATTCCTGACGCATATAATATCGGATACCAATTTCATTGGAGACCACATCATAAAAGGCCGGACTGAAAGTACTGTTCGGATTATCCGGGATACAAAAGGCCGTCATCTGATCCAACTCGACAAACCAATTCTGCCTTGTCGCTTCCGATGCCTGATAAAATGCACCCATCGTCTGGTTCTGAAAAGCCAGCAACAACTGCATCCGTATATCTTGCCGGGCTTTTTCCTGTAAGTCTTCATCCAAACCCGTCAATTGCGATTCCAGAGAGACTGCATCATCTTTCAGTTTTTGGGCTACAGATGTTGCTACAGTATCTTTAGCAATCTGCCAACGGTCGCCACGGCGGGCACGCAAATCCCATACATCGGCATCCAACTGATTAAGCAATCGAGAAACGGCAACTTCTTTTTCATCCACTCCTTGGATAGTCAAAGGTTCTTGAGCCGTTGCATCTACATCCAATTGTATTTTTCCTCCTTTCGATATAATCGAACCCAATACCGCCTTTCCATACCAAATGAAATTCACCCGTTCATAATCCTCGGCCGGTAAAGTCAATGTAAATGTACTATCGCTTTGGATTTGTAATGTATCTACCGTTTTCGAATTCATCATACCGGCAATAGATTGCTGATAAACGATCATCCCGCCGTTCAAGTTCCGTACGGTTCCGGTGATTTGGATTTCTTTCTGATCAGAACAAGAGAACAAGGTTGTTCCTAAAAGAAAAGCACAAACAGCCTTCTGCATTTTTCTACTTCCATTCATGGTATCTTTATTTAATAGTCCAAATTAATACTGCCACTCGTTTCTGGTAAAGTTAAGTATTCACAAAGATATTCAAGATGTATTTCTGATAATATATATTATAATAGGTTAATAGTTTATTAACAATGAAGAAATCTTTATTCGCCCACGGCGAACATATATTCGACGATGGAGATTATATATTCAGCATGGGCGAATATATAATCAGCATGGGCGAACAAAATAGAATTCATCTATTCTTTCATTTCTTTTACAGAAAAGACTTCTTTTGTATCAATCAGGCCTCAAAAAACAGTTCTAAAACCAGAATCAGTTTTTTAGTATCTATTCCACTAGTTATAAAATAATTACAAGCAAAAATAGACAATTTAACCCCTTCAAAACTCGAAAATTCGGAAGCAACCTGACCGTTGGCCCGAAATACGCGAGTTTTGGAGGGGTTAAAAATAGGGGAGAAGTAGTATGATTATTGTACCGTGATCTTCTCAGGAGTTCCTTTCGTGATGTAACGGATGATTACATCTACCGGATCTTCGCCCAACGATTCACAAGAGAAAGAAACAGCCGACGAACCCGACGGAATATTGGAGACACCTTCCGGTTGGACTTCTTCGATTACATTATAATTCTTATCCGTCACGACTGCCTTTCCATCGAACGTATAAAGCAAGTACTGCCGGTCGGAAATCTCACAAGGGAATTTGATCACTCCATTCGGAGTCGTAAACTTCGGATCTTTGATCGTACCATCGCCATCCACTTTCAGACGGATTGCAAACGAACCTTCGTAAGGAGTCGTCCACGACCAATCCGAACCGCCCGGTTGTCCCGGTTGCATTTCTCCCAAGTTACAGGTAAAATGTTTCGAGATATACAATGGATACAGGTTAAAGTTCTTTTCATCCAATTTCTCCAGATGCCATTCCGTCTGCGGATCACGCAGGCGAGCCTTCTGTTCCTCGGTGAAAGCCTGCTGCTCGCGCAGATAATCCCAATCATGGATAGCTTGCAACAAACGATCGATCTGCCCATGACGACGGAATGTATTGCTGCGAATCGTCATACCATAACCAGCATCAAAGCCGGCTGCTTCAGACATGGCCCATTCCAGATCTTCCAACGATGTACATTCCTGCCGGCGATCAGCCAAACGAATCAGGAACCAGCCCAACATTCGTGGGAAAAGATTCCGCTGATAAAAGGCCTGATTCTTGATACGGCTTTCTACTTGTCCGGTACGCATGGCTTCGCCCCAAGGTTCACCCCAATTGGTATAAGTATGAATATGCCATGTATTATGACTTAGTCGGCTCGCATCATTGCGTAACGGATGATTGACCTGATTAAAGAAACGAGTTACAAAACGAGACATCGCATATTCATCCTGCCCCGTATAAGAACAACCTTCCAAACCATCGAAAGAGATCTGACAAATACCGGTCTTATTCATAATCTCAGCCAGACGATCGGAGAAAGCATCCTGCAAAGTAAGATCCGGGAATAAGGTTTTATAAGGATAATCCCACAATTTATACAAAGGCTGTTTAACATCATGCGCAGCTGCCGTTGTTCCCCAAGCGCCACGCTTACAACCTTTCAATAACATCTGCTCGCCCTTTTCTTCTACAGAACCGAATGAAATTAACTCATCCTCGATCTGCAGCGCATTCAAGGTCAATGGCATGGCGAACAGTTCCGATTTCTGAATCAGGATATCCGTTTGTTCCGAATCGATCGGAGAGACCAAGGTCAGTTTTCCCTGTTTCAGCAAATGCTTGGAAGGCACAGGTGTCACATAAGCATCATTCGTTGTCGTAAAGTTACTCAGCGTATGCACGCCGACACCGATACCCAACGCCTTTGCTTTATCAACCATCTTCTTGACTCCGGCATCACCTTCAGCCGCAAAATTAGGATCCCAGTTAAAGTGTCCCCAATCGAGGAACGGTCCTTCGTGATAGACATAATCAAAGCCGGCAATCTGTGCTTTTGCCAAAGTCTGATCAAAGTTCTTCTCGGTGAAATCGGAGATTAAATACGATTTCATCGATTCACGAGACATCTTTGCCCATTCGCCGTTCAGCATCGGGTGGGGAAGACCTTCGGCCACTTCGATCTCACCAATCCGTTCCAAGGCATCCACCTGCTTACAACCAAACAGTCCGACAGCAGCCCCTTTAATCGGACCATCTTCTCCTTCTACCGGCAATGTCCACGACTGTTTGATTTGTTGTACCTGGCGGAATTCTTCCCGGTCACGACGTCGGGCAGCCAACTGGAAAACGGTTCCGTCTGTTGTCTTCGTAGCAGCCTGTTTATATCCCAACAACGTACTAACCGACAAAGAAGTCGGTTCACCTGTATAATTAAACTGTTCGGCAATTGATTCCACATATCCATCCGGAATACCAGCCGTCGTCTTGATATTCAATGCCTGCATACCAAAAGCCAAACCATCACCTTGAGCCACACCTACCACTTCACCTACGACATCGTCAATCTTAACACCAACCGGGCCAAAGACTAACACATCATATTGCTGTGAAACCGATACGGCTTCCAACCGGATACAAGCATCCGATTCTTTATACCGCAAAGTGATCTTCCCGCCATCAGCCATCGTCAGCTTCAATTGATTCCCCGAAGCCTTCATCGACGTTGGTAAAATTACTTTTCCATCCGTACCAACCGAGACTACAGGATATTGTTTTCCCTGTAAAATCTCCTGCTGGTTTACCTGAATAGAAGCATAATATCCTTGTTCGTTCAATGTAATTTGCGCATCGCGCGTCTTCAACAGCTTGTCTTGTGCCTGCAAACCTCCGGCCAACAACAAACCTAGGAGCAACCATCTGCCCCGACATACCCAGTGTTTCATTCCTATTATAATTTAAGTTACGTGTTTCTTTACGTCTAGATTGCCTTAATGAGCTTCCAGCCAGTTTTTCCCTTCACCGCAATCCGCAATCAAAGGAACCCGAAGTTGCAGGACATGCTCCATACAATCCAAAACGATTTCCTTGACGCGGTCAAATTCTTCTTTCCGTACATTAAAGTTTAACTCATCATGTACCTGCAGAATCATCCGGCTTTTCAGATGTTCCGCTTCAAACCGCTGATGAATTCGGATCATCGCCAACTTGATAATATCAGCTGCACTTCCCTGTATAGGCGCATTGATTGCATTTCGTTCGGCATAGCCACGTACAATCGCATTATGCGAATTAATATCCGGCAAGAAACGTTTCCGCTTGAACAAGGTTTCAACATAACCTTTTTCTTTGGCTACACGAATACTCTCTTCCATATATTCTTTAATCCGGGGATAAGTCTGGAAATAACCATCAATCAATTCCTTGGATTCCGCTCTTGGAATACTGAGCCGTTCGGCCAGACCAAAGACAGAGATTCCATAGATAATACCGAAATTGGCCGTCTTAGCTTTCCGACGCATGTCGCTGGTGACTTCTTCTACCGGAATACCATAAATCTTGGCAGCCGTAGCAGCATGAATATCTGCTCCGCTACAAAAGGCTTCTACCATGTGTGGATCATTACTCAAATGGGCCATCAAACGTAATTCAATCTGAGAATAATCGGCCGAGAAGAAAATACAGTCATCATCGTCGGCAATAAAAGCTTTCCGGATCTCACGTCCCAATTCATCTCGCACCGGAATATTCTGCAAGTTCGGATTGGTAGAACTCAATCGTCCGGTAGCCGTTACAGCCTGATTGAACGAGGTATGAATCTTTCCGGTTTCCGGATGAATCAAAACCGGCAACGCATCGATATACGTACTCAGCAGTTTCTTGATTCCACGATATTCCAACAACTTGTCAACGATCGGGTGTTTACCCCGAATCTTTTCCAGAACTTCTTCACTGGTACTATAACCACCGGTTTTGGTTTTCTTCGCCTTTTCATCCAGTTTCAACTTATCAAACAAGATCTCACCAACTTGTTTGGTGGAATTAATATTGAATGATTGCCCGGCCAAATCATAAATAGACTCTTCCAAAGCAGTCAGTTGCTGACTCAGGACTTCTGATGACTGTTTCAAGGCATTTGTATCCAGTTTCACACCTGTTGCTTCCATTTCTGCCAATACATAAATCAAAGGCATTTCCATCTCAAAGAACAAAGATTCCAAACCTTCTTGTTTCAGCAATGGAGCAAAGTAATGTTTCAACCGTAATGTCACATCTGCATCTTCAGCTGCATATTCCTTAATCTGTTCGATCGGAACTGTCCGCATAGAAGCCTGTTTCTTCCCTTTCGGACCAATTAGATCTTCAATCGGAACCGTTTTATATTTCAGATAAGTCTCCGCCAGATAATCCATGCCATGACGCAACTCCGGATTCAGCAGATAATGAGCGAGCATCGTATCGAATAACGGACCTTTCACCCGAACGCCATACTTCCGTAAAGCCAGGATATCAAACTTGATATTCTGACCGACTTTCTCAATCTCCGGATGTTGTAAGGCTGGAGCCAACCGAAGAACAATATCAGTTGCTTCTTCCCGATTTGCCGAAACCGGAACATACCAGGCTTCCTGTTCCCGAATAGCAAAAGACATACCGACCAAACCAGCCGTCAATGGATCCAGACCGTCTGTTTCCGTATCAAAGGCAAACGATTTCTCCTGTAACAACTGTTCACATAAAGCGATTTGTTTCTCTGCCGTATCTGCCAGATAATAGGAGTGAGGCATCGTATTGATATCTGCCAATGAAGAGACCTCCGATTCTACCACTGGTTCAGTAGCAAACAAGTCATATTGAACCGCAGCTTTAGGCTCTTTGGAAGAAGATACTACCGAAGATTCTCCTTTAAGCCGGTTAATAAAAGTCTTAAACTCCAACTCTGTATAAAGTTCAACCAAACGGTCTTCATCTGGTGCGACCCGCTTACACAGTTCAGCATCAAAAGTAATCGGCACATCCGTCTTGATCGTTGCCAAAAACTTCGAGAAACGGATCTGCTCTACATTCTCTTCCACCTTCTTCTTCTGAGCTCCTTTCAGTTTATCCGTATTTGCCAACAGATTCTCGATCGAACCAAACTCGGCTAACAGTTTCTGCGCCGTCTTCTCACCAACACCGGGACAACCCGGAATATTATCAGCGGTATCACCCATCAGACCGAGCAAATCAATGACTTGTTCTGTCGACTGCAATTGATATTTTTCCAGTACTTCTGAAACGCCCAATACTTCATAATCGCCACCAAACTTCGGACGATACATATAAATATGATCTGCAACCAACTGTCCATAATCTTTATCGGGAGTCATCATATAGACTTCAAATCCATTCGCAGCAGCCTGTTTAGCCACTGTTCCGATCACATCGTCGGCTTCATAATAAGGGACTTCCAGAATTGGAATATGATAAGCCTGAATGACCTCTTTAATGACAGGAACCGACTGACGGATGACTTCCGGAGTTTCTTCCCGTTGTGCTTTGTACTGTTCAAATGCTTCATGACGGAAAGTCGGACCTTTCGGATCAAAAGCGACAGCGATATGCGTAGGTTGCTCACGCTTCAGAACATCTTCCAATGTATTGATAAAGCCAAAAACGGCAGATGTATTTACACCCTTAGAGTTGATCCTTGGATTCTTGATAAAAGCGTAATACGAACGATAAATCAATGCATACGCATCTATAAGGAATAGCTTCATTACTTTTAACAGTTTTTTTGATGTGACAAATCTCGGTAAATGTACAAAAAAAGTCGCTTACTCGATAGTTTTTGTTACTTTTGCGCATCGTTTATTCAAATATGATAGATAGAAGTATTATAGAAAAGCCTGTAGCCGCAGAATTTGCCCGTTTCAATGATGAGTTTGAAGCATCATTGAGAAGTGACACGCGCCGTCTTCAAGCTGTTATAGACCGGATCCTGGCATCAACCGGGAAACATATTCGTCCTTTATTGGTCTTATTGGCAGCCAAAGCTTGTGGAAATGTAACTGAAAGCACCATCAACGCCGCAGTATTCCTGGAGCTTCTGCATACTGCTACGCTAATACATGATGATGTGATTGATGAGACCAAACAACGCCGTGGCGTTCCTTCATTAAATGCTATCTTCGATAACCGTGTAGCTGTGCTGACGGGTGATTACGTCTTGTCTTCGGCATTAATCCGTTCTATCCAGACCGGCAATCTCCGAATTATCGGAATCGTGTCAAGTCTGGGAAAAGATCTTTCAGAAGGAGAAATCAAACAAATGGAGAATGCCGATGAAAGCATCGTGGATGAAGCTTGCTATATGCAGGTTATTTATAAAAAGACAGCAACTCTGTTAGCGGCCTGCACCACGATCGGTGCTATTTCTGCCGACGCTTCTGAAGAAAATATCCAATTGCTACATGAATTTGGCGTCAATTTAGGCTATGCTTTCCAGATCAAAGATGATATATTCGATTACTTTCATGAACTGAATATCGGGAAACCGACAGGAAACGACATTCGGGAAGGAAAAGTAACCCTGCCTTTATTGCATGCATTAAAGCAGGGTGGGGAAGAAGCTTCTCGTTTTCTCGACATCATTCTGCGGAAAGACTTCACCGATGAGCATATCGAACAGCTCATCTCATTTGCCAAGGCAAACGGTGGCATTGAATATGCCGAATCAAAGATGCAGGCTTATTATCAACAGGCCGTAGATATTTTACAGAAACTACCGAATTCACAGGCGAAAGAAGCTCTTGAGAATTTAGCTAAATACGTTATTACACGTCAGAAATAAGAAAAGAGGCATAGAAGTCAGCAACAACATTCTATGCCTCTTTTGCTATTATAAAGCCACTATTACTTACCTAAACGATGTTCGATATCGCCAACCAGGCTGCTGGCTCCAATACGGAATAAGTCACTTGTCAGCCATTCATTGCCCAATACTTCCTTGACAATCGTATAATAGTTAACGGCATCTTCAGCAGTTCTGATTCCACCGGCAACTTTAATACCAACTTTACGACCGGTCAATTCGTGATAACGGCGAATTACCTGACACATGATATAGGCAGCTTCAGGCGATGCGCCCGGATAACCTTTTCCGGTAGAAGTCTTGATAAAATCAGCATTCGAATACAAGGCTAGAATAGATGCCTTACGGATATTCTCTGCCGTTGCCAATGCACCTGTTTCCAGAATAACCTTCAGACAAGCATCCCGACAGCTATCCTTAATTTCGGCCAATTCATCGCACATATCCTCGTAATTTTCCTCCATGAAGCAGCCTAAGTTAATCACAACATCTATCTCGTCGGCGCCTTCCATCACACACATGGCCGTCTCAGCCACCTTCACTTCTGTAAAAGTCTGAGAAGCTGGAAAACCTCCACTAACAGCTGCGATCTTTACATGCTCAGCCGTCAATGCCTGCTTGACGGTTTCCACGAAAATAGGATAAACACAAATAGCCGCTACATTGGGCACATCCGGACGAGTACCTTCATAATCATTAACTGATTCAACCATCTTCCAGATACTCTCTTTCGTATCCAAGCTTGTCAATGACGTCAGATCGATAAAACCGTGGATTTTCTTCAATACTTCCGGAGTGAAGTTTTCCTTCGCATGTTTATCCAGTAAAGCTGTTACCTGAGCTTTTACTTCCTCATTGGTTCCAACAGATTCAAATTTACCAAACGCTTCATGATATTTATCGGCATTCACCTTGGCAAATTCTTCAGAACGTTCTTCCATTCCGTGATCATGTTCGCAACCACAATGGCAATCGTGCGTATGTTCCATATCTTATAGTTTTTGATTGTTTATATGTCTTTCTTTATCGCGATTTGTCTTCTTCTGCAGATTCTTTTCAAAGGCAGCAGTCAAGTCAATTCCAGTCTGATTCGCCAAACAGATCAATACCCACAAGACATCCGCCATTTCATCGCCCAAATCTTTCTGCTTGTCACTCTCCTTAAAGGACTGTTCTCCATAAATACGGGCAATCAAACGGGCGACTTCACCGACTTCTTCCGTCAGAATCGCCATATTCGTCAGCTCATTGAAATAACGAACGCCATACGTCTTTATCCAATCGTCGACACGCTGCTGCGCTTCCCGAAGTGTTACTTCCTGTTCCATACTTATTCTTTGTTCTGCGTATCAATCCAGATTGTTACCGGACCATCATTCAACAATTCCACCTTCATGTCGGCACCGAAAGTTCCGGTCTGCACTTCCTTTCCCAAATGAAGTCCCATTTCAGCACAGAACTTCTCATACATCGGAATGGCGAAATCCGGTTTAGAGGCCTTCAAATAGGAGGGACGATTTCCTTTCTTTGTAGAAGCCTGTAATGTAAACTGACTAACCACTAATATTTCACCGTCAATTTCTACGACAGAACGATTCATAACCCCGTTTTCATCGTCGAAGATACGCAGATTACAGATCTTCTTACAAAGCCATTCAATATCTTCCTGCGTATCCCGATCTTCTATTCCCACCAGGACCAACATGCCTTTTCCGATCTTTGATTTCAAGGTTCCATCAATCGTAACGGAAGCATGCTGTACACGCTGAATTACTGTTCTCATATTATAAACTTATTTTGTTGTTTCTTGGTTCAAACTTTCTTTTATTAATTTGGCTCTTGCTTCACCTACTACTTTGGCCAAATCTTCCAGATTCGCTTCCCGGATTCGTTTCACGCTCTTAAACTCTCGAAGGAGGGCTGTTTTCGTCTTTTCACCGACACCTTTGATCGTATCTAATTCCGAACGGGTTTGTCCTTTACTTCGTTTGTCTTTATGAAACGTGATGGCAAAACGATGCACTTCGTCCTGCATGCGAGTCAGCAGATGAAACAACGGACTGTCTAATTTCATCCCGATCACTTCCGGAGGAAAGCCATACAACAATTCAGCCGTCCGGTGACGGTTATCCTTGGCCAAGCCGGCAATTGGAATCGAAAGATGCAATTCATCTTCCACAACCGAACGCACGACTTCCATTTGTCCCTTTCCACCGTCGGTAATAATCAAATTGGGCAAGGAAGCCTTTTCATCCAGGAGTCGCTGATAACGCCGGCGCACGACTTCCTTCATGGATGCATAATCGTCAGGACCGACAACCGTCTTGATATTATATTTCCGATAATCCGATTTGGAAGGTTTTCCCATCTTAAAGACGACACAAGCTGCTACCGGATCACTTCCCTGAATATTGGAATTATCAAAACATTCGATTTGAACGGGCAATTCTTTCAAATGCAAGGCTTCCTGAATTTCTTTCAGCAAACGTGTATTCCGTTGTTCCGGATTCAATTTCTCTGCCTGCTTCAATTTATCGACTTTATACTGTTTTCCATTCATAATCGATAAATCCAACAGTTTCTTCTTATCGCCTCGCTGAGGAACGGTAATTGTCACGCCATCGAGTTCCAGATCCAAAGGGAAAGGAACTATAATTTCCCGAGCCCGACTTTCGAAACGCTTTCGCATTTCAATAATGCCCATGACCAATAAATCCTCTTTGCTTTCATCCAATCTCTTTTTATACTCGAATGTATAAGCCTGGACAACGGCGCCATTCCCGATATGCAGATAATTGATATAAGCAGACGGATCATTTTCGGTAATCGAAAACACATCTATATTATGCAGCATCGGCGGAACGACCGTTGACCGGGAGCGATAATTCTCAATAGCTTCATACTTTTCCTTTAGCTTTTGAGCTTCTTCAAACTTCAACTCGACCGCCAGACTTTGCATCTCGTCGAAAAGATGTTTACTTACTTGCGAAATGTTTCCCCGCAGAATTTCCTTGATTTCCGAAATATTCTGCTGGTATTCTTCCAACGTCTGTAAACCTTCGCACGGACCTTTACAACGTTTGATGTGATATTCAAGACAAACCTTATACCGCCCTTCTCGAATAGATTCAGGCGTTAATGGATACTTACAGGTACGGATTGGATAAAGATCCTTGATCAGTTGCAACATTACCTTGGCTGTATAAACAGAAGGATAGGGGCCATAATAACGGGAACCGTCACGAACAATATTCCGCGTCTGATAAACCCGCGGGAAATATTCATTCTTGACTACAATCGAAGGATAAGTCTTATCGTCTTTCAGCAAGACATTGTATCGCGGATGATATTGCTTGATCAGATTATTCTCCAAGAGCAATGCATCTTCTTCCGTCTCGACAACAAAATACTTGATATCCCGGATTTGTTTAACTAGCACCCGCGTCTTATTACTATCATGCTGTTTGTTGAAATAAGAAGACACCCGTCGCTTCAGATTCTTTGCTTTTCCGACATAGATAATCGTTCCTTTCTCATCAAAGTACTGATAGCACCCAGGCTTCTCCGGAATAACAGCCAAGATTGTCTTAATATGTTCAAGTATTTCTTTACTCATCCGCGTTTTTATTTACTTATTCTCCTAAAACCAGCCATTTACGTCCATCACCTAAAGTAATGTTTCACGTGGAACATCAGCTTAACGTCCCATCAGCACCAATAGGATATTAATATCACTCGGGGAAATTCCTGGAATTCGGCTTGCCTGAGCGATGGTTTCGGGATCAATCCGACAAAGCTTCTGCCGCGCTTCAGTTGATAAAGATTGAATACTGTTATAATCAAACTTTCCTTTAATCCGGATATTCTCCAAACGGTTTATCTTATCGGCAATCATTTGCTCGCGTTTAATATATCCGCTATACTTCATCAGGATTTCGGCGGCTTCAATAATTTCTTCCTTACGAGACAAGGATACTTTATCCAATTCAGCTTTCAATGCCGGAATCAAATCGGCCAGCTTATACAAATCCAGCTGCGGACGAAGAACCAGATCATAAAGTTTGCAGCCGTGAGCTAGGGGAGCAGTTCCCAAACTTTCCAGACCGGCATTAATATATTGCGGCTTGACAGAATAATTCTCACAGAAATGAATCAGCTGATCGCGCTGTTCTTTTTTCTCCTGAAGCAAATGATAACGGTATTCGTTTGCCAAACCTAATTGATAAGACTTTTCCGTCAGACGCATATCCGCATCGTCCTGCCGAAGTAGAATACGATATTCAGCCCGCGATGTAAACATACGATAAGGCTCATCTACGCCTTTCGTCACCAAGTCATCGATCAATACGCCAATATAAGCTTCATCTCGTCCCAAAACAAACGGATTGCCACCATGACAATTGATGTGTGCATTGATTCCTGCTACCAAACCTTGGCCGCCAGCTTCTTCATATCCTGTCGTACCATTAATCTGTCCGGCGAAGAAGAGATTCTTGATTTGCTTTGTCTCCAAATTATGATTTAACTGCGTCGGATCGAAGAAATCGTACTCAATAGCATAACCCGGACGATAAATCTGTACATCACGAAAAGCAGGGATTGCCTGCAAAGCGCGTAACTGTATCTGCAAGGGCAGGGAAGAAGAGAATCCGTTCAAATATAATTCATGCGTATTTTCACCTTCCGGTTCCAAGAAAAGCTGATGTTGCGTTTTATCAGCAAACGTAACGATTTTCGTTTCGATACTGGGGCAATAACGCGGACCGATACTTTTAATCTGTCCGTTGTAAAGAGGAGAGTCGGGGAGACCTTCCCGAAGAATTTCATGCACTCGTTCGTTGGTAAAGCAAGTCCAGCAACAAAGCTGTTTCAATTCTCGGTGTGACGTATCCAGATAAGAGAACTTATGGAAATCGTCTTCACCGGGTTGTTCTGCCATTTCATCGAAGTGTACGCTGCGGGCATCAATACGAACCGGCGTTCCGGTCTTCATTCGGGCCGATTGAATACCCAAAGAAACCAATTGTTCTGTCAGGCCAGTCGAAGCCGGTTCCGAAATACGACCGCCCCGGATTTGAGTCCGCCCGATATGCATTAAACCGTTCAGGAATGTTCCGTTGGTAAGTACAACCGCTCCGGCACGAAACTCAACCTGCATGCCGGTCTTTACGCCACAAACGCGACCGTTCTCGATGATCAATTCGTTTACGCTGTCCTGCCACATCCACAGATTCGGCGTATTTTCCAAGACGTGCCGCCAAGCTTCAATAAAGCGGGCACGATCACTCTGTGCTCTCGGGCTCCACATAGCCGGACCTTTACTCCGATTCAGCATCCGGAATTGAATGGCTGTCCGGTCGGTTACAATACCCATAAAGCCACCCATCGCATCGATTTCACGAACGATCTGTCCTTTGGCGATTCCTCCGACAGCCGGATTACAACTCATTTGCGCAATCTTGTTCATGTCCATCGTGATTAACAACGTACGCGAACCCAGATTGGCCGCAGCGGCAGCGGCTTCGCAGCCCGCATGTCCTGCTCCTACTACTATTACATCGTAATCGAATCTCATCTCTCAATATCTTAGTTTCTTTCTGCAAAGATAGTTAGAAATGAGATAGGATTTATGAGAGAAGTAGGGTTTTACTTTTTGTTATCATTTTCGGATTGTCCGGCTAATTCCTGCAGATCGTCCATTGTAAAATTACCCGTCATCCGGATAACCACGTAAGAAGAATCCGTATCGGCCAGCATAATCATCTCATGCAATTTGTCACCACTCTTCTTCACCATAAAATCAGCCTTCGTTCCTTCTGATTTTACCTTCATCCACGACTCATAGGTTTTACCGATGGCTGCATGAAAGTCCTTTTTCATCTCTTCACGGACGGCTGCATTTTCGGTTGACAGTACTTGCAGATTGTCAATCTTCCCTTTCAGATGAATCAGATTCAAACCGGCCGTCGACAGTTCCGGCATCATCTGAAACATGGATTTGGATATATAAACCGAGGATACCTGATCCATATCGGAGAACTTATCAAATAACTTATCCTGTGCATAGCCTGTCAGACTTAAGCACAAAAGGCATACGATTAAAAGAATCTGATGTTTCATTTTGTCTGATCATTTATATGTTTCGTCCATACTACGTGTATCTTTTCCATTTCCTGCCGGGCCTGATTCATTTCGCCAAAGCCTTTATTCAGGTTTTGCGACAACAAAGTCAAGGCTTGTTCGGCAGCCATTGCGGCTTCCTCCGGATTATCAAACGTATCTTTCGGTCGGGCATCTGAAGCCGAGAAATAAGCCGTTGTCCCTACTCCCAATACCAGCAAAATACTTGCAGCCACACACCAGCGCCTGATCCGGTTTCTGTACATCGGAATACGGACCTCTTTCCTATCTTCCGCAGCCAGCTGGTCAATATGCTGTTCTAGTCGTTTTTCCAGATATGCCGGAACCCGACTTTGATCCTTCAACGCCTGTCTGATTAATTCGTCTATTTGCTGATCATTCATTTTCCATACAGTTTATTGAATTGCTCGCGTATTGTTTTCCGGGCACGCGAAAGTAAAACCCGAATATTACCAGCTGTGTAACCGGTGATCTGTTCGATCTCTTCAACTGAATAATCTTCCATTCCCTGCAATCTCAGTACCTGTTGCTGATTCAAGGGAAGTTTATCGATCCATCGTTGTATCTGCCGAATCTGGTCTTTCTCTTCCGTTTCCTTTTCCGGAGATGAGTCAGACTGGAACTCTTCCGTTTCTTCCAGCTCGGCTGCCTGACGACTGGCCCGTGGAGAACGAAGATAATCCAGACAGAAATGTTTGGTCAACGTAATGGCATACGCTTCCGGATTCCGGACAGCTGCCAGTTCATCCCTCCGTTCCCACAGACGTGAATAAACTTCCTGTACGATATCCTCCGCTTCTTCCTGATTCCCTACCAAAGCAAATGCAATCCGATAAAGCTTTGGATGAAATGGCAGATAAAGACGCTTAAAGATATCAGCGGTCACTTCCATGATCCTGTATGACTTGTTCGATATCCGATGGTTTAATCTTTCCTTTCAGGCGAACAACAGCCACCTCGTCGTCGACATGACAAATCACCATTTCCCGGATCATTTCATCTTTTATCTTCACCAATATCTTGGTCCGCTCTCCATTTTCCGAATGCGAAACAAGCGGTTCAAAGTCGGGATCATGTAAGTCGGCAATAGCCTGACCAAACTTCGTCCGGACTTCATCCGAACAATGCTCCAGGCATAAAACGTCGATATGCTTTACTCCGTAGGTATCTGTAAACATACTGCCGAGAGCCATCGCTGCAGCGCCTAAAGAAACCCGTGTCACTTCCTGTTGTGAGGCCAGTTCATCCATAAAATGTTCAATACCTCTCGCCTGCATTCCGGTTGCAGTCATCCATAAAAGTCCCGCCAAAAATAAACCTTTCATCTTCATATCCGTTAGTTTTATCCATTCATTAAACATTTCAAGCGAGCTTCGCCAGTCGTGCACATTTTCTGAAGCGCTTTCACTTATATGATGAGTTAACCTTCGGATTCGTTACAAAATAATCGGGATTTTTTTGAGGATACAAAAAAAAGTAATCCTTAGGGAAAAGTTTCAATCATACTTGAAACTTTTGGCAAAAACAAAGAAAGTTTCAACTATACTTGAAACTTTTCGGAATTCCTTATACAAAAACCAGAGAATCTAACTGCATTTTCTTTGTTCGCCTAGAGCGAACATATAATCGCTTATTCTGAATATATATTCGCTATGGGCGAATATAAAAACGCCCAGGGCGAATAAAGTTTATCTGATTAGGAAAGACAAAATAACTCGCATGTATTGATAAAAGAATCAGGTTGTAGCATAAAAAAACCGTAGCACAAACCTATTTCGTTTGTACCACGGTCTTATTTGTTCCTTCAAGACTTGTTGCGCCTGTGAGATCAACTCTCAACAACGCTCCGCTTACTTCCGAAGCTTATTCTAACGACAAGGTAGCCCGTTCAGAAGCGATAGAAGCACTTGCCGGCGTTGACTTACGAGAACAATAATTGAACTCGGCCGACTTTTCTCCGCTGTAAGAATTCCATTTCAGCCTTAACTTCACTGTCTTTCCTTCTGTATCAGGCAGACTGTCTAACTTGAAAGCCACCAGTCCGTCGCCCATCTCACCGTAGGTATTGCCATAAGCATTGTGGCGGAATTCCACTTCATACGGGTTTTCCGGGTTGTTTGTCGAAAGCAAGTTGACGAAATGCTTCGAGCCAAACGAAGTAGCTGTACGGAAACGTAACGTCAAATAACCGTCTTCTGCGATAGTTACCCAGTCACCTACAATCTCAACCGGATCTTTTCCGTAAATAGAATCGTTCTTTGCGCCCAGATCCGGAGCGATATTCTTCGTCAGAATACTATCAATCCAATTGATATGAACAGCCTTTGAATAACCTTCGCTGGGTTCGTTTACTTCCGAGAAGTTCGTCAAAGCTCTTACCTCCTTCGATCCGAACGGTGAAGAAGTCATATTAACCGGCAACAACGTTGTTGTATCATCCAATTGCAAGAAGAACGCATTCTCGCTGGTTGGTTTTACCGTTACCAACGCATTCGGAATGGTCAGATAATACGCGTCATTATCATCATCATCCAAACAAGACTGAAATCCCATTGAACACACGGCAGCGACTGCCAATACCATCCATTTCTTAAAACTCATTTTCATAATGCATCTTTATTCGTTAACTGTTTATTCATTTTCTAATAATAATGCAGAAACCCATAAAAATGCTGCATGAGATTTGTTAATTATAGTAGCCACTAAAGAGAAAAAGCTCTCCCACTTACTGCAGGAAAGCTTTTCTACGCTATAAAATCTGTTTGATCCAGTCGAACAAGCCATCGAGATTGTAATCACCCGTATGCGGACGATTCCAAGGCAAGGCGAAATCTACCTCATAACCGGCATTCATCAATTTCGTTGCCAAATTTATTGGAACCGGGAAACTGGTATCACGGTCGCGGGCTCCGTGGCGGATGTACCAATAATGCGCATTCGTACTATTAGGATCCTGAATAAAATTCATCGGATTCATAATCTGGACTAGTTCTTGTATATGGCTATCGAGTTCCGCATTGGCATTTCCCGTTGCTTTCCGCAGACTAAAGGACGTAAAGTTAACCGAACTGCCTTCCCTATCTCCAAATACCTGGTTTTCGGGAGTCGGCTGATCCGTTAATACATGCAAAGCATCGAAAGCCGGCGGCGTCTTCAACGGTTGCGTCGAGACAACATAATTCAGATATTGCTCCATATCAATATCTGCAACAAATTCACTCGATCCCCATTTATTCGGTTTATAATAAATGATTCCGGCATCATCCGGCAAAACACCACCTTCGGCAATTGCCTTTTGAGCAGATTCAATCAAGAAGTGTTTGATATAATCCAAGTAATTCTGGTCTGTCAAAGGCGTTCCATCTGCCATCTTCAACCCTAAGCTATTCAGATAAGCCGGATACGCTGCAGCCAGTTCTTTGGATACCGCATCTTGATCGTCGTTCAACTGACGGTTTTTCCGATTTGTACAACCATACAACCACTCATAAGTCATATCGGCATGGTTCAAATCCGTTATCGGGCAATAACAAACCGAAGCATATACATCGTCACGCGCATCAGCCGCGCCCATCGCTTTCAAATACGGTTCGTAAGCCGGATTATTTCCCGTCGTTCCCAACAAAGCAGACATAGCTCCACCGGCACTTGTTCCGTCTGTAATGATCTTCTCTGCATTTCCCGGCATAGAAGCATCGTTAAAACGCAAATAACGAATAGCAGCTTTCAAATCCACCAAACCAGCCGGAGCACGACCCGTGAAGGTTGTTTTCCCATGCTGATCTGTGACTTTTGCATTCCAACCTCGCGAACCTGAAATACAAACCGCATAACCTTCGAGCAAGGCACGACCCGTCGCATCCGTTTCGGAAGGCTTTTCCGCTTTGGCAGCCATGTATCCACCTGTATAAGTCCGGAAGAAAATAGGCACATCGGCATCTGTAGTAAAAGCCGATTCAGGCACATAGAAGTTCAGATACTGGTAAGTTGAATCTTCTACGTTTGTTACATAATAGATTTTCTCGTACGCTACGTACTTGACGGTCTTTCCATCCGGCATAACCAAGGTGCGTTGTTCGCCCTTTTCCGGATTAAATTTCAGAGCAACGTCATTCCCTGAAATTGATATTGGAGCAGCAACAGCGATTTGTGCCATTGCTCCGAGCCCCAATATCCAAGAAAGGCTCTTCTTATCCATAACAATTATTTTAAATATATGTAGTGTTTGTATTCACTCATATTTTTGCATAGCAAAAGTATCGATAATCTTTTGGATAACGAGCCTCATAAACGTGTAAAAAATCCTAATCGGAATAAGCTTACAACTGCACTTCGTTTACCACCTGCCCGTCGAACAGATTGATGGTTCGTCCGGCATAGCCGGCATCATGCTGCGAGTGCGTTACCATAACAACAGTTGTTCCCTCTTTATTCAATTCGGTTAATAATTCCATCACTTCTTTTCCGTTCTTTGAATCCAGGTTACCGGTCGGCTCGTCGGCCAGAATTAACTTCGGATTCCCGACAACGGCACGGGCAATTGCCACACGTTGCTGCTGACCGCCAGACAACTGCTGCGGGAAATGCTTCGAACGGTGACTGATCGCCATCCGGTCCATCGCTTCTTCGATACGGCGTTTCCGTTCGTTGGCAGGAATACCCATATACAAAAGCGGCAATTCGATGTTCTCATAGACATTCAATTCTTCTATCAGGTTGAAGCTTTGGAACACAAAGCCGATGACACCTTTCCGCAAGTTCGTTCGCTGCGATTCAGTATATTTCGAGACTTCTATGCCATCCAGATAATACGTTCCGTTGGTCGGATTATCCAACAAGCCCAGAATATTCAGCAAAGTGGACTTACCACATCCCGAAGGTCCCATAATAGCGACAAATTCGCCTTTCTTTACTTCTATACTTACGTTATTCAACGCCCAGGTTTCCACCTCGTCTGTACGGAAAACCTTCTGTAAATTTTCTGTCTTAATCATATCTTTTCAGTTTTTAAGTTTGTTCATTTCTTTGTTTCTATTTAATCTCTCACTCAACTTTCAGGCACTTCACCGGATCAACCTTCATCAAAACATACGCCTGAATACCTACTGTAATGACAGATACCAGCCAAATTACCAGGAAAGGCAACAGCCAGTCAAGTATCGAGAAAGATACATGATAAGCAAACTGCTCCAGCCAGTTGGAAAGGAGTCCGTATGTTATCGGAAGAGCGATCAGATAAGCTATCACAGCATACACCATAAACGGCTTGTTCAGGAGCCAGACAATCTGCCAACGGCTGGCACCATGTATTTTCCGGATACTGATTTCCCGTATCCGTTGACGCGTAGCATACCACGTAATACCAAACAAACCGAATAAAGTCAGCAACAATCCGATCACGGCATATACAGTGATGACCTGCGCAAAAGAGACAAACCGCGCATTCCGTTCCATAAACAAGGCATGCATATCCACATATTGAAAGGCTTGCTTCGTATTGATCTCTTCCCATATCTGAGCTATCTGACGGATCGTCTCTTCTCTATCTTCCGGACGAAGTTTGATATGCAATACATTCGCATTACCCAAGGCAGACGAAGCAGGCAGGTGAATGGTAATCGGTGTTATCTCCTTCTCCAACGAATTGATCGGAAAGTCTTCAACGGTGCCACCGATTACATATAAAGAATCGGCATAGGTATCAAACTCCTGCAATGGACGACCAATCGGATCTATGCCTGCCGGCACCAATTGACGCACGAAACTTTCATTGACCAATACCGGATAAGCATATTCTTGCTGAAGCCGAGCCGGCGAATGTCCCGTCAATTGTCGGATATGCATCGTCTTCAGGAAAGAAGAATCACTGTATAACGTCAACATATAAGTACGCTTTTCCGTACCGTCCGGTTGGGGAATCTGCAATTCCCGAATGGGAGAATTCAGAACAGAGCCTAACGACAAAGATATCGATTCGATTCCCGGTACCCGCTTTTCCAGTTCAGCCTTCAAAGGTGCAGCCGGAGGCGAAAACATATCTCCCGTTTCGATCAATCCTTCGTAATGAGACGCCTGTTGCAGAATCATACGTTGTTGCTTTTCTCCGATGCAAGTGGCCAATACCAAACCACAGGAAATGGCAAACTGGACGACAACCAATACCGCCATCAGTACATGTTTTCCCTTTCCGGTCGAGACCATTTTATATTCAGAATACGACCAACGCATCAAACGCCGGCTGGCATACCAGGCAGGAACAAGAGCCATCACCAATAAGAAGCCAAGTAATAACGGAAGTACTTGTCCGCTGAAGAAGAAAGCAAACGTCATCCGAGACTTCAGTATCGTATTGAATACCGGTAATACATCCGCAATGATCAACAAGGAAAGCAAGAACGAGATCACAACCGTCAGCACCACATCACCCAATAACTGCATCCGGATTTCACGAAGCGTTCCACCCATTAGTTTCTCCACATGAATCATCTTTAACTGCTGCATCAGCCGGCTCAAGTTTATATTGGTATAATTGCAGCAGGCAATCACCAAGATCAAAATAGCAGCCAGCAAACCGATATATAATAACTGCACCTGGCTCTGCTGGATAAACGGAAGCTGTTGCTGACTCGTTCCTTGCGACTGAACAAAATAAAGGTCAGACAACGTATCCACATAATATTGAGTCCGATCCGGCATCATCGTCTGAATCGACTTGTCTGCCCGAATCGCCTTTTCCACCTGTTCTGCTGAAACATGCGGCAATAACTTCAAGAACGTGGATCCACCCCAATAATCAGCCGCCTTACTTGTTAATACATCATACTTCAATAACGACTGAGTTTGCTCGGCCATCACCGCAACCACTTCATAAGCCGTTCTCTTTCCTTCCGATTCTGTTTCCAAGGTCTTGCCCAACGGCTCCTCTTTTCCAAAGATCCGTTTTACCACAGATTCCCGAATGGCTATCTTATTCGGACTGGTAAGAGCTTCTTTCAAGTCACCTGAAATAACTTCTACCGGGAAGAAAGTCGGTAAAGTAGAATCAGCCCCAATCATTTCCAAATCAGAATATGTCTGTCCTTTATACATAACAGAAGCAACATACTCCTGTATCTGCATAAAACTCTCCACACCGGGAATCTTCTTCTGTACATCCGAAGCCGCTTCAGGAGAAGCAAAAGCCACTTTCTGCCCGTCATCAAACGGATTATCCTGCCGCAAGCAGAAGATCCGTTCCTTATCCGGATTATCTCGTTCAATAAAGTAATCATGGATAAAGTAAGTCAGCAACAAATTCGTCCCAGCCAATCCGATCGACAAGCTGATCACGGCGATGAGGAAAAACACTTTGTTCCGCCACCACCCACGTAAAACCATTTTCAGTATAAAACTGTACTTCATAAAACTTTAAGTTTATCATTTTACTCTTCTACTTCTTCTACGTGAGACGTACCAGATCAGGTACGTCATACGTACTCGCCTTGGTACGCCCAAAGTACACGACCAGATACGCCACGCGTACCTTACTTATTCACTTATTCCCGCTTGATGACATCCGCCGGATTTAAACAAACCACTCGCCAGATCTTGAAACCAGTTACACTGACCAGCAAGAATGCCATAATGATGAATAGATAGAACATCCAATTCCAACGGTAGATACAAGTTATCATACCGTAGAAAGCTTCATCGAAAGCAATCTTCAATAACGGACAGACAACAATAAATGAAAGGAAGAAAATGAATATATATACTTTCCCAAACAGTAAGACTATATCCCATGACCTAGCCCCGTTGATCTTACGAATAGCGACTTCTTTCCTTCTTCCTAATGTGTCCATTGATATGGCCGAATAAATACTCAACACAACTAGAATCATACTGATCAGTGCCAACATAAGCAAAACCAAACGCATGGTTTTAATAACAGAAAGAACCTCAACTTCTTGTTCCAATGAATAAATTTCCAAAGGTAAAGTGATCGGGACAAACTCACGGCATACAGCAGTAATCTGATCCGTTAAAAGACTGACATCCGTTCCTTCTCTCAGTTTGATATAATAATAACCGGCAGAAGAAGAAGGCATAAAGACCGAACCCATAAATCTGGGATCTTCTATCTCTCCATGTAATGCTTTATAAACACCGGCAATCTGATAATCCTTATCGTCCAAGCGGATAGTACCTATATTGCCTTCCTGATCCAGTACTTGCTTTACCTTCTCACTCACATAGATTTGTCCGTCTGCGGTCACATCGACTTCTTTTCCATCCATCGGGATATGAAAGAAACGAAAATAGTCCGTATTCCCAGAGCCCATCTGAACCAGCGAAGTTCTTCCGTCGGCATGTTTATAATTCATATACGTGTAACTCTGCAAATCAGATAACATTGAAATATAAGTAACCTCCTCTACTTCCGGCATTTTACGTACTTCTGTAATGATAGGTTCTATGTTCTCTTTCAGCCGAGAACTGTTTAATGGAAGCATCACGATCTGATCTTCTTCCTGATCAGATAGCGGCATATACATTTTGTCGAATATCAGTTCATTCCACGACATCCATATCAAGATCACGCCTCCTACGAAAAACATCGAAATGGTCCATTGTATTCCGATCATGATATTACGCCATATATGTTTTTTCCGACCCGTCAGAATGAAATGATTCATCGACACCCATTGCAACTTCAATACGGGAGAAATAATAATAAGCAGGCTTATTCCTATGACAAGTATATAAACCACACATTGAATCAGATACACATGCTTCCAAGGTAACGCAGAAAGTATCTGATCCGGCAAGTAATTCTTCAGCAATAACAAAGTCCATTCTGAGAATAATAATGATAACAGCCAGGCCAACGTCATCACGACAAATACTTCGGAAGCCAGGAGCATGAAAATCCCCTTTTTATCTGATCCCATACATTTACGCAAGGCCAATTCTCGCTGACGAGTAAAGAACAACTGAATAACAAACTTCAGAAACTGGATCATGCCTGAAACAAGAATCAATGAAGAAAGCATCAGTAAAAGGAATTTGGCTATGTTTTTCTGTACTCCATCCTGATTATTAAGTTGAGGCCTCAATAAGATCTTTCCGTTTTCCCGCTGAAAAGACATTTTTCCAACAACATCTTCGAATGCCTGAGACGACATACCGTCCGGCAAGAACAATTCAACAAATATATTATTCATCCGAGGCTGTACATCCACAGAAAAATAACAATCCGCCTGTTGATAACCCATTTGTATCTTCGAATCATCAACAACGTTTCTTATCCGATAGATTTTTCCTTCGTCCTTTTTACCGGCCAGACGCAATGTTTCTCCTCTCGGGTCTTTGTCTCCGAATACCTTACGGGCAAAGGCTGCCGACAAAACAACTTCATCAGGTTTTAATTCCGATAAATCCAATTCCGAAGTCATATCATAATAGTGAAAGAAATAAGCATTAGCATAACTGTAACGGAACAAATAAGGAGTAACTTTCCCTTCTGAATCCAAAAACTCGACTTCTCCTTCATTTGCAAATGTATAAGCCGCCACATAAGAGACGCCCAACGGCTTCAGTTCTTCTTCCAACCGTAAAACCTCATCGGAAGAAAACTTCGTACTCAATTGATTTTCCCAAACAGCCTGTATCAAAACACGCCGGTCGTAACGGAATAGTTGATCAGACTTATCTACATTCGATACAAATAAATAGACATAGCTGAAACATACAATCCCAACAGCCAAACAAATAGCAGAGATTAAACTCTGCATCTTATACTTCATCAGACTACGTACAGCAACTTTCAAGTAATGTAATATCATATTGCTTCTCAGTTGAAATATCTACAAATACATAAACAAAACGTATGCCAAACAGATAAATACTATGTTCACAACAACTTAACGAGCTACCTACTGATAATCACCTGTGCGTCTTCGCACAAATAACGTGCACGAACGCACAGTCATCCTCGTTATCTATCGTTCATACCGGATAAACTTGTCAAGCCCGGAAGAAAAAGTAAGGATCCGATATCCTATTCTTTAGTTCACGCCGCGGATTACTTAGTTCACACCGTGAATTACTTAGTTCACGACGTGGATTACTTAGTTCACGACGTGAACTAAAGAATTGGTCTAATGAATCCAACTTTCCCTTCTGCCTCTTTCCAACTTTATCTCCCGGGAAACGGAAGAATATATCCCAACTTATTCCCGCTTCACTACATCCGCCGGATTAATCCGTGCCGCCCGGTTTACCTGCCAGAACAATGTCCCCAACGAAATAACCGATACCAACAATAATGACCACAAGAAGATTCCTGCTCCCAGCGGCGCTTTGACCGCGAAATTCTCGGTATAACGGATAATCACGGCTACGGCTATCGGTATCGAAACGGCAAAGGATACCAACAACAGGAACAGGTATTTCCGGAACAACAAGCGGTAAATATCTTTCAACTGGGCGCCATTCACTTTTCGGATGCCTATTTCGCGGTAACGCTGTCGGACATCAAACAAAGATAAACCAAACAAACCCAAACAAGATACTGCAATGGCCACCATTGCAAAGACGGTATAAATATACGCTACCTGGCGGTCTTGCCGGTAAAGAGCCTGCATATCATCTTCGAGTAAGGAATATTCGAAGTCTTCCGATCCATAAGTATCAAGTTCTATCTTCTGTAAATAATCCAATACATCTTTCGTATGGCCCGGAGCGCAAGCTATCTGATAACAATCACCGCCATAACCTACAAACACCCGATAAACGGTTGGCTTGATTCCTTCGCTCACATGACTCATATATGTATCTTCTACCACAGCACAAACAGGTTTCCACGGATCTTTTCTGGAAGCACGCACATTACTGTCTTCTGCAATCCGGGCATTCTCGCAACTATCGAATCCAAAAGCTTTCATCGCTGCTTTGTTGGCAACGAAATAAGTACCTCTTTGATCATCTGCTTCCGGTAATGCTCCTTCCAAAACTTGTACATCAAACAATCGGAAGAAATCGGCACTGACTGTTCGCGTACAAACCTCATGCACTTGTCCGGCTTCATTCGTAAACCGAATGTTATATCCCGGACTCGGCAACCATTCATGACCAGCTATCCATTGTTGAATATGCGGATAAGCATTCAGTTGCTGATCAATGTGATAAATACGGTCTATTCGTTCCTGAATCTTTGCCGGATCTCGATAGATTGCCATGTCGCGCGACTCATAAATCAAATTGGCTTGGATGATATCTTTTGTCCGGATTCCCGGATCGGTATGCAACATCAACGACAATTGTTGGTTGAAATATAAAGAAAGAGTAACGAGTAAGAAACAGAACAGATACTGTACAAAAAGAAATACCATACGTACCCGAACCGAACGGCTATTTTGTCCGACAGACTGAATCGAAACAATCGGCGACATCCGGCTATACTTAAGATATGAATAACCAGCCGTCAATAATGGAAGGAACACCAAGATCGCAACCGAAAGCTGGAAATCGAAAACGGTATAAACAAAGTGACAAGCCAACAAATGTTCTATCCAAGGCGTTGTAATCTCCATCCACAACCAGGCAAAGAACAAAGCAATGCCGACCAGTAGCAAGTTTTCTATCCACATCTGCGCAAACAGTCCTTTGGGATGAATCCCGAAGATGCGTTTCACCCCGTATTCTTTCCCTCGTTTCAAAGAGGAAACCAGATACAAGTTCAGGAAATTGATCATACCTGTCAGGAAAAGCAACAAGCAGATACCACTAATCACATACAAATAGGAACGAACGCCGTAACTGAACATCTGATCTTCGCGGAGTGATTTCATGACCGATTCTTCCCAATAAATCTCTTTCAAAGGGATAAAGGAAAAAGTTTCCTGCCGCGTATCTATATCTTTCATATGCGGATTCACAAAACGAGGATTCGAAGCAATCCGATTGATTTCTGTCATATCCGTGCCCGGTGAAAAACGATAAAACTCGGTTGGGATACGTTCCCAATGTTCTGATATAGATGAAGAGAGCAAGACATCAAATCGAATCAAAGTCTTACAAGTCGGTTCGGCCAATACGCCTGCCACCGTTACATCCTTCCCGTTACTATACCGAAGCACTTTTCCCACCGGATTTTCTTTGCCGAAAAGTTTACGGGCAAAAGCTTCCATCAGGTAAGCCGACTGCGGATTATCCAACGACAACTTTCCTTCAACTACCCGATATGGAAACAACTGAAGATAACCACTGTCCACTGCCAGTACATTCGCCTGGAAACGTTGGTTACCCGACAATACATAATCGTCTTGCATGGTGATCGCTTTCCCTATTGTCTCGATAAAACGAGGATCAATATAAGTACTATCCTTCTCGTCTCCGTTCGAATAACTGCTTAATCCTCGGTAACCTTCCATATTCATAATCACAGCATACACCTCATTCCGGTCCACACAATGTGTATCAACCGTCAGTTCCCGATGGATATACCTCATTAAAATCAGGCAACAAGCCAAACTGAACGACAATCCCAAGATATTGATTATCGTATATGCCTTGGACCGAGCCAAGAAACGCCATGCATACGTAAGTGTTTTCATTGTATCTATTTTTTATTCATTTTCCTTTTTCTAAATCCTCTGACGATGCTTCCGCTGTTCGGGAAGCTCTGTCCGAGTGTCTGACAGGCCTTCCTTTTCTCAGGAAGCATCATCCGTGTACTCCGACAGACCTTCCGCGACTCAGGAAGCAACGTCAGAGTGCTCGACAGACCTTCCGCAGCTCAGGAAGCATCGTCGGACTATTCCCGCTTGATGACTTCCGCCGGATTCTCATGGGCAGCACGCCAGACACTTCGTCCGGTACAAAGTCCGATAAACAAAGCCAAGATTACCATAATCAAACCATACAGCCAACCATTTATCGTGGTCTGTTCAACGTATTGCTCCAACCAACGTCGCATCACCAACGTCCCTACCGGAAAGGCGATGAGGCAGGAGAGAAGTAACATCCAAGCATACTGTTTCAGGAAGCTTTGCATGATAAGCCAAGCCGTTGCCCCGTTTACTTTTCGGATAGCGATTTCTTTCCGCCGCCGTTCGCAAGCAAGCGTCACATGCGAATACACACCAAACAGAGAGATTACTATACAAACTACCGATACAAAAGCGAGCAGCTTCATCAACGAACGTTCGGAAGTCAGGTATTCATCATATGCTTCACGAACGGTCTTCAATTCGAAATCATGATGACCGTCCAAACCTTGCATGATGGCTTCAACCGCCCGATGCAAATCAGCCGTTCGGGTTTCATCGAAACGTAATAGGATATTCCGCCCGAGACCCGCCAGCAAAGTCGGTTGTACCGGATCTGTCGGAGCCGAAATGTGGAAGTCTTTAATCACACCTACCACGGTAAAGTCACGACGAAACCTCCCTTCCGGATCCACATATCCGAAGTATTTCCCAACCGGATCTGCCCAGCCCAGGCGTTTCGCCGCCGTCTCATTGATCAAAACCTGATGACCATCTGTCTGTTCCGACAACGGTGTGCCTTGAATCAACCGAAGACCGTAGAAATCCATAAATTCTTGCCCCTCGGGAATATATTGCATCTCGAAAGGTTCATCATTCTCCGACTTTCCGTCCCATGCATTGACAAGCGTGGCTGCCATGCTTCGCCGGGGGAAGAGCGAAACCAGTTCTTTCACTTCCTGCACATACGGTATTTGTTTGATTTGTGCAATCACACCTTCTTCTTGTGGATCAGAAGAAAACGTTGCCCGTCCGTCACGTTCGAAACCAATATCTGTATGCGACAAATGGTTCAGTTGAAGAAACAAAACCGACAAGCCCCATAAAATACCGACACAGATTGTCAACTGAATAACAATGCTACCTTGCTGGAAGAACATCCGCTCCCGTACATTTCCAATCGTATGATGCAAAGTTTCCATGATGGATTTCCGGCTATAATAACGGATAATTACCACCGAAAGTAACACAGATACAAGGAAAAGGAAAAAGAAATAACCCAAAGCCGGCAGATAAAGTCCACCTTCTACCGCCGATAGTTCCTGAAACTTTTCTTTAGCGACCTCCAGAAACACCAGTCCTAAAAGTCCGCTGCCTAACATAAGCAACACCAATTCGGAAACAAACAAACGGAACAGCCCACCCGTTGTCGAACCGCAAACCACACGTAACCCGATTTCTCTCCGGCGAATGCGGATGCGTGTCACCATCATGGAAAAGAAATTAACCAGTGCTACGCCGATAATCAACATACTCACCACCGAAAACAACTGGACATATTGTAAAGCAATCCGGTTTGTATCTTGAAACAGGGTATAATGGCAATCCATCAGCCTCTCCAACATCAATCCACTCACAGAGACAATACCTTTCGGGTTTAGGTTTGTTTGCTTCAACTTCTCGGCAAACACCTTCCTGTCCACGCCTTCCTTCAAGCGCAGACAGGAATAAAAGCCACTCGCCATCCAATTATCATTGGCTCTGTCTGGAACACCTTCTATAATCTCATAAAAGAAATTGGAGTGTTTACTCCAACCCGATAATAAAGCCGTTATCTTCCTCGGTTTTCCAAGCAAATACAACTCTTTACCCAACACATCCTCTATCGATCCGAAGAAGCGTTGCGCCGCTTCCTGTGTCAAGGCGATTTCCTCCTCCGGCTTATGCAAGAATCCCCAACTTCCCTGCAACAAACGGATATCAAACATCCGGATAAAAGCCGAGTCAGTTCGTATATATTCAACTTCCATCCGTTCATCCTCAGTTCGTCCGGCTTGAGTCGTCCAACAAGAGAACGACGCCGCATCTTCCACTTCCGGGAAAGTTTCCCGTATCACCTTGCCCACTGGGAAAACTGAACGGGGAGAAAAGCCTTTCAAATCAAGTCCACAGGTTTGATACGGTACATAGAGTCGTTCCGCTCCCCGGTGGAAATCATCATATGTCAACTCGTACCGAATCCAAATCATGGAAAAGGCCAAGCATACAAAACCAACAGCCAAGCCGACAATACTTATTGCCGTCTGCATCTTATACTTCATCAGGCTACGCACAGCCACTTTCAGGTAATGTAGTATCATATCTTTTCAGTTTATCTGTTTCTATATTTGAACTTAACAAGGCTATCAGACTTTATAGCCTTACCTGTTTGTCTTCTTTATTCCCGCTTGATGACTTCCGCCGGATTCTCATGCGCGGCACGCCAGACACGCCAACTAATACTCAACCCGACTACCCATAATAAGACAAGAAAAACGCCCAATGCCGGAGCAATCGGAATCGGCATCTGACGCGTGTAGGTTTCTATCCAATGTTTAACCAAGATATAAGCCAATGGAAATGCCGGTAATGCCGCTAACAGTAACAACACGATATATTCCCGATAGAATAGCGAAAGGATATTCCGTACCGTAGCACCGTTGACTTTCCGAATAGCTATTTCCTTACGACGTTGTTCGCAAGTGAGCGTCACCAACGAATAGATGCCAAAGATTGCAACCAACATACAAACCAACGAGGCGAATGCCAGCAAACGAGCCAGCATGGCTTCGGATTGCAGGTATTTATTATAGGACTCTTCTTCGTTGACAAGCGTAATTTCTTTATCCGGAGCTTCTTTCCGGCAAAGCTGTTCGATCGCCGTGCGGCAAGCGTCCCATGTTCCTTCCTTGAAACGGAAAAGGATACCATTTTTCCAGAGCATCAATCCCATTTCATCCCCGATAACAAATCCCGTATTCGGCACTTGCTCGGTCGGAGACGTATATTGGAAATCTTTCACCACACCTTTGATCACTTGATTGGGAGTCTGCAATATGGTGATCAAATGTTTTCCGATCGCTTCTTCCGGCGTATATCCCATGCGCCGAGCCAACGATTCATTAATTACAATCTCTCCATAGCCGGAAAATTCATTCAGCCATTCACCAGCCAAAAGCGTAAGCCCATAAAAGCGGGCCAACGTTTCATCTCCTACAAACAAGTTGATCGGCATCGGTACATCCAGCTTCTGTTCCAATCCTTCCCATTGATAAATCTGCCCAACGGATGTCCCTATATCCGTCACCAAGGGACGATAATCGGCTGGAAGGACTTCGGTAATCATCGGTAGTTGTTTCAATTTCTCTACGAAAGGTGAAGTATTTTCTGTTCTGTCGAGGGCAAAATAACCCCGGTTGTGTAACTCCATTCCTAAATCATGCTGGCGCAAATAATCCAACTGACGGTTCATCCATTGTGTGCCCGTCATAAAAAGCATACAGATAAAAAGCTGGAAGACAATACTGCCTTTCCGAATCCACGTACGGAAACGACGTTCGCTCTCTCCATTTCCTGATCCCTGCAATTGCCTACGTTGGATACCATAAATCACACCGATTGCCACACTCAGCAACAAAACAGAAATAAGTATCAGGAAGAGCAAAGCTTCTCCATACAAGGAAGTTCGACCGGCATCCGTTCCCGTCAACTCCAGGAAGGCCGGGAAAAGGATTTCCATACCTAACATCCCGATCAGGAACGAACCCATCAACAGAAGCAAGAACTCCAAACCCAACAAACGGACTAACGACTGGATTGACGCACCATGTACGAGACGAAGCTTCATTTCCCGTTTCCGGACTTGCATCCGGTTAATAAACAAAGTCAAATAATTCATCAGCGCACAGAGAATCACCAACAAACCGGTTACAGAGAAATAAACGATGTACCGAAAGGTAATGCCTCCTTCACTTTGATCACGGAAGTCTTTCGCATAGCGCAATTCCGTTAAAGGCGTAAGATATAAACGTTCGATACCGATATTCCATACTTCGTTTGGATGTACCAGTTCATACGGCAGATTTTCGCTTATCTTGACTTCCAATGCCGGAATATCCGTTCCTTCTTTCACCTTTACCAATATATTCCAACTCTGATACCACCACGTACGTCCAGTTTGCGGATCACCCATCAAAGCAATTGGGAAATTGGTATGCCGGTTATTCACCCGAACAACCGCACCAATCGTTCTTTTATCGTCTATTCCTATTTCCAATTCCTTTCCTAACGGATTCTCTTGGCCAAACCAAGCTTTGGCGGTTTCTTCCGTAATTGCCACTTCTGTAGAATGTTGTTGCATAAAGTTCCGGTTTCCGTCTACTAATTGGACATCCATCATCTGCACCCAAGCACTATCGGCCGACGAGAAGAAGGCTTTTTCGTACCTTCCTTCTACCTTCACCCGATATTCAAACGAATAGAAATAGGCAAACGATTCTATCTCCGGAAAGTGTTCTTTCAGATACGGACCTAATGGAATCGGCACACGCCACGTAATCCGTCCTTCGGCATAACCATCATTCACCCGCACCAAATAAAGTCGGTCGGCATCTTTCCGGAACTGATCGTAAGTCATCTCATAATGAATCCAAAAGGTAGACAAGACGAAGCAGACAAAACCTGCCGCCAAGCCCAGCATACTAATTCCCGTCTGCACTTTATACTTCAGCAGATTCCGGATTGCTACTTTCAGGTAATGTTGTATCATATATCTCTTATTTCTATCATCAATAACATAGACTTCTAAAACACCAGCTCTTCTGCTTCACCAAAGGTATCGTATCCGGAAACAATGACCAAGTCGCCAGGTTGTAATCCTTCTGTGATCTCGTATTGACGAGGATTCTGCCGGCCAATAGTTACCGGGACTTTTACAGCCCGCGTCTTGTCGGCATTGACTTTATAAATCCACTGCCCACCGGTTTGCTGATAAAAGTTTCCACGTGGAACGACTAACGCCTGCTCGGGTTGTCCTAATTCGATTTGTACCCGGAAGCTTTTCCCCAGTCGGACATTCTCCGGCATTTCTCCGGTAAAGACCAAATCTACTTCAAAGAGACGATCTTTCACTTCCGGAATCACCTTACTAATCTTCAACGGATAACGTTTTCCCTGATAAGTAATGGCAGCCGGCAAACCGGTAGTTACCCGATCAATATAATATTCACTGAGGGATGTATGAATCTTAAACTGATCCATCACCTTGACTTCCGCGATATTCTCTCCGGCAGCCACCTGTTGTCCGGGCGTTACTTTCACGAAACTCAGTTGCCCGTCTATCGGAGAGCGGACTACCAAGTCCTCAATCCGTTGCCGACTTCGTATCAACTTCTTTTCTTCCCGGTCACGATCGTTTTGCAATAACTCTTTCCGGATGACTGTCATGGAAGAATCGCTCTGAAGACTTTTCAACTTCAGGCGGGTTGATTCCGTCTTATACCGATATTCGTCTTCCGATACTTCCAGCTGGGCTTTACTGCGAATTCCCATCGCATACTCTTCCTTTTCGAGCGAGAAACTCTTCCGGATCTTATTCAATTCATACTCGGCTTCCAACGTCTGTTGCTTTAAAGTCAGACTCTTCTGTTCCATCTCCAAGGCTTTCTCCTGATACGAAATCCGTTGTTTCTCCCATTCATCCTGCTGATCTTCTATCTCGCGCATCAAATTCGGATTCGTCAGCGTCAGAATCGTATCACCTTTCTTCAGTAAACTGCCTTCTTCCCCGATGATCTGATCCACATTTCCGGCTTCCCGCGTATTGACAATAATCGTCAGAATCGGATGAACAATGCCTTCTACATCTACATATTCCATAAAGTCGGCTTGTTTTACTTCTTCTATCTGAATATGTCCCGCATTAATCCGCAACCGTCTCGGACCAGAAGCCAATACAATCACATAAATCAGGCCACAGCATACCAGGAAAGCTCCGGCCAAATAATAACGGTAACGTATGTACCAAGGTTTCTTTTCTAGTTTTATATCCATAAGAGTTTCGTTTATATTTCAGGTAAATTCTCACTTAACGGGCAATTCTGTTGGAAATCATATTGCGTCATACTACGCAACCCATAATACAATGTCCAATAGGTTTTCATCGCCGACAGATAATTACGCTGAGCAGCATCCTTTTCGGTCGTAGCGGCATTCAAATCCAGAATAGACGACTTTCCCATCAG
>OKSX01000310.1_pt1 | contig 34133 bp, 29 predicted proteins | sample 1606391 | NCBI WGS metagenome assembly OKSX01 (sample SAMEA3879578, study PRJEB24766) | human gut metagenome | biome: human-associated habitat; feature: feces | place: USA | collected 1985/1987
GTTCACGTACCAGGGCGACGGCGACTTGGCTGCTATCGGTACAGCAGAAACGATCCACGCAGCTAACCGCGGAGAGAATATTGTAATTATCTTCGTCAACAACGCCATCTATGGTATGACTGGCGGACAAATGGCTCCGACAACGTTGGTTGGCATGAAGACTGCCACTTGTCCTTACGGCCGTAACGTAGCACTTAATGGCTATCCTTTGAAGATCAGCAACCTGTTGGCCGAACTCGAAGGTACTTGTCTGGTAACTCGTCAAAGCGTACACAACGCGGCTGCCGTACGGAAAGCTAAGAAAATGTTACGCAAGGCATTCGAAAACTCTATGGCCGGAAAAGGAACTTCGGTAGTCGAATTTGTTTCGACTTGTTCTTCAGGTTGGAAGATGTCGCCCGAACAAGCCAACAAATGGATGGAAGAAAACATGTTCCCCTTCTATCCGCTGGGTGATTTAAAGAATGTGGAATAATAAACGGAAAAAGAGATGAAACACGAAATAATTATAGCAGGATTTGGTGGTCAGGGAGTCTTGTCAATGGGTAAGATTCTGGCTTATTCCGGACTAATGGAAGGCAAAGAAGTAACCTGGATGCCTTCATACGGACCCGAACAACGCGGTGGAACAGCCAATGTGACCGTGATTTTGAGCGATGATCCGATCAGTTCTCCGATTCTGAACGAATACGATATCGCCATCATTCTGAACCAGCCCTCACTCGATAAGTTCGAAAGCAAAGTAAAGCCGGGCGGTATCCTGATTTATGACGGCTACGGTATTCACTCAGAAATCAAACGCAAAGACATTCAGGTCTATCGCGTAGATGCCATGGATGCAGCTGCTGAGATGAATAATGCAAAAGCCTTCAACATGCTGATCTTAGGTGGTCTGTTGAAAGTAGTTCCGATGGTTAAGATGGAAAATGTACTGTTAGGTTTGAAGAAATCATTACCCGAACGGCATCATAACCTGATTCCGATGAACGAAGCAGCCATCCTCAAAGGCATGGAGATCATTCAGAAAGTCTGAGTTCGACAAAAAATGATAAAGATAAGGCGCTTCTTTCGAGAGAAACGCCTTTTTTATATCTTTGCCCCGATGAAACGCAGTTTGTATTTATTCATATTGACTCTTATACCCACATGTCTTCTTGCGCAAGCTCCGCGAGGAGGCAAAGGTGGATTTTCTCTATCAAACTTATCCAAAGGAAGCAATAAGGTTCCGGATAGTTTGCTGATTGCCGATAGTACCGAACTAAAAAGCAAGAAAGTCATTGCTTATCGCCTGACACCGTTGTTGGGTGACGCATATATGGCTCCTATGGATACCAGTATCCTCAATACAGCCAACAGTACTTTGGTAGAAGGAAAAGGACTGGCGATCGGCTATCTGGCAAATCTTGGATCAGCAGCTCAGACACGTATCTTCTCAGAACGGAAGGAAGCACGCGACTTTATCTTTGCCGATGCTTACGATTACTATATCACAACACCCGAAAATGCCCGCTTCTATGATACCAAAACGCCTTTCACCGACATTATGTACACAACGGGTGGAAGCAGTACCAACAAGGAAGAGCAATTGGTCGGTACATTAGCCATCAACTTTGGGAAGAAAATCAACGTGGGTGGAGATTTCGACTATATCTATGGCCGTGGTCACTATAACTCCAACGGAAACAAGCTCGTCAATTACCGCGTTTTCGGTAGTTATCGTTCTGACCGTTATGAATTAAATGCTTACTTCAGAGGGCTCAATTATGTAACACACGAGAACGGTGGCTTGACAAACGATGCCGTATTGACAAATCCGGATGATTATGCCGAAGGGAAAAAGCAGATGATGTCGAAAGACTTTCCGGTCAAATACACCGATGTTTTCAACCGTATCCAGGGAAAAGAGTTATTCCTGACTCATCGTTATAACCTCGGTTTTATCCGCGAACTCGATGAAACGGACGAAGAAGGTTATGCCAAAGAAGTATTCGTTCCGGTCTCAAGTATCATTCATACCTTTCAGTATGAAGACATGAACCGACAGTTTACGGCACCCAACAGCACAGGTATCGACACTCTCTATAACCAAGGTATGCCATTTAATTACGATGAGAACCTCAATGACCTTACCTATTACTGGCAAATGAAGAATACATTTGCTTTGTCGTTGCGGGAAGGATTCCAAAACTGGGTTAAATTCGGACTGACAGCTTTCATCGACCTTGAAAAACGTCGTTACCAGATGCAGGATGGCAAACGAGATTACACACAAGAAGGGAATTCAAGCCAGAGTTCCTTCTCTTCTCCTTTTATACAAGGATCAAGTATTGCTACCTACGATGAATTCTCGACTTTCATTGGAGCAGAACTTTACAAACGACAAGGTAAACTCCTCACCTACAACGCTAGAGGAGAACTCTGTGTAGTGGGTGATGATGTAGGTGAATTTCGTGCCAATGGAGAATTGCAGACATCATTCAAGCTCTTCAAGAAAGATGCGTATATCAAAGCGAATGCGTATATTAAGAATACAACGCCGGCATTTTTCCAGCGGCATTATCATTCGCGCTATTTCTGGTGGGATAAAGACCTGAACAATATACAACAGTTTTATGCCGGAGGTGAAATCAATTTAGCCTCGACAGAAACACGTATCTCTGCAGGAGTCGAAAGTATTCAGAATTATGTTTACTTCGGAAAGAATGGAGAACCGGAACAACACGATAGTAATATTCAGGTAATCACTGCCCGTCTCAAGCAAGATTTCCATTTCCGGGCTTTCGGTTGGGAAAACGAACTGGCCTATCAGATCAGTAGTAACCAAAGTGTTCTTCCGCTGCCCGACTTAAGTGTATATACCAACTTATACCTGAAGTTCAAACTGGCCAAGGTTTTGAGTGTTCAGATCGGAGCAGATATGCACTACAACACGGCTTATTATGCGCCTTATTATGAGGCAGCCACCCAACAGTTTCAGGTACAGAACGAAGTGAAAGTGGGTAATTATCCACTTATCAATGCCTATGTCAATTTCCATTTGAAGCAAGCACGTTTCTTCGTCACTGCCTACAACCTGAGCAGTAAGTTTGTTGCCCCCAATTATTTCTCACTGGCACACTATCCGCTGAATCCGATGGTATTGAAGATGGGAGTTGCCGTACGATTCAATAACTGATGGGTATGAAAAAGACACGGAAAATCCTAGTTGTTTATTGTATTCTTCTTGTGCTTGTCGTTGCCACAATGATCTCATTATGGCCATACCGGGAGAAAAAACAACCGCTACAACCACGGGACTATCCGGAGATCTGTAATGAAGGAATCTTGCGTGTCGTAACAGAATATAACCCTACGGGATATTTTGTGGACGGTGATACAATACTTGGCTTTCAATACGAATTATGCCAGGCCATTGCTCACATATCCGGATTAGAAGTTCAGATGCAGCTTGAAATGACACTCGATAAAAGCTTCGATCTATTGAACCAACAAACAGTTGATATCATAGCCCGCAACATTCCTATCACCACGGAAGTAAAGGAACACTATCTGTTTACTGATCCGATCATTCTTAACCGGCAAGTCTTGGTACAGCGCACAGCAGAAGCCAATCAGGGTATCAAACCAATCCGAAACCAGTTACATTTGGGAAAGAAAGAATTGTATCTTCCCAAGAATTCTCCTGCTTTATTACGGATCCGAAACCTAGAGCATGAGATCGGTGATACAATTTATATCCACGAAGACGAGTTGTATTCTGATGAGCAACTCATTATTCTGGTCGCCAAAGGAGACATAGACTATGCTGTCTGTAACCAGCAAAATGCAGAGCAACTGCTCAGCCAATATCCCGAAATAGATATCCAGACAGATATTAGCTTTACTCAACTTGAATCATGGGTTATGCGTAATGATTCTCCTATCTTGCGTGATAGCCTCAATCATTGGTTAGAGCGGCTCAAAGCCAATGGAACTTACAAGAAAATCTATAATCAGTACTACAATCAGAAATAAATGATGTATCTTTGAACGCATTTAAGTACGGATATGAGATTTGACGAATTAAATTTAGAAGATGCTATTTTGGACGGACTTGACGCTATGAACTTTCAAGAAGCGACTCCGGTACAAGAACAAACGATTCCAGTTATTTTAGCTAAGAAAGATATTATAGCTTGTGCACAAACCGGCACAGGAAAGACTGCGGCCTATGTATTGCCGATTATTAACGAGTTGAGTAAAGGTGGATTCTCTGAAAATGCAGTTAATGCCGTTATTATGGCTCCAACTCGTGAGTTAGCACAACAAATCGATCAACAGATTGCGGGCTTTACATATTTCGTTCCGATCTCTGCTGTCGCTATTTATGGAGGAACAGACGGCGCTGCTTGGGAACAACAACGACGCGGACTTGAAATGGGCGCAGACATTGTGATTGCAACGCCAGGACGATTGCTTTCATACATTAAGCTTGGCACAGTCGATCTCTCACAAGTCTCTTATTTTGTACTTGACGAAGCAGATAGAATGCTTGATATGGGTTTCTATGACGACATCATGCAAATCTACAAACAACTACCTTCAACTTGTCAGATCATCATGTTTTCGGCAACGATGCCACCGAAGATCCGGACACTTGCAGAAACAATCCTAAAGAATCCGGAAGAAATTCAACTGGCTATTTCCCGTCCTCCGGAAACAATCATGCAAACAGCTTATATCTGTTACGATGCCCAAAAGATCAAAATTCTCGAAGATCTGTTCAGTAAAGCTCGCCCACAACGAGTAATCATTTTTGCTTCTGCTAAAGTTAAGGTAAAAGAACTGGCGAATACATTGAGTCGGATGAACTTTAACGTAGCACAAATGCACTCGGACTTGGAACAAGCGCAACGGGAAGAAGTCATGAAAGACTTCAAGAACGGGAAAATAGACATCCTTGTAGCAACCGATGTCGTGGCTCGCGGTATAGATATCAATGATATTCGTTTGGTTGTTAACTTTGATATACCTCATGATCCAGAAGATTATGTGCATCGCATCGGACGTACTGCCCGTGGCACAAATGGAGAAGGCTTAGCAATCACCTTTGTCTCACCCGAAGAACAATCCGGGTTCAAACGAATCGAAGACTTCTTGGGAAAACAGGTCTATAAAATACCCATTGATCCTTCATTTGGAGAAACGCCGGAATATAAGCCTGTCACTCGAAGCAGAAAGAAAAGTCGGTCACAGAAAGGTGGAAATACATCTAGCAAAAGTCGTAAACGTCCGTCACGTAAATCCCAAAATCAGAAAAGTGCTTCCTAACTATACAAACAGAGGCCCGGAAACACAATTACTATTCAGCAATATGTGTATCCGCGCCTCTGCGCTCATTATAACAAAACTACTCGTATTTAGCTAAGTCCTTCAATCAGACCATCCACTAAATCAATATGTTTAGCTTGTGGTTCTTTAGGCAAACCTGGCATACGCATAATTTCACCCATCACCACAACGATCATCTCAGCACCATTATTAATAATGACATCACGTACTTTTAATTCGAAGTCCTTTACATCTCCGTATGCTTTGGGATCAGAAGAGAAAGAATATTGTGTCTTTGCAATACAAATCGGATAGTGACTGATACCTAACTCATCGATTTGTTTCATCTTCTTCTCTGCAAGTGTCGTATAAGTTACCAATCCTGCCTGATAAATGCCTTTAGCTACTTTCTCAATCTTCGTACGAACGGAATCTGAATCTTCATAAGTGAACTTCAACGGGGCAGAAGGTTGCTTTTCTATCGTGTCAATTACCAAACGGGCTAATTCTTCTCCTCCTTTTCCGCCCTCAGCAAAAACAGTGTTCAAAGCAAATCCTACACCTTTCTCGCGACAATGCTCGGCTACTAATGCAATTTCTTCATCTGTATCCGTGGCAAAACGATTGAAAGTAACAATTACCTGCTGACCAAAACTACGTAAATTATCAATATGACGATCTAAATTCTTCAGACCATTCTTTAACCCTTCCAGATTCTGTTGTTTGATATCAGCTTCAGCCACTCCACCATGCAATTTGAGACTCTGCGCCGTAGCTACAAGAATTGTTACTTTAGGCGATAGACCAGCCTTGCGGCATTTTATATTAAAGAACTTCTCAGCACCCAGATCAGCACCGAAACCAGCTTCTGTGATTGCATAATCAGCAAGCTTCATAGCCATCTTTGTAGCTGTTACAGAGTTACATCCATGAGCGATGTTTGCGAATGGTCCGCCATGTACGATTGCAGGAACGTGTTCCAGAGTCTGTACAAGGTTTGGTTTCAGAGCATCTTTCAGAAGTGCTGTCATAGCACCCTCTGCATGAAGATCACCAGCTGTTACCGGTTTCTGCTCTGCTACTTTTCCGTAGGTATATCCGATGATGATCTTGGAAAGTCTTTCTTTCAGGTCTTTGATGTCGCTTGCAAGACAGAGAACTGCCATGATTTCAGATGCAACTGTGATGTCGTATCCGTCTTCACGAGGCATACCGTTTGTCTTTCCGCCAAGACCATCTACTACGTTACGAAGCTGACGGTCGTTCATATCTACACATCTTCTCCATGTGATCTTACGTGGGTCAATGTTCAGTGCATTGCCCTGGAAAATGTGGTTGTCGATCATTGCTGCAAGAAGGTTGTTTGCTGCGCCGATCGCGTGGAAATCACCGGTAAAATGGAGGTTGATATCCTCCATTGGAATGACCTGTGCATATCCGCCGCCAGCTGCACCACCTTTGACACCAAAGACCGGTCCCAACGACGGCTCACGAAGCGCTACGGTTACCTTTTTGCCAAGACGTTTCAATCCGTCTGCCAGACCGACCGTGGTCGTGGTCTTTCCTTCTCCGGCTGGAGTCGGGTTGATCGCGGTCACCAGAATCAGTTTTCCGTCCGGATTGTTGTGGCTTCGTGCAATCAGTTCATCGGAAATCTTCGCTTTGTACTTTCCGTACAATTCCAGATCTTCTTCTTCAATTCCAATTGTTGCGGCTACCTCTTTGATTGGCTGCAATGTTGCTTCCTGTGCAATTTGAATATCAGTCTTCATAATTTTCTCCTCCTGAAATGTTTTTTATAAATCCTCTTTTACTGCCTGTAATTCTTCGGAAGTCATCAGAACTTTCCGCGGTTTCGTTCCTTCCTCCGGTCCAACGATACCAGCTTCTTCCAACTGGTCCATAATACGGGCAGCACGGTTGAATCCCACTTTTAAATATCTCTGCAGCATACCTATGGATGCTTTTTCCTTATCTACGATAATCTGTGCTGCTTCATCAAAATATGCATCCCTGCCGTCATCCTGCGCATCCGCATCGGAGATAGACACGGTGGTACCGCCGGATGATGCCTGCATACTGTCCACTTTCTGTACAATTTCTTCGTTATACGATGCAGTTTCATTTTGTTCTTTGATAAATTCCACAACATCGGAAACTTCTTTATCGGAAACAAATGCTCCCTGTACACGAATCGGTTTCGGTGCCCCCTGCGGGTGGAACAGCATATCTCCTTTTCCAAGAAGCTTTTCTGCGCCATTCATATCCAGAATCGTTCGTGAATCCGTACCCGAAGTCACCGAAAATGCAATCCGGCTCGGCATATTTGCTTTGATCAGACCGGTGATGACATTCACCGATGGACGCTGGGTTGCAATCACCAGATGAATCCCCGCCGCTCGTGCCAGCTGTGCCAGTCGGCAGATGGCCTCTTCCACGTCATTGGAAGCTACCATCATAAGATCTGCAAGCTCGTCCACAATGATCACAATCTGTGGCATCTTTTGCGGGCGCTCCTGCCCTTCCGGTACTTCAATGGAATCTACCTTTGCGTTGTATCCATTGATTTCACGCACATTTGCCTCCGCAAATTTTTCATATCGTTCCGTCATTTCCGCAACTGCCCAGTGCAAAGCACCGGATGCTTTTTTCGGATCGGTTACAACCGGAATCATCAGGTGCGGAATTCCGTTGTAGACACTTAACTCTACTACTTTCGGATCAATCATGATCAGCTTTACTTCATCCGGTTTCGCCTTATATAAAATACTCATGATAATCGTATTGATGCAGACGGATTTACCCGAGCCGGTTGCACCGGCGATCAGCAGATGCGGCATCTTTGCAATATCGGTTACTTTTGTTTTCCCGGAAATATCTTTTCCAACTGCAAAACTGATCTTGGACTTTGCCGTCTGAAATTCCGGCGATTCGATCAGGTCACGGAAAGCAACCATAACATTTTCTTTGTTCGGAACTTCAATTCCTACCGCTGCTTTTCCCGGAATCGGCGCCTCGATACGGATATCCGCAGCTGCCAGATTGAGTTTGATATCGTCAGTCAGCCCGACAATCTTGCTCACCTTCACACCCATTTCCGGCTGAATTTCATATCTTGTCACTGCCGGTCCGCAGCTGATGTTGGTAACGGTGACACTGACCCCGAAGTTCTTTAAAGTCTGCTGCAGCTTATCCGCAGTTTCCCGCAACTGATGTTCAGTATTGGCAGACTTTTTCCCTTCTCCCTTTTTCAACAGATCTATGGATGGAAAAACATATGCTTTGTCCGGTTTGTGTTCCAAACCCGACGTCTCCATTTCCTGTGCTACTTTCTGTACTTCGTTTTGGATTTCCTGTTCGTTTTTCTTTTTTTGTGTTTTTTCTGCCGGCTTTAATACGTCTTTGGCCGGTGCCAATCCTGCAATATGTTCCGGAACCGGTGCCGCCTGCGACGGTTCCGGTGGAAAAGTATCCGGCATAAAATCCCCCGAAATCTCCGGCTGTATTTCTGCCGCGGGTTCTTCTAAAACCGCCACTGGTGCCGGAGAAGAAATTTTTTCCGGCATCGGAGATACTGTGGTATCCGGCATCATATCAAATGCAGGTGCCGACAGTTCTCCCATTTCATCCGATTTTCTCTTTTTATTTTTTTTGCCTTTTTCTTCAATCCGTGTATCGATGGATACTCCGGACACTTTATGATCCATGCGGCGTTCTTTCCGCTCCTGTGCACGGTATTCCCTGTATTCCCGATACTTTTCATTGCTTTCCTTTGCGGATTCATAGACCTTTTTGCCGCCTTTTTGCATTCCACGCAATGCCGAACGCTCTGTAATCAGTACCATACAGACGATCAGCACGATAATGTCAATAATAAAAGACCCGATCAGTCCAAATGCCTGACACATGTAATAAGCCAGACATCCGCCGATGATGCCGCCACCGGTATGCCGTTCTGCACAATATGTATATGCGTCAAGTGGATGGATCCGGTCGTTTCCATTCATGGCCAGTCCCATAAATGTACATAAAAAGACCAAAAATACAATTGCCGCAATCAATTTTACGGCTGCCAGCTTATTTCCACGGTTCGATACCGCAAAAAAACTGCCCACAAGAAGCAGCACCGGAAGAACATATGCCATAAGTCCGAACATACCAAAAAGAAAGCCGCTGACGGTTTTGCCAACGGCTCCTCCGAATCCCAGATTACTGATAAAAAGCAGCAGCGCAGCTGCAACAACAATCCACAACGTTACTTCCACGCGAAATGCCTGTGCTTTCTCCATTTCCGCCATACGCTCTTTTTTTGTCTGTGTTTTTCTTTTATTTGATGATTTACGGTTTCCCGCAGCCATTGGACACACTCCTTCATACAAAACTCTTTTTATTTTATCATATTTACACCAGAATGTCACCCATCAGCTTTTTTAATTATTTTTAACTATTTTCCCCTATCAGCTGATACAGCTTTGCAAATGCATCCGAAATTCCCCCGACAGCATCAATAATGCCTTCAGACACTGCCTGTTTCCCGACAAGAATCGTGCCGAGATCCTTGGTCAGCATCTGCGTATTCATCATCATTTCTGTCATCCGTTCCTCCGAAACGTGACAATGGGAAGCCACGAATCCGGCAATCCGATCCTGCATCTGTTTAAAGTAATCATATGTCTGTTTTGCCCCGATCACGGTTCCACTCATCCGTACCGGATGGATCACCATGGTTCCGCTCGGAACAATAAAAGAATAATCTGTGGAAACGGCCAGCGGAACACCGATGGAATGGCTCCCACCAAGCACTAAAGAAACGGTAGGTTTCGAAAGCGACGCGACCATTTCCGCAATCGCAAGTCCGCTCTCTACATCTCCACCCATGGTATTGAGCAATAACAAAACGCCATTTACACTCTCATCGTCCTCAATCGCTGCCAGACGTGGCAGGACATGTTCATATTTTGTCGTTTTTGAAGTTGACGGAAGACATTCGTGTCCTTCGATTTCTCCGATAATTGATAACAGATAAATGGTTGTATTTCTCCGGTCTGCATGTAAAATTGCCTGTCCGAATTCCATAATGTTATCATTTTCTTTTTTGGTATCTCCCATTGTTTTTTCACCTTTGCCATTCATAAAAATAAGAACGGATACAAATGTATCCGTTCTTATCTTATGAATTATTTTCTGTTTTATTCACCGAGAAGATAATTATACAGTCCCTCATAGCGGAATTTTGACGCATTCCATGAAAAATCATTTGCCATTCCACGGTCTACCATCTGGTTCCACTGGCGCTTGCGGTCATAGAAAATATGCTTGGAATAATTAATCACCTGCAGCATTTCGTCAGCGTTGTAATTTGTAAAGGAGAATCCATCTCCACTGTTATCATATTCATTGTAAGCCTGAACCGTGTCTTTTAATCCTCCGGTTTCTCTTACAATCGGGACGGTTCCATACCGGAAAGAAATCATCTGTGTCAGGCCACACGGCTCAAAGCGGGAAGGCATTAAGAACGCATCCGCTGCCGCATAAAGCTTGTGTGCCAGATCATCAGAGTAACAGATATTTGCAGAAACCCGGTTCGGATATTTCCATGCGTAGTGCCGGAACATATTCTCATACTGTGGTTCCCCGGTTCCGATAACTACCAGCTGGGTAAATTCATCTACCAGTCCGTCCATGACGGCATTGATCAGATCCAGCCCCTTTTGATCGGTCAGACGGGAAATGAGTCCGATCATGTATTTCTTCTTATCTACTTCCAGACCAAGTTCTTCCTGCAGCCGTTCTTTGTTCACATACTTCTTTTTCCGGAAGTTGGACGCATCATAATTCATGTAAATCTTGGAATCGGTCTGTGGATTGTAAGTCGTATAATCAATTCCGTTTACAATTCCCTGCATGTCAAAATGACGTGCAGACAACAGTCCGTTTAATCCTTCACCGTAATATTCGGTCTGAATTTCCTGTGCATAGGTATCGCTGACGGTAGTAATATAATCTGCATAAACAAGTCCGCCCTTTAACATATTTGCATCTTTATTAAATTCCAGCTTATCCGGAACAAACAGATCACTTGAGAATCCCGTAAGTCCCTGCATGGTTTTTACATCCCAGATTCCCTGGAACTTCAGATTATGTATGGTCATAATCGACCGGATGCCCCAGAAGAAAGAATCTGCCTGAAATTCGTTCTTTAAATAAACAGGAATCAGTCCGGCCTGCCAGTCATGACAGTGAATGATATCCGGGCGGAAACCGATCAGCGGAAGCATGGACAATACCGCTTTGTCGAAGAACGTGAATTTTTCAATATCATAGCGCATATCTCCATACGGTACGAAACAGTTAAAATACTCCTGATTATCAATGAAATAATAGGTGACTCCATCCAGTTTATATTGTAAAACCCCTACATATTTACTTGGAATATAAGAACCGCATGCCATATAAAAATGGGTCACATACTCAAACTGACTGCGGTATTTTTCCGGAATACAGCTGTAATTCGGAATAACAACACGCACATCCCAATCCTTATGATCAAATGTTTTAGGCAAAGCCCCACATACATCAGCAAGTCCTCCTGTTTTAATAAAAGGAACACATTCTGATGCTGCAAATAAGATTTTCTTCATACCTGCCTCCTAATTTAAAACCCTGTTTTGCGTATGACGCATTTTTACAGTATGTAATTTTACTCTTCCCAGTTGTGATATACTTCCTGAACATCATCATCGTCATCCAGGAAATCAAGAATTCTTCCGATATTTGTAATATCAGCCTCATCGGTCAGCGTCACATATGTCTGTGGAATCATGGTTACTTCCGCAGATGCCATCGGAATGTTCTGCTCTTCAAGTGCCTTATGTACCGCATCAAAATCTTCCGGAGCGGTAGTGATCTCAAAGCTGTCATCCGCATCGGAAAAATCTTCTGCACCTGCATCAAGTGCAAGCATCATCAGATCATCACCATCCATATCACATTCTTCTTTGTCAATGATAATCTGTCCTTTTTCATCGAACATATAGGATACGCATCCCTGTGTACCGATACTTCCCTGTCCCTTGGTAAATGCATTACGCACATTGGCTGCTGTACGATTCTTATTATCCGTCAGGCACTTTACAATAATTGCTGTGCCGCTTGGTCCATATCCCTCATACGTTGTTGTCTCGTAATTAACACTGTTTCCATCGCCTGCCGCTTTTTTGATACCGCGCTCGATGGTATCATTCGGCATATTGTTTGACTTTGCCTTTGCGATTACCTGTGCAAGTTTGAAATTATTTGCCGGATCCGGACCACCCTCTTTTACCGCAACAGCAATTTCTCTACCGATCATGGTAAAGATCTTTCCCTTTGCTGCATCATTTTTTTCTTTTTTGTGCTTGATATTCGCAAATTTGGAATGTCCTGACATTGTTAAAATCCTCTTTTCTAAATTGTATTCTATCCTGTAACCATCCATACTTCATGTCATTCGTACAGAAGCATTACCTGTATTTTATTCTATCATTCTTTGCCGTTTCGCGCAAGTGGGTCATCCTCCGGCCGCTGATGCTTTGCATCTGCTTTTTTTACAAGAACCTCACGAATCATTTTATCCTTCACTTTCCGAATGGAAAATTCATATCCGTACGCCTGCAATCTGGCAGTTTCACCATCATTTGGAATTTTTTCCATCAGGGAAACCAGAAAACCGTTGAGCGTGTCAAAATCATCATCATTTACCGGAATCTGTAACGTTTCCGCCACGTCCGAAAGACTTGCAAATCCGCTCATGGTATAACTTCCATCCGAATTCTGGCGGATCAGTTCTTCTTCCTCATCATGCTCATCCTCGATGTTTCCGACAATTTCTTCCAGGATATCCTCCATAGCTACCGCACCGGATGTCTGTCCATATTCATCTACCACTATGACCAGATGGCTCTTTTTTGCCTGCATTTTCTGAAAAAGAGTATGAATATTTAATGTTTCCGGAACAAAATCCACCTCCCGGATCAGCCCCTTAATGTCTTTGATGGAAGTACGGAATACCTCATTTTTCTGTGCAAAAGCAAATGCGTCTTTAATATGTAAAACACCGATAATATTATCGATGTCCTCCAGATAAACCGGATATCTTGACTTATTGTTTTCAATTATGAACGGAACAGCATCATTATAGGAAAGTTCCCCATCGATCGCAATCAGATTCTTTCGATGTGTCATAATATCTTTGGCTTCTTTGTCACCGAATTCAAAAATATTGTGAATCATCTCTGCCTCCGAAGCACGAAGAACTCCCTGTTCGTGTCCTTCATTTACCATGGAAATAATCTCTTCTTCGGTCACATCATCCTCATGGGAAGACGGGTTTAAAAATCCTATAATTTTTTTTAAAATATTCGTCCTGCCGGAACTGGCACTATCGTCCATTTCGTTTCTCCTTTAATGTATATAATACTCCAAATCATACCATGGGAACTGTATTCCGTCAAGTTATGTATACAATTCCAGGCTGATCTCCAGTGCTTTGTCAATTTTCAAAAGAATCTGATGATCCAGATGACATACTTTATCTTTCAGCCGCTTTTTGTCAATGGTCCGCAACTGTTCCAGCAAAACGACAGAATCCTTTGCCAGATCGTATTTGTCACAGTTTAATTCGACATGTGTAGGAAGTTTTGCTTTATGCATCTGCGAAGTAATCGCCGCACAGATCACGGTCGGGCTGTGCCGGTTCCCGATATTGTTCTGAATGATAAGAACCGGCCGGACGCCTCCCTGTTCCGATCCCACGACCGGGCGCAGATCTGCATAATAAACATCTCCTCTTTGAATCAACATACGTTTTCACCCCATACTTTGTGATACTAAAAGTATTTCCATATTTCTCACATGTATTCAAAAAGATGATTTCATACTATATGTTATTCAAAAAGGAGACATCTGTGTAATCTTATGATTCCTGTATACAGATTCTTGGCACACGCGGTGTGATCAGACATGCAAATTCATAATTGAAACGACCGGATAATTCGCCAAGCTCTTCCATCGTGATACATTCGCTGCCGTCTTTTCCGAGAAGGGTCACCGGATCACCTTCTTTTGCTTCCGGAATTTCGGTCACATCGACCATAAACTGGTCCATGCAGACTCTGCCGCAGATCGGAGCCTTCTTCCCGTGAATAAGAACATAGCCTTTATTGGAAAGCCCTCTTGCATAACCATCCGCATAGCCGACCGGAATGGTTGCAATTCTTTTTTCTGACGGTGTCTCATAGATACCGCCATAACTGATCTTACGCCCTTTTCCCAGTGTCTTGACAAAAGCGATATGACTCTTTAAGGACATCACCGGATGAAGGGAAATATTGTGTGCCACTTCCTCCGATGGCCACATACCATAAAGCGTGATTCCCGCTCTTACCATATCCATATTTGCCTCCGGGATTTCTACAATTCCGGCACTGTTGGAGCAATGATGGATCGGTATTTTAACATTCCGTTCCTCTAACATTGCAATCATCTTCTGAAAAAGTGCAATCTGCTTTTTGGTTGGAGTTTTATCATACTCATCTGCCTGGGCAAAATGTGTAAAAATACCTTCAATCTCAATTCCAGGAAGCTGCGCAATCTTTGCAACCAGATCGGCACTCTCCTCTGTGACCTGCAGACCGATCCGGCTCATTCCGGTATCAATTTTAATATGGATATGACAGGTTTTATTTTTTCTGACAGCGATATCCGAAAGAGCTTTTGCCGACTCATATTCACAGATTGCAGGACGTATTTCTTTTTCCACTATGAGCTCATAATGTTCTGGAAAACTGATTCCAAGGATCAGAATCGGTTTCTTTCGCCCATCCGCAATCAGCATCTCCGCTTCATCTGCAGTTGCCACGGCAAATCCCCATACATACGGAAGGTCCTCGATTGTTTTTGCTACGGTCAGTGCCCCATGCCCGTAAGCATCTGCCTTGATGACGGCGGCAATTTTGGTTCCTTCTTTAATATTTTTATGCATGGATTCCATATTATAGCGCAGTGCATCTAAATCAATGCCTGCATAAACACGATTTTTTTTCATGATTTTTCTACCTCTTTGAGTCCTTCTATGATATCGGAAGCCATCATTCCCCGGACTCCACATTTTTCTTTTGCGGCATCTCCCGCCAGCCCGTGCACATACACCCCAAGAGGTGCTGCTTCCTCTGCTTTCATTCCCTGGGCAAGAAGGGAACCGATCACACCTGCCAGCACATCTCCGCTTCCGGCCGTTGCCATTCCATTATTTCCCGATAAATTTACATACGTCATGCCATCCGAAACGGCAGTAACCGTATGAAAATCTTTTAATACACAAATCACATGGAAACGCTTCGCAAAGGTTTCGGCAGATTGCTCCAGTGTGGTCAGAATTTCAGAAACCGGTTTTTTGGTCAGCCGGGACATTTCTCCGGGATGCGGTGTCAGAATAATGTCCGTCTTTGCCTGTTCTAAAAGTTCTGGCTGATCCGCAATGATATTTAACGCATCGGCGTCCAAAACCAGTGGAACGCGGCATTGTGCCAGAACGGTGGATGTCATGCGGCGTGCACGCTGTCCGGTTCCGATTCCCGGGCCAAATACTACGGCATCCGCCCACTGCAGCTGTTCTGCCAGCAAAGTTTCTTCCTCGTTTTCCTGCCCGGTGACAAGAACAGCTTCCGGAACCTTTGTCTGCAGAATCAGCCGGTTTTGTTCACAGGTGAATACCCGCACCAGGCCACTTCCCATACGATATGCAGCTTTTGCACAAAAGCATGCCGCTCCGGACATATTAACACTTCCGGCAATAATTAGCAACTTCCCATACGAACCTTTATTGGTATGTGCCATACGGGAGGGAAGTTTTTTTAAGTCTTCCGGTTCCAGAACAGCCGTATGCGGCTTATGATCCAGCCAGCTCTCCTGTGTAATTCCCATGGAAACCACATGTACCTTTCCGCAATATTCATTGCCCGGCCACAGATACTGTCCCTTTTTTCCAAATGAAAATGTAATTGTGTCGTCTGCACGAAAAGCCGTGCCAAGCACTGCTCCATCATCGGAACAGATTCCGGAAGCAATATCCACGGCAACTTTCCATCCGGATAATTGATTGAGCACGTCAATATCGTTTGCAAGCTCTCCGGATATTTCCCGGGACAGACCGGTTCCAAACAGGGCATCAATGACCACATCATAGGATGCCTCCCCTGCGGAAACCTTCTCCTTCTGTACAACCGGAATGGAATAGGCACTGCAGATCTGTTTTTGAACATCATAGGACGAACTGGTCCGATGCCCTTCTTCCTCTCCTGCCAGCCATACGAATACAAAAATCCCCTGTTCCCGTAAAAGTCTGGCAATGGCCAGTCCGTCTCCTCCGTTATTTCCGCTTCCACAGGCAATTAATGCTGTCGATAATTTATTTTGTTTAAGCAGTAAAAGCTTCTGCACAAAAGCCATCGATGCCTGTTCCATCAATACCAGTTCCGGTACATGAAACACCTGCGATGTATTCTGATCCAGAAGCTTCATTTCTTTTCCCGATACAAGATAACGCAAGATTTCTAACTCTCCTCTTCCTTTTGTGATTCTTTCGTATCGTTTTGTTTATTTTGTGCGCTGTCCTCTTCCACATCTTCATCTTCATAGTGAATATCGAACAGATCCAGTGTGAATGGCCCGAATATATCGTGCAGATACGCATAAATCTCACGATTGTTGATATCCCGATTCTGCTTACGGATGATATTTTTCTTTAAATCCACACGAACCTGATTGATCCAGGCATCAATATCATCGGATTCCTTTTTATTGACACGTATTTTTTCGTAAAAATATCCCATGCTCTGAAGCATCAGTTTCCGGTTGACATCACGGATCTGACGTGGAATTTCCAGCAGTTCGTCCTCATTTTCTTCCATTTTCTGATTGGTTTCATCAATCAGACGTTTATCTTCATCCAGCTTTTTTTCCCGCTGTGCATCCATATCTTCGGATGTAGTTCCGTCCATGTTTGCGACAATGCTTTCCATCAGCTGCTTTTTTACTTTTTTCAGCTGTTTTAACTCTTCATTCAGTTTTCCCTGTCTGGCAAGCAAAGCATTCAGCTCGTTTTCCGTTTCATGAATTTCGTCCGGCTTACCATGCACAGCAAAAAGCCGATGCCACTTCTCATCAAGTACAAGAATCGGCACCTGTTTGTCTGCCAGCGCTTTTTTAAATTCTTCATCATCCTTCATCGTATCACCTCTTTGTGTGCTACTTGGAGTTCTTCACGATATTATATGATAACTGCATCAGACTATCCGACAGATGAACATTTTCGACAACCACACTTTTATCACTTAAATCCAGATCCACATGGGCAAAATTCCAGATGGCGCGAATTCCCAGATTCACAAGATGCTGTGCGGTATCTTCTGCCTTTTCTTTCGGGAGTGTTAAGGCTGCAATATCTACTTTATTTTTTTTGCAGTAATCATCCAGTTCATCCATCATATAAATCGGAATATCACGAACGGTCTGTCCTTTTAAAGATGGTTTTACATCAAACAACGCAGTAATGATAAAACCAAACCGTTCAAATTTCACATAATTTGTAATTGCCTGACCAAGATTTCCGGCACCGATCATGATAATATTATGGGTCTCATTTAACCCCAGTATTTTTCCGATCTCATCATACAGGTATTTCACATTATATCCGTAACCCTGTTGTCCAAATCCGCCAAAATTATTCAAATCCTGGCGAATCTGAGAGGCCGTCACCATCATCCGGTGACTCAGATCATTGGAGGAAATGCGCTCAACGCCTTCCTCCAGCAATTCTCCCAGATAACGGTAATATCTTGGCATACGACGGATGACAGCTTGTGAGATTTCCTTTTCCACAATTTCATCCTCCAATCCTTTTATTTATGAAAGAGAAGCTTCCAGTTCTGTCCGGATTGCCTTAATAAAATTCTCACTGTTTAATACCACCGGATTTTCAATGGTCGTAATCAAAGCAAGATCCTTTGTCATCTTTCCGGACTCAATGGTCTTTAAGCATGCTGCTTCCAGTTTATCCGCAAAATCACAGAGTGCCTGATTTTTATCCAGTTCTCCGCGCTTTCTGAGTGCTCCTGTCCATGCAAAAATGGTTGCGACGGAGTTTGTGGAAGTTTCTTCACCCTTCAGATGCTTATAATAATGTCTCTGAACGGTTCCGTGTGCAGCTTCATACTCATAATATCCATGCGGGGATACAAGTACGGAAGTCATCATGGCAAGAGAGCCGAATGCAGAACTGATCATATCACTCATAACATCACCGTCATAGTTTTTGCATGCCCAGATAAATCCGCCTTTTGACTTCATAACACGTGCAACCGCATCATCGATCAAAGTATAAAAATACTCAATTCCGGCTTTTTCAAATGCATCCTTGTAATTCTTCTCAAATACATCCTGGAAAATATCCTTAAAGGTATGGTCATATTTTTTGGAAATGGTATCCTTTGTTGCAAACCACAGATCCTGTTTTGTATCCAGTGCATATTTAAAACAGCTGTGTGCAAAGCTTTCAATGGAATCGTCCAGGTTATGCTGTCCCTGTAATACACCGGCTCCGGTAAAATTATGGATCAGCTCACGCACGATGGTTCCATCCTCTGCAGTAAATACCAGCTCAGCCTTACCCGGTCCCGGAACCTTCATTTCTGATGCCTTATACACATCGCCATACGCATGTCTTGCAATAGTGATCGGTTTTTCCCAGGTCTTAACATTTGGCTCAATTCCCTTTACGACAATCGGCGCACGGAATACCGTTCCGTCAAGCATGGCACGGATGGTTCCGTTCGGACTCTTCCACATCTCTTTTAAATTATATTCTGTCATTCTTGCGGCATTCGGAGTGATCGTTGCGCATTTTACAGCAACACCGTATTTCTTTGTTGCATTTGCAGAATCAACCGTTACCTGATCGTTTGTCCGGTTACGCTCTTCCAGTCCCAGATCATAATACTCTGTTTTCAGATCAATAAACGGAAGTAACAGCTCATCCTTGATCATTTTCCAGAGAATTCTTGTCATTTCATCTCCGTCCATCTCTACCAGTGGTGTTGTCATTGTAATCTTGCTCATCGCTTCATTCTCCTTTATTTTATTTCATCAGATTTTCCCAACCGATTTTATCCATGTTGGATATCGTATTGCGGATATGGAGTCTGGCACACTCCTCCGCTGTCCGGGCATCCCTTGCCTTTAATGCCTCGGCAATTGCCCGGTGTTCATTGATCGACGCATGAGCCCGTGCTTTCTCTTCCAGTGTGATCCGACGGATGCGCTGCAGATAATGATGATAGTCCCGAAGCACACGTGTCAGTTCTTTGCTTGCGCATGCTTCATATACCATTTCGTGGAAACGGTTATCCAGTTCCAGTATCTGATCCCAGTTTTCTTTGGAATAGTGAAAATCGGATAAAAATACGATTTCTTCCAGTTCCTCCAACTGTTCCTGCGTGATCCGCTCCGCTGCCCACCGGGCGCATAATCCCTCTAAAAGCGTCCGTATCTCATAGATATCTTTGACATCCTGAAGGGTAACCCCTTCTACAAACGCTCCCTTGTTTGGAATGATATGTACCAGCCCTTCCAGCTCCAGCTGCCGGAGTGCTTCCCGGACGGGAGTCCGGCTCACCCCGAGATCGTCGCCAATATTCTTTTCCTTCAGTTCCTCATTCGCTTGATATTTTCCATTTAAAATATCTTCCCGAATGGAATGAAAAACTTTGGCACTTAATGAATAATGATCTTCTGCCATAATTTCACCTTATATAATATCGAATTTTTGCCTATAACACAATACCAAGCTCTTTACAAACGGAAGTAATTTCTACAACAAGCTCCTGATCCGTCATAACGGTTACGCGTCCGTCATCGTATTGTGTGTCTACCCAGTCTTTGATCCGGTGTACAAGTTCTGAGTTTTTGTCCACTTTCCGGTCATCTGGCAAATGATAATAATTGTTGATCCAGTGTGCAATACCTGCCAGACCTGAGGTATTCGATACTGCTACCAGAGGTGGACGGTTTAAAAATTTTCCGGTATCGAAAATGTTATAGATTTCCTCATTTTTCAGTAATCCGTCCGCGTGAATACCGGCTCTTGTCACATTAAAGTTACTTCCGACAAACGGTGTCTGTGGCGGCTGTTTGTATCCCAGTTCCTTCTCATAATATTCGGAAAGTTCCGTGATCACGGTCGTATCCATGCCGTCGAGAGTACCGCGCAGCTGGGCATACTCAAATACCATGGCTTCCAGAGGCGTATTTCCGGTACGCTCCCCGATTCCAAACAAAGAACAGTTGACACCACTTGCCCCGTACAGCCATGCTGTGGTGGAATTGTTGACTGCTTTGTAAAAATCGTTGTGTCCATGCCACTCAATCTGGGAAGAAGGAACTCCGGCATGTGTTGTCAGACCGTAAATGATTCCCGGCACACTTCGTGGAATTACGGCACCAGGGAAGTTTACCCCATATCCCATCGTATCGCAGGCACGTACCTTGATCGGAATCTTGTACTCATCCTGCAGTTTCATCAGTTCCACACAGAACGGAATTACAAATCCGTAAATATCGGAACGTGTGATATCCTCAAGATGACAGCGCGGACTGATGCCGGTCTCCAGACAGTCGCGGATCACGCTCAGGTACAGATTCATAACCTCCCGTCTTGTCATTTTCATTTTATAGAAAATATGGTAGTCAGAACAGCTGACAAGAATGCCCGTCTCGCGAAGACCCAAGTCTTTGACCAGCTGAAAGTCCTGTTTGCTGGCACGAATCCAGGAAGTGACTTCCGGAAACTGATAGCCACGTTCCATACATTTATATACCGCGTCGCGGTCTTTCTTACTATATAAGAAGAATTCACTCTGACGAATCTTTCCCTTCGGACCGCCAAGTTTATGTAAGTAATCATAAATCGTCACGATCTGTTCGGTGGTATACGGAGCACGGGACTGCTGCCCATCACGGAATGTGGTATCTGTAATCCAGATTTCATCCGGCATATTATGCGGAACAATACGATCATTAAACGCAATCTTCGGAATCTCCTCATAGGGAAAAAGGTTCCGGAATGTATTCGGTTCATCCACATCTACCAGCTGATAAAAATGTTCTTCGAGCTGCAACAGGTTTGATTTGTCATTCATTACTACTTCTCTCATGTGCTGACTACTCCTTTTCATACATGAATAATTGTATACAATTATTACGTTATAAAATCATTTTATCTATTTACTATGTGAAAGTCAATGAATTTTTTTAGAAAAATATGGAACCCTTTTGTTGCCGTCTCATACACTATACTGTAAATATATTTATTTGGAGGTCACTTATGAGTGATTTAACTGCTACAAACTGTGGATGTTCAACAGATAACGGATGTGGATGCAATTCTATTATCTGGATCATTCTTCTTCTCTCCTGCTGTGGAAATGGATCTTTCTGCGGAAACAACAACGGATGCGGATGCAGTGGCGGCGGAAACGACTGCTGCTGGCTTATTCTTCTTCTGTTATTCTGTGGCGGATGCAATGGCGGCGGAAACGGATGCGGCGGAATCTTCTAATATTTGTGTTAGAAACGTGTGCAGCAAGGTGCACAACCAAAAAGGGATGCAGTATCTGCATCCCTTTTTGCATATAAAATGCTATCCTTCTTTTGTGGCTTTTTCTTTCTGGATCTGACGTTCCACAGCCTCTTTTACCCTGCATTCCGTGGGAACATTCCGTCGTTTCAGGCATTCTTCATCCACTTCATAAACACTGTTTCCATCAATAATCAGTCTCTCATGCATCTATTTTTTCCTTTTTCTTTTATTGTATTCATACAGACAGGCATTCTCTCATAAAATAATAGAAAAATTATATAGGATGTGTTATCCATGGATGAAAATAAATCCATCACGTATGACGATCTGATCCAGACGAGAAATACGCAGATCTTAAAGTCCATCGTACCGTTTTTAGACGTTCCGACACAAAAGCCGCTTGCCATGCTAATCCAGCTGATGGAATGGAAAAATGCCACAGCAGCTTTCTCCAGACAGGAGAACAGCATGGCTGCCTGTTCTCTGCCTGCCGGTACCAAACGGCGGGATGCAATGCTTAGTGCAGTCCGTAAATATTGTACCCCAAAAGAACAGGAAATGATTGATACCATACAGACACTGTTTTGTATTATGGAAAATCAGGATCTGTTTCACAATCCATAAATCCGCAGGAGGTTTTTGAATGGATTCCAATCTTTTTAACAATCCGGCGTTTGCCAATTTAAGTCCGGAAAAATTGCAATTTCTGCTCTCCTTTGCACAGAAAGAAAAACCTTTAAACATGAAAGATGCCATGCCGTTTCTTCTCTCAAATATGAGGCAGGCAAAGGAAAACCATATTGATTTCACAAAGCCTGAAATCGAACTGTTGTGTGATCTGCTGTCCAAAGACCTTCCGCCTGAGAGTCAGACGCAAATGAAAAAGATCATGTCCCTGATGTCGATGAACCGTTCACATCCAGCTCACTGATCGGGATTTTTAAAATTTTATCCAGCGGGAACAGGCTTTTGCCTTTCCCGTCGGTTCCCTCATAATATTTTTCTCCTGCCGATTCAAACAGAATATATAAGGTATTGTCCCTTACGTCGAGTTCTTCCGATGCCGGAGGCATTTCCACTTTCTTTCTCGGATGTTTCGGCCGGGTTGCGAGTGCCGTGACAGAGTCGTAACAATATAAATAGGAAGACTGGTTTCTTCCGTAGGAAGTGCTCAGATATACGTTTCCGGAATCATCGAACGTAACTCCCTGCACCTTTTGCGGAATTTTATAATCACTGAGGGCAATCAGTTTGTCCGTCTTTTTATCCAGATAATATGCCACCATTCGTGAATTCACCAGAAGTGTATGCGTTGCAATCCACAATCTTCCGCCATACCAGGTAATACAGGAAGGCGTATTTTTGACCGGAAACTCCTCCACAACATCTCTTGCATCCACGACATCTCCGGTATTCTGATATGCCATCAGTTCAATAAAATCGTAGGAGATCCGCTCCACACAGTTTTCATAGGAATTGCACACCCATACATTGTCACCGTCAAACGCAATTCCTCCCAGATGGCTGTTTTCATCCATTCCCAGTGTGACCATATATTCTCCGGTTTCCCGGTCAAACACCATAAGCTCTCCCATACAGTCATCTTCCGTGGAATAAGAAGTGATCAGCACAAATTCATCGGTCAGACAAATTCCCTGCGGGCACTGGGATGCACTGAAAATATATTCTTTTAACACATCTTCCTCCCGGGTATCCGGCATACCCGGAATATCAATTTCATTGTAAAAGCCGTAATCAAGATCTTTCAACAGAACCAGATTTTTACCGAAGCGGCTCTCTCTTTTGTGATAGTTATAATATTCTACATTGTAATAATTATTGATCTTTGCGGTCCACTTTGCGTAGAGAATGTAATGATCCTTACGATCCGTCGGAATGGTTTTTATCCGTTTGTGAAGCGCGGCATCGGAGTACCATCCAAGAAACCGGAATCCACTCCGGTATGGCGTATACAGCGGCTGCTCCCCGCTGAATGCCGGGTACGATTCTTTATTGAAAGAATTCTGTATGCCGCCTCCCAAAAAATACCCCACGGTAACCGTATCGCTTTTTGTGTGAACATTTGCAGGTTTTTGAAAGGAAGAACTCGAAGGGGCATAATTCTCCCCTTCGAGTTCTGTGTTTTTTGCATATGTCGGTGTCACGATAAAATTTAAGGTTATTGCAATCAATAATACAGCAAACACTGTACTATTCTTCTGTCTCCACAACTTTGCCTGCCCTCTCTTCTATTTCTCTTGCTGCCACATCCTCAGGTGCCTGTTCATACCGGGCAAATTCATAAGAAAATGTTCCGCTTCCGCTGGTCATTGACCGAAGCTGTGTATTATATCCATACAGTTCAAGATATGGAAGATCCGCATCGATCTCCTGATACCCGTTTTCTGCATTCATATTCATCACACGACCTCTGCGTTTATTCAGATCTCCCATGATTTCACCGGTATATTCCTCCGGAGTAATGATCTTTACAGAGGCGATCGGCTCTAACAATACCGGCTTCGCATCTAAAAATCCTTTCTTAAATGCCTGTTTGGCGGCTACTTTAAATGCCATCTCGGAGGAATCCACCGGATGATAGGAGCCATCATAGAGTACCGCTTTCACTCCGATTACCGGGTAGGCCGCAAGCGGTCCTTTCAAAACAGCTTCTGCAATTCCTTTTTCCACTGCTGGAAAATAATTTTTCGGAACGGCTCCACCCACAACACACTGTTCAAATACATAAGGGACCTCTAAATCCCCGCTCGGCTCAAATTTCATTTTAACATGGCCGTACTGTCCATGTCCACCGGACTGTTTTTTATATTTGTATTCAACATCTGATTTTCCACGTATGGTTTCGCGGAAAGCGACCTTTGGACGCATCAGTTCAATTTCTACTTTATACTTTTCAAGCAGCATACTCTGAACAATTTCAAGCTGCTGCTCACCCATGCCATATAACAGAGTCTGACGATTTTCACTGTCATTTACCACACGCAGCGTCTGATCTTCCATCAGAATCTTTTGCAGCGACTGGGAAATCTTATCCACATCCCCTTTGTTTTTTGCTTTGTAGCGCATAGATACATACGGTTTTGAGAAATTCGTGCGAAGATAGGCAACCGGATTATTCCGTACGGACAGGGAATCCGTTGTCTGGGACTGGGACAGCTTTGCCAATGCTCCGATATCCCCCGCATGAAGTTCTTTTACTTCCTCTGTTTTATTTCCGCGCAGAACGTACAGCTTTCCAATCTTTTCGTCACAATCCCTGTGATAATTAAATAAGACATCATCCGTCTTAAGCACACCGGAATTTACTTTGATCAGAGAATACTTTCCAATGTAAGGATCTACAATTGTCTTAAAAATATACGCACTCTTCGGTTTTGCAAAATCATAGTCCGCCGGATACACCTCGTTGTTTGTCGTATTGATGCCTGCGCAGGTCCGTTTGTCCGGGCTCGGAAAATATTTAACAATATCTGCCATCAGCGTATACATCCCGCGGGCAAGCGGATTCGATCCCATAAGAACCGGAACGATAGAACCATCCATGACATTTACCCTGAGCGCCTGACGAATTTCGTCCTCGGAGAATTCATCTCCGTTAAAATAACGGTCCATAAACTCCTCGCTGGTTTCTGCCACAGCTTCTAACAAAGCTTCCCTGCACAGATTAAGATTCTTTTGGGAATATTCCGGAACTTCAAATTTTTCAACGGTTCCCTCATCGGTCCATCGCTTTGCTTTCTGCTGGATGACATTGACATATCCGACAAACTGGCCATCCTCCCGGACCGGCAGATGAAACGGTGCAATTTTCTTTCCGTAAAGAGCCTGCAGGTCTTCCACTACCTGACGGTAACTTGCATTGTCAATATCCATATCTGTCACAAAGATCATACGCGGAAGATGATTTTTTTCACAGATTTCCCAGGCGCGCCGCGTGCCTGTCTCAATCCCCGCTTTTCCGGAAACAACAATAATTGCTGCATCCGCTGCGGAAACTGCCTCTTCGACTTCCCCGACAAAATCAAAATAGCCTGGGGTATCCAAAACATTAATTTTGTTGTCTTTCCACGGGATCGCGACCACAGAAGTATGAATCGAAAACTGGCGTTTCGTCTCCTCCTTATCAAAATCACTGATGGTATTTTTATCTGCGACCGTCCCCATACGTGTCGTCAGACCTGCCAGATATGCCATGGCTTCCACCAGGGAAGTTTTGCCGCATCCTCCATGCCCCAGGAGAACCACATTACGAATTCTGTCTGTCGTATATACGTTCATAGTAAAACCCTCCTTTTTTAGAATATTTACTCTTTTATGGTTATATTCTACTAATTTTCAGAAAGTTTTACAACCTTTTTATGCATTTTGTTGAAGTATTTTTGCCGCAAGTTCTTCCAGATACGTCCAGCGATCCATTTTTTCTTCCAATTGTGTTTCCAGCTGCGTTTTTTCTTCTGTCAGTTTATTCAGCTTCACAAAATCCCGTGCGCAGGATGCCATCTCCCCGTCAATCTCTCCCAGCCGGGTTTCCAAAGCTGCAATGTCGTCCTCAATGGTTTCATATTCTTTCTGTTCTTTATATGAAAATTTTAATTTATTTTCATGTTTCCATGTAGAACGTGAATCTTCTGTCGCCTGTTTTTCCTGTACATTTGCCGTCTCTTCATTTTTACGGAACGAATCGCCTGCAGTATCTACAAATTTTCCTTCCTCTTCGGCCCGTCTGTGGTAGTCCGTATATCCGCCCTCATACTGGCAGAGCTTTCCGTTTCCCTCAAAAGCAAAGATTCTGTGCACCACACGGTCCAGAAAATAACGGTCATGCGATACCGTAATCACAATACCGTCATAATGATCCAGATAATCTTCAAGAATGGTCAGTGTCGTGATATCAAGATCGTTGGTTGGTTCGTCAAGAATCAGTACATTGGGAGCTTCCATAAGGACCCGCAGCAGATTCAGTCTGCGCTTTTCTCCGCCGGACAGTTTTTTGATCTGTCCATACTGTTCTTCCGGTGGAAATAAAAACTGATCAAGCATTGCGGATGCAGAAACCAGTCCATCTTCTGTACGCACATATTCTGCCGTATTTTTGATGTAATCAATCACGCGAAGCTCGGGATCCATATATGCAATTCCTGCTTTTTTATCCTGTTCGATCTCCTGCGTGTAATATCCGATTTTTATTGTCTGCCCAATGGTTACTTCCCCGGAATCCGGCAAAATTCTGCCATCAATAATTTTCATAAGTGTTGTCTTGCCGCATCCGTTTTTCCCGACAAAACCAATCCGGTCATTTTTTAAGAAGATATAGGAAAAATCAGAAATCAGTACATGATCTCCATATGTTTTTGTAATATGTGATAATTCCACGGTTGTTTTTCCCATACGGGAGGACACCGAACCGATTTCGATCTTTTTATCAACATCCGGCTTTTTTTGATCCCGCAAGGCCTCATAGCGCTGGATATGTGCTTTCTGTTTGGTGGAACGCGCCCTTGCCCCGCGCTGCATCCATTCGATTTCCTTGCGCAGAATGGACTGTCTTTTCCGTTCGCCTGCCCAGGCAATGTCTTCCCTCTCCTGTTTGGCCGCAAGATATCCGGAATAGTTTGTCTCATAGCTGTAAATCTGTCCTTTATCGACTTCCACAATCCGGTTGCATACACTGTCCAGAAAATACCGGTCATGTGTCACCATAACCATTGCTCCCCGGTAATTTTTCAGATAATTTTCCAGCCACTCTGCCATTTCGGCATCCAGATGGTTCGTCGGCTCATCCAAAAGCAGTACATCACACGGAGTAAGGAGCACTGCAACAAGAGCCAGTCGTTTCCGCTGTCCGCCGGACAAATGTCCCACCGGTTCATCGAAATTGTATATGCCAAGCCGCGTCATCATGGATTTGGCATTGCTTTCCAGATTCCATTTTTCATGTTCTTCCCGGTCTTCCTGCTGATGCACACTTCCAATCTGCGCATAAGAAAGTACATTCTCAAGTGCTCCTTTTTGCGGGTCAAATTCCGGCATCTGCGGCAGATAGCGAATCACAAGATGATTGGCCCGTACGACATTTCCGGCATCCGGTTCTTCGAGTCCTGCCATAATTTTTAACAGCGTGGATTTTCCGGTTCCATTGATGCCTATAATTCCGACTTTTTCCCCATCCTGCAGATAAAACGATGCATCGTGAAACAACTCACGCTGTGTATAAACTTTTGTAATATGATCAACGGTAAGTAAATTCATAAAAATTCCTCTTTCTGCTTCCTTTCGCCTTTTTATTATCACACGAACGGACAATTGTTGCAAGTGCTGTCACACATTCCTCTTTTGACACTCCTGCCATTCTATAGTACAATAAACACATCAATTACGTAATATAAAGGAAATAAACTTATGGCTTTTCAAACAATCGGTTTTATCGGACTGGGTCTGATTGGAGGTTCGATCGCCAAAAAAATGAAATCCAATCAGCCGGACATCAAAATTTATGCCACGGCACATCATAAAGAAACCATCGAAGAAGCGTACCGTGAGGGACTGATCGAAAACAATGATCTGTTACCACTGTCTGCTTTTTCGGACTGTGATTATATTTTTTTATGTGCCCCGGTTCAACGGAACCTCGCATATCTGCGTCAGTTAAAAGATATTATCCGCAGCGACTGTTATATCACAGACGTTGGAAGCACAAAAACGGAAATTCATGAAGAAGTGATACGTCTTGGCATGGAGGCCAATTTTATCGGTGGGCATCCCATGACCGGTTCCGAAAAAACAGGCATATTAAGTGCCACCAATACGCTTTTGGAAAATGCATACTATATTATCACCCCGACCGCCCTGACTCCAAAGGAAGAAATTTCGGAATTTCGTGATTTTGTATTGTCGCTTGGAGCAATTCCACTGATTTTGGATTATAAAATACACGATTACTCTACGGCAGCCATCAGCCATCTGCCGCACATGATCGCATATTCGCTGGTCAATCTGGTCCGCCAGATCGATGATGACAAAGAAACCATGAAAACCATTGCTGCCGGGGGATTTAAGGATATCACAAGAATTGCATCTTCTTCGCCTGTGATGTGGCAGAATATCTGTGCTTCCAACCGGGAACCGCTTCTTTCACTGATGGATCAGTACCTTGCCCTTCTGACGCAGCTTCGCGGATACATTGACAGTTCCAATGAACAGGCACTGCTTTCCTTCTTTCAGCAGGCAAAAGACTACCGGGATTCCATCACACTGCCAAGTGTCAAATCCCCTACGGTATATTATGAATGTTTTGTGGATCTGGTCGATGAAACCGGCGGTATTGCTGCTGTTGCCGGGCTGCTCGCACAATACCATATCAGCATCAAAAACATCGGTATTGTAAATAACCGGGAATTTGAAGAAGGTGTTCTTCAGCTCGCGTTTCCTGACAAACAGACTCTGACCCGTGCCAGACGTCTGCTTACCGACAATGGCTATATGGTTCACGAACGGTAAAACATAAATGGTTTTCCCATAAAAAATACAGGCTCCGGATAATTTCCGGAGCCTGTATTTTTATTTGCACAAGGTATCGAGTATTTCAAAATAGTTTTCAAACGTCTTCCTGCAGCAGGAAGGATTTTCAATCACAATACCGTCTGTCACAAGTCCCGGAATTGCAAAAGCCATCGCAACCCGGTGATCCTCAAACGTTTTTATTTTACATCCATGCGGTTTTCCCGGATGAATCACAATACGGTTCTCATCCAGCTGCTCGCATGCGATTCCCATTGCCTTCAGATTGGTAAGAATCGCGGCAAAACGGTCACATTCCTGATAACGGATATGTCCGATTCCGGTAATCTCCACGGTTTCACTGGCAAAACACGCAATTGCCGCCAGTGTCAGAGCCTGATCTGAAAATGCAGAAAAGTCAAATACCCCTCCCAGGAATCCTTCCGTCGGCGGATACATCCGGATTCCATCCGGTTCTTCCTCTGTCCGGCATCCCATCTGTTCCAGCACATGTAAAAAAGAAGTATCTCCCTGTAAGCTTTCCCAGTGTACATGGCAGACCTTTGCAGGAACGCCGACAACCGGGCACATCGCATAAAAATAAGAAGCTGCCGAAACATCCGGTTCAATCTGATACTCTCTTGCCTGATATGCTGCATGTTCCGCAATCACAAAAGTATCGGATGCAGGTCGTTGTACTTCCACACCAAACTGCTTCATCATGGCAACCGTCATCTCTACATAAGCCATTCCATGATGCCCTTTGACGTGAATCCGGAATTCTTTCTGAAACAGCACGGAAGAGATCAGAAGCGCACTCAGAAACTGACTGCTTTTTTCAACATCAATGGTTACTTCGTGTCTATTCACACCACTGTTTCCGATCGCAAATGGGAAATGTCCTGATGCTTCCTTATAAGTAACTTCCGCCCCAAGGTCTTGAAGTGCCTGCAGCAATTCTTCCATCGGGCGCTTTTTCATCTGCTCGGAAGAGTTCATATGATATTCTCCCTCACACAGACCAAGGTATGCCGTCAGAAAACGGGCAGCAGTTCCTGCACTTCCCACATCAACGGAAGCTTTTGTCTTTGGAACCCTGCCCCCTTTTCCTTCAATGGAGACAACCGCATGCGGCTCATCAATTTCCACCACAAAGCCAAGATCCTGCAAAGCCTGCAGGAAATGCCTGCTGTCATCCGAAAAAAGAACCCCTTTAAGAACACTCTTTCCGTTTGCAAGTGCTGCAATCAGAAGTGCCCGGTTTGTAATGCTCTTCGATCCTGGAACCGAAACCTCAACCGGAATTATGTCTGCTTTTTTTACCTCATAAGTATCCTGTAAGATCATAGTTTTTCCCGCCTTATTTTACAGTTCGTTAAAAATCTGATAGATATCAATCTTTAATGCATCGGTATCCGTCATTCCGATAAACACACCGCCATAATGAAATCCGTCCGGCTTTTCTTCGCTGCGGACAATCTGAATGACTGCATCCACCACTTCTTTTGTCCATATCTGGATCTTTGCATCATAATAGGAATTCATTTCCAGTTTCTTTTTACAGTCAAATCCAATTCCGCTTTTTGAAATATCTGTTACATCCACATGCACAAATTTTAAAGTTGTGACCCCATCTTCATCCAGACGCTCCAACTGTACATTGACATCCAGATCCAGTCTTTTATTTTTCCTTTTTTCTTCCATTTTCCATCCCCTTATACCTTTTCAAACGATAATATAAATATTATTTTATTACATTCAGAAACACATTACAAGTAAAAAAAGGGATATTCCGGATCCCTTCCCGGAATATCCAATAAAAAGTAATGATTTTATAAAAGTCCCGCCTGCACCAGACGTCCGTGAATCTGCGGTCCGATCCATGCAGCAAGAACCATTTTGATAATGTCAAATACAATAAACGGATAGACGCACATTGTCAACGCCGCCTGTACAGAGGTTTTCATTACCAGTACAAACCATACCGTTCCAAAGATATAGCAAACAGCAGTTCCGAGAATCATGCCGATCATGCCCAATACCAGTTTCCGTCCGGACTTTTCAATAAAAATTCCGGCGATCACAGCCATCGGAATAAACCCGATCAGATAGCCGCCTGTCGGTCCGAACATTTTTGCCGGACCTGCTGTAAAACCGGAAAATACCGGAACGCCAACCAGTCCGATCAGAAGGTAAACAATATAGCTGACCGTCTCCCTCCGGGTGCCTAAAATATAAAGTCCGAAATAAATCACCAGATTGGTAAGAGAAATCGGAACATCTCCAATCGGGATGGACAATGGTGCCAAAATACAGGTTACAGCTGTGAGAACACCGATCACAGCAATGGTTTTTACCGACATTTTCTTTGGTGTCGCGCTTACAGTGTCATTCATTTTTTTCTTCCTTTCCATACGAATTTAACGTGTTAAGTATACACGCATGGCTTTTTATTGTCAACCGCCATTTTTTACTGGTTAACAATTACTTTTAGGAAAAATTATTGCGGTATATGTAAATAAGTGCTAATATAAAAGAATAGCTTTGGGTTGAATTATGCGAAAACGTTTATAAAAAATTATGGGGTTACATACAATGACAGATCATTCTATTTCAGAAAAAATTGAATATAAATATCTTTCTTTTATTAACAAGGTATTTTTGGTTGTACATATTGGATTTCTTCTTTTATTTGCAAATTTAAAAATCAACTTTATGGTTTATTTTAATTTAGGAAGCATCCTTTTTTACACACTGGCTTTTTTTATGCTGCAAAAATTCAAAATACATTTGTATGTCTACCTCGCTTCCATTGAAATTCTCCTACATATGTCGGCTGCGACACTTTGCGTGGGGCTTGGCTGCAATTTTCAGTTATGTCTGTTCGGCGTGATTTTGTTTTTCTTTATTATAGAATGTATCCTTCCGGACAAGAAGAAATCCATAACACCCGTGTTGATTCTGAGCAGTCTTTACTCCGTTGCCATCGTTGCCTTATACGTGGCGGGAAACCGGATTTCACCTTTTTATCCCCTTTCCCTGGCGGAAACTGGTACCATGGCAGTCGTAATCGTAATTTTTGTACTCCTGCTGATCATTACTTCCATGCTTTTCTTACTCCGGTATATGGTTCATGAGGAAGAAAAACTTACTAAAAAAGCAGAATACGATGCCCTGACAGGTATTCCGAACCGTTTTTTTATGATGGACGAGATTCAGAAACTCTTTATCGAAAATGGACAAAAGGATTACTATCTTGCCATGATCGATATCGACAATTTCAAAAACATCAACGATACCTACGGACACAACACCGGGGATGACGCATTAAAAATTCTTGCAAAAACCATCATCCTGCAGGCACAGAAACATGGATTTAAATACTGCCGCTGGGGCGGTGAAGAATTTCTTCTTCTGGGGAAATGCCGTTCGTGTGAAATTCCAAAAGATATCCTTGAAGAACTCCGCAGCGCAATCAGTTCCAACTGTGTGCGGACATCAAGAGAAAGTTTCCGCTATACCGTAACCATCGGTGCCGGAAAATACACTTCCGGTCAGTCGGCAAAAGAGTGGCTTGATTTTGTAGACAAACAGCTCTATAAAGGAAAGCGTTCCGGAAAAAACCAGGTCGTATGTTCATAAAAAGAACTGTCACAAAGCAGGAAATGAATTTTTCTTTTCCTGTTTGTAACAGTTCTTTTGTGATTCTTTATTTAATCAGCATAGCATCGCCAAAGCTAAAGAAACGATATCTTTCTTTTACAGCGATCTCATACGCATGAAGCACATACTCCCGTCCTGCGAGTGCCGATACCAGCATTACAAGTGTCGACTGTGGCAGATGAAAGTTGGTAATCAGGGCATCAATCACTTTAAACTGATACCCCGGATAAATAAAGATTTCCGTCCAGCCACTGGTCTCATGCAGCCGTCCGTTTTCATCTGCGGCGGCTTCCAGCGTACGCGTACTGGTTGTGCCGACCGCAATCACCCGGTGTCCGCTTTCCTTCGCGCGGTTGATCTTATCCGCAGCTTCCTGTGACACCATATAAAACTCTGAGTGCATATGGTGATCCAGTACATTTTCTACTTTTACCGGACGGAACGTGCCAAGTCCGACATGCAGGGTTACTTCTGCGATATCGACTCCCATATCCTTTACTTTCTGCAGCAGTTCTTTCGTAAAATGAAGCCCTGCTGTCGGGGCAGCGGCAGATCCGTCATACTTTGCATATACGGTCTGATAGCGGTTTTTATCTTTCAGCTGATGCGTAATATATGGCGGCAGCGGCATCTGTCCCAGCTGATCCAGAATCTCTTCAAAAATTCCGTCATAATGGAACTGAATCAGACGGTTTCCTTCTTCTACTACATCCACGACTTCTGCCGTCAGAAGCCCGTCTCCGAACACAAGTTTTGTGCCCGGTTTTGCTTTTTTCCCCGGTTTTACGAGTGTCTCCCAGATATCATTTTCCTTGCGTTTTAACAAAAGTACTTCGATTTTTGCCTGTGTGTCCTCTTTCACTCCGAACAGACGTGCCGGAATCACCTTTGTGTTGTTGATCACCAGACAATCACCCGGGTGAAGATATTCCAGAATATCCGTAAAATGCCGGTGTTCCACGTCCCCGGT
>OKSX01000319.1_pt1 | contig 33424 bp, 30 predicted proteins | sample 1606391 | NCBI WGS metagenome assembly OKSX01 (sample SAMEA3879578, study PRJEB24766) | human gut metagenome | biome: human-associated habitat; feature: feces | place: USA | collected 1985/1987
GGCGATACCAGTCGGAGGCTCTCACATGTATCTCCACATTTCCGGCCCAGTCGGTGCCGTCGATTCGCAGGCGCGCATTCGAGAAATCAGGACCTGCATCCATATTCAGCCGTCCCGGGTCTACGATCTCGAGTGATGCCCCGTCATCAAGCGTCAGGGAGCGGCCAAGCATCCTGTGTTTCCAGAGATATTGATACAGTTTTTCCAATCAAAAGCGGGAATTTTATTAATAAATGTTAATTCAAACGATTCACAAAAATATCAGTTTTTATCAATCGGGAATTATTAATTATCTTTGCAATGTGTTTTTCATAGTATTAAAATAAGATTAAGGTTTTCGGTCTATTTCTTTGTGAAAAGAGATAGACTTTTTTTATGACATTTTTTCGCAAAAAATGATAAAATTCTTTGCCTAAGAACACCAAATTCTTCGACCGTCAAATTTAGCCGTTTTTCGGGCATTAACAAAAAAATCCGCGACATTTATGCCGCGGATCTATAAATTCCGATACTATATTTAAATATTGTCTTCTTCGCGCTCGAAGTGCTGATAAGGATGATGACATGCGGGACATTTTTCCGGCGGTTCCGTGCCTTCGAAGATATAACCGCATACGAGGCATTGCCATTTGACGGGTTTGTCGCTCTTCCATACAGTGCCGTTCGCGATGCGTTCGCTCATCTTCTCGAAACGCTCCTTATGATGGTTTTCTATCGTGGCGATTGCAAGGAAACGATCGGCTATCTCATCGAAGCCTTCCTCTTTGGCAACCTTAGCTGCATTGGTATACATCTCCACTCCCTCTTTCTCCTCCTCGGCCGCGGCTACTTTAAGATTGGCGGCAGTCGGGGCGAGTATGCCGGCGTCTACTCCCATCGGAGGAGTAGTGCATCCTTCCTCTGCAAGATATTGCAGATAGATTTTGGCATGTCTCAATTCGTTGGCAGCAGTCTCGTTGAAAATATTCGCATATTGGAAATATTTTTCTTTCTGGGCCTGCTGTGCAAAGAACGTATAACGCGTGTAGGCACAACTCTCGGCTACGTATGAAGCAGCAAGGTTTTTCTCGGTTTGAGTGCCTTTCAGACTTTTCGTGTTTGCCATAGTATATAAGTTTTTTATAATGATATCGTGTTTATCTTTTATATTGTCTCACTCTATATTTCAACACTCCCCAATTGCAATTGTTCTCATATTTTTATAATTTTACTTTATTATGGCGCTGGAGAAAATCACGGGGATAGTAATAGATATCGTCAGACATAACGATAGGAGCAATGTAGTGAGTCTTTATACAAGGACACGCGGCAGAATGTCGTTTGTCTCCCCTACCGGCAGCGGTAAAAGCGGAAGAATGAAAAAGGCACGGCTCATGCCATTATCGGTGGTCGAAAGCGAAATCAGTTTCCATAACAACAGAGAGCTTCAGACTCTTGGTTCAGTTATTCCCGCAAGAATATGGCGTGATATCTATTTCAATCCGGTGAAAGCCGCAATAAGCATATTTCTCTCGGAATTCCTAAACCGCTACCTGCGCGATTCCTCGCCCGATCCGAATACATTCGATTTCATTGTCGATTCTATATCGTTTCTGGATTGCATACAGGAGGGAACCGCAAATTTCCATATCTGGTTTCTCACTTCTTTCCTCCATTTCGCAGGAATCATGCCTGATCTTTCGCAACTCGAGCGGGGCGACGTTTTCGACATGAGGGCCGGCATACCGGTTGCAGAGATTCCGAATCACCGCGATTATCTCTCCTATGCGGAAACGGCGTTTCTCCCCATCCTTGCAAGGATGAAACCCTCCAACCTCAGATTCTATAAGTTTTCCGGTTCTGAAAGACGGGGTATCCTCAACATGCTCCTGCGATATTACGCCATACATTTCCCGGGCACAGCCAACCTGCGGTCGCTCGACGTGCTGACAGAATTATTCTCCTGACGAGCGCCTAATCATCTACCTGATTAATATTCAATAAATTAGACGTTATCGCACCATTGCCGCGCGGACATAAAAAAAAGATTAATTGTCTCCCGACAACTAATCCTCTAACCTTAAATCTAATACCATGAAAAACACGATGCAAAGTTAATACAAAGTTTTGTGACAAAAAAATATTTAAACAATAAATTTCACATCTTTTTGATTTTTTAACGCACTTTTTGTGTAAAAAAGCTTCAAAACGCATCCTCGTTCAAGCAAATTTGTATTTTTCCGATGCAAGAAAGGCATAAGAATAGCCCACCCCGCATCGAAAATTTTGCAGAATGGGCTATTTTTTGCGTAGAGACCCTATAGAGTCAAAAAGAGGCTATTTCAGAATCAGCATGGCGTCGCCATAGGCGCCGAAGCGGTATTTCTCTTTCACCGCAGTCTCATAAGCCTTCATCACATGTTCATATCCTCCGAAGGCTGCCACCATCATGAGCATGGTGCTCAGGGGCATGTGGAAATTGGATACAAGCGAGTTGCAGACAGTAAAATCATAAGGGGGGAAAATAAACTTGTTGGTCCACCCTTCGTAAGTCATCAAATGACCGTTCATGCAGACAGCGCTTGCGAGGGCGCGGAGCACGCTCGTGCCGACAGCGCATATATTTGAATTGCGGTCCTTGGCAGCGTTTACAATTTCCACCAGATCCTCGTCCACTATCATCTCCTCGCTATCCATGCGATGTTTGGTCAGATCCTCCACATCTATTTCCTTGAAATTACCACGACCGGAATGCAGGGTGAGGAAGCCCCGTTCCACGCCTTTGATTTCAAGACGTTTCAACAACTCGCGGCTGAAATGTATGCCGGCAGCAGGAGCCATTACAGCGCCCTCTTTACTGGCATAGATACACTGATAACGCTCGGCATCTTCAGGTTCCGACTTGCGGCGGATATATTCCGGCAGCGGCGTCTCGCCCAGAGCATAGAGCGCCTTCTTGAATTCATCATGCGGACCGTCGTAAAGGAAACGGAGCGTGCGGCCGCGCGAGGTGGTATTGTCGATAACCTCCGCCACCATCGATTCATCCTCTCCGAAATAAAGCTTGTTGCCGATCCTAATCTTTCTGGCAGGCTCCACAAGGACATCCCAGAATTTCTGTTCCACATTAAGCTCGCGGAGCAGGAAAACCTCGATGCAGGCGCCCGTCTTCTCCTTATTGCCATAAAGACGAGCCGGAAAGACTTTGGTGTCGTTGAAGACCATAACGTCTCCCTCATCGAAATAATTCAGGATATCCTTGAAAATATGATGCGAAATCTCGCCGGTGCGGGCATCGACAACCATCATTCTGCATTCATCCCTGTTTTCCGCCGGATACTGGGCGATCAACTCTTCAGGAAGTTTAAACTTGAATTGAGAAAGTTTCATAAAAAATATGTTCGTTTCTGCGGCCGACACGTCGACCTTGTTATATTATATCATTCTTCGGAATCATATTATATCATTCTTCGGAAGCCATAGGCGGAGTCCGGTAATCCTCGGGAAATTCAAGCGGCCCGGAGGCGATAAGGTCCACAGCCTTATCCACAGGGAGGCAATCCTCAAGACGGATATCTCCGACACGTGTGCGCCTGAGGCCCGTGAGATGTGCTCCCGAACCGAGGGCCTCGCCTAAATCGCGGGCGAGAGCCCGGATATATGTGCCTTTGCTGCAGACCACTCTCAGAGTGAGGACCGGCGCGGCAAAATCCACAACCTCCAGTTCGGTTATCTCCAGAGGTTTAGCCTTAAGGGTCACATCCTTACCTTTTCGGGCAAGGTTATATGCCCGTTTGCCGTCGACTTTTACTGCGGAGAACACCGGAGGCACCTGCATCACCCTTCCCGTGAAGCGCGGCAGAATCTCATCCACCAAGCCGCGGGTGATGTGTTCCCAGGGGAATGTGGCATCAATCTCGGTCTCGAGGTCGAAGCTCGGCGTGGTGGCTCCCAGTGTAATCTCAGCCACATATTCTTTCGAGCCCTCCTGAAGCCGCTCGATATTCCGGGTGGCGCGACCGGTGCATACGATGAGGACACCGGTGGCCAACGGGTCGAGCGTGCCGGCATGACCAACCTTGAATTTCTTTACGCGCAGTCGTCGCTGTATCGCCCCTCGAAGTCGTTTCACGACATCGAAAGAGGTCCAGCCCAACGGCTTGTCGATTCCTATCGTCTCTCCGCTTATAAAATCCATATACCACAGATTATTGCCAAAGCATGCATATCACGCCCATCACTACGCAATAGAGGGCGAACCATACGAGCTTGCCTTTCTTCACCAGATTCAGCATCCAGCTGCATGCGGCGCATCCCACGACAAAAGCGGATACAAACCCGATAATCAAGGGCACCACCCCAACGGCGGCCTGAGCCGTATTGGCAGGATTCATCATATCCTTTATATCGAGCAGACATTCGCCGAGTATCGGAATCACCACCATCAGGAAAGAGAAAGATGCGACCTTGTCGCGACGGTCGCCGAGTAATATTCCCGTGGCTATCGTAGTGCCCGAGCGGCTCAGACCGGGCAACACAGCCACCGCCTGCGCGATGCCGATCACTATGGCGTCGATCCATCGGATATCATGTCCATGCGAGGCCGGAACAAGCTTACCGTCTCCGCCGCGGCATGCACGCATATCGCTAAGATGGGCGAACAGCAGAAGCGCGGCAGTGACACACAGACATATGCCGACAATCATCAGTCCGGAGCCAAAAATCTCTTCTACCTTATCCTTGAAAAAGAAACCGACGATTGCTACCGGAATGCACGACACAAGGAGTTTGCAGACATAATAGAATTCCGAATCGCGCCGGAACGTGAAGAAACTCTTGCAAAGCTTCGCAAACAGAGGCCAAAGCACCACAAGCGTCGAGCATACAGTTGCTGCATGGACAATCACGTTGAACTGAAGGTTTTCATCATCGGGCAGGTCAATGCCGAGTATCTCTTTGAATATCTCGAGATGTCCGCTGGAACTCACCGGAAGATATTCCGTGAGGCCCTGCACAATCCCGAGGATAAGCGCGTCAAGCCAATCCATATCAATCTTTTGGTTACCTTATAAGTAGTTTATCTATCGTGTGCAATCTTATTCCTGTGCGGAATTCTTCCCGGCGGAGCGTTTCGGCGCCCAGATTATTGCGAAAGCCATCAGTAAAAAGCCCAAGAATGCGAGCAGCGGCCCCACCACGATGCGGCGCGTGCTGAATATCTCCGGGTTGAAACTATTGTCGGGACTTCCCCCTCCGCTCATGAGCAGGAAACCGATCACGATCAGCACCAGGCATCCGGCCATCATCAGATAGTTGGTCTTGCCGAACGGGCGTTCCGAAGCTTTCTCCTCAACGAGGGCTTCGGATTTATGTTTTTTGTCTTTATCGGTTATATGCATTTTGTAAGATTTGTTTAATGATTTATATGAGGATTAATTCTCCCTAAGGCATCCCCCGATCCGTTTATCGGAACAGCTCGTCGTAATCCTTGCGGAGATAGCGCGCCGTGGCTATCCATGCGGCAAGCGAACAAAGGAGCATTCCGAGCAATGTCATTCCTCCGGCTATGCATCCGAATACCGGCCAGCTTATGTAGGCGGCTACATTATTGAATCCGGCTTGCGGAGCACATGCAAGCGAGGCAGCTGTCACAGCGGAGGCAAGGAGACCGGCTATCAGGCCGCACAACGCATTGTCCCTCACCACGGGTCGGCTGATGAAACCATTGGTGGCACCAACCAGCTGCATCGTATGGATAGAAAACCTGCGGGAATAAATGGTTAGCTGCACAGTGTTGTTGATCAACACGAAAGAAATCACCAGCATAACGCCGGCCACTATTCCGAGTATCGCAGTGAGGCCCGCTATATTCGCATTCATCGCATCCACCATCGAAGCATCCGGTGCATCCACGCTTTCTACACCGGGAACAGCCTCTATCTGCCTGCGGATTCTGTCGATCGCCGCAGGGTTGCTCCATTCAGAGCGCAAAGCAAATGTCACTTCCGGGCTAAGCGGGTTTACTCCGTAAAGCTCCAGAAGATCCTCGCCTGTGTCTTGCTTCCAGTTGGCGATGGCCTGCTCTTTTGTAACCACCCGCACATCGTGGGCATAGGGCTTCTTCGACAAGGCCTGCGCAAGTTTACGCGCTCCGCCGTCGCTCACAGAATCGGCCATGACGGCGCAAAGTTCCACCTGTTCGCGCACACGTCTTGTTTCGCCCGAGGCTCCGACCCATACCATTGCTATGATGCCCGTGAGCAACAGAACCAATGTCACGCTCACAATAGTGGTCAGATGCGAAGCCCAGAACGAAATCTTTACTTCTTTGTTTTCCATTAGAGTGCAAAGTTAATAAATCCGAACCCCGTTTGTCAATAGTTACACCTATTATTTTAGCAATCGCACTTCTATGGCTGACATTTTTTAATTAATTTTGCACAAAATGAATAATTCCAATCCGAAAGCGGCTTTCCATACGCTTGGCTGCAAGCTCAATTTTTCTGAAACTTCCGCCATAGGGCACCTTCTTGCCGAAAGGGGCATAACGAGGGCCTCCCGCGGCGAGGAGCCGGACATAATCGTGATCAACACATGCTCTGTGACCGAAACGGCCGACAAGAAGGGGCGTCAGCTTATCCGCAGGCTCAACGCCAGATATCCCGACGCAGTCTTGGTGGTGACGGGATGCTATGCTCAGCTGAAGCCTGAGGAGGTGGCTTCGTTAGAGGGTGTGGATATCGTGCTGGGTGCCAACGACAAGCTTCGCGCCGCGGAGTTCATCGACCGCTGGCTCGCCACACGCATCGCTCAGATCAACGTCACGCCGGTCGGCGAGATGAAAGAATTCATTCCGTCGTGCGAGCGTGGCGACAGAACCCGCTATTTCCTGAAAGTGCAGGATGGATGCGATTATTTCTGCACATACTGCACTATCCCCTATGCCCGCGGACGTTCCCGGTCAGGCCGCATCGAAGACCTCGTGGAGATGGCCCGGAAAGCCGCCGGAGAAGGTGGACGCGAGATCGTGATAACCGGCGTCAACACAGGCGATTTCGGACGAAGCACGGATTCATCATTCTTCGATCTTCTCAAAGCCCTCGACAAAATTGATGGAATCGAGCGCTACAGAATTTCATCTATAGAACCGAACCTCCTCACCGAAGAGATCATCAATTGGGTTGCCCGCGATTCGAGAGCGGTGATGCCTCATTTCCATATTCCGCTGCAGTCGGGATCCGACAGAGTGCTCCGCAAGATGAACCGCCGCTACGACACCGCGCTTTTTGCATCGCGCATTGAACATATCCGGAAGATGATCCCGGATGCATTTATAGGCGTGGACGTAATAGCGGGTGCGCGGGGCGAAACCGAGGAGGAATGGAACAAAAGCAGGGAATTCATCAGTTCGCTGCCTGTTACAAAGCTGCATGTCTTTCCCTATTCCGAAAGGCCCGGAACTGCCGCCCTTCTCTTGGGCGACAGCGTGCCGCAAAGCGAGCGCCACCACCGTGTAAGAATCCTCACGGAACTCTCCGACAGCAAATTCGAGAACTTTCTCTCCTCCCATATCGGGCTCGATGCCGAAGTGCTATGGGAACACCCGGCGAGAGGAGGTGACACCATGCATGGCTTCACCCGCAATTACATACGCGTAACAGCCCCGCTACGCAAAGAAATGGTCAACACAATGTCGCGCGTCCGGCTTGAAGGATTCGATTCTGAAGACGCCGACTCCCTGAGATGCAGCATTTTATGATTGGTTTTCAGTTTAAATCTCTTTTATTTTGAAAAAGTTAGCTGTCATAATACTCAATTGGAACGGATTGCATCTTCTGCAGCGTTTCCTTCCTGCAGCCGTGGAGCATACTGTTTGCATAGAGGCCGACCTCGTTGTGGCCGACAATGGTTCGACCGATGGCTCTCCCGACTGGATTGAGCGCGAGTTCCCTCAGGTAAGGCTTATCCGGTTCGACCGGAACTACGGGTTTGCCGAGGGCTATAACAAGGCTATCACCGAGTGCGGTAATCCATACGTCGTGCTTCTAAACTCGGATGTAGAGGTAACTCCCGGATGGTGGCGCCCTATGCTCGAATTCATGGAAGCCAACCCCGATGTCGGGGCTCTCCAGCCCAAGATACTCTCCTATCTCGACAAAAGCAGTTTTGAATACGCCGGGGCGGCAGGGGGCTTTCTCGATGTTCTCGGCTATCCATATTGCCGGGGACGGCTGTTCGACTGCGTGGAGAAGGATCACGGTCAGTATGACGGCGAACCTGTCGACATTGTCTGGGCTTCAGGCGCCTGCCTGATGACGCGCCGCAAGCTTTATATGCGCGTGGGCGGTCTCGATCCCCGTTTCTTTGCCCACATGGAGGAGATCGACCTCTGCTGCCGCATACTCAACGCCGGCTACCGCGTATGCGCCTTGACGCAAAGCGCGGTCTATCATGTGGGGGGAGCTTCCCTTAATCAGGGAAACCCGAAAAAGACTTATCTGAATTTCCGCAACAATCTGCTGCTCCTGCATAAGAATCTGCCTCTCGCGAAAGGGAAACGCAAACTGATTCTTCGACGCCTGATGGATACTCTTGCATTCATGATGTATCTCGTAAAAGGAGATTTCCGCAACGCCGTCGCTATCCTCAGGGCGCATCGCGATTTTATTAAGATGAAACAGTTTTATACAGAGTTTCCCGCTTCCGACATACTCGGACTTCAGCCTGGCTCCGACAAAAACGCCGTGTTCGAGCGTTATATAAAAAGAAAGAAAATCCTTTTGCCCTGAAAACGCGGCGAAAGATCCATCATATTATTTAATCCTATATAATATTGAATTACAGGATGAAACCATTGATTCTTGTCAGCAATGACGATAGTTACAGCGCCTCCGGTGTTCGCTGCCTGATCGACCGTCTTGTCAGATTCGGAGATGTCGTGGCGGTCTGCCCCGATGCCCCACGTTCAGGCCAGTCTATGGCGATAACGGTCAACGATGCCATCAAAGTCCGCCAACTTCCCGACTACAACGGAGCCAAAATGTATAAGGTAGGAGGCACCCCCGTTGACTGCGTGAAACTGGCGATGCACAACATATTGCCCCGCAGGGCGGACCTTGTAGTTGCCGGTATCAACCATGGCTCGAATTCAGCCGTCAACGTTCTTTATTCAGGCACGATGGGGGCCACGATGGAGGGTTGCGCGTTTGGAATCCCATCGATAGGATTTTCCCTCACCGACCACTCGCCCGATGCCGATTTCACGCCATGCTTCAAGGCAATCGACATTCTGGTGGAGCGCGTTCTCCGCCACGGCCTGCCCGAAGGAATATGCCTGAACGTGAATGTCCCCAACATCGGCCATACTCCCTCCGAAATGCGGCTTGCAGTCTCCTGCAAGGGGCGCTGGAACGATGAATACAGGAAATATACCGACCCGTTCGGCAACGATTTCTATTGGCTCACCGGTGAATACATCAATGAAGAACCCGACAACGAGAATACCGATGAATGGTGTCTCGCACACGGAATCATATCCGTTGTGCCCATTTCCATCGACCGGACCGCACCCGTCGCTCAATCCATGGATTGGCTCAGAGGTGCTATGATCGATTATTCGAGATAATAGAAGGCATCGGAGCACAATTTGATAATTATTACATCATTTTGGCCAATTTAAATAATTTTAACAGTAATAATAATAAGCTTGTTAAAATTGTGGTTCAATATTATGCCCGTCAATTTGGTAAATTATTGAGCTTTTTATAACTTTGCGAAGCAATAATAGGAATGACAGCAAATCGCATATATCGTTTCATTGACAATTTATTGTTGCATTAGTAAAGTTATGGATTAATATTTAAATTAGAATTAGGACCAACATTCGGTTTCGAAGGATTTCGAGGCCGTTTGGAAAAAACAGGGGTGTAGTGATACATTCCTGTTTTTTATTGCTAAATTTGCACCCGAAAATTAGAAGTTGATTAAGAAACGATGCAATTATCAACACAAGAAATCGCCTCGCGCCTCGGATTGGCGTTTGAAGGCCACCATAGAATAATCAATACTCTTCTCACCGACTCGCGTTCGCTCGAGAACCCTTCCGGCACTTTGTTTTTCGCAATCCCCACCGACGGAAACGACGGTCACAAATACATCCGCTCTCTATACGATGCCGGAGTGAAGGATTTTGTAGTGAATATCATCCCGGCATCGCTCGCAGGTGTCAAAGATATTAACTGGTTCGTAGTCTCCGACACGGTTGAGGCTCTCCAGAAAATAGCCTCGCGCGCCGATTCATTCCGGGGCGAGATACTCGCCATCACCGGATCCCGCGGAAAAACCACGCTTAAAGAATGGATCTATCAGCTGATGGAGCCGCTCTCCGACATTTCGAGGAGCCCGCGCAGCTTCAACTCGCAGATCGGTGTGCCTCTTTCGCTTTGGGAAATCAGCGAAGACTCATCGCTGGCAATCATCGAAGCCGGGATATCCCGCAAAGGTGAAATGCGGCGTCTGGCCGATTGCATCCGTCCCGATACAGTTATAATCACGAACATAGGGGAAGCCCATTCGGAAGGCTTCAGCTCTCTGATGGAGAAAGCGGAAGAAAAGCTTCTTCTGGCTGACACGCCGCGCACCCTGACTCTGATTTACTGCAGCGATTATCCGGAACTTGCGGAAGCGGCAAATAAATACAGCGGCAGGCATCTGCTGCTTGGATGGTCGCTCCGGAATCCTTCAGCCATCCTTTTCATCAATCCTATCCGCAAATCGAAAGGTGAGATGGAACTTGAATATACCTATTACGGAAAAGCGGGCCGACTCACAGCGCCGCTCGAAAACGATGCCGATCTCGAGAACGCCTGCAACGCCCTTGCATTCATGCTCTATTCGGGAATCGAGCCGCAAGTGGCCGCCGAAAGGTTCCGTCACCTCCATAAAATCGGAACACGGCTCAACGTGAGTGAGGGAGTGAACGGATGCTCGGTGATACTCGATTCCTATACTTCCGACTATTCATCGCTGCGTCCGGCAATCGACTTCATGCGCCGGCGCCGGATTCCACGCCAATCCTCCACCCTTATCCTGAGCGACATTCATCATGAGACAGCGCCGTTGCCGGAACTATATTCCGATATAGCTTCTTTGGTGGAGAATGCGGGTATCGACAAATTCATCGGCGTGGGAGAAGTGCTTTCGAACCATAAACATCTTTTCCCGGAAGGCTCCCTCTTCTACCGTAATACCGCAGAATTACTCGAAGCTCTATCTACTTCAGATTTCACCGACGAGATAATTCTGTTAAAGGGCTCGCCGGAGTTCAACTTCGGAGAGATAGCGGAGATGCTCGAAACGCGCAAACATGAAACAGTGCTGGAAGTCAACCTCGATGCCATAGTGGCCAACTATAATTATTTCCGCAGCCATCTGCCGGCATCTTGCGGCATTGTCTGTATGGTCAAGGCTTCCGGCTATGGCGCCGGCAGCTATGAGATAGCCAAGACGCTGCAGGATTGCGGAGCTGCATATCTGGCGGTGGCGGTGCTCGACGAAGGCATTGAATTGCGCCGTCAGGGAATCACTATGCCCGTGATGGTGATGAATCCGAAGGTGGTGAACTATAAATCGATGTTCGCAAACCGGCTCGAACCGGAGATATATTCTTTCGGAATGCTCGAGGATGTAATAACCGAGGCACGCAAAAACGGCATCAAGGACTATCCTATCCATATCAAGCTCGACACCGGGATGCACCGCATGGGTTTCATCGCCGGCGAATTGCCCGAACTGATGCGCATACTCAACTCCACAGACGCAGTGAAGGCGCGCTCGGTATTCTCCCATCTGGCCACTGCCGACTGCCCCGATATGGATGATTTCACGGAGCTGCAGCTCTCTCGCTTCCGCGAGATGACCGATTATATGCTGGCAAACTATGGATATCCCATCATGCGCCATGTGCTCAATTCGGCAGGAATACTCCGCTATCCGGAACATCATTATGACATGGCACGTCTCGGCATCGGACTTTACGGAGCCAACACCCTTCCGCCCGAGATGGAAAAGCCGCTTGCTGTTGTATCGACTCTGCGCACGGTAATCATCGCCGTGCGTGAATGGCAACCGGGTGAGACTATCGGATACGGACGCCGGGGCCGCATAGAGAGGCCGTCGAGAATCGCTACCATTCCAATAGGTTATGCCGACGGCATGAACCGTCATTTCGGCCGCGGAAACATCAGCGTGCTCGTCAACGGCAAATGGGCTCCCACAATCGGCAATATCTGCATGGACGCCTGCATGATCGATGTCACAGGCATCGAGTGCGAAGTCGGGGATTCAGTAGAGATATTCGGGGCCGGAGCTCCGCTTCAGCGGCTCGCCGACACGCTCGACACAATCCCCTACGAGATACTCACTTCGGTATCCCCCCGCGTAAAAAGAACTTATTACAGGGAATAGAGGCGAAAGGCAAGGATGCGGGAAAACGCGTAGCCTTTTTACTGTCCGTTCTCAGGAAGGGCTGCGCGCAATTCTTCGAGGCAACGCTCCACCTCTTCGTTTGTCTTGAAGAGACGCTCCTTGCAGAATTTTAGCAGCTGGAGCGCACGCGCCGTATACTGTGAAAGCTGGTCGATATCGCATTGATCGGATTCCATTCTGCGCACTATATCCTCCAGTTCGGCAACAGCTTTTCTATATGTCAGTTCTTCCATTATATAAGAATTCTTTATTCAGATTTAATTACATTAGACTCCACCACGCCGTCGGCAAGTGTGGTCTGCACGGTGTCGCCCTCCGACAGCTCGGAAACACTCCTGACGGCTTTGCCGTTGATGCGCGTTATACTGTAGCCGCGGCGAAGAGTGTTCTGGGGGCTGAGCACTCTGAGCATATCCTCGATTGATTTCAGCCGCAGCATGGGGCGATCGGTTATGTTTTCGCAGGCTTTCTCGAAGCGGAACCGGAGCATGTTGATTCTTTCGTTTTCCGCGTTCTCTTTCCGCATAAGCGCCTTTTCAAGCGAATGGCCGATATTTCGCAATCTTGCCTCCGCCCGCATCACTCCGTTCTGAACCCTCGCAGGCAAGGTGTTCTCTATATTCGAAAGCCGGTATTTCTCACCTTTCAGGGCATCGAAGCTATAAGTGGCTATGCGGCGAACCCTGTCGACAGCCAGAGAGTAAGCCGCTCTCAACGCGTCGATAAGGAATGCGGCGACAGCCGTAGGCGTCTTGCATCTCACGCAAGCAAGCTCATCGAGCACTGTCCGGTCGCGTTCATGGCCGATGCCGACAACCACCGGAATCGGGAATGTGGCGACTCTCCGCGCAAGCTCATAATCGTCGAATCCGTTCAGGTCGGTGGTGGCGCCTCCTCCGCGGATAATGACTACGCAATCCCAGAGATCGATTGTGCTCTCCACAAGATCGAGGGCGCCGCGCACGCTCGCAGAAACGCGCTCTCCCTGCATCACTGCCCCGAAAAGATGTGGATAAAAAACAAATCCCTCGGGGGAATTGGCCAGCTGATTTATGAAGTCGCCGTATCCGGCGGCTCCGGCGGCCGATACCACGGCCACCCTTTGAGGCAACAGCGGGAAAGGAAGATTGCGGTTATTGTCGATCACTCCCTCTTTCTGAAGGCGAGCGAGAATCTCGCGCCGGATACGCTCCATGTCTCCGACAGTATAGGAGGGGTCGATATCGTTTATCGTAAAACTCAGGCCGTAAAGATTATGATGGCTTGCCGAGCCCCTCACCATCACCTTCATGCCCGTGGAAATCTCTTTGCCGGTGGCCGTCACGAATTTCGAGCGCAATGCCGGGAATGTACCGGCCCATATCATGGCTCTTGTCTTGGCTACGGTATTGCCGAAAATATCTTTCTCGACAAGCTCCATATAGCAATGGCCGCCGTTTACACGCACGTCGCTCAGCTCGGCCGTGACCCAGACTCCCTGAAGCTGATGGCTGAGCCGGATTGTGTTGCCGAGAAGCTGCTGATATTGCGACAGCGTAAGAGGATTATTCCGCTCCATCCTCTCCGATTTCAACCAAGGCTCCCGTGGAGGGATTGAAAATAGCGTAGGAGCGGTCTTTCTTAGAACTGAAAAGACCGGGGGCCAGACCGAATTTCACTCCAAACTGCGAGAATTCCATCTCCTCCTCGCACAATGTCTTTCCGAGAGAACTTACAGTTATGAGCGCGGCGCCGGGAACATTATAGACCACGGCATCCTTCGGAAGTTTCTTCTCCTCCCCCTTGCTGTCGGTGGGAAGGGTCCCCTCGTTGGTGACTTTCACCGAGAGATACACCGGGTCGCCCGAATAATCATCGGCATCTGTGAATCCTGCGAAATCGCTCATGCGTAAAAGCGTGGTTTTCCCCTCCTCTTCCGGAGTGAATGTGAATCTGCGCGTCACGGTTTCCGTCTCGCTGGTTCCCATAAAAGCCGCAGTAAGTGCCGCCTCCTGATGCGAGAGGGAATTGAGCATCAGTTCGAGCTGTTTGCCGTCGGTGGGCATCGTTTCGGCAGTTCCTCGTGTCAGCGATATCTTGGCATCTCGTATTTCCATGAGACTTTCGGCAAGCATCTGAGCCTGTTTGGCTGAACTTTGCGATGCAATGAAGTCTTCGTTGACATATTGCAGATATTCGCGGAGATCTATTCTGTCGGAGTCGGAAGCTCCGGCGTTGCTTCCTTGACCATCGGCAGGCCGGGAGGAAGCTTTCACCTCTTTGTTGATGGCCAGAAGCATCCCGTCCTCATCCACGCAGATGGAGGTGAGGGCACCGTTCTTGAGTTGCATCACGTAGCGGTTCTCGTTGTCGGGCCTCCCGAAGGGACGCATCGTCACCCGCGTGATCTCCCAGCGCTCTCCGTCGGTCTTTATAACTTTGTCGGTGCCTATGAACTTCTTGGCGTACCGGAAATATGGACCTGCCTTCTCAATCGTGCGCGTTGCCGTTACCTCGATTTCAACCGATGTAACTGGCAGAGTATAGACGAGCCCATATTCATTGTGTTTGTCGGCTGTAAGAAGTTTCGTCTGCTGGGCCGTCGCCGCCGGGTGAGCGGCTAACAACAACGCGAGCAATGTTCCCTTTATCGTGTTTGACAGAATATGAATCATAATATTATATCTTTCTGTTATCAATGATTTTGCGGATCGCGCGGCCCGCGTAAGAAGCGATATCACCGGCAGTCAGGCCGAATTCGCCGATATCCTCAGCGGCGAGGTCGCCTGCGAGACCGTGAACATAAACGCCGATAGTGGCCGCATGTTCCGGACGGTAACCCTGGGCAAGGAATGCGGTGATCACTCCCGTGAGGACATCGCCGGAACCGGCGGTGGCCATACCCGGATTTCCTGTCGGATTTATATATACACGGCCCGTAGGGCGCACTGTGGCGGTATAGTGGCCTTTGAGCACGATGATGATGTTATACTTGCGTGCCATTTCAATGGCGGTTTTCAGCCGGTCTTCCGAGGAACGTTGTTCTCCGAAGAGCCGGTCGAATTCTCCGATATGCGGAGTTATAATGGTTTTTGTCGGCAGCAGGTCGAGCAAATCGGGTTGGCGGGAGATGCAGTTAAGTGCGTCGGCATCGAGAACGAGAGGTGTTACTCCTGTCTTGAGCAGCTTTTCGAGAGCCGACAGGGTCTGGTCGTTGGTGCCTATGCCCGGGCCCGCGGCCACGGCCTGATGCACGTGATGCACTGTCATGTCGGTTATGAAATGCTCGTTGCGGTCTGGCTCGAACATGGCTTCAGGCACAGCCGTCTGCAGAATAGGAAGGCCTCCGGCGGCGCCATGGACCGTGGCGAGGCCTGCTCCGCTTTTCAACACCGAACGCACACACATCACGGCAGCGCCCATCATTCCCGTGCTCCCGGCGAATATCAGAGCCGAGCCATAATCGCGCTTTCCGGTGAACGGCAGCCTCTTATGAAGCAGCGGCCGGATATTCCTCGCTTCGACAAGAATATAGTCGGAAGCAGTCTCCTTTATTTTTGTTTCATCGAGATCTATGTCGAGAAGTTTCCATTCGCCGAGCACATCATTGTTCTCTTCGAAAAAGAAGGAGAGCCTCGGCATCTGGAAAGCGAGCGTCAGGTTGGCATGGACCATGTCGCGCCGGTTGATATGCGAGTTCCATTCGCCGAAAAGGCCGGAAGGGAGATCTATACTGACCACATACGCTCCGGATTCGTTGATGTATCTCGCCACCGACACGAAACCACCCATCAGGGGCTGATTCAGACCGGATCCGAACAGGCCGTCGATCACTACATCTTTCTCGCATAGAAAGGGAGGGCTGAATTCGCGTGTCACTTCCGTGAAATCCACTCCATCGATGGTGATAAGTTTCTTACGCTCTTCATCGCAGTCATGGCTCAGTTTGCCGCTGACATTGAAAAGGAACACTTCGACTTTGCGGTAGCCTTGCTCAATGAGCATCCTGGCTACCGCCAGAGCATCGCCGCCGTTATTCCCCGGACCGGCCATCACCACAAAGCGCTGGCTCGGAAGAAAACGCGACACGAGCTCGCAACTCACCGCGGAAGCTGCGCGCTCCATCAGGTCGATGGAACTTATTCGCTGGGCCTCGCAGGTGGCGCTGTCGATCTCTTGTATGGCTTGGGATGTAAATATTTTCATTTCTAACCTACAAATTTAACTCTCCGTTTCCATAAATCCAAATACAAAATTCCGGGAGACGTCTCGGATTAATAAAAACGATACGTCTCCCGGAAATGTGGAATTTGGAAGCCGAGGAATTACTCTGCCTTTCCTTCGCTGCCGAGAACGGCAATGATCTTATGCTTGTAGAGCTTCTCCATCTCCTCGCGGGCCGGTCCAAGATACTTACGCGGGTCGAACTCGGCGGGTTTCTCGTCGAAGATGCGACGGACAGTGGCGGTCATGGCAAGACGGCTGTCGGAATCGATGTTGATCTTGCATACATCCATCTTGGCTGCCTTGCGGAGTTCCTCCTCGGGAATACCGATAGCATCGGGAAGCTTGCCGCCATGTGCGTTGATCATGTCGACATATTCCTGGGGAACGGAAGAGGATCCGTGGAGCACGATGGGGAATCCGGGGATCTTGGCCTCTACTGCCTCAAGCACATTGAATGCCAGCGGCGGGGGAACGAGACGTCCGGTCTTCGGATCGCGAGTGCACTGCTCGGGAGTGAACTTGTAGGCTCCATGGGAAGTACCGATGGAGATGGCGAGGCTGTCGACGCCTGTGCGGCTAACGAAATCAACCACCTCGTTGGGATCGGTATAGGTGTGGTGGTCGGAACTTACCTCGTCTTCTACACCGGCAAGCACTCCGAGCTCGCCCTCTACCGTTACATCATATTTGTGGGCGTAATCGCAAACTTTCTTTGTGAGGGCCACATTCTCCTCATAGGGAAGATGGCTGCCGTCGATCATCACCGACGAAAATCCATGGTCAACACAGTCCTTGCAAAGCTCGAAGCTGTCGCCATGGTCGAGGTGAAGAACAATCTGCGGATGCTCCCAGCCGAGAGATTTGGCATATTCTACAGCGCCCTGCGCCATGTAACGCAGCAGGATTGCGTTGGCATAGTTGCGGGCACCTTTGGAAACCTGAAGAATCACAGGCGACTTGGTGTCGGCTGCTGCCTTGATGATGGCCTGAAGCTGCTCCATGTTGTTGAAATTGAATGCGGGGATGGCATATCCTCCATGAACTGCCTTCGCGAACATCTCTTTGGTGTTCACCAGACCTAAACTCTTGTAATCTACCATGGGTTGAATTATTATTTAGTTGGTTTATATTTTTTGACTCTGTTCCTTAAATATGTCTGACTGATAACTGTCTGCCGCGGCCTCGGGCCATAACATCCTGCTTCACAAAATCTCTGCAAATATAGAAATTTTTCTTTAATTTAGCAAAATTTCGCATGCCCCGCGCTTGGGCACGTGATGAATGCCGCGCTCGTCTCTCCAGTATCGGCAGTCGCCATCCTTCATAGGCTCGAGCATCACCTCCTCCGCAGGTACTCCGAGGGCTATCACGTGCCTCGGCTCGATATCCTCAGGCAGCTCCAGAATACGGGCAAGCTCCTTGCGGTCGAACGATTTGACAATGCAGCTTCCGAATCCCCGACTCACGGCGCCCAGAGTGATTGCCTCAAGTTGCAGACCTTCGTCGCACATCGGGTCGGAGGTCAGCCCTCGGTCAAGACATTGGACAATATATGCGGCAGGGCGTTCCCCCTCTGCGGGGCCGCACCAGTCGGCAAGATATCCTGCCCAGCCGAGAAGCGGGAAAACAGAGTCACACTCCCCGGCCTCCTCCACAAGTCGATATTTCAACGGCTGCAGATTGCGCCCCGATGCACACAGGCACGCGAGCGACGCCAGTTCCGCGAGTATTTCACGACTTATTCTTTCCTCCTGTTTAAAACGACGATACGAACGATTGCGTTCGAGCAATTCTTTGAGTTCTTTGAATTCCATATCCCAAATTTAATAAATATATGCTAATTTTGCAACAGACTCTCGTTCCTTATAATTTCGCATAGCATGATCATAGAAGATATAAAGCCTCTTTTCCCCTCGATAGAAGCGGAAGACACACCTCTTCTGATCGCAGGACCATGCAGCGCCGAAAGCCGCGGACAGGTGCTTGAGACAGCAAAGGCGCTGGCTGCCTGCGGCGTGAAGGTGTTTCGCGCCGGAGTCTGGAAACCTCGCACGAAACCCGGAGGTTTCGAGGGCATAGGCTCTCCGGCACTTTCATGGCTTTCCGAGGCAGGTAAACTCACAGGCATGAGTGTGGTCACCGAGGTGGCCACGGGAAGTCATCTTCTCGAAGCTCTCGATGCGGGAATCGACGCGGTATGGATCGGAGCCCGGACCACTGCAAATCCTTTTGCCGTCCAGGAGATTGCCGATACTTTCGCTTCGCTCTCGCCGGCCCGGCGCGACAGCGTGGCGGTGCTGGTAAAGAATCCGGTGAACACCGATCTTGAGCTATGGATCGGCGCTATCGAACGGCTTTATGAAGCGGGTGTGAGACGAATCGGGGCGGTGCATCGCGGATTTTCCGCCTATGGCACCCGCATCTACCGCAATCCGCCGGAGTGGCGCATACCTCTCGAATTTCACCGCCGGCTTCCTCAGGTGCCTCTTCTTTGCGACCCTTCCCATATAGGAGGGAAACGCGAGTTCGTCCTGCCGCTTGCACAAAGGGCGATGGACATGAACTTCGACGGGCTGATCATTGAATCGCATTGTCACCCCGACGAAGCTCTGAGCGACAGCCTCCAACAGATTCTTCCTTCGGAAATACCGGCGGTTTTCGAAATCATGCGCCGCCGTCGACGCGAGGATGTCTCTTCCCTGCCGCTCGAACAGATGCGCCGCAAAATCGATGATCTCGACGACCGGTTGCTCGACATACTCTCGCAACGCATGGCCGTGGCCCGGGAAATCGGAGAATATAAAAAACAGAACGACCTGCAGGTGGTGCAGAAGCAACGCTACAGCCATCTGATGCAGAAGCGGCAGGAGGAGGGGGAGGCTCTCGGCCTCGGGCGCAAATTCATCACCACGGTGATCTCGGCCATCCATGAGGAATCCGTCAGGCAACAGCTCGAGAACAGGGAGCCGGAAAATCAGAAAAAAGATTAAGACTCTGTTCCTTAATTTTTTTTGTCACAGATTCCTGATCTCCGAGTATTACCGATAAACAGAATCCGCTACGAGGTGCCGTCTCTCTCCACGGGGTCTCTTCAACATTGGATATGACAGACGAAGAGTTCAAGTCTCTGATATTGCCCCGGCAGGACATGATGTACCGTGTGGCGTTTCTCATCCTCAGGAAAGAGGAGGATGCGGCCGACATTGTGCAGGAGACAATGCTGAGTCTGTGGCAGAAACGGGCTTTCCTCTCCTCGGATGGCAACATTCCGGCATATTGCGCCGCGGCAGCGCGCAATAAGTCGCTCTCACATATCCGCGACACCGGCAATGTTGTCAGCATCGAGGATACCACAGTCGAACCGGCTGAGGAGCCCTCTGTGAGATTCGAGTCAAAGGAGCGGCTCTCGGCGGTGGAATCAATGCTCGAGAGATTGCCGGAGAATCAGAAGCGTGTGATACGGCTATTCTCATATTCAGGATGTTCCAATGAGGAGATAGCCGAAATCACAGGATTCTCCGATGTAAATGTCAGAGCGTTGCTGAGCCGCGGACGGCGGCGGCTCCGCGAGTTGCTGTCCTCTTCAGCCAAACATTAGGAGCTGTTTCTAAAATGATTGAATATGAACGATAATTTCGACATAAAACTACAAAACGCCAAACTCTTGCTCGAGAGATATTATTCCGGCGAAACAAGTCAGCATCAGACTTCCCTGCTCATCGGGTTGCTGCATGAGCTGATCGAGGAGAATCGGGAGCATACCGGTTCTCTGGCAGATGAGTTGCGGATAATTCTGGAAATTGAGGGTATAGGCGCAGAGAATATAGCCGTGCCCGCCGACCTCAATCGACGCATAGAGGACGCTTTGCCGAAACGGAGGGGATGGCGGAGGCGTATTTCGGTGGCTGTGACATCGGCCGCGGCCGCGGCAGTTGTGGTCTTCGGCACATGGAAAGCCGTGGACTATGCCGGAAAGGATGCCCGGTTCGCCGATACGCCGAAGACCGCGACAGCAACCATAGCCCCGTCTGAAACGGAGTCGGACAAAGAATCCGGAGAGTTAATCATGACATTGCCGCAACCCGACAGAATCGCAGCCTCAAAGAAAGCGACGAGTCCTAAACCATCCGCTGTCATAAAAAATGTTGAAACCTTCCGGGAGGGCGCAACTCGCGGCAACATCCGAGAAGTCACCGATCCGGAGGAAGCGGCCATGATCATCGACCGCGTTTTAGTGAAGATGATGAAAACCGTAAATACAGCCGAGGCCGCATGCGATGAGCCTCAGATAGTGATCGACAATATGAATCATACAATTGCAAAAGCCACATTATGAAGAATTTTTTAACATCCGCGATATTGGTTGTCACGGCTCTCGCCTGCGCTCCGTCAGCCTCTGCACGCGATTTATTCCCCTCGCTCTTCGATGAACCCGGCATCGAGACAGTATACGTATCCAAAACGATGTTGCTCAATACCGACAAGTCAAGAGACATCCTCTACAGTTCACTCCATCTCTACGACAACAGGAATCTCGAAGACCTTTATGTTTACTCCTGTATCACTCCCGAAGGCGTGCAGGCTGCCAAGAAGGCGTTGGACGAATATCTGGACAAGAACAAGATGGAGACTCTGATGCGCACAAAATCGCAAAAGGAATCCTCCACAATCTATGGACAGCCGATTCCCGGGAAAGAGGGACATTTCTCCGTGATAATCCTTGTGAGCGGGGGCAAGAACTATAACATCGTGGTACTTTCGGGCGACATCGTGTTCAATTTCGGCCAGCTCGGAAACCTCGACAAGATACTCATGGAGGGGGCGAAGAGGCTCAATGCAAGCGGTGTAGCATGTCAACCAATCTTTCTCCCGAACCGATGGTATAGCCTTGGGTCGCTGAAACTACCCGGTTGAAAGTATCGGCTACCACCACAAGCGGGCGCGATCCGTTTTCGAGATTGAGAGATTCAACAAGCTCGGAGGCGATCGCGCCGTTTTTGTCTATCCCCAATACCACAGTAGAGGGAAGGGAGGGAAAGGCGGAACGGTCGAAACGGTTCAGTTCATCCTCGTCGGCGAAAAGCATAACAATCCTGTTGCCCTGTTTCTCAAATTCTTCGCGCAAGGCGCAGATATCGTTCAGTATATGAGAGGTCGGTTCGTCTCCCGGCTTTATAAGTCCGAGAACATAATAGCCACGTCCGGTAGCGGAGAGAATGCTTCTCTGTTCGCCCGTAGAGCCATCTATAAATATATTCTCGGCATTCAGCGAGCCTATCACAGACAAGGTGCTGCTGTCGTTGCGTATTATCAATGGCACATCCGTTATTCTGTTTTCTTTTATTCGGAAAATCTCGCCTCGCGCAAGCACGGAACCGTCGGCCATTCTGCGTCCCGAGAGCAGAAGATATTGTCCCTTTTCGAGCCTCAGGCTGTCAGCGTCCATCTCATTAAAGCCTTCATTCTCCGGATATTCGAGTTGCACGGGGACGCCATCGGTGATGCGCGACAAGCCGAACTGCGAATAGTATTTCGGATTTTCAAGGCGCCCTTCGGGCGTGAACATAAGGCGTGCCGTTCCGGCAGCCGCTAAGGAAGCCGCCGCCGCATTTTCGTTTTCCCCTCCGAAACGGACATCAATCCAGCCTTCCGAGTCGGTGTGATATTGCGTTTTGGCGGTTACAGGATCGATTCTTGCCGGTATTCCGATACTTCTTGCCATTGACACGAACAGTATTCCGCGCGAGCGTGGATCGGCCATCCCTGTCAGCCATACGGCTCTTGGATCCATTCTCAGTCGCGAAGGATTGCCTACAGTATCTATCGATATTCTTGAAGCGACAAATTCGGCGAGCAAAGAGGGATCAGACCTGAATCTCGCGGAATCTCCGGCGCTTGTCAATTTTCTGAAAAATGATTTATAAGGCACCAGCCCTTCATTCTCCACGCGAGGGTTGAGCACATAATCGCGAAAGAGCTCTCCTTCGCCACGGGGCGTGAACCGCAGGTTATCATCGATAACTTCAGCCGTTATGTCGCGTCGGTCCTTCTCGCTTACCGTAAGGAGCAGATCGAGACATAGCGCGCGGTCTGAAGCGGAGGATTCGAGGACCCGCGCCAACATTCCGCCGTTCCCCCTCGCCTCGGTGAGTACCTTTGCAGTCTTTGCCTCGTCAAGCCCGAGACGGCGACCAACAGAGCGCGCACGCTCCTCATTGAAGAATCCCGATGTGTAGGCATTGCGGATGCTGTCTTCCCGGGCAAGACGCCGGTTGTTGAGCGCTTCGGCGCCGGGCGAGGCCAGAGGAAGTGAAGCCGACTGTCTCGGGGGTACTATATCAAGATCAAACCCTCCCGTATAATTCTCATCCTTATCAAGTATGACTTCCATGATCCGGTCATCGGCCGGATTGCCTTTGGCGAAACCGAACCGCCGACCGTCGGTGGCCCATATCACCATATCTCCGCGACCTGCCACGAGCGAGGCGGTGCCGTCGCTTCCCGACCTCTTTCTCGCGGCGGGATAAAGATCGGCATAGTTGTAGATGCAGAAATTGACTTTTGCTCCCTCAACAGGTTTGCCGGAAGTATCGACTACTCTCACGTGTATGGTGCCTGTAGGGGCATAGTTGGATGTTACGTTTATTGTAGTGATCAACGGCTCTGAGGCAAGGATCTCTTCGGGACCTCCGTAAGATCCGGCCACATTCGTGGTCATGAGCAGACCGCGCGAGGCGGGAGCGTTAAACCATGCCATATCAAGCATAGGCGCCGGCTCGCAGGCCCCGAGGAAATGCCATTTCCCATCCACCCAGGCCTCTACCCAGGCATGATTGTCATCGGTATGCGCCCAGCGCGGAGTATATACCTGCCGGGCAGGTATTCCCACCGAACGCAATGCCGCCACTGCGAATGTAGATTCTTCGCCGCAGCGGCCTATGGCCTGACTCACGGAGCTCAGCGGACTGCTCGTTCTGCCGTCGGAAGGACGATATGTCACCTTTTCATGACACCAATGGTTAACCTCAAGCAGAGCCTCTTCCATCGACATCCCTTTCAGCCTCTCTTTCAGCTCGGCATAGAACACTTCGCGACTGTTGTCGAGATTCTCGTTGTTCACTCTGACCGGAACCACAAAATGGCGGAATTCCTTTTCAGGGACGCTTTTGCCCCAGGGCATCTCTTCGCGGGCTTTTAGCGACATCCTGACGTTATTGATAAAGAATTGGGGAGCGTATGCCGTTATATCGGGGGTCTGCATGGCTGAATAAAGCCATTCCACAAGTTCCCTTTCATTATTTTCAAGTCGGCCGATTTCTTCGGAAGCTCCGGGAAATACTTTCTCCACCACAGCCAGACGGTTGTCGGCGCCCCCCGATATTACTGCCGGAGCAGCCGAACTTCCGAAAGCGTTCAATACTAAAGCCGAGACAAATGCCTCAGCCGCTATCTTTATTCTCATTGACAATGTTGTTCCCATTAGATTCTATTCCTTTTCCAGATTTAGAGCGCGTTTTTCAATTCCGCCACAATCGCAGCGGAGGTCTCGAAGCGCGAATACTCGTCCGTGTCGGCGCCTCCCATTCCTATCCCCTCTCGACGGAATGTCATTCGGCTTTTCCGCACTTCTTTAGCGGAAGCATGAATCTCCTTTACGCCTGTAGTATCCGCAATCTCGCGGATATTCGCAGGAGTGACACCGCCTCCCGCCATTATAGAAATCCTTGAACCGGCACGCTCCGCGAGTTCTCTCAAAAGAGAAAGTCCTTCGGGCGCCGACGCGCTCTGTCCCGATGTCAGTATGCGGTCGAAACCGAGTGCGATGATCTTCTCCAGAGCTTCGAAGGGATCCCGGCATAAGTCGAACGCTCGGTGGAAAGTGGTGCTCACTTTCTGCCCGGGAGAAGCAGATTTCGCTATTGCTTCCAAAACTTCCGAACATGCATAGTCGTCGATATCTCCATCGGAAGTCAGGGCGCCGAACACAATACCGTCGGCGCTGTTGCCCACTGCAAACGCCGCATCCTGCCGGCAGAGCATCAACTCTTTGTCGGAATAGAGGAAGTCGCCGGAACGGGGACGCACGAGCACATTCACCGGCACAGGATTCATTTTCCGGCGACTTTTCCATAATGCCTGCTCAATCATTCCTGCCGACGGGGTCAGCCCTCCGCATTCAAGGCCGCAGCACAGTTCTATGCGGTCGGCTCCGCCGGAAAGAGCGGCCCCGACGCTGTCGATATCGCCGCAACATATCTCAAGTGTTATCTTTTTATCCATTATTTCAAAAAGCCGGTTACGTAATTTAAAGCCGATTTATCTTATATTTCCACTTCGATTATATAGTCGTCGCAATCCGCGATCTGAGGCAACATAACTCTGAAGCCATCAGTAGTCTTGCGATAATCAAGTTTCTTTTTGCCGGAATATTCCCTCACCCCTTTCACTTTCCCCTTATAGGGCACATCTATCTGACGCGAATCCATATTCATCACATGCAGAAAGAGCCTTCGGTCGGTGGTTGTTGCAGTGCCCCATTCCACTTTGCCGAAAGGAGAGCCTTTGGTGCCGTAGATTGTCTCGCCGTTGGCTCTGAGCCAGACGCCGAGCGATTTAAGACGGTCGAGAGCCACCGCGGGCAACTCCCCGTTGGGCTGAGGCCCGATATTGAGCAAAAGATTGGCCCCCTGGCCCGCAGTCTTGACAAGATACCGGATCAGTGCCCTGGCGTCTTTATAGTTCGTATCCTCCACCTTATAGCCCCACATGCCGTTCATAGTCTGGCATGTTTCCAAGGGCAATCTGCTGATGGCGGCTGTCCCGCTATATCCTGCAGTGTTCTCGCCGGGAACATCCCGTTCGAAAATCTGTATATCCTCTCCTTCGAAAGGCGTCTGATGATGATTGTTGCCAATCATGCAGCCGGGTTGCAGACTGTGGATCAGAGCGTATTGCTCAGGCAAATGCCAGTCGAACGGCACAGCATCTTCATCATGATCCCACCATCCGTCGAACCATACGGCCCGGATTGGTCCGTAGCCCGTCAGAAGTTCTGTGAGTTGTCTGTTCATGAACCCGTAATAGGAATCCCAGTCGTTGCGTGTGGAATCGCGGCCGGTGGTGTGTCCCGTCCTCCCTTGCGGATAATCGTCGCGGCCCCAGTCGAGATGAGAGTAATAGAGATGCAGCTTTATATCCTTTTTGCCGCATTCATCGGCCAGTTCTCTGAGCACGTCGCGTTTGAACGGAGTGCCGTCAACGATATTGTAATCGCTCTCGGCGGTGTCGAACATCGAAAAACCGTCGTGATGGCGCGTGGTGAAACAGATATAGCGCGCTCCGGAATCCTTGATGGCATCGACCCATTCGGCAGCGTTAAAATCAGCCGGATAAAAACCGCGGGCGGCTTTGCTGTATTCAGAATGCAACGGCCCGTAATTGAGATACCATTCTCCGCGGGCATACATGCTGTAGATGCCCCAATGGATGAAGATGCCGAATCTGTCGGCTTCAAACTCACGGCGACTTTCAAGCACCTCTTTCGAGGGCACATATCCGGAGGCTCCTGCAACCTGCGGAAAGATAAAAGCGGCAGCGCAGATGCAGGCGCTCACCTGTTTCATGATATTCGACTTCATTTGTTGTCAGACTGTTTTCACAAATATAATGAAGTTGGCGTTAATAAACAACAAGGCGCGGCAAAATCCCGTGGATTCACCGCGCCATGATGCTTGATAAGGGCAGAAGCCTTGTATTATTTCAAAACCTTGATTGTCTTTCCTGCGCCAGAAGCATTTCTTACCGCGAGCATATATACTCCGCCGGGAAGAGCCTCGATATTTACGGATGCCGTTCCGTCAAGTTCTGCCTTGAATACGACAGCGCCCGAAATCGAGATCACATCCAATACAGCGCGGCCATCGCTATTTACCTTTACAATGCCATCGCGATATGACACCGACAGATTCTCTGCCATAATGCTTTCAACTTCTGAGGCGGCGTTTATGAAATCGGAATAGACTTCGCGATCCATGGGAGAATAGTCTGTTTCTCCCTCCATCTTACTGAAGGAGGTTTTCTCTGTCATCATTCCGTTGTTGGCGTCATAGTTGATATCGTAACGCTCGGAAAAGAATTCCTTGAGATTCTCGGCATTGGTGCCTATTGATTCCATATAAAACACCAGATTCCCTTTCTCATCGTATTTGATTTCCCTTCTCACCATGCTTGCCGGTTCTCCGCCGGAATAAGCGAAAGTATCGAAACAGATATTGCCGTCTTTCACCCGGTAGGTACATTTTTCATAGACCGTTCCAGTCTCCTTCACCGTGGTTGTTCCCTCATAATTCAAACCATCCACAGTATATTCCGAATGCAACAGACCATTCTTGCCGTCGATTCTTTCCGATGCCTTCAGAATATTATTGCCGATGACCGGATTATCCTCCACTTCGAGCACCTGACCTTCGAATTTCGCCCACTCCATGTTGCGGACAAGGGGTTGTTTTTCGCTCCATTGCTTTGTATCGGAATCATAGGTGCTCTCTTCGATGGAAGTGAGAGCGGCCGGTGTGCCCGCATATACATATGTATACCGGATTGACGGAATCCATTCGCCGTTATGATATTGCGACTGCGTATAAACGGTGATGTTTCCCTCAGCATCGCGCTCTATATTTTCGGATTGAGAACCTTCCGACAATACCCATGCCGATGCCGCGGCATCCCATGAATATGTGTTGTTTTCAATCAGATGGTCTTTCAGTTTGGAATCGTAGGCGAAGGTACGGCGCGTTTTGTTCATGAATCCGTTGCCATAAAGATCCTGCGATTCGATGCGTTCCTTCACTCTTCCCTCCTCATCATAAAGGATTTCGGTCTTGATCTTTCCTTCAGAAACGGGGAAGGTGGCCAATGTGCCTGTCAGCAATCCTGTGCGTGAATATGAATTGGTTTCGGTGCGCAGATGTGTCCAGTCGGTGGCTCCGTTTCTGAATTCGTAGAAATTGGTGGTTCGCGGACGGATAATCTCTGCTTCCGTCTCGGCCAGACTCCGCTTTATGTTAGCCGGAATTCTGCTTACCGCCTTCGTTTCAGCACATGTCGACACAAGGACAAGACCGGCAATAAATGTAGTAATCGTTTTTCTCATAGGATATTTATGTTAGTTAGTTTCAATTTGCAATAGGGAAGTCCGGAGCAGAATCGATCGCCATTGTTTAGAAGGTGGTGTCTCATCATAATGATGGTATCCCTCTTATTTCTAATCTATTTCACAGAAGATGTGCAAAAATACAAATTTTTTGTTTATTTTGTAGAACATTAGTGTTAAATTTTAAACCGAAAAATGTCGGAATCAGTGAATAACGAAATAACCGTCGACATGCTTGCACGCTCTATGCGCACAAAGCTTGCCGCAATTTATGGCGAGGGAGAGGCCAAAGCTATGGTCGCACTGATTTTCCATGCCTTGAAAGGATGGGACCGCACTGCCTTGATAATAAACGGTGATCTTCCTGCCTCCGGATGGATTCAGAATAAGACATCGGATATCATGGAGCGTCTCAGCAGGCACGAACCGATACAGTATGTTCTCGGTGAGGCTTATTTTTACGGGATGAACTTCTGTGTTACGCCTGCCACTCTCATCCCGCGCCCGGAAACCGAGCAGCTTGTGGATATCATCGTGAAGGAGAACAAAGCGAGCGACCTGCGCGTGTTGGATATCGGCACCGGGTCGGGCGCGATAGCTATTGCTCTATCGCGCAACCTCCCCTTTTCGCAGGTTTCGGCCATCGACATTTCGTCGGAAGCCCTCGTCGTTGCCCGCCAAAATGCCGAAAACCTCCATGCCTCTGTCAATTTTATCGAAGCGGATGTTTTCCATTATTCGCCGCAGCCCGATTCGTTCGATATCATAGTGAGCAATCCCCCCTATGTCGATGATTTCGAGAAAAGCGGTATGGAGAGAAATGTGCTCGACTATGAACCGCATTCGGCTCTTTTTGTGCCCGACGACAATCCTCTCCTATATTACAAGCGCATTTCGGAGATAGCCGTTCAGGCTCTGGCTCCGAAGGGGAGTCTGTATTTGGAAATAAATCCGCGTCATGCGGCGGAGCTCGCCGCGTATCTGGAGGAGCATGGATTTTGCGAAGTGCGGACAATCAACGATTTCCGCAATCTCCCGAGATTCATCAAATGTCAAAAGTAAAACTCTGTTCCGTATGATTCCACGAAAACCGGCTGACCCCGAAAAATTACGTCTCAAGATGGCGGGGCTCTGTGCCCGATCCGAGCATTGCAGATTTGAGATTCGCGAGAAACTGCTCCGCGCCGGTCTCCCATCCTCTACGGCGAATGATATCCTTGACTATCTTGAGAATGAACGGTTCATCGACGATGCCCGATACGCCCGCAGCTATGCCAACGATAAGGTGAGGTTTGCCCGATGGGGACGGCGAAAGATCCGCGTTTATCTCGCGCAGAAACGGATTTCATCGGCAATCGCCGCCGAAGCACTCGATGAGATCGACGAAAAGGAATATGCCCACGCTCTTGCCGAAGCCGCAGAGGCGAAGGCACGCAATCTCGACCTCACGGACTTTGACGACCGCCGACGGCTCTACCGACATCTCATATCGCGAGGCTTTGAATCCGGCCTGATTTCCCGCCGGATATCATCAATGGTCAAAAAACTGAGAGACCAAGAGGAATGAAAATGCGACTGAGAGAGACTTTGCGAGAGGGCACCGTTGCCATAGGGAGTTTTCTCTATCCGAGAAGATGCCATATCTGCGGCGTCACACTCGACACCGCCTCCGAATATATATGTCCTCTCTGCGAGTCGCGATTGCCACGCACATATTATCATCGCCGCGACATGAACCCCATGGAGCAGCGGTTCGCCGGTCTTTTTCCGTTCGAGCACGCCTCGGGACATTTCTTCTATTCCTCAGGATCGGAACTCAGCTCACTCGTGCAGGATTTCAAATATCGAAAATTCCGCGGTCTTGCGCGCCATCTCGGCAAGCTTATGGCACGCGAGCTCATCATCACCCCTTTTCTCTCGGACATAGACGCCATAATCCCCGTACCGATGCATTTTATGAAAAAAGCGAGACGAGGTTACAATCAGACAGAGGAGATAGCCACCGGCATATCCGAAGAAACAGGCATCCCTGTCTACACAAACCTCAGAGCCCGCAAACCTCACCGCTCGCAGACATACCTCAGTCCTGAGAAACGCCGGAAGAACACCAAAGACGTCTTCACCGTCAATCGCCCGGAGCAACTCACCGACGCCGGCATCAGGCATATCCTTCTTCTCGACGACATCTGCACCACCGGCGCCACCCTTACCTCGGCCTCCACCGCCATCCACGCCTCCCTCCCCGACATCCGCCTCTCCCTCCTCACCCTCGGCGTCACCTTTTGATAGTCGCGACTGCACTTGCCACGAAGAATTTAACACTTTTAACATCCTTTAATCCAATAATTGTTACTAAATTTGCGAAATCATAAAAAGCATCTACTCCTATTCTGAATTATCCATGTATTTTTCAATATACTATCGATTTCACCAATCAATAATAACTATATGAACAAACCTTTACTCAAACGACTGCTTATTCTTATAGCGGTAATTCTGACTTCGTTCTGTGCGAAAGCTCAGTTTGTTAAATCAGGCAACGTTTATTATCAGATTGTAAATATCGGGAGTGAAATCGGTGCTGTTGTCTCACCTGATTCAGAAAAATACGCCCGACAGGAAGGAACCTACAACGGAAATCTCGTTATTCCGGAAACTATGGAATATGATGGTACCACCTATTCCGTAATAGGAGTTAACGGATCTTCGTTCCTCTATTGCACTGACCTCAGATCGCTGTCAATTCCCAAGACAGTCCGTTCCGCTTTTGTATTTCAGGACTGTCCGAATCTTACAAGTGTCATAATCGCTCCTGAAAATCCCTACATATTCATAGAAAACGGCATCATCTATACAAAAGAGTGCAATGTCAACAACATCGCGGTTGCAAACAGACAATATATCTATGGGGCTGTTCCGGCATTGGTCAAAGGGGATGTAGTTATTCCCGAAGGTGTCGAAAATATCTACTACTTCCAGAATTGCACAGGCTTGACTTCTCTTTCATTTCCGGCAAGTCTTGTAAGCTTCGAAAACAGTACTTTCACGGGTTGCGAGAATCTCTCGTCGGTTTCAGTCAATTCTGCAAACGAAAACTTCACATCAATCGACGGATGTCTCGTTTACAAAAGTGAAAACCAGCTCTCCTTTGTACCCCAAGGGAAAAGCGGAGACTTCACAATCCCGGCCGGAATTATGGGAACAGACATAGGTGCCTTCTCAAGTTGCAACAAACTGAAAAGTGTTACTATACCGGAAACTGTAAAGTGGATTTCAGAACCTTTGTTCAAAAATTGCACAGGTCTTGAGTCTGTAACATTCAATCGCACCGAATATGGATTCTCTTCAAAAATCGCCGAAGGCTGTACCAATTTAACAAAGTATATAATACCTGAGAATTCATCAAAATTTGTTTCAATCGAAGGTTTGGTATATTCAATTAAAGAAAATAAACCATATTCGTTATGTGCTGTGCCCAATGGTATAAAGGGGAATATCAAGATTCCGGAAGGTGTGCGGGAAATCGGCTCAAATGCATTTTTCAACTGTCTGAACATTACAAGCATTGACTTTCCCAAAAGCTTAGAAAAAATTTATTATTATAGCAAGAGTTATGCCTTCAATGGAATTCCGACGCTTGAAAAGATTATATTAAGAAGTTCCCTACCGGCAGATTCCTATAGAAATCTGAGCGTTGCAAGTCAACTCGACAATATGGTTGTTTATGCTCCATATTCCTCGATCGAGTTAATTAAGACACTCTACAAAGGTACTGTCCTTCCGATTGACATGCCTTATACCATCACCGATTTCAAGACTTATATAAAAGGTGTTTCGTTCAAACTTGCCAAAACTGAAGGTGTCGATCTTCCGACAGACGAACCTTTAAAAGTAACTGTCGACGGCAAGGAAATCAAGCCGGATGCCAATGGCCTCTACCTGTGCGATGATCTGAAAGACAACACGAAATATACCATCGGGATAACAGGCTGTCAACCCTACTCTTTCACCACAAAGCCGATTGATGTCACATTCAATGCGAATTCTACGCAGAAAACCATTACCGTTAAAAATCTTGTCATCAGCAGCGATGAAACTTTCAAATTCGACAAATTCGGATTTACCTTCAACAAAAAGGACTATGATTTCAACGGAAAAGAGATTGTTTTCAAAGATCTCAAGCCGGGTACATCTTATTCCTTCATACCTTATGTTTACCAAAACGACCAAAAGATTACACTCCCCTCTAAGAGTTTGAATACAAAAGCCATCAGCGTAAGCATCAGTTCTTCGAAAGTTGGCCCGACATCGGTATTCCTCAAAGGAACTGCCAATCCAGGGGATGCCAAGATATCGAAAATGTACTTCACCGACGGCAAAACACAGATGGATGGCCAGACTCTCACCTTCACCGGTCTCGAGCCAAGCACTAAATACTCTATGAGTTTCGTTGTTGAATGCGAGGATGGCTATCGCAATTCCAAGAGCGTGAACATTACCACCAAGGCTCTTGAACTTGAAACCCTGCAGCCTAAAGGCGTTTCATCATCCTGCTCTATCGTTGCCGCCACAACCAATATGTCGGATGAGGAAACAGGTGCCGGATTCCAGTGGCGCAAATACGACGCTCCCGAATCGCTCAAATCAAGCGAGGGCAACGCTGCCATCTACGGCGGTCAGCTCGAAGGATACCTCAAGAACCTGCAGAGCACTTCTTACTATAAAGTTCGCGCATTCTATAAATCCAATGCCGGAAATTACAAGTATGGCGATTGGGTTACGTTTGACCCGAGCGATTTCAGCTTCTTCGAGCCTACGGTTCACACTTACGCAACTACCGACATTACCCCCAACACTGCAACCGTGCGCGGTTATGTTCTTGCAGGAACGGATGACATCCTCAAACAGGGTTTCGAATACTGGATGGCAAGCGGCCAGAAGCGCATGCAGGCATACGCCCCCATTGACAACAACACCGTGCAGACTGTCCTCTCGAATGGTCAGGTAATGATTGTCACGCTCAAGGATCTTACGCCCGAAACAGAATATGTATATCGCGCATTCGTCACTACTTCCGCCGGTACGAAATATGGCGAAGAGCAGACCTTCACAACGCCCTACGACCCCTCGGGTGTAGGAAGTGTTGTCAGCGATGAAACCCGCACAATAGTCGGCTACTACGACATCAACGGTCTACGTTACGACAATCCTCAGCCCGGCTTCAACATCGTGGTCTACTCCGATGGCACAACAGAGAAGCAACTAATCAAGAGATAAACCTTGAGAGGCAGATTCCAAGAGATCATAGTTCGATAAGCAAAATCTCAAAAGAGAATCCTACTTCTTCATAACCTCAACGAGGCCTTGCCGCTCACGGCAACGCCTCGTTTTTTTCACGCCGAACGTGCGTTCGGTCGTCAGGCCACGCACGTCCACCCTCATGCCGCGCACGTTCGCGGCATCATCCACCGCGCACGACCGGTCGTCATTACACGCACGATCGGTCATCATGTCCCTACGTGCGCGGAATATCGCAACAAAAAAAAGGACGCATCTCAGATGCGTCCCTAAAGGTGGCGATTACCTACTCTTCCGCTTTCG
>OKSX01000320.1_pt1 | contig 33368 bp, 26 predicted proteins | sample 1606391 | NCBI WGS metagenome assembly OKSX01 (sample SAMEA3879578, study PRJEB24766) | human gut metagenome | biome: human-associated habitat; feature: feces | place: USA | collected 1985/1987
TTTTATGTAAAAATGAAAAAGCCCCGGCAGTTAACCGGAAGCTTTTTCTGGAAATATTAGGAGAAGTAAATTCTTATAAACTTATTTATCGAATGTCTTCTTTCTCTTTAATTCAACACATGCAATTCCTGCTGTTAATGTCATTGCAGCAATATACCGTACCATATGGTATGAATCACCTGTCTCAACACCATTATTGTCTGATACCACTGGATCTGTAGCTGGCTGCTCTGCCGGTGTCTCTGGTTTAGCAGGCTGCTCTGGTGCTGGATTTTCTGGTTTTGCTGGTGCTGGATTTTCTGGTTCACCTGGTGCTGGATTCTCTGGTTCGCCCGGTGTTGGATTCTCTGGTTCGCCTGCAGATGTAATCTCCTTACCATCAACAACAAGCTTAACATCTGAAAATGTCACATCAGCACTTCTTGCAACATACATTCCAACATATACATATTCTGAATCTACAGAAGTTAATTTAAAATCAAAACCACCTGTAATAGTTTCTTCATTACCAAATGTACATGCATAACCATCTGTATTACTTTCGATTTTAAGGTTATATGTCTCACCAGCCTTAATTTCATTAGCACATGTTCCGCCCTGTGTAAGAGCGCCACTCTTTCTTGCAAAACAGTTCCATACAGAATCTTTCTTAGTAAGCTTAAGTGGACCAGCTGCAACATAGTCACCCATTGTACTGTTAATATACTGATCTACATACATATCATCTCTTGCCATAAGACCGAATGATACCTGATCATTAGATGTAAAACTGTTTACAGTCGCCTTTGCTGTAATTGTAAAATTACTGTTTGCTGGAACTCTGTAATAATACATAGCAATTCCATCAGCAGTACTTGCTATCTTTCCTGCTCCATTAACAGCAATATTAATATTACCATTGTCAAGACTCTCAAGCTTAAATTTAGATGCTATCTTATCATTGCCGCCAACATTTCCAAATACAGTTCCCTTAAAGATTCCTGCATTAGCCCATAATTCGCTGTCTTTTAAATCATTTGAATATTCTGACTCTTTATAATCAGGATTAGACTTTAAAACATCACTCTTAGTTGGTGCTTTAGCATCAATAATATGCTCTGCAAGTCCTGCTACATTAAGTTCCTTAATTGTCTTAGTAACAAGATATGCATTATATGTTCCGCCCCAGATATTAGTATGCGTATTGTCTACACTTTCTGGCTTTGATGATGTCCATGCATGTAAATTAACTGTCTCGGCTGCTCCTAATGAATCATATAATTCCTTAGTAAGAGAAGTCATATCAACCACTGGAACATTAAGATCTTTTCCAAGATTAATGATTGCCTGTGGATAACTTCCTCCTTCAAACTCTCCTGAAGCAGCTGTAACATGAAGCTGACTGTCAGACCAGTTGCCATCAGCAGTTCTTCTTACAATCGGTGTACATAAAACAACTGTTGTTCCTGCTGCCTGTGCCGGCTTTATATAATTCTCATATAAAGAATTAGCAAATGAGCCTGCTGTTTTATAATCTCCATTAGGGTTAGTATATCTTCCGCTCTCCGCTTTTTCATCATTGTGGCCGAAACCAACAAGAAGAAAATCTCCCTTTTTCATTCCAGCTATAAGCTCACCATACTCCTTATCTGCTGTATAGCTTGTTGAACTTCTTCCTGATAAAGCAATATTCTTTACCTCAAAAGTTCCATCCAGATACTTATCAATCTGTGTTCCCCATCCATATCTAGGATAATAATAATTGTCTGTGAAAGCACTGACTGTCGAATCTCCCACAATCCAGACAACAGGCTTTGATGAATCTGATTCCTCAGCTCCTGCAAATGTTCCAAATCCAAAGCTCATAACAAGCAAAAGGATTGCACTAAGCAGGCAACTGATCATCCTTCTATTTTTGTTTTTCATAACAAAGACCATTCCTTTCTTTCATTTGTTCAAATTGTAAACTATGAACCAGTGTCAAGGTCAAGTCTTTGTGTATATTTTACCATAAAATGTTTTTACAAAAAAATCCCCGCACATAGTGCGGGGAAATTCACAAAATATTAATACGCTATACCATTAGATACTTCTACATAATAAATATTAACTCCACCAGATTCTGATACAATATAATATTCACCTGCCTCATCTAATCTGAATGATACTGACTTAAGTGAAGAACCAGGTATCTTAGCTGTACTTGTTACATCATTACCGTTCTTATCAATAATCTTAATAAGTCTGCTTGTATCTGTATCTGAGCTTGTTGCATATATCTTTACCTTAGATTCACCTGCTGTCTTAAATGCAATTGCTCTTGCAGATTCGCTTCCTGCACCGCTAAGCTTGATTCTCTTTGTAAAGCTGATATTCTTGTAATCCTTATCACTCTTATCAACTGTTACAGTCTTTTTGCTTGTTGCAACAATCTTAAGACCATCAACTACAGTTGAACTCTTAATCTTTCCTGTTGAAACATCATTCGCATTAAGAATTAATTTTTCACCCTTTGTTGATACTGAAGATGCTTCTGTTGCTTTTGTTGGAGCCTGTGTCTCCTTTGTTGGAGCCTCTGTCGCCTTTGTTGGAGCCTGCGTCTCCTTTGTTGTTGCCTCTGTCGCCTTTGTTGGAGCCTGTGTCTCCTTTGTTGTACCTTCAGTAGCTTTAGTTGTTTCCTGAGCCTTTGTTGTCTCTTCTGGCTTAGTTACCTCAGATGATGAATTCTTTGAAGATACACTAATCATCTGATTAGCAACATTGAATCTTGCTCCCATTGAAGCATAGCTTCCTATTGTCTCATAGAGACCGTTCATATTAACAGTTCCATCAGAATTTCTAAGCTGTTTATCTATATTTTTGCTCATATCGATTGCATTAACAGTGTTCTTAAACATTCCAGCTGTCTTAGCAGGGTCAGTCACAACAGTTCCCTTCTTATCTCCACTTACTAAAGAAGTAAACAAAGAACCTGAAAGATTATAATACTTACCTGAGTTGTAATATATTGAATCAGCCATTTTACCAGTAAACTTATCTGAATCAATTGCACCTGCTGATACAAGCCCCTTAAATATTGCTGAACTTGATGTTCTGTAACATAAGAAGTTACCCTTCTTAGCATACTTTCCATTGCCCCATGCTGTAACATTTACAATTGTAAGACCTGTTGGGTTATTATTATCTGTAAATCCTGTTGCACCATTGTCAAATGACAGACAATTCATTACATTATGTGGAGTTCCAACACCTGAACCTCCAAGCTTGAATCCATTCATATCTCCGTTAGCATAGTGAACACCATTAGATAATGTTCCATTATTAAATGCAACACAGTTTCTAATTGTAATTACACCGATAGGACCTGTTGCACTCTTTGCAAATAAATCCCATCCATCATCTGAGTTGCTGTATGATATGCATCCGTCAAATACATTACCTTCACCACATGTAAGCTTTGCAGCAAATCCATCTGCATTCTCACCTGTACCGCCCTGGTCAGGGAAATCACAGTTATCATGTGATGTACAGTTGATAATCAGGTTATTTGATGGCCATAAATCTTTAGTAGCAGCCGTTGTGTCATATCTTGAAATCTGGAGTCCTGAATCTCTGTTTGCTTCAAATACACATTTTTCAAAAATGTTGTTATTACCAGCAAGTAATACTCCGTTATCTCCAGCACCATAGAAATTAATTCCATGGAAATACCAGTAATCTCCATCTACAACTACACCTCTGTTAGCTCCGTCAAGCTTCTGTGCAGAGAAATCAAACTTAACTTCCTTGCCGCTTTCAGCCTTTACAATAATATAAGAGCCTGATTTTCCATTCATGGCATTATTAATTACAATTGTATCAGAGAACTTATATGTTCCCTCTTTTACAATAATTACATCACCAGCCTTAGCTGAACTGATTGCATTAAGAATTTCATTTGAAGATGATACATATTTTGCATTCTTGAAATCTGCATCTTTTTTCTTACTGATATCTGTATACGCACCTGAATAAGAAAGGCTTGTCTTATCATATGATGTTGTTGCATCTGAACCCGTTGTTTCCTTTTCAGTTGCCTTTGTTGCGCTTTCTGTTGATTTAGTTGTTGCTTGTGTAGCTTTTGTTGTTGTCTGTGTTTCCTTAGTTGTTGCCTGTGTAGCTTTTGTTGTACTCTCTGTTGCCTTAGTCTCTTCTGTTGTTGGATCTGGTGAAACAATCTTCGCATTAGTACCACCTACAGAAACAAGGTCTGTATTCTTGTAATTAGTAACTGTTGCCTTTAATTCCTTATCTATGGCATATACAGAATCATCTTTATCAGAGAATGTCCATGAAATCACTCCACCCCCAAGGCTTCCTGCTCCCTTTGCAGATGTTACTACTGAAGGTACATCTTCTGCATTATTAAGACTTCCTGATTTAACTCCGAGATCCTTAGTTGTATCAAAGTTATCATAAGATGTTCCACCTGCTACAGTCTTATATGAAGATGGAACTTTCTCATCTGCTGATTTTGCAAGGTATGCATCAAATGATGTTGCATTTGCAGAATCACCAGTCTCTGAAACAGCATTTGCATAGATAATCTTCTGTGCACCTACGATAACATTTCCAAATGCTTTAATGATACCACCGTTCTCACCTGAGAATGTACCCTCACCAAGTGCATCTGTTCCCTGATTAGATGAAAGCATTGGATTCTTACAGTTTCTAAAATAGTTATTCTGTATGAATAATGAAGAACCCATTGTTGAACCAGCACCATACTTTGCATTGCCATCATAGTAGTTGTTATACATATGCACTGACATTGTTCTTACTCTTGCGTGTCTTGAATCAGAGTGATCAAACCAGTTATGATGATATGTAATATAGTTAGGACCAGACTCGCTCTTCATTCCACATAACGAACACTTACCTGAGTCATAAAAATGTACATATGAAACTGTTATATACTGTGAATTACCTTTAATGTCAATTGAACCGTCACCCTTTGCCTGGTCAGCATCCCCACCTGCTTTACCATAGTACAGATCAACATTGTGAATCCATACATTGCAGTTTGCTGTATCGAGAGAAATACCATCATCCATGAAATTGATAATTGAAAAATTTCTCATCTCAACATTTCCTGCATTTCTTAAGAGGAAACCGAATCCATTGATTGTTGCATCATTTCCGATACCCTCTATTGTCATATTAAGATTTGAATAAGCACTAGCTCCTTTAATCTGTACTCCCTCAGATGAACTTGAAAACTTATCCATTGCAGCATCTGTAACACATCCGATTACACGGACATCAAGTGCTCTTGTTTCTATCCCCTTGCTAGCACTCTTTGTATATGCATCAATTATTGTCTGAAGACCTGTATATTCCTTCTCTCCCTTTGCCTCTTTTACTGATGCCTTAATTGTCTTTGCATTATCGTTAGTAACATAAAGAACAATGGCATCTTTCTTAAGTGTTCCATCCTCATTGTAAGCACCTGAACCTGTCTTATATTTTGATTCAGATGAAAATGCAAATCCGGATCTGTCATATGAACTTACATTAAGTGTCTTAGTAACCTGTGCTTTGTCAGTAACTTCCTTTCCGTTCTTTACAGGAACTACCTTAATAACATAGTCACCTGCCGCAAGTCCTACTGCATCAACCCTGTAGTAGTTCTTATACTTTCTGATAAGTTCATTGTCGATTCTTGCATAAGCAGAATCTGACTGGCTGGCTTTCTTGATATATGCTGTATATCCTTCTGCCTGATTATCAATGGCCCACTGTGCATATGCTGACTCTAACCATCCTGCCGCACCATCAATAAATTTTACCGCTCCAACATCCGCCTTCGCTGTAAGAAGTGATGTAGGAATCACGATACTCACAATCATAACCAGTGCAAGTACCCATGCCCATTTTCTACGGGCTGCTTTGCTAATAATAGCTTTCATGTTTCGTTTTTCCTCCTCAATACATTTTTTTGTGCATTTTGCTTTAACAAGCAAGGGTTTATGTCGTTATATTAGCAATATTTACTCAAAAAGTACATGTATGTTAAGTAGGAAATAGGTACCATTTTCATAATTTTTAAGTATTTCATATAAAAATATGACAAAAACATGTAAAACACCGTGGCACATTTGCTGTTAAGCTAATATGCCACGGTGCAGATTAAGCATCCGGATATTCCAATATATATCTCTCATAACCATTAATTATCTTAGTATTCTCATTATATTCATATTCCTGCTTAAACTTCATCTGGTAGGTCTTGTGGATATGACCATGGATGAAATACTTAGGCTTATATTTTTCCAACAGATAATTAAAGCCCTCAAAACCCTTATGCGGTTCGTCAGGTCCGTCACCAATTCCCGCTGCCGGTGAATGTGTAAGCAGTATATCAAAGCCTTTATTTTTCTTTATCGAAAACCACATTTTATTAATCCTGCGGTTCATTTCTTTCTGTGTATACTGGTTCTTTCCTTTCTTATAGCGTATAGAACCACCAAGTCCCATAATACGGACACCTTTATACACATATATCTTATTCTCTATATCAATGCATCCATCCGGTGGCTGTGTATCATAACAGTCATCATGATTGCCATGCACATAAAGAATAGGTACTTTTGAAAATGATGCAAGAAACGACAAATACTGGGGTTTTAAATCCCCTGCTGAAAGTATAAGATCTATGCCTTCTAATTTTTCCTTTTCGAAATAATCCCATAAGTACTTTGATTCAACATCCGCTAACACAAGTATTTTCATTAATAATTCCCCAGCCACCACTGCAGGCAGCATGCTTTCTATTCTTCTTCTTTGACAACACCCTGAAGTGCCATTTTTAATTTAGCATTATCTGTAAGTTCATCATACCGAGGCAGTCTGCCAACCACATTATCAAGCAGCCAGTCCATAGTAATTATATGTTCCGGATCAATAAGCTTCCCTTCTTCAACCCTTATATTACCCTGCTGATCTTTTAATTCACCCTCAAACACTCTGAACCTTGCTTCCTTAAGTTCTTTCTCAAAGAGCTTTACAAGTCTCTTAGTTGCTGATGGCAGACTCTCTGAATATATAAGATCAACAACTCCTGCCGACATTCCCCACCAGTAATTAAGTGCTTTTACATTATCGCCGTCCTCATCCTTACTCCATGAACCACTCATAATGCTCTGTATAAGCTTTTCATAAAAAACTCCCCAGTGCCATACAGGCATAGCCAGGTGCTTATCCGAATCACTCGCTTTATACAACCCGAACTTTCTCTTACTCTTGCCCGGAGTAATCATATCCTGATTAGAAATAATGCTTATATTCTTCTTAGCAAGATTTTCCTCTGAATCATTATCCTTAATACTGTTCCATTCAAGGTAAACCTTGGCTCTTGGATTAACAAACTTTACTCCCAATGCAAATGCATTTATATTCGCACATGCCCCATAAACCGGATTATCAGCTATATAACCAACATTATCGTCATCAGCCAGTGAACCTGCAATAATCCCTGTTATAAACTTTGCTTCAAACATTCTTGCATAATATGACCTGATATATTTATGTGAAATGTTAAGAGAACAATCAAGAATCTTTACTGACGGATGTGCTATTGCAGCTTTAAGCCCAGCCATATTCATCGCCGAAGATGTCAGGAATATAAGATCACAGCCTTTCTCTATAAGTCTGTTGATTGCCGCCTCATCACTCTGCTCCGGTATCACATTCTCCTCAACATATGTCTCTATCTGGTCACCAAATGTATCATCGATATACTGTCTTCCAAGCTCATGTGTATAACACCACTCTGAATCCTGCGGTGTTTTTTCATACACAAATCCAACCTTAAGCTTCTTAACTCCTCCACCCATTGGAAGCAGATAGCTTAATATATTCTTCTTAGGTGCTGCTGCCGGTGTCATCTTAAGTTCCACTTCGCTGTTATCATCAATAAGCTCGAATTCAGCCCATGTCTTGGCAACATTCTTTGCCATCTCAGACTTAGTCATCTTCTTAACAGCATCATATCCGTGAATATGAATGAAGCGTAAAAATGAATCTCCTGTTGGAAAATCGAACTTATCACCTCCTCTTGATTCATAAGCAAGCCTGAAATTAAGATAGCACGAAACAAGGTCTTTCTTATCATCCTCATCCATTGGTTCTCCTGGTGTAATTCCAACCAGCTCCATAAGAGTTGTAAAACTGCCCTCTTTACTGAAATATATATCGTTTAACTTGGTAGATTTATAAAAATCCATGAATTCATAATATATCTTAACATCAGGATTATCACTGTATTTAGGTATCTTTCTTATAACCTGTGCACTTACTGTCACTGCCTTAAAATATTTAAGTACACTGACTCTTTTATTACCTTCAAGCACATAGAACTTATTCATGTACTCATATACTTTAATGTCGTCTCTTATTCCTTCATTTACCTGACTGTCGCTAAGCGAAGCCCACTTTGCTGAAAATTCTGTTCCCCAGTCAAGTATAGGCATGAAGTTGTCTGCAAATGCAGTAGTTCTACCTGCTGTACATGTTCCAACCACAAGTCTTAACGGAATCTGGTCACTTCCAAGACTAACTTCTCTGTCAATACTGTTTTCGTCAATAATATCCTCCAAAACCGGAAGATATGGGTACGTACCCTTATTTACACACGCATGATATTCTTTTTTACCAATCTTTACTGCACTAAGATAATCCTGTACTGACATATCTTCTACCTTTCCTTTCTGTCTGCATTCTACCGTTTAATGTTCCTGTATGTAACATTTGCAGACCGCCATATCTTATTTATTTCTACTTACATATATAAAACTATCACATTTTCACCAAAAAATACACCTTAAAATTGACTTTTGTTAATTATGCTAGTATCTTATTCGATAGGCTTGAAATTTTTCTATATTTCGGGTCTGAATAAAATGCATGCAGATACGCATTTAAAGAAATGGAGTATACATATGAATATTGAATTTTCTAAGAGAGCTGACCGCTTTGGCAGCAACATTTTTAATATACTTAATGAAAAGAAGAACAACAGACTTGCACAGGGAAAGCCGGTATATAATTTTACTGTAGGAACTCCTGATTTCAAGCCCGATGAATCTGTTATGAAGGTTGTTTCAGAGGCAGCACTTGACCCTGAGAATTACAAGTACTCACTTGGTGATACTGATGAATTGCTTGACGCTGTATGCAAATGGTACAAACGCCGTTACAACACCGTTATCACCCCTGATGAAGTCGCCTCTGTATTCGGAACCCAGGAAGGCATGGCTCATATTGCCCTTGCTTTGTGCAACCCTGGTGATTTATGCTTAGTTCCTAATCCGGGATATCCTATATTCGAGATTGGACCATTCCTGTGTGACGCACAGATTGCTTATTACAATCTTCTCCCAGAGAATGATTATCTTATAGATTTTGATTCTATCGATGAAGATACTGCAAAAAAAGCCAAAATGATGGTTGTATCTTATCCACTGAATCCTGTATGTGCTACTGCACCTGATGAATTCTACGATAGACTCATCGCATTTGCCAAGAAATATAACATCATTATTATTCACGACAACGCATATTCTGAGATTATATATGACGGACAGATTGGTGGCTCTTTCTTAAGCCACGAAGGTGCTATGGAAGTCGGAGTTGAATTCAACTCTCTTTCTAAGACTTATAATCTTACTGGTCTGCGCCTTTCATTTCTTATCGGGAACCGTGAAATCGTAAGCAAATTCAAAACTGTCCGCTCACAATTCGACTATGGAACAAGTTTTATATATCAGAAAGCTGCTGTTGCTGCACTTAACGGTCCGCAAGGATATGTCGCTGACAACCGTGCTGAATATGAGTTAAGAAGAAATGCCCTCGTTGCCGGAATTAAGAAGCTTGGGCTTAAACCTGCTGATGTTAAAGGCACAATGTTTGTATGGGCTGCCATTCCTGACGGCTATACCAGTTCAGCTGATTATGTTATGGAACTTCTTAATAAGACCGGCGTTTTATGTACACCTGGAAGCAGCTTCGGAAGCCTTGGAGAAGGTCATGTAAGATTTGCCCTTGTACTTCCCCATGAAGAAATTGAGAATATTTTTTCTAATCTGTAATTCACTAAAAAACATAATATACGTACAAAACCCCGTATCCTGCAAAACAGAATACGGGGTTTATATGTATCTTTGATATTAACAATCACTGGTGATTAGCCACGGATCTTCTTAACAAGAGCAACAGCCTCTGCTGTCATATCCTTAATCTTGTCAAATTCTCCTGCCTTAATCATATCACCCTTAACCATCCATGATCCACCACAGCAGAAGATCTTATCGCATGATAAGAATTCCTCAAGGTTAGCTGTGTTGATACCACCTGTAGGCATGATTCTTACATTAGTGTAAGCTGCGCACATAGCCTTGATCATCTTAATTCCACCTGCAGCTGTAGCTGGGAAGAATTTAACTCTTGTAAGGCCTCTCTTAACAGCCTGAGCAAGCTCTGAAGGTGTAACGATACCTGGCATAACAGGAATGTTCTTAGAAATACAGTAATCAACGATTTCTGGATCAAATCCTGGGCTTACGATAACTGAAGCACCAGCTGCTACAGCTCTGTCAACCTGCTCTGTTGTAAGTACTGTACCTGCTGCAAGTACCATATCTGGATATGCTTCATGCATAAGACGGATAGATTCCTCAGCTGCTGCTGTACGGAATGTAACCTCTGCACAAGGAAGACCACCATCAACTAAAGCCTTAGCTAATGGAAGTGCATCTTTAGCATCATTCAATACTACTACTGGAATTACTCCAAGTTCTTCAAATTTGTCTGCAATATTGCTCATAATTATATAGACTCCTTTCATATTTTCCCAATCTCTGGGATAATTTTGTCCGCAAATATTCTATCACACTCTTAGCACCATTACAAGCATTATAAATGTTGTTATTCCCTCAGCAACAGCATACGCAAGCCATACTCCTGTCATTCCAAAAAGTGCTGACATTACAAAAACTGCGCCTAAAATCAGCACAAATCCTCTTGCCACAGAAACAACCGCCGCTTTAAACGCATCCTCTGTTGCACTGAATGCACCGCCACCTACAATATTAATTCCCGCAAAGAATATTCCAATAAAATATAACTTAACGCCTTCTGTTGCGTAAAGCCTTAACATTTCTGAACCTTCACTGTTAAACACTGCGACAAACTGTCCTGCAAATATAAACAATATACTATACATAACCGCTGCAAGTACAAATGCTGTTGTATATCCCATTCGTTTTAACTGTGTACATCCATCCTTGTCTCCCCTGCCGAAACAACTGCTTATAAGTGGCTGACTTCCCTGTGCAACACCATTAAATACCGCAGTTGTGACAATTGCAATATTAGCCACAACTCCGTATGCAGCTACTCCGACATTACCAGCCAGCTTAAGTATTACGAAATTAAAAGCAAGTGTAATAACAGCTGAAGACATCTCTCCTACAAATGCCGATACACCAAGCTGGCTTCCTGCCACAAGTTTTCTTACTGAAGGCTTACACACAACAAGCCTGACACTGCTTTTCTTAGAGAAGAAATGTATGCTGCATATTCCCATACCTATAATCGGCGACAAAGCTGTTGCCAGTGCTGCACCTTCCATTCCCAGATTCATCGGGAACATGAGAATATAGTCAAACACTATATTAAACAGACTGCTAAAAAGTGTTGCACTCATAGCAATTCCCGGGGCTCCGTCATTTCTTACAAATGCATTAGTCACATAGTTGCACATAAACATAGGTGCAAAACACATGAATATCTTAGTGTAATTATTTCCAACTGCTACAATATGTTCATCAGCTCCTAGAACACGCATGATATCTGCTGAGAAAAATATTCCGGCAAAAACGAATATCATACTTGATATTATGCACCATATTAATGCATTCCAGAAATAATCATCTGCATCTGCATCTTTTTTAATCTTACTAATCGCATACCTTATAGCTGAACCAACACCAATCATCTCACCAATTGAGAATATTATACTATATAATGGCATAACAAGATTTAATGCTGTAAGTCCGTCTGCTCCCTTTGCTATAGATATAAAATACGAGTCAGCAAGAACGTAGCATGAAAACCCTATCATTCCGAGAATATTCTGCGATACATATTTAGAAAAATTCTTTCTGTTTTCCTCCTTGCTCATCGAAATCTCCTTAATTAAATAATATAAGTTACAAAAACGGCTCCCGTTGGGAGCCGCATTTTACACACTATCATATCTCTTAACACAAAGCAATTACATGCGCATAATTATTTACTTAGTTCCGAAGATTCGGTCTCCGGCATCCCCAAGTCCTGGGCAGATATAAGCATCTGCGTTAAGCTCTCTGTCAAGATGTCCAATGTATATCTGAACATCTGGATGCGCCTTATGAAGCTTTTCAACTCCCTCTGGGGCGGCTATGATACACATAAACTTAATCTGCTTTCCGCCAACCTTCTTTATCTGGTCAATTGCATCAACTGCCGAACCACCTGTTGCAAGCATCGGATCTGTTACAACAATAGTTCTTTCCTCAATTGGATGTGGAAGCTTGCAGTAATATGGTACCGGCTCATGTGTCTCTTCATTACGGTACATTCCAATATGTCCAACCTTAGCTGTTGGTACAAGTGAAAGTACACCAGGAACCATGCCAAGACCTGCCCTTAAAATAGGAACAATTGCAAGCTTACGTCCTGAAATCATAGGTGTCATACAAGTTTCAATAGGTGTCTCAATCTCAACATCTTCTGTCGGAAGGTCTGATAAAGCCTCAAAGCCTTCAAGCATAGCTATTTCTTCAACGAGCTTTCTGAATTCATTAGTTCCTGTTTTCTTATCTCTAAGAATTGAAATCTTATGCTGGATAAGTGGATGTGTAAATATAGTTATATTCTTCTCATTCTCAAAATCCATCATTATTAAGTACCTCCAAATTATATAATATAATTACTCAATGTATTTACTCAGCCTCTTCTGGCTTTTCCTCATCAGAGTCTGTATTCATAACATAAACTCCACGGCTGCTGTCACCTGCTGGATTCTTACCGAATTCATAATCATTACCAGGTAATATAGCATTAAGAAGAATACCTGCTATAGCAGCAATTGCGAGTGCTGTAAGTGTTATAGATGTTCCACCGATTGTAAATGTAAGTCCATCACCGAAGCCTAAACCACATACAAATATAACACCTGCAATAATAAGGTTTCTTGACTTAGTAAGGTCAACCTTGTTCTCAACAACATTTCTTACACCGATAGCTGAAATCATACCATAAAGCATGAATGATATACCACCGATAATTGCTGTTGGCATAGTTGATATAACTGATGAAAACTTAGGTATGAATGAAAGTATAATTGCAAATACTGCTGCAATTCTGATTACTCTTGGGTCATATACCTTAGAAAGTTCAAGAACTCCTGTGTTCTCACCATATGTAGTATTAGCCGGACCTCCAATTGCACCTGCAAATGCTGTTGCAACACCATCACCAATAAGTGTTCTGTGAAGACCTGGATCTGCTAAGTAGTTTTCTTCAACTGTAGCCGAAATAGCTGACATATCTCCGATATGCTCCATCATTGTTGCAATAGCAATAGGTGCCATTACAAGGATTGCTGTTACATCAAACTTCATAAACTGGAACTTCGGAATTCCTACCCATGAAGCAGATGCAATTGATGAGAAATTAAGTATTGCTGAACCATCAGGATTATGTACGCCGCATGCATTAAGAATAAGTGCAAATACATATGAAATTACTACACCCATAAGAATAGGGATAATCTTGAAAAGTCCCTTGCCCCATATATTGAATATAATAATTACAGCAAGTGCAACAAATGCAAGTAACCAGTTAGTTGAAGCATTTGTAATAGCTGAACCTGCAAGTGAAAGACCGATACAGATAATGATAGGTCCTGTAACCACAGGTGGAAGGAATTTCATAACTCTGTTAACTCCAACAAGCTTAATAATTAAAGCAAGTACAAAGTAAAGCATTCCGGCAACAAATATACCACCACATGCATAAGCAGCTTTATCATTAGCTGACATTCCAGCATACATACCGCTGTCAAGATTAGCTACTGTGTAGAATCCACCAAGAAATGCAAAGGAAGATCCTAAGAATGCGGGTACTTTGAACTTAGTACACAGGTGGAATATCAATGTACCAAAGCCTGCACAGAAAAGTGTTACTGATACAGACAGACCTCTGGTAAGCTCCTCACCGCAGGCAGCCTGAAAATATCCTGATACCAGAATAGGTACAAGAATAGTTGCGCCAAACATGGCAAACATATGCTGAATACCAAGAATCAGCATCTTCGCTTTACCAAGCTTTCTGGCATCACGAATAGGTTCGATTTTCTTTTGTTCCATAATACGCTCCAATCAATATATATTTTCATATTATTATAGAACATATTATGATTTAGGGCAATGAAAAAATATTCCATTTTAAACATTTCGGGGCATGAAAAGCTTTCGCTTTCCATGCCCCGAAACTCGTGTTATGGTCAGAAATTGGATTATTTTTCTTCCGCAATCGCAGCCTGTGCTGCTGCAAGTCTTGCAATAGGTACTCTGAATGGTGAGCAGCTCACATAATCAAGACCAATCTTATGGCAGAATGCAACTGATGAAGGATCTCCACCATGCTCTCCACAGATACCTATGTGAAGATTCGGATTAACCGGTCTTCCAAGCTTTATTGTCATCTCCATAAGCTTGCCTACACCATTCTGGTCAAGCTTTGCAAATGGGTCATTCTCAAATATCTTAGATTCATAATATGCATTAAGGAACTTACCAGCGTCATCTCTTGAGAATCCGAATGTCATCTGTGTAAGATCGTTAGTACCAAAGCAGAAGAAATCAGCTTCCTTAGCAATCTCATCAGCAGTAAGTGCAGCTCTTGGAATCTCAATCATAGTACCAACCTCGTATTCAAGGTCGATTCCTGCTGCCTTAATCTCTTCATCTGCTGTCTCAACAACAGTCTTCTTTACATACTTTAATTCCTTAACCTCACAGATAAGCGGAATCATAATCTCCGGCTTAACATTCCAGTCAGGATGTGCCTTCTTAACATTGATTGCAGCTCTTATAACAGCTCTTGTCTGCATCTTGGCAATCTCTGGATATGTTACTGCAAGACGGCATCCTCTGTGTCCCATCATTGGATTAAACTCATGAAGACTTGCAATAATATTCTTAATAGTCTCTACTGACTTGCCCTGTGATTCAGCTAACTTCTTAATATCTTCTTCCTCTGTAGGAACAAATTCATGAAGAGGTGGATCAAGGAATCTGATAGTTACAGGATTACCTTCAAGTGCCTCATAAAGTGCTTCGAAATCTCCCTGCTGATATGGCAGAATCTTATCCAGTGCTGCTTCTCTTTCTTCTACAGTATCAGAACATATCATCTCTCTGAATGCTGCAATTCTGTCCTCTTCAAAGAACATATGCTCAGTACGGCAAAGTCCGATACCTTCTGCTCCAAGTTCTCTTGCCTTCTTGGCATCCTTAGGAGTATCTGCATTAGTACGAACCTTTAACTTTCTGTACTTATCAGCCCACTCCATAACTCTTCCAAACTCTCCTGCAATCTTGGCATCAACCGTAGGAATCTGCCCATCATATATGTTGCCTGTTGTACCATCAATAGATATATAATCTCCTTCATGGTATTCCTTGCCTGCAAGTGTGAACTTCTTATTAGCTTCATCCATTGCAATATCACCACAGCCAGATACACAGCAGGTTCCCATACCTCTTGCAACAACCGCTGCATGGCTTGTCATACCTCCTCTTACAGTAAGAATACCCTGTGAAGCCTTCATACCTGTAATATCTTCTGGCGATGTCTCAAGTCTTACAAGAACAACCTTCTCTCCTCTTGCATTCCACTCTTCTGCGTCTTCTGCTGAGAAAACAATCTTACCACATGCAGCGCCAGGAGATGCTCCAAGACCTCTTCCTGCTGGAGTTGCAGCCTTAAGTGCAGCTGCATCAAACTGTGGATGAAGAAGTGTATCAAGATTACGAGGATCAATCATTGCAACTGCTTCCTTCTCTGTTCTCATACCCTCATCTACAAGGTCGCATGCAATCTTTAATGCTGCCTGTGCTGTTCTCTTACCATTACGTGTCTGTAACATGAACAGCTTGCCATGCTCTACTGTAAATTCCATATCCTGCATATCTCTGTAATGTTCTTCCAGAGTTGCACACACATCCTTAAACTGCTCAAATGCTTCCGGGAACTTCTCACTCATTTCCTGAATATGCATTGGAGTTCTTACTCCGGCAACAACATCTTCACCCTGTGCGTTAGTAAGGAACTCTCCAAAAAGTCCTTTAGCACCAGTTGCAGGATCTCTTGTAAATGCAACACCAGTTCCACAGTCATCCCCCATATTACCAAATGCCATAGACTGTACATTAACTGCTGTTCCCCAAGAATAAGGAATATCATTATCTCTTCTGTATACATTAGCTCTTGGGTTGTCCCATGAACGGAATACAGCTTTTATAGCTCCGTATAACTGTTCCTTAGGATCATCTGGGAAATCCTTGCCAATCTTAGACTTATATTCAACCTTAAACTGTGTTGCAAGCTCCTTAAGATCATCCGCTGTAAGCTCTACATCAAGCTTAACCCCTCTCTCATCCTTCATCTTGTCAATAAGCTCTTCGAAATATTTCTTGCCAACTTCCATAACTACATCTGAATACATCTGGATAAATCTTCTATAACAATCCCATGCCCATCTTGGATTACCAGATTTCTGTGCAATTACATTAACAACATCCTCATTAAGTCCAAGATTAAGAATTGTGTCCATCATACCCGGCATAGAAGCTCTTGCTCCAGAACGAACAGAAACTAAAAGTGGATTCTCCATATCTCCAAACTTCTTGCCTGTAATCTGTTCCATCTTCTCGATATGTTCGTTAATCTGTCCCATGATCTCATCATTGATCTCTCTACCATCCTCGTAATACTGGGTACAAGCTTCCGTGGTAATAGTAAACCCCTGTGGAACCGGAAGACCAATATTAGTCATCTCTGCCAGATTCGCACCTTTACCACCAAGAAGTTCACGCATATCTGCGTTACCCTCTGTAAACAAATACACCCATTTCTTTCCCATAACAAAACCTCCATAATTTAATATTCAGTTATTTAAGTAGTATGTTTCTTAGCTTGTTAAAATTATAACATAGTAATCGTTTTCGTGCAACCATAAATGTATTTATTTTAATACAATTTTATATACAAGCCTTACATTTACAGAATATGCTTAATATGGGAAAATATTCATGCTGTACTAAATAGCACAACAATAGAGCAATCACTGAAAACACAATAAAAGGAGGATTTTTCTATGCCTAAAGACCCTGTTATGCTTTTAAGCTTTGTCAATACACAACTTCGAGACAATTACAATTCATTAGAGGAACTGTGCAAATCTTATATGATTTCTGAGGAAGAAATAACCAATAAGTTAAAATCAATTAATTATGAATATAATACTGAAAAGAACCAGTTTATCTAGTTCTGTATAAATATGTCTTAATCTGATTATTGATTCGTTGTTCATGATACCTATAGGTAATCGCATTATCACTTGATTTATAGGACATATCCAGGCAGAATCCTTATTCAACCTTCACTTTTTCTTCCAATCTGCCTATAGATAAACTTCCTCGTGCCTGCCTGATAGGTATATTCCTGCAATTTCATGTATTTCTGCCTGAAATTTGCCTATATAGATTGATTATTTATTGTTCTTATAGGAAATCCTCATAATAATAAATAATAATTGCATGATTAACAGTCCCCAAGAAAAAAACAATGCCAGCACATCACCAGCATTGTCATCTCTTCAATCACTATTCCCCAGACTTTCTTAAAGCCTCCATATATCTTTCCAGCTTTAGTTTTGCGTCATCACTAAGCTCCTGATAAGTTTCTATCAATGTGTATTCCTTAGAGTCTTTATCAACATATGCATAATCCATATACTTTCTTGAATTATTCATATCTTCTGTGCCAGTCAGCAGTTCATATGGAGAAATATCGAGTGCTTTGCATATTACCATTATCTTATCTGCTGACGGATTATTCTTCTTTATCTTCCAATCACTTACTGTACTCTGAGAAATTCCTGTCCTACTAACAAACTCTGCCTGCGACATTCCTTTTTCTTCAAGATACTTATATATTCTCTCACCTATCTGCATATACCACCATTAATAGAACTGATTAACTCTCTTAGTAACATAATTGACATCCTGTGCATATCCAATTGCATTATCAGAATCAATCACTCCCTTATTATACAGATCAAGAAGTGCATCATCCATTGATATCATGCCCTCTTTTCTTGCTGTCTGTAAAACACTGGATATCTGATATGTCTTGGCTTCACGGATAAGATTCTTAATTGGAATCGTTCCATGCATAACTTCAAATGCAGCAACTCTTCCACATCTGTCTGCTGTTGGTATCAGCTGCTGTGAAATAACTGCTTCAAGAACAACTGCAAGCTGAATTCTTATCTGCTGCTGCTGGTGCGGTGGAAACACATCAATAATACGGTCAATTGTTGCCGCCGCTCCAATTGTATGAAGTGTCGAGAACACGAGATGACCTGTTTCAGCTGCTGTTATAGCAGTAGATATAGTTTCCAGATCTCTCATCTCTCCTACAAGAATTACATCAGGATCTTCTCGCAGTGCTGCACGGAGTGCATCAGCATATGAATGCGTATCAAGACCGATTTCTCTCTGATTAATCATTGCTTTTCTATGCGAATGAAGATACTCAATTGGGTCTTCTAGTGTTATTACATGAGCATTACGTTCATCATTAATTTTGTCTATAAGAGAAGCAAGTGTTGTAGATTTACCGGAACCTGTTGGACCCGTTACCAGAACCAGTCCTCTTTTCTTGGCATACAATTCAACAACAGACTTTGGAACACCAAGACTTTCCGGCTTAGGAATCTCTGTTCCTACAATACGCATGGCACATGCCACAGACCCTCTCTGTCTGAATACATTAACTCTGTATCGTCCAATATTAGGAACAGAGAATGAAAAATCAAGTTCTCCTCTGTCTTTAAACATTGCCTGCTGCCTGTCATCCATAATATCAAGAATAAGCTTTTCACAGTCATCTGGTGAAAGCTTAGGATAATCAAGATCCACAAGTTCACCATTAATTCTGACTCTTGGTGGAAGTCCTACAGTGACATGCACATCACTTGCCTTCTTTTCTTTAGCTATCGAAAGTAATTGCTCTACAGTAAACATTATTAAGCCCCCATATATCTATAATTGTATATCTGGCAGATTCTTAGTCAATCTGCTCAAGTTCAATTTCTTCTACTCCGGAAGAAACTGATATTCCAGAAGAAGCTGATGTATCTGCTGCCTTAGGTCTTGAATCATCTTCTTCAGCTTCATAAGTTGCTTTAACCATCTCAGCTATAGTTGTGACACCATCTTTAACCGCATTAACCGCAGCCATCTTAAGCGTATTCATACCCTCACTTATAGCCTGTTTTTTAATCTCTTCTGCTTCTGCATGCCTTGATATAAGTCTCTTTATAGACGGTGTTATCTTCATAATCTCATATATACCAAGTCGTCCATAGTATCCTGTTCCATTACATAACTTACATCCGCATGGTTCATATATTGTAAATGGCTCGTCAGGATTAACTCCAAGCATCTCCTTCTCAGCTGCACTTGCCTCTTTTGGCATCTTACAGTCACACAGCTTTCTTACAAGACGCTGTGCGATAATACCAACAAGTGAATCAGCTATGAGGTATGACTCAATTCCCATATCTTCAAGACGGGCAACAGAACTTGCCGTACTATTAGTATGCAGTGTACTTACAACAAGATGGCCTGTAATAGATGCTCTAACCGCAATCTCAGCAGTCTCACCATCTCGGATCTCACCAATCATAATGATATCCGGATCCTGTCGTAAGATTGATCTTAATGCAGTTGCAAATGTAAGATTTGCTTTATTATTAACCTGAACCTGATTAATACCATCAATATTAGCCTCAACTGGGTCTTCAACAGTAATAATATTAACATCTTCTGTATTAAGTTCACTTAATGCAGTATAAAGAGTTGTAGATTTACCAGATCCTGTAGGTCCTGTTACAAGAATAATTCCATGTGGATTCTTTAATATATCATCAAATACCTTAAGATCAGCCGATGTAAGTCCAAGTTTTGATTTATCAATGTTAAATCCTTCCTTGGACGCAATTCTCATAACGCATTTCTCGCCATATACTGTAGGAAGATTAGATACTCGGATATCATATTCTCTTCCATCTACGTTAATGGTAATACGTCCATCCTGTGGTTTTCTCTTCTCAGAAATATCCATTCCTGACATAATCTTGATACGGGTTGTAATAGCACCAAGAAGTGTATTATCGTACTGGATAATTTCACGAAGATTACCATCTATTCTGTATCTTACACGGATATCTCTTTCCATCGGCTCAATATGTATATCAGAAGCTCTCTGTCTTACAGCCTGCTCAATTACACTATTGATAAGCTGAACAATAGGCGCATTCTCAATCTCTTCTCTTCTAGCCTTGTCTTCTTTAGTTTCTTCTCTTACAGTCTCGCCCTGCTCTTTCTTATACAGATCCACAATACTCTGTGCCTGTTTCTGTCCAAACGCCTTATCTAAAAATGCATTAATATCAGTTGCATTAGCAAGAACCGGAACAACCTGTTTACCAGTTACAATATTAATGTCATCCATGGCAAGAATATTAGTAGGATCAGCCATGGCAACCCTGATTGCTCCAGGATTATCAGGTGCATCACCTAATGGTACGAGAGTGTACTTTCTCATAATATTCTCATCTAACATAGACAGAACATCATCACTTATCTCCGTCTCTCGCATATCAACAAAATCAATCCCCAGACTGTCGCAAAGTGCCTCATTAATATCTCTCTGGGTAGCATATCCCAATGCTATAACCATCTCACCGAGCATCTTCCCCTGCTCTCTCTGTCTTGAAAGTGCAGTCTGTAACTGGTTCTCATCTATAATTCCCTTTTTAACAAGAACATCACCCAATCTAACTTTCTTTCTGTAATTCACCTTCAACCTCTTTCCGCAGGCAGTCTCCACTCCTGCTATTGCGCATTTATAGTAAGATTATATCACATCAACATACTATATACAAACAGCTATTTAACCTCTTTTATAGTATAGTTGTCACTTTTACTGCCAATACATTCACTGTAAAGTGAATCGTAATCTGTACTGCAGACATACCTCTTTTCTTCATTATCATGGTTCATATCAAATGTTCCATCTGCATTTATATAAGCATTGCTATATGAAAATGCAAAATAAACCGTTTTGCTGTCTTCCGAGTCAGATATTGTCGCTGAAGCAGTTATATATATGTAATTATTAGTCTCTCCAGCATTTCCTTTTTTCTGTAAATAATATATTCCAGTAATCTTTGCATCACTGCATGTTTCCTCATTAATGTGATACAGATAGGCAGTATCCTTTGTTGCTTTATATAACATATGAAATGTGTTATCTGCCGTTTCTTTATTAATTGTCTCCAGAACTTCTTTGCTAACCTGTTCTACAACCTTTTTATCAATCAGCGATACATCATCAACATATTCCGGAAGCTTGTCTGCATTATAAGAAGTTTCTATATTATGTACAAGAAATCCGTGTCTTGCAATATCTTCATAAGAAGTATTGCATGTTATCTTCACTGAATCCCCAAGACTTATATTGTCTTTTTTATCAGGAGTAAATGTAAGTCCTGACAGATACTCATCTTCCCAGTTATTAGTGATAACAATGCCAGCCTGCGGACTTACACCAGTAAATGTAACATCAACCTTATCAAACAATTCCACAGATGTTCCTTTTGATATTCCTGATGCTTTTATCTTCTTATTGCCGCCTCCCATGCTGACTCCTGCCGCATCCTCATATTTTTTATCAACCTCAAGCCTTACTTTATAAGTATCACCATTGGCAATATCTTCTTCATCTGTACTTGTTTCTATAGAAGCAATCAGCATTTTAACATTGTATGATTTATCTGAATCGGTACTTTTACCCATAAGCTCCTTATACAACTTATCCTTATTAAGAGTAAACACCGGTTTTGCATATCCGTTAGCACCTTCATAACTTATAGTTATATAATCCCACACATCAAACTGCTGTGAATGTATAAAAAGTGCAACTGCAATTACCGCTATCACTCCAGCCGCTGCAATAATCAGTCCTACGCGGCGTTTCTTAATTGTCCGTCCCATAAACTGGAACTCCTTCTTAATCTCCTTTTCAATTGCTTCACCCTTATGTGAAAATTCTTTTAACTCCATATCATACTCCTACTGGTCTTGTCGCCTCTCTTAACATATCCTTTTCTTCTCCATCAAAATACGCCTCAAGTGTCTTATATACTCTTTCCTGATACTTATTGAGCCGCTCAATATCCACAGCATCAAGATAATTTACATCAACAAGTTCTAAATCTATCGGAACAACTGTAAGCATGTCAAACTTTAAAAATGTGCCATATTCATTGTCGAAATCTTTCTGACATACAATCTCATTTTCAATTCTTATACCGAACCTGCCCTCAATGTATACCCCCGGCTCATCAGATGTAACCATGCCCTCTTCAATAACTGCAAGATCATTCTTGCCCGGATTGTGCTTCCATCGAAATCCATTAGGACTCTCATGCACATTTAAAAGGTATCCTATTCCATGTCCTGTTCCGCAGCGGTAGTCCATTCCGACATTCCACAGAGGTGCTCTGGCAAGAATATCAAGACTGAAACCGTTACAGCCTTTTAAGAATTTTGCATTTGCCAGGCTTAACATGCCTTTAAGTGTAAGTGTGTAATACATCTTCATCTCATCAGTCACAGGTCCAAGTGCTATTGTTCTTGTTATATCAGTTGTTCCACGCATATACTGTCCGCCAGAATCCACAAGCAGCATGCCTTCCGACTTTAAGACAGCCGCATTGGTTTCATCTGCATGGTAATGCATCATTGCAGCATTTTCATTATATGCACTGATTGTGTCAAAGCTTAGTTCTATGTAATCTTTTATATTGCTTCTTAAATTATCAAGATATGCCGCTGCATCTGCCTCTGTTATATTACCTGATGCAACATTTTTCTTAAGCCAGAATATGAATTTTGTTACAGCCACGCCATCGTCAACATGTACGCTGTATAGATTCCTTATCTCTGTCTCATTCTTTATTGCCTTAAAAAGCATTGCTGGATTGTCAGACAGTACTGCTTCCACATCTCTTCCAGACTGTATAAGCTGATATATACGCATATTCACACGTCTCTTATCAATAAGCACTTTTCCATTCATTCTGGCAATGTCTTCATATATGCTGTCATATGGCAGCACCTCTACACATGCCTCCCCGAATTTGGCCAGTGTCTTATCATCAAACCTGTCCTTATCAGTGTATATGTATGCTTCATCCTTAGTTATCACTGAATACGCCATAATAACAGGGTTGCACTCAACATCGCATCCCCTTATATTGAATGTCCAGCATATGTCGTCAAGCGTTGCCATAATATGTATATCAGCATTTTTATTATCCATGTACTTTCTTATTCTTGAAAGCTTGCTTATTATGCTTTCTCCTGAGTACTCTTCATCAAGATAAAATGCTTTGCTGTGTGGAAACGCTGCCCTGTCCTCATATATATTCTCAATCGCATCAAAATCATACAAACAGCCTGCTCCTGCTTTTTTACATATATCAGACAGCTCAATTCCTTCTTCAGCCGGCATGGTTCTTCCATCAAATCCCATGCTCATTCCATCTTTAACTATACTCTCACAATACTGTGCCACATTCATAACACCCGGAGTGCCGACCCTCATCAGTGAAAAGCCTGTCCCTTCAATCTGCTTTTCAGCCTGCACGAAATATCTTCCGTCAGTGAAAAGCCTTGCATCATCCTGTGTTATAACAGCCGTTCCGGCAGAGCCTGTGAATCCGGTAATGAATTCTCTTTCCTTAAAATAATCTCCTGCATACTCTGATATATGGTAATCACCTGTTACTACTACATATATATCAACGCCTTCTGATTTCATGATATCCCTTACCTTAGATAATCTGCCCGCTATTACCTTTGCATCTGTAATCTGCATTACATGTCCTCCTGACTATATTATCATATAAGTTTCCGCTCAATAAGCACTTCTCTTAGTTTGCCAAGTGCCTTTTTCTCTATTCTGCTCACATAGCTTCTGCTTATTCCAAGCCTGTCAGCAAGTTCATTCTGTGTGCATTCTTTTGCACCAAAAAGTCCATACCTGTATTTTAATATCTCTATCTCTCTTGGTGCAAGTACCTTTTCTATATTACCATATATACACTTAATCTGCTCATAAAACATATAATCTTCCACAGCATCCGGCTGTTTCTTCTCCGAATCTTCTCCGATAATATCCTTAAGGCTTATCTCATTTCCCTCTTTGTCCTTTCCTATAGGCTCATTAAGAGACACTTCCCGTTCCTTCTTTTTATCCTGACGGAAAAGCATAAGAATCTCGTTGTCTATACATTTGGCAGCATATGTTGAGAATCTCACATTTCTTTCTATGTCAAATGAATCAACAGCCTTAATAAGTCCTATTGTTCCCACTGAAATAAGGTCTTCATTAATATAATCACGTTCAGTAGAGGTATATTTTTTGACTATATGTGCAACAAGACGCATGTTCTTTTCTATAAGAGCATTTCTGGCCACACTATCGCCTTCGCGTAATTTTATCAGCAATTCTTTCTCTTCCTGTGCCGATAATGGTTTTTCAAACGTTTTCAAAAAGGCACCCCTACACATTTTTATATATCATATGTGTAAAGGTGCCTTTAATTGCCTATCCAACTGTCTCTTTAATTTAACTGTTTACTTCTGTTTCTTCTTCCTGGCGTCTTAAGATATCATACTTATCAAGCTGGATTCCTAAATCAATATAGAGATTCTGCTTAGGATGTGGACAGCTATCCATATCCTTACCATTCTCATCGACAATACGCTTAACTGTGACTTCTATATTCTGTCCATCCGGCTTCATTACTTCAATTGTTTCTCCAACTGAGAACTTGTTTCGCTGCTCAATATGGTAAAGTCCCTGCTCGTTAGTATCTCCTACGATACCAAGATATGTGTATTCCCTGATATATGTGTTACTGTCATATATCTGTGTATTCTCGTCCGGCTTTCCAAAGAAGAAACCTGTTGTATACTGTCTGTAAGTACATTTGCTTATCTCACTCTTATAGAATGGGATTCTAGCCTTGTACTTTTCAGGATCTTCTATAAAATCATCAATAGCAAGTCTGTATGTTCTTGCAACAGTTGCAACATACAGAGCTGTCTTCATACGTCCTTCAATCTTAAATGAGTCAATGCCTGAACTTACCATCTCTGGAATATGCTCTATCATGCATAAATCCTTAGAGTTAAATATATATGTTCCTCTCTCATTCTCATATACAGGCATGTACTGTCCCGGTCTGTTCTCCTCAACAACGGCATATTTCCAGCGGCATGGATGTGTACATGCTCCCCTGTTAGCGTCTCTTCCTGCAAGGAAGCTTGATAACAGGCATCTGCCTGAATAAGATATACACATCGCTCCATGCATGAATGTCTCAATCTCCATCTCATCAGGAATATGCTCTCTTATCTCCTTAATCTCCTCAAGAGATAATTCTCTTGCTGAAACCACTCTCTTAGCACCCTGATTCCACCAGAAATTATATGTCATGTAATTAGTATTATTAGCCTGCGTGCTTATATGTATATCAATATCCGGAAGTACTTCCTTTGCTATTGTAAACATTCCCGGATCCGATATAATGAGTGCGTCAGGTCCTACTTCCTTAAGTTCCTCAAAGTAAGCTCTTGCGCCCTCAAGGTCATAGTTATGTGCCAGAATATTAGCTGTAACGTATACCTTGACATTTCTTTCATGGGCAAACTTAACGCCCTCTTTCATATCTTCTATTGAAAAATTCTTAGCCTTAGCTCTTAATCCAAATGCTTCGCCACCTATATATACGGCATCTGCGCCGAATATTACTGCTATCTTTAAAACTTCAAGACTGCTTGCTGGTATAAGAAGTTCTGTTTCTCTGCCATTATACATATGTCCTGCCATATTATTCTCCTTTACTGTTTCACACTGAGTGTAATTCCATCGCCGATAGGAACAATAGATGTCACAAAATCCTTTGTATGAGTAAGCTCATACACATATTCCCTTATCCTTGTATGAATTGTTCTGTTTCTTCTCGTAACTGCATAGCGGGATTCCACTATTTCTCCCTCCTGCAGAATATTATCCGATATAAGAAGTCCGCCTTTTCTAAGGACTCTCTTAATATCAGGAAGATAATTAATATACTGTCCCTTGGCAGCATCCATGAATATGAAATCATATGGGCCTTCCAGAGTCTTCAACACTTCCAGCGCATCTCCCTCTATAAGTGTTATAACATTCTCTTTTCCTGCCCTTTTAAAATTATTTCTTGCCACAGGTATTCTCTTATCATAATTCTCTATTGTAGTAATTGTGCATTTTTGCGGCATATTCTCACTCATAAGAATAGATGAGTAACCTACTGCTGTTCCAACTTCCAGAATCCTTTCAGGCTGTACAAGCTGTAACAGCACCTTCAGCAAATTACCCATCTCTTTTCTAATGATTGGGACTTCATCCGCAATCGCTTCTTTTTCAATTGTATTACATATATCAGAATTACCACAATCAAGAGAATTAATATAGGCAACTACTCTTTCATTGACTATCATATATTCCCCTTACAATTAAGTTATTCTTCCTCACTGTCTGACTGTGCCAGCACTTGCATAATCTCAGTAGGTGTCATTCCCGTGTTAAGCTCATAAGTTCCACCTATAAACTTATCCTTATAATCTGAGAACTGAATCTGAAAATATGCTATCGTTTTATCATGTACAAGTCCTTTATCATAAAGCATGCCAGCAAGCTTCTTAGCCTGTATGTCTGTTGTTATAGTAACCTCAACTGTACGGGCATTATCATCTGAATCAACTGCCTGTTCATTAAATATCTTCTCACCAAATGAATACGCCTTGCTTCCCATAAAAAACACGAGATATATTCCTAAAACAATTATTAAAACATTCAGCGATACCGATACCAGCATCCTGATTGATTTATTGCTCATAAAACCTGATTCTCCTCTTCTTTAATAAGCTACACTATATATGATTCACCCTAAAAAATCAAGGTCCATGTCTACTGCCTCGGCAATATCCTTATATATATCTCTCATAAATCTGCAAAATGTAATCTCTGTCATAAGATATCTGTTTACAATGTCCTGATTCCTCATGTCGGCATATTCCTTATTAAGATTCTCCATTGCTGCAAACATGTCTGGAACATTTTCTGAATTCTGTAATTCAAAATTCCTCATACGGAATTCATCCACCTGCCTCTTCAAGTCAGGCGTCCTGTCTATTTCAGACTGAAGTCTTCTGTATTCCCTATATTCTTCACTGTTAAGAATTTCATGTATAATCTCTTTCTTAAGTTCATCAATTCTACGCATGAAAAACACCTCTCCAACTGTCTGCAGTAATATCCGGCAACATATATTATATCTGTGCCTCCATAATGATTGGAAGTATCACAGGATTTCTCTTAATCTTCTTCCAGAGATACTCGCTCAAGTCATCTTTAATAATATTCTTAATCTTACTCCAGTCAGTAATATTCTTATCAAGACACTTTTCAACTGAATCAGATACAATTGCTCTTGCCTCATCAAGAAGCTCTTCAGCCTCTCTTACATACACAAAACCTCTTGTAACAATATCCGGGCCTGCTATAAGCTGTCCGGTATATTTTTCAAGTGTAAGAACAACAATGATAATACCATTCTCTGCAAGGTTCTGTCTGTCTCTTAATACAATATTTCCTACATCACCTACGCCAAGTCCATCAACAAAAATAGCTCCTGTCTGGACATGATCTACAACCTGTGCATGCTCATCATTAAGTTCTAACACATCTCCTGATTTGGCAATAATAACATGATCCTTGTCATATCCAAGTGACATAACAACATCTCTCTGTGCAACAAGGTGTCTGTACTCACCGTGAACAGGAATAGAATACTTAGGCTTTACAAGAGAATATATAAGCTTAATCTCTTCCTGACATGCATGTCCTGATACATGTGTATCCTGGAATATAACCTTAGCACCCTTCATACCAAGCTCATTAATAACCTTGGCTACTGACTTCTCATTACCAGGTATAGGAGTTGATGAAAATACTACGCAGTCGCCAGGCTGGATAGATACCTTTCTATGAAGGTTAGCTGCCATTCTTGAAAGAGCAGCCATTGATTCACCCTGACTACCTGTTGTAATAAGAACAATCTGCTCAGGTGTATAATTCTTCATCTCATCCGTTTCAATAAGAGTTCCGTCCGGAATCTTAAGATAATCAAGGTCTTCTGCAACCTCAATAATATTAACCATACTTCGGCCTTCAACGCAGACTTTTCTGCCATATTTAACCGCTGAATTAATAATCTGCTGTACTCTGTCTACATTAGATGCAAATGTAGCTATGATTATTCTGCTGTTCTTATTGTCATTGAATATCTTTTCAAATGTAGCTCCAACAGTTCTCTCTGACATAGTAAAACCAGGTCTTAAAGCATTCGTACTGTCACACATAAGTGCAAGTACACCCTTCTTACCAAGTTCTCCAAGTCTTTGAAGATCAATAGGATCACCATATACAGGTGTATAATCAACCTTAAAATCTCCTGTGTGGACAATAATTCCTGCCGGTGAGTATATAGCAAGTGCTGCGGCATCTGCAATACTATGGTTAGTTCTTATGAACTCAACCCTGAAATCGCCAAGAGTTACAGATTGTCCATACTTAACAACCTTTCTCTTAACTGACTTTAACATATTATGTTCCTTAAGCTTTGACTCTATAAGTCCCATAGTAAGCTTAGTAGCGTATATAGGAACATTGACATCCTTTAAAACATATGGAATTGCACCAATATGATCCTCATGTCCGTGCGTAATAAAAAATCCTTTGACACGATCAATATTTTCCTTTAAATAAGTGACATCCGGAATCACCAGATCCACTCCGTACATGTCATCTTCCGGGAATGCGAGACCGCAATCCACCACAATAATACTGTCTTCGTATTCAAAGGCAGTAATATTCATACCAATCTGCTCAAGACCTCCCAACGGTATAATCTTAAGCTTACTGTTATTCTGTTTTTCCTGTTTTTTCATAAATCCTCCAAATATAATATTCCGCTCTAATATAAAAGCTGTGTTTCTTCATCCGCAAGTTCAGCAAATATTTTCGCGAGTGCAGCAAACTCTGTATCATCATCTACCATCTCGTAAAATACTTCCTCATCCTGTGTCTTTATTTCTTTTAATATATATGCTTCACTGTCCCCGTTTTCATTGCCATCAGAGACAAGTAAGTATCTGATTCCATTCAGCTGTGTCTGTTCTTCCACAGCAAATTCCACCACCTCATTGGTGTCCGGATCTGTAAACTGAATTTTTTCCATTTATTTTTTCCTTGTATTTTTATTTTTCTTCTGGATGATTTGAAAGATAATCCAGATATCCCTGTAATATAAAAATAGCCGCAATTTCATCTACATATTCCTTGCGGTTTTCTCTTCGAATTCCTGTTTCCATCATCGAACGGTCTGCTGCAACTGTTGTCAACCGTTCATCCCATAAAATAACAGGGAGACCACAGCGTTTTTCAAGCATTTCCTTGAATTCTTTTGTTTTCTCGCAGCGCTCCCCTTCTGTACTGTTCATATTTTTCGGGTAACCGAGCACAATTTTTTCCACCTCGTACTCGCTTACCAGCTGTTCGATCCGCGCCAGTGTCTGCCTGAGTTTCGTTGGAGCTTTCCTTCGGATAATTTCCACTCCCTGCGCTGTAATTAACAGCGCATCACTCACTGCAACACCCACTGTCTTTGAACCGAAATCCAATCCTAAAATCCGCATAATTCTCCCGTACCGGATTATTCCCAGGAATTGTTTTTGATGTATGCACGTAAAACTTCTTCTACAAGTTCGTCCCGCTCTACTTTCATGATCAGACTTCTCGCATTGTTATGACTGGTAATATATGTCGGATCTCCGGACATAATATATCCTACAATCTGATTCACCGGATTGTATCCTTTCTCACTCAATGCACGGAATACGATCTCTAAAACATCTCTTACCTGTAATTCCGGTTCCTTTTGTACTGTAAAATATTGTGTATTATTTAAATTCTCCATATTCGCCGTCCCTGCCCTTGTTCATTCCAACAAGTCCTGTCCCATCTATTGTATACGAAATTGAGGAAAAATACAAGCGCTATAGTTTCATACGATAAATCTCATCGGTCAGAGCCGCTTCCACTCTTCCCCTTTTCATCACATTATCAAGCGGTTCTGCCGTTTTTGCCGCGATCTTTACATACTCTTTGGTATATCCAGTATACCACGTTTCTCCGTCAACTTCCATTGGTTCCTCAAAGAGTACTTCTTCCTCTTTTCCCACATAATATGCGCGGAATTCCCTCGACATACTTTCCGCAAGTGCCAGCAGCTGGGCACTGCGCTTCGTCTTGATTTCCTCCGGCACCTGATGTTCCATCACTGCCGCACGGGTTCCCTGCCGTCGGGAATATTTAAAAATATGCATCTCATAAAAATGAATGCGTTTTAAATATTCCTTTGTCTGTGCAAATTCTTCTTCTGTCTCTCCAGGAAATCCAACAATAACATCCGTTGTGATTGCCGGATGCGTAAAGTTTTTCCGTAAAATATTGCATGCATTTTCGTATTCTTCCGTCGTATATTTCCGGTTCATCCGGGCAAGCGTTGCATCGCATCCGCTCTGCAGTGACAGATGAAAATGCGGACAGATCTTCTCCATCTTTGCCAGTTCTTCTGCAAATGTTTCCGTCACGATTCTCGGTTCCAGCGATCCTAAACGGATACGCCGGATTCCCTCCACCTGATGCACCATCTGGATCAGATGCAGCAGACTTTCCCCGCAGTCAATCCCGTAGGAGCTCAGATGAATTCCGGTCAGTACCACTTCCTGATATCCGGACGCTGCCAGACGCTTTACTTCCTCCAGAACATTCTGAACATTTCTGCTTCTCACCCGTCCTCTGGCATACGGAATAATGCAGTAACTGCAGAACTGGTTACAGCCATCCTGTACTTTTATAAACGCGCGGGTATGCTCTGCTGCATGATCCAGTGTCAGCTCCTCAAATGCCTGTTTTTCGTGGTTAATATCCACCACAGCCTCCACCTTTTCTCCTCTGCCCGCAAAGAAAGCATCCAGCCGCTCTACCAGCTCTTTTTTCTGATTATTTCCGATCAGAATATCAATTGCTTCATCACATTTTGCCTCATCCTCTTTGGTCTGTACATAGCATCCGGCAGCAACAACAGCCGCATCCGGATTCCGCTTTTTTGCCCGGTGCAGCATTTGTCTTGATTTGCGGTCTGCCATATTTGTTACGGAACAGGTATTGATCACATAGACATCTGCTTTCTCCGAAAACGGCACGATTTCGTACCCCGCTTCTTCAAGCATCTGCTGCATAGCTTCTGTCTCATATGCATTCACTTTGCATCCCAGATTGTGTAATGCTGCTTTTTTCATTTTTACTCCTTTATACAATTATCTTCATACATTTCTTGACTTTTCCAATAAAAAATATTACTATCAAAGATATAAACAGCATGAGTTTTTCATGAATATTTTCAAGGAGGTTTTCATTATGAAAACAGTACAGATTTCATTAAATTCTATTGGAAAAGTAAAATCATTTGTTAATACCATCTCTCAGTTTGAGTACGATTTTGATCTGATTTCCGGCAGATATGTCATTGACGCAAAATCCATCATGGGAATTTTCAGCCTGGATCTTTCCAAGCCGATTGATCTCGCCATCCATACCGAGGATAATCTGAATGAGATTCTGGAAGCTTTAGAGCCATACATTATTTCCCAGTAATTACTTACAAAATCCCCTGTCTGTATTGCAGACAGGGGATTTTTTGTTTCACGGAAATAATTTTCCAAAAACAGATTATTCTGCATCTACCAGAATCGTCTCTGTCGTATCGATTGCTGTCTGCATCAGTTCGTCTATTTTTTCTTCCAGCCGGCACTCTGATTTTTTAATATGTTTTAAGCTTGGCTTGGTAACCGGATGCTTTGCCACGAAAATCGTACAACAATCCTCATACGGAAGAATGGACGTCTCGTATGTGTCAATTTTTTCTGCGATTGATACAATATCCTGCTTGTCCATGGCAATGAGCGGACGGTATACCGGCATATGACACACTTCATTGGTCACAGCAAGGGACTGCATGGTCTGGCTTGCCACCTGCCCGATACTCTCTCCTGTAATCATACCCAGACATTTTCCCTCTTCGGCAAAATGCTCTGCAATTTTCATCATATAGCGGCGCATGATGATAGTCAGTTCCTCATGCGGACATTTCTCATAAATATAAAGCTGGATATCGGTAAAGTTCACCACATGAAGCTTGATCTGTCCGGAATATCTTGCAACTTTCTTTGCCAGGTCAATCACTTTCTGTTTTGCACGCTCACTGGTGTATGGCGGTGCATGAAAATAGGTCGCTTCAAGTGTTACCCCTCGTTTAGATACCATATATCCGGCAACCGGTGAATCGATTCCGCCGGATAAAAGAAGCATTGCACGACCTGCTGTGCCAAGCGGCATGCCTCCCGGTCCCGGGATCTCTGTGGAATAAATATTGATCATCGGGCGGATCTCGATATGAATCATCACCTCCGGATGATGTACGTCAACGCTGGTTTCCGGAAATGCTTCAAGAATCTTTTCCCCAACAGCTGCATTGATCTCCATCGAAGTCATCGGATAATTCTTTCTGGCACGGCGCGCATCCACCTTAAATGTAAAATTTTTGTCCGGATATGTGCGATCCACATAGTCACATACTACTTTTGCCAGGGCATCAAATCCTTCATCTTCGACCAATACTACCGGACAGATTCCTACGATTCCAAAAATCCTCTGTAATGTTTCTACAGTTTCATCATAATCGTATTCTCCTTCCGTATCCACATAGATAC
>OKSX01000327.1_pt1 | contig 33128 bp, 33 predicted proteins | sample 1606391 | NCBI WGS metagenome assembly OKSX01 (sample SAMEA3879578, study PRJEB24766) | human gut metagenome | biome: human-associated habitat; feature: feces | place: USA | collected 1985/1987
GCGGAGGTATAAATGTGATAGACCGCAACGGCAATCTCATCCCCTTTGCTTCGAGCGAGGTCGAGTTTGAACGCGGTCATATTTTCTCTCTCACCCCGGATAAGGAGGGAACTCTCTGGATCGGGACATCCGACGGCCTCTACCGCTACGACGGAGAGAAGATCATTTCGCATTTCACCTACAGCAACTCCCGCCTTCCGGCCGGGAACATCTATGAGATTTTCTTCGATTCGAAAGGGAAAGGCTGGATAGGCACCGAGAACGGTCTTGCCATCTATGATCCGTCGACACGCTCGATCCGCACCGATCTCTTCCCCAAAGGATTTTTCAACCGCACGAACATTCGCCAGATTTTCGAAGACCGCAACCACCGTCTCTATTTCCTGCCCGACAAAGGTAACTTTTACGTGTCGGACCTTACGATGGGGATTTTTTCGCAGGTAAATGACGATGCTCTCGCCAACCGCGACGTTAAAGCAATCGCGGAGGATTCCACCGGACATCTCTGGCTCGCTACCTCGAACGGCATGTTGCGATGGAACGGCCGTGACACCTGGGATGAATATGGTTTTGCCGACGGCATACCTAATCCGATATTCAATTCGAGCCGTCCGGTAAAGGATGAGAAAGGGAATATATGGTTCGGCAATTCGGGCGGATTGGTGATGCTCTCATCGGAGCTGATGGGACCTCCGGCGGGCGCCGCGCCGATGAAAATAAACGAGATACTCGTGAACGGCCGGGAATTCAACGGTCGCACAGAGCGGATGGATAACGGCGAAGAACATGTATGGTTCCCGCATCACAGCAGCAACGTGGCTTTCTCCCTTTCGGCATTCAGCTATACGAATCCAGACCAGATACATTATGAATACCGGATGGACGGTGTCGACGATGAGTGGAAGACCTGCGGCAAGGATTTCCAGATCACATATTTCTCATTGCCCCGGGGCACGCATACTCTTCATATCCGTCTGCGGGGAGCGCAGGAGGATGCAGCCACTATCGTGATTCATAATCCCTGGGAGTGGTGGATATGGACTCTGCTCGTGGCCGGGCTCGTGATAGTTTTTCTGACAGTCCTTCTCGCCGTGAAACACCGCAGAGGGTCGAAAAACATGGAACTGACCCGTTTTCCTGAAGAAGTTGAAGCAGAAGAAGAGGAATCCGAGGAAGATATTTCGGATCAGAAGTATAAAGTCAGGAAACTCAGCGAAGATGAATGCCGCGAGATAGAGAAGAAGCTCGAGCGGATAGAGAAAGATGAGCGCCCCTTCGTGCGTCCCGACCTTCGGTTGAGTGATCTTGCCGAGATGGCAGGAGTTTCGAGTTATAAGCTTTCCTACTACTTCAGCCAATACAAGCACACCACCTACTACGTATATATCAACGCACTCCGAATAGCCGAATTCAAACGCCTGGCTCATTCGAAAGACGCGCAACGCTACACCCTTACGGCCTTCTCCGAGATGGCAGGCTTCAGTTCGCGGGCATCATTCTTCCGCTATTTCAAAAAGATCGAGGGAATATCTCCCGCCGAATATCTACGCAAGATAGAAAAATAATTAAAATTCAAAATAATGAATAAGTCAGGAAAGACAATCGCCGTTGCCCTCCTCGGGCTGTCGTTGACCGCCGGCGCCGAGGTGACGGTTTATCCGGCTCCTGAGGAGGCGGCGCTCAACAATTCTTTTTCGGTTGATGTCAGAGAGCCCGGAGGCACATGGAAACCGGTATCCGTCTATGAGGTAAAGGTAGACGAAGTGAAAAACGCCCGGCATAACGTTCGGAAATCCTCGATGGCATATTTCGATTTCGATGGAAAGGCAGAGATCCGCGTTCGCGCCAACGGACGCAAGATCGAGAAAGCGGCGGTGCGTCCGTTCTCCTACGATATAAAGCCGCAGGTGAAGGGGGATGAGATGATCTTCACTATCGACAGGCCGCGCCTGATGTCGGTTGAAGTAAACGGCGAGATATTCGACAATCTGCAACTTTTTGCCAATCCCATCGATGAGAACCGTCCGAAAGATCTGAAGAAATTCCGCAAGAATAAAGACAATATCTATTTCGGTCCCGGATATCATAAGCTCGACACGCTTAAGATAGGCAGCGGCAAGACAGTTTACATCGCCGGTGGAGCAGTGGTCGACGGGGTATTGGAAGTTGAGAATGCAGAGAATGTGAGGGTGTTCGGACGCGGGATGGTTTATCCCTATCGCAAGATGGGGCTGAGCGTGCGCAATTCACGCAACGTGGCAATCGACGGTCTCTTTTCCACACAGTGCGCTGTCGGCGGGAGCCGGGGAGTGGAGATTAGCAATGTGAAAGTGATGAGCTATTACGGGTGGGGCGACGGATTCAACGTGTTTGCCAGCAGCGATGTGCATTACGATGGCGTGTTCGCGCGCACCAGCGACGACTGCACCACTATCTACGCCACGCGAAAAGGATTCACAGGAGGGTGCGAAAACATCCTGACCGAGAATTCAGTGCTGTGGGCAGATGTTGCACATCCCTTCATGATCGGGCTTCACGGCAACAGCAAGAATCCCGACACCATCAGCAATGTGCTCTATCGCAATATCGATGTGCTCGATATGCAGGAATTCCAGATCGACTATCAGGGAGTGTTCGCCATAATAACCGGCGACAACAACACCGTGAAAGACGTGACCTTCGACAACATCCGGGTAGAGAACTTCCGCCGCGGGCGGCTTTTCGACATACGCATTGCCTACAACAAGAAATATTGCACGGCCCCCGGCGGATGCATCGAGAACATTCTTTTCAAAGATATCATTTATAATGGCGACCGCTCGGAGATGTCGATGATCATCGGCTATGATGATGAGAGGATGGTGAAAGGCGTCAGGTTTGAGAATTTGGTGGTCAACGGTGTGAAAATCTTCGACAAGATGCCGGGCAAGCCCGGCTGGTACAAGACCGGCGACATGATGAATCTCTTTGTCGGCGAGCATGTGGAAGATGTGGTTTTTGAATAAATCAGAAGTTTTGCATGTATGCTATAACCGAAATGCAATTGATTGCGGCGGACGCATCTGGGATGCGTCCCTACAGCATTGCGTCTATATATGCAAAACTTGGGTTACTTATTAGAAAATAAAAGTCTGAAATATGAACCGAATTATAAAAATCTTCGCTATCGCGGCCGTGGGAATGCTCTATGCGCTTCCGGCCGGAGCGATAAAACATCCGTCGTTGCTGTTCACGCCCGAGCGGGTGGCGCAGGCGAAAGGGAAGGTAAAGAACGATACGGCCTACAGCAACGCATGGACCCGCATCCGGCATGAAGCAGATGCGCAACTCGGCAAGAACGATGTGCGAAAGATGGAATATCTTGCCCTTGCCTATCAGATGACGGACGATAAAGCATATTCCGACAAGATCAGGAAAATGCTGGCGGATGTATCGAAAATCAAATCATGGGGCGACAAAGAGATGCTGATGCGTCGTCCGGCATGGCGCAGCGAACTTCAGATGGCCCACAAAGCGTTTCAGCTTGCGGTGGCCTACGACGCCGTCTATGACGACATGCGTCCCTCAGAGCGCAAAGAGATAGCTCAGGGATTATACAGGCTTGCGGTGGAGCCTTTGCTCGGCGACTGGCTTGACGACTCCAAACGGATACATTCGCTCAACTCCATGGGCCACAACTGGTGGACCTCCTGCGTCGGGATGGGTGCTCTACTCGGTCTCGCCATTTCTGATGAAGTGCCCGAGGCCGGAAGACTGGCTGAGAAAGCCGTGGAGTCGCTTCCCGAATGGTTCTCTTTCGACGGCGACATGCTTCAGCATAAGCCGCGGACGTTCGACCGGAGCGGAGGAATGTACGAGAGCATCAACTATGCGAGCTTCGGAATCACCGAAGCGCTCCTTCTGCGTATGGCGTGGCTCAACTCGCATCCCGGTGCCAAGCTCGCCGAGCTTCCGCAGATGGCGCAGCTTCCGGCCTTCTTCGCCAATGTATGCTATCCGCGCGAAGGTATTCTCTATGACATCAACTTCGGCGACAGTCATAAGAACGTGACAGGCGAAAGCTCGCTCTATCTGGCATACGCCATGGGCGTGAAAGACCCTGTTACGCTCTGGTATGGCAAACAGGTGCAGTCCGGTCAGCACCGCGAAGGTTATCCGCTCCATTTCCCGATGGGTTTTCTTTACACTCCCGATCTGAAGAAGGCACCCGCGGAGCCGTCGCTTCCGAAATCGCATCTATGGGAAGACTTCGGGTGGGCCACGATGCGCGACACCTGGAAGAAAGACGGCACCATGCTCGCCGCCAAGAGCGGAATGACATGGAACCACTCTCATGCCGATGCCAACTCGCTTATATTATTCCATAAAGGTGAGGACATCATCAAGGATGCCGGCAATTCGAGTTACGGCACACCTGAATACCGGAATTATTTCTTCCAGAGCGATGCCCACAACGTTGTGAAATTCAACGGTAAAGGACAAAGTCGCCACCAACAGTACCACGGCTCGCCGCTACGCGGCTATATGGGAAATCTGCTCGACGGCGGCAACATCAAATATGTGCTTGCCGACGGAACCGGTCCGATGTCGGAGCATCTGCGCCGTAATTTCCGCCACTACCTCTGGATTGACGATGTGATTTATATAATTGATGATCTCGAGAGCCATGAGCCGGGAAAATTCGAATGGCTCTGGCATCCGGGGGGAGATGTGAAGAAACGCGGGGGCGACCTCGAGATAACGAATGGGGAGTCATCGGTAGTGCTCCGGCCCCTCTATCCGCAGAGTCTTGCGCCGAGCAATTTCGTGCATGATTATCCCGACATGCTATATTGGGAGATACTCGATGGTCCCACGGAGGACCGTAAAGGCACGGAACAGTATTGGTCGCTTAAGCTTCCGGCCGTTACCGACAAAGTGAAAGGTCTCACGGCCATTATCCTCAAGGATGATCCGAATCAGAACGCTCTGCCCGAGATGGAGAAGACCGAAGGGAAAGACTGGATCGGCCTGCGGGTAAAGTCCCAAGGGAAGGTAACCGATATTTACATCAACCAGCTTGCCGACGGGAGGCTCATGCACGTGAATTCCTGGATATATCCCGACGGATGGGAGACGGACGCCTATATGTTTGCCGTAACATATCCTGAAGGAAAGACGGCGGCCGAAGCCGAGGACGTGTTCATCTGCCACGGAAGCAGTCTGCGTCGTGACGGGAGGAACTGGTTCTCCTCGCTTGCCAAACTCAATCTTGTATCGACCAAAGAGGGAATGAAAGTGAACGGCCAGCCAGACCCGAAATATAAATTCCACAAAGGCGGGAAATAGAAATCTCTTGACCGAATAGGAGACTGCGGAAAATCAAAAGTGATTTTCCGCAGTCTTTTTTATATCTGATTAAGTAAGGAGGGGATTCATTCCGTATATACAATTGTATTAACCTAAACTGATATAATAAATGAAGCGAGGTTTTCTCAGCATGATGCTGCTTGGCGGAGCAATCTGTACGGCTCAAGGGGCTCCGGGAATCTCACTCCGGTCTCCTGAAGGGACGATGGGAGTGGAGATGGACTATCGGGCCGACAGCGACAGTACCGGCTCGTTGCATTGGTCGGTGACTTTCAAAGGGCAACCGATAGTGACCGATTCTCGCGCCGGGCTTGATCTCGACAACCGTCATTGGGAAATGGCCATTGCTCTCGGGAAAAGAAATATACCTCGTCCGGCATGCTGGATGGATAATTTCACGGTGGATTCCGTGACTACCTCGGGCCGCGACAGCGTGTGGCATCCGCTCTATGGCGAGCGCTCCACGGTGCGCGACCGCTACAACTCAGCCACGCTTCATCTCTCGAAAAAAGATGCATCGAAATATCGCCTCGATGTGGAGGTGAGGGCCTACGATGAAGGGATAGCTTTCCGCTATTACTTCCCCGAGCATCCCGCGGCAGTGTTCCATAAAGTGACGGAAGACCTCACATCCTATACCTTCCCCGCCGGAGTTAAGGCTTGGGCCGAGGAATGGGCGCAGGCACCCTTTGCCCGCAAAGATATCGGCGAGATCGACATACCAGTTGAGCGGGCATTGACGCTTGAATATCCCGGCGGCTATTGGGCGGCATTGACCGACGCCGATGTCGACGACTGGTGTCTCACCAAATTCGTTGCCGACAAAAACAGGTCGAATACGCTTAATTCCGTGATGTACAGTCCGGTGGATATCGTGACTTATTACGCCACTCCCTGGAAAGTGGTGATGGGCGCCGATACACCCGGCGAGCTTCTTGAGAACAACGATATAATACTGAATCTCAATCCCCCCTGCGAGATCGCTGATGCCGCGGAATGGGTTAAGCCCGGCAAGATAATGCGCGAGACCACCATCAGCACCAAAGGAGCGTTCAAGACGATCGACTTCTGCGCGGAGCACAATATCCCTTACATGCTTTTCGACTGGCTATGGTACCTTCCCTGCACTTCGCACGACGGCGACGCCACGAAGGTGGTGGATAAGCTCGACATGCCGAAAGTGGTGGAATACGCTAACTCAAAGGGCGTGGGAATCTGGCTCTACGTGAACCAGCATGCCCTGATGAAGCAGCAGCGTGAACTGCTTCCTCTGCTTAAAGAATGGGGCATAAAGGGAGTCAAGAGCGGGTTTGTGCAGTATGCTTCACATCGTTGGGCTACATGGCTTCATGATCTTGTGCGCGATGCCGCCCGCAACCATCTGCTGATGAATATCCACGATGAATTCCGGCCCTCCGGCTTCTCGCGCACCTATCCCAACCTTCTGACGCAGGAGGGAATCTGCGGCAATGAAGAATGGCCCGACGCCACCCACAATGTTACGCTTCCTTTCACGAGGATGATCAACGGAGCGGCCGATTATACAATCTGCTATTTCGACAAGCGGCTTCGCAACACCCACGCTCATCAGTTGGCGGCCTCGGTGGTTTTCTACAGCCCGTTGCAGACCATTCTCTGGTATGACAAGCCCGACCACTACAATGGCGAGCCCGAGATAGAATGGTTCGAGAATCTTGAAACCGTGTTCGATGATACGAAAGTGCTCGGCGGTTATCCGGGAGAATACGTGACTATAGCACGCAGGAAAGGAGACAGCTGGTGGATAGGCACCATGACCAACAACGAGCCGCGCAGAGAGGAAGTGAAACTCGACTTCCTCGATCCCGGCAAAAAATATGAAGCAAAAATATATACAGACGATCCCGGCGTGAAGACAGCCACGAAGGTGAAGTGCTCGCGCAAGAAGGTTAAAAGGGGCGACAGCCTGCGTTTCGACCTTCATGGCAGAGGGGGAGCGGCTGTGCAAATAGTTCCAGTTATCGACTGATTTATCATGAATAAGAAATTTTTGATTTACGGAGGTATCGGGTGTGCGATACTGCTCATAGGCGCGGGCGCCGCCGCGATGGCAATAAAAGAGCCCGCGCTGGATCCTGACAGAGAGCTTGCGTATTGCGATGCGAAAGTGAAGCGCACGCTGAGCGAACTGAAAGATAAAGACGGCAATATCGACTACACGATGCAGCCCCGTAACATCGCCAAAGATTCCACGCGTTGGCATCTGCGTCCGGTATGCGCCGAGGAATGGTGCTCGGGTTTTTATCCCGGTGTTCTCTGGTATGACTACGAGCTGACCGGCGACAAAGAGGTGCTCCGGCATGCCCGCAAAAGCTCGGAAGAGGTGGGGAAGATAGTAGATAAGCCAGTGTTCGACCATGACCTCGGTTTCCTTGTGTATTGCAGCTTAGGCAACGGCTACCGTCTGACGAAGGATGCCTCCTACAAGCGGGTGCTTCTGAACGCTGCCGACTCGCTTGCCACACTTTATAATCCGAAAGTGGGTACGATTCTGGCTTGGCCCCGAAACATCGAGATGTTCGGGGGACACAACACCATCATGGACACGATGATGAACCTCGAGTTGCTTTTCTGGGCCTCGAAGAATGGCGGCAACCCGTGTCTGCACGATATAGCAGTGAAGCATGCAGAGACAACGATGAGACATCATTTCCGTCCCGACAATACATGCTATCATGTGGCGGTATATAATCAGGACACGGGAGAATTTATCCGCGGATGCACACATCAGGGATATTCCGATTCGAGCGTGTGGGCTCGCGGGCAGAGCTGGGCGGTGTATGGCTATACGGTGGTTTACCGCGAGACACGCGACAACCGTTTCCTTGATTTCGCCAAGAAAGTGACCGATGCATATCTGGCGCGTCTGCCGCAGGATTATGTTCCGTATTGGGACTTCGACGATCCCCGAATACCCAATGCACCGCGCGATGCTTCGGCGGCCTGTGTGGTAGCATCCGCTCTTTTCGAACTGAGCTGCTATGTGGATTCGGAAACATCGGCCCGCTATCTGGATGCGGCGAAGAAGATGCTGGCATCGCTTTCATCGGAGAACTACAAATCGGCCGATACCCGGTCATCGTTTCTCGATCATTCCACGGGACATCACCCGGCAGGATCGGAGATCGACGCTTCGATAGTCTATGCCGACTATTATTATATCGAGGCCCTTTCGAGGTTGAAACGCCTCAATGAGGGGCGACCGGTGGTGGATGCCGCCGAGCCGATGCAGGCCAGAGCCAAATGAACTGACTTCTTCGGAATTTAATATAAAATTTTTTGGCGTGAAATTAGGTATTCCGGCCGTGCGGCGCGGATTATAGAATGAAAGTTATTCATAAGGTAAAAGGTTAAGGTATAAGGAAGATATCGGGAGGCGAGAAGCACCCGATGAGAACAAAGACAGGGCACGGGTGAGGAACCCGTGTTTCCCTGTTTTCTCAAAATGCATAAGATCGATAATAAAGAAATATAAACATATCAACAAAAAAATGATAGACATGAAAAAAATCTACTCATTGGCGGTTGCGGCCGCACTTTTCGGAGCATCGCAGGCATCAGCCGCTACATTTCCGGTAGTATTCAACGGAACCGACAACACAGGCTGGACAGCCGGCGACAATGCCAAGGTTGAGAACGGACATCTTGCCGTTACTATGACAGAGAGCAATGGCAAATGGCGTCAGGACCTGAGCTATACAGCTTCCGACGAAGCCGCAGACTACACAGTAAATGCTGCTACGATGAAATTGCTCGCCATCAAATTCATCGGCGCCCGTCCTCAGGGGAACATGACATTGGAGATCCAATATCGCACGGATGACAACAAGACAGCCTGGATGAACACAAAGTGGAAAAACCGTCCCGACGGATCCATGATGACTACAGGCGGCAACAATGTGTATTATTATGATCTGACAAAGGATGAACTCTGGACAGGAGAGATCTCCATCAGCAAAATCAATTTCAAGATAGCCGACAACACTCAGGAACCTCATTCATATACACTCGACTGGATCAACGTATTCGCATCGAAAGAGGCAATCGAGGCCGACTGGAAGGATGACGGCGAAAGCGATGCAGATGAGGCAAACGTAGCAGAGCAGCCCGTGATGATCGGTACCAAAGGTTATGCCACACTTGCCGATGCATGGGCCGCGGCAGCCGACGGCGACGTGATCCTTGTTAACGAAGACCAGACCATCAGCGGCAGCCGTCTGACAATCGGTGAGGCCAGTCTGACAGTGAAAGCCGGAAAAGAGGGCGTGAAGATTGTTCGCGCGGTTCCCGCCAATGCTCTGACATTCCTTGTTAACCAGAACAAGAATGTGACGTTTGAAGGACTTACATTCGACGGCAATAATACAGAGGCTACCGCCTGCTTCTTCGAGGCCAGCAATGGCGGCAAGATCGAATTCAAAGACTGCAAGGTGATAAACTTCACGACTACTAACGGTCAGGGTATTGTCTGTGCCAAGAACTCCGGCAAGGTATCTCTCGCGGGTATCGAATTCGAGAACAACACCGTGAATGAAGGTCGTGGCGAAGTTTTCGTCGGATCTAACGGCAGCGCCATCTCCGGTAACAACAAAGTGAGCATCTATCTTGAGAAACAGCTTTCGATAGCAGCCGGTGAGCTTACGAACACCGAGGCCGTGACACTCTATGTAGACGCAGACCGCGCACTTATGCAGACCGTAACTGTTACCGAAGGAGAGGGTGATTCGGCGACTGAGAAAGAGGTAGAGCAGAAATCGATACTTGTATCGAACTGCAAGGACGCCTCCAAGTTCAAGGTAGCCACCGCCGGTTTCGCGCTTGAGGCCGATGAGGAACTTAACGCACTTGTACTCGTGAAAGGTTCTGCAGTAGCCGAGATCGAGGGAACGGAAGAGAACGCACCTGTAGAATACTACAATCTTCAGGGTATGAAAGTCAGCGGCGAGCTGACCCCCGGCATCTACATTCGCCGTCAGGGCACTAAAGCCGTAAAAGTTCTCGTGAAATAAGCAAATTCACAATAGGTGAGGGATGCCTGACCGCATCCCTCATCACCAATTTTCAACAATAACAACTTAAAATCATGAACATGAAAAAGAATTACTTCTTAACGGTCGCCATGGCATTATTCGCGGTGGTTCCGGCATTTGCCGATGGCGAGGTCGACAAGCCAGTCTACAATGAGACAACGCAAATCGGCTATGATACGTTTGATGATGCATTTAAAGCTATCCCTGATGGTGAAACGTCTGCCAATCCTACTGTCCTGATTATAACAGGTTCTGTGGATATTACAACCAGATATATGATTGAGAATGCTGATGGAGGTAAAAAGAACCTGATAATCAAAGGTAAAGATGCGAGTGCCGCTCTTGTGAATAAGACTACCAACGCCAATCATCAGATGTTTGTAATGAAGGGACATTATAAACTGGCTTTCGAAAATATTGTTCTTAATGGGAATAATATAAGCAGAGCTAAGGCTCTTGTCGAGGCTGCCGATGGGGAATTGAACATGAAGAATGTTAATATTACGAATTATAATCCCACTGCAGTAGGTCTTTTCGATATCAAAAGTTCAGCATGGGGCGTTTTCGAGAACGTAACCAGTGATGTAGAAGGGGACTTTAATTATATCGGTCTGAACAGGAATTCATCAACGTTCAAAGGTGTAAATAATGTAGATATCAGACTTGCTGACGGTATCTTCATCGTGGCTGATAACGTTGCCGATGGTAATAAGATTAATATTACTATGGCTAATCCTGCCGTCGATACTAAGGTTGTTCAGGGTTGTACAAATCCTGCTTATTTTACTTTAAAACATCAAGGTTATAAACTTGAGGCAAAAGAAGGAAACCTTGTTGTTGCGACTGATGCTACTGTAGAGATTCCTACTGCTGTGACTATCGAAGGTAAAGCAAATGTCGGTTACAATACACTTGCTGAAGCAATCACTGCCGCTGCTGATGGAGATGTGATTCTGGTTAATGAAGATCTGACTCTTCCTAACGATCGCAACTCACGCGTGACTATAAATAAACCTATAACCGTGAAGGGTGGTAAGGCTGGAGTAGTTATAAAAAATGCTTATGACGGTCAGGCTTTTATAATCAATGGAAAAGCGGCAACGATTGAGAATCTTATTCTTGATGGCAATAATTCCAATGGATCTAATTATATTTCTGTAGAGAATAATGGAGGTGCATTGACATTGAAAAATGTCAAAATCCAGAATTATACTTTCGGAAAGAATGATAATGCCAACAAACTGGTTCATGCAAAAGGAACATGTCTGATTCATCTGAATGGTGTGAAAGTTGAGAATATCAACGGTCCCGAGGGTGTCGGCATGGTTAATATCAACAAAGAGGGTTGCACAATCAATGGCGACAACAACATTTCCATCCATCTTAATGGTTCTTATACTCTCACCGTACCGGATGGTGGCGCTCTGACAGGCGGACCGGTGAATGTTTATGTTACCGATCATGCTATCGATGCTCCCGTTATCAAAGGATGTACAGATCCCAATGCTTTCAATCTGATGAAGACAGGCAACAAGCTTGTTGCAAAAGACGGTAACCTCGTACTTGCTGCTTCCGAGAACTCGGCTGTCAACGAGATTGAGGGTGTTGACGAGAATGCACCGGTTGAGTATTACAACCTTCAAGGCATGAAGGTGAACGGTGAGCTGACTCCCGGCATCTACGTACGTCGTCAGGGCGGCAAGACCGTGAAGGTGCTCGTGAAATAATCTGACAATAACTTATCAGGAATGAATCGGGGCCAGTCGGCTCCATAGCAACATCGCGGGACAAGATCCGGAAGGATTTTGTCCCGCGATTGGTTATAACGGGCGGTGAATGCGTATTAATAAGTGTGAAGTGCTGTCGCACCGCGACTGCACTTCATCGATTCTAAAATTTATATAAGTAGCTAAGAAAAATTAATCGATATATGTAACCAATGAAATCTTGAACGAGCTTTATCTGTTCATTAATTTTTCTGAGCTACTTAAAATATAGAAAGAATAAAAAGACAAATAATATGAAGAAACTTCAGAAATCGAGTTTAAAAATATCGAGTTTGAGAGGGCTTGCCGCGGCGGCAGTGATTGCAGGCGCGGGATTGTGGGCGTTGCCGGGGATGGCGCGGACGTTTGTGCATCCGGGGCTGTCGTATACTGATGCGGATTTCACTCGGATGCGCGCGATGATCGCCTCGGGGAAACAGCCCTATGTCAAGACATTTGAAGCATTGAAAGCATCCGGCTATTCTAATCCGGGTCAGGGCGTTCCAGAGAGGGGAAGCCAGATTAAGGAGGGGGCGTTCAACAATATGGTTGGCATCGACGGGCGCAAGGCGCATGACCTTGCACTTCTGTGGAGGCTGACGGATGACACACGCTATGCCGATAAGGCCGTGGAGTTTCTGAATGCCAATTCCTATTATACGAATACGAGCGCACGAGGCACCGGACCACTCGACAACGGCAAGGTATATCTGCTGATAGAGGCGGCCGAGATGCTCCGGGATTATGCCGGATGGAAAGCGGAAGATCAGCAGCGCTTCAAGGATATGCTGGTATATCCGGGATACTCTTCGACAGAAAACCAATATGATCTCCATGCAAATAGCGATGACGCGCAGAACGGGATAACGTTTTATTGGAATATATTCAATTTCGATGCTTCCCGATTCGGGAATCAGGGTCTTTTTGCCGCAAGGGCTATGATGGCAATGGGCGTCTATCTTGACAATGAGAAGATCTATGACCGCGCGTTGCGCTATCTGCGCGGACTTCCGCATCGGGAGGATGATCTTCTTTATGTGGCCGGTCCTCCGAGAACATCGGAAACCCCATACGCGCTCGATGAGACAGCTCCCGAAGCGGGCGATAAGACTACGACTTTCATGCTTGGATATAGTCTTCAGGGACGCGACAATAGCATTGAGGATTATGGCTATGACGAACAATTGAGATATTATATCTATAAGAACGGCCAGTCGCAGGAGGCATGTCGCGATCAGGACCATGCAATGGTAGGTGTGGGCCTATTGGCGGATGTGGCGGAGATCGCATGGAATCAGGGTGATGATTTCTATGGAGATCTTGATAACCGCATATTAAAAGGGATGGAGTGGTCATTCCGCTATAACCTGAGTTTTATCGAGACCCCGGGCTCGGCGTGGGAGCCGTCGCAGTTTACGACCGACGAGGATGAGGCCTCTTTCGAGAACGGAGCGTTCCTGCGGGTAAGGAGCCGTAGCGGTCGCTGGGAATCGAAGCTACCGTCGACCAAAGGGCGCGGGGATTCATTCGGAGCAGGGGGCAACCGCGAGCAGGCTTTGGCCCATTATATGGTAAGAGCGGGAGAAAAGACCAGAGCATCGGAGAATCCTGAAAGTTACCGCTGGCTTAAGGCATATCGCGATTATATGATGGATAAATTCGGCTATGAGAGCTATGGCAAGGATACGGGCCATGCTTATGAGTGGAAAGGCTGGGGTTCGCTGACCAAGCGTCTGGATCCGATAGAGGATAGCGTGGAGACAGGCGTGGAGGAGGCTACGGTGATCGAGCCGGTTGCGGAAGCGGATGAGTATATCTCGCTTCAGGGGATAAGGATAAAGGAGCCAACGGCACCGGGGATATATCTGAGGAAGAAAAATGGGAAAATGGAAAAAGTTGCTTTTTAAAGCAACTTTTTCTAATTTTGAATTTTGAATTAGGGCGAACTAAAGTTCGCTCACGCGACGGAAATGAAGAAGCTTTATTATTCGGTATTGGCCGGGATGGCGATCGGGATTGCGGCCATCTGCAATCTGGTTTCGGGTGGTATTATAGGCGCGGCGCTTTTCGCGTTCGCGCTTTCGGCAATCGTATGTTGCAAGTGGACGCTCTTCACGGGCAGGGCCGGATTTGCGGCGGGACGCGGTGAGTTTCTCGAACTGGCTCTAATACTTTTTTATAATGCCATTGGAGTGGCGCTGGCCGTGGTATTGTCGGATTCGATAGGCGCTCTGGAGGTAAATGCAGAGAGGATCGTGGCTTTGCGCAGGGCTGCCGGGCTGCGGGTGCTTCTGCCGTCGGTGCTAACGGGTGTGATAATGACTGTGAGCGTGAAATGTGCGCGCGGAGGCCAGTGGCTTCCGCTGTTGTTGGGAATACCGACCTTCGTGATGTGCGGCTTTCCGCACTGTGTGGCCGATATTGCCTATTATTGCGTGGCTCGGGATATGCCGTGGGGCGTATGGCTGATGTCGGTGGCCGGCAATTTCGTGGGTTGCAATCTTCCGACGTTGCCGCGTTTCGGCAAGGGAGAACCGGAGAACGCGTGAGTCTTTTCTATTCTCAGAGTATTTTATTTCAAAGACATATTGTAGCGGTTGGGCCCGGGCTTTAGGCTTCGGGCTTTTCCTTTATATATACCCGAATTCAGGAATAAGACTCTGAGGAATCGGGAAAATGACACAGAAAGAAAGAGGAGTGAGGGGAGGTACAGTTTTAACAGATAAAGCTGTAAACGGGGAGAAAAGTATCAATTTTGAGGCGCAGATTTATAAACCAGTTAATTATGAAGAGGAATAGAAAGATTGATACTATCATGGTGCACTGCACGGCGACACGGGCCGGTAGAGAGGTGAGCGTGGCCGAGCTTGATGCATGGCACAAGGCGCGCAATTTTGAACCATATACTGAGGTCAGATCCGGGAAGAGAGTGTATGCGGGTTATCATCTGCTGGTGCATCTCGACGGCTCTTACGAGCGGATTCGCCCTGATGAGGAGCGGGGACAGCACTGCACGCAGGCTGGTATGAACAACCGCGCGGTGTCAGTCTGTTATGTCGGGGGCGTGGATAACAACAACCGTCCCTGCGACACGCGCACCGAGGCTCAGAAGCGGACACTCGTCACTCTGCTGAAGACACTGCGGGCCAAATATCGGGACGCGCAGATTGTCGGCCACCGCGACTACGCGCCGAAGGCGTGTCCGAGTTTCGATGCAAAAATGGAGTATGGGGAGATATGAAAGAATACTGCAAGGTATGGATAGAGAGGTTCTTGGGGTGCGTAGTCGTGCTGATTGTGGTGTTGCTTTCGGGAGGTTGCACGAGGAAGGTGTATGTTCCGGTGGAGTCTGCCGTGATTCGGAAGGATACGGTTTATTCTGTGAAAGTCCTCTTGGATTCAGTGATTCAGCATGATTCCGTGGCAGTGGTCCAACGGGGCGATACGGTGTATTATTCAAGATATAGGGATCGCGTCCGCGTGAAGGAGCGTACCGACACACTTTATCAAGCCACAACGGATTCCGTAGAGAGGCGCGTGCCTTATCCGGTGGAGAGAGAGTTGACGCGATGGGAGCAGGTGAAGATGGATGCAGGGGGATTTGCGTTCTCGCTTCTTGCCGCTATTGCCGTGATGGGGCTTATTGCTCTGCTTATTTGGTTAATCAAAATCAGGAGGAGGAAGTGAGATGGAATTCGATTGGATAAACCTTTTGCAGGTGTTAGGAGGCGTGATCCTCGGCACGGGTGTGGGTGTGTTCACGGTCAAGGCCACCATCCGCAAGAGCAATGCGGAGGCAGACAAAGCCGAGCATGAGGCGAACAAGGCGGGGAATGACCGGCTGATTCAGATGATAGATCATCAGCAAAAGTCGCTTGACCGTTATCTTGAGATTGAGAAAGATAATGCTGACCGCATTGCTGAATTGAATAAGGCGATCAACGAGAAAACTGAGCAGATACGCAGGCTGACGGAACAGGTAATTGCCTCCGAGCATGGTCGCAATGCCGATAAGGATGAGATAACGCGCCTGACGGCAGAGGCGGCGGAGTTGCGTGTGCTTGTGGAGCATTATCGGATGTGGCATTGTCAGAACGGCGACTGCGAGAGCCGCGTTCCGCCGAACAAGAAGATGCGCGGTATGAAATATTCTTTGCCGAAGTCGGGGAAATGAAGCTGTGCGAGCGCGTCGCCACGGATGAGAGGAGGCTCGGCTACCGCCTCACCACCGTAAAAAAGAACTGAGGATTAGTGGCCTAAGCCTCTGATCCTCAGTTTCTTATAATTTTGTGGAGCATACGAGACTCGAACTCGTCACCTTATGACTGCCAGTCATACGCTCTAGCCAGATGAGCTAATGCCCCGGATTCTGATGCAAAGGTAAGAATATTTTTTGGATTTGCAAAAATATTTGGAATTTTATATGTATGGGATAAGACTAATGGGTCTAATGGGGCCAATGGGGCCAATGGGTCTAATGGGGGTGATGATGGTGATGGGTTTAATGGGTCTAATGGGGGTGATGGGGCCAATGGGGCCAATGGGGATGGGCTACCGCTTTATTTGAAGGTGTCGGGGAGGTCGTTTTCGTAGAGGACGGTGTCGCCGGCGGCGAGGAGGGTGGCGAGGAGTTTCTGGGCGTCGTTGAAGGTGTCGACGAGGTGGGTTTTGTCGGCGGGGAAGCCTGCGGCTGCTATGCCTTCGGCGATGGCGTCGCGGTTGTAGCGTCCTACGACGATGGCGATGTCGACGTTTTCGCCGATGTGACGGCCGAGGTCGCGGTTGAGGTTGTATTGTTCGTCGCCGAGCTCGATCATCCCTGGGGTTACGATGATGCGTTTGCCGGTCTCGTTGAAGTGGGAGAGGACGTCGACGGCCATGCGCGATCCGGCGGGGTTGGAGTTGAAGGCGTCGTCGATGATGGTGACGCCGCCGGGGGTTCGGCGGATGCTGAGGCGGTGTTCCACCTGTTCGATGGATGCCACGGAATAGCGGATTGTTTCCGGTTCGACGCCGAGGGCGAGGGCTATGCATACTGCGGCGAGAATGTCGGAGACGTTGCATTCGCCGAGGAGTTTAGTTTCAAGAGGGAGAGTGAATCCATCGGGCCCTTCGACGGTGAAGCGGGTGCCCTGCGGGGTGTAATGAATATCTACGGCGCGATAGTCGGCCCCTTCGGGATTGGTGACGGCATAGCGGAGAGCCTTGACGTTGTCGACAGGGCGGTTTGCGCAGTATTCGAAATCGTTGTTGATAACGGCGAGTCCGTCGGCAGGAAGTGCGTCGATGAGCTCGAATTTGGTGGATTGAACGTTTTCAATCGTCTTGAAGGATTCGAGGTGCATGGGACCGACGGCGGTGACGATTCCCATTTCGGGATGTACTATATTGCATATCTCCTTGACGTCTCCTTTCTGTTTGGCGCCCATCTCGCAGATGAATATCTCGTTGTAGGGTTTCATATGCTCACGGATTGTTCGGACCACCCCCATTGGGGTATTGAAAGATCCGGGGGTCATGAGGGTGTCGAATTTTTCGGAGAGGATATGGTGGAGATAGTGTTTGGTGCTTGTCTTGCCATAGGAGCCTGTGATGCCCACGATACGGAGACCCGGCATTGAGCGGAGAATCCGCTTGGCGTCGGCGATGTATCGTTGCTGAATCATCTTCTCGACCGGTATGAGGAGGATGTCGGCGATGATGAGGAGGAGCCAAGAGAGGAAAGAGATGAGCATCATGATACCGGCTACGATGGAGATTCCCGTGTAGCCGCTACCGGTGTAGATTCCGGAAGGCTTGATGCATATTGCGGCCGCGAGCGAAGCGCCGAGGGCAAGACCGGCGGTGAGCGCATAGAGGCGCCATACGCGCTTGGTGAAGACGAGCGGTTTTTTATATTTTCTGCGGAGGATGAGTCCGGTTTTGACAATGGCAACAACTGCGACGATGAATGTATCGGCCGGGGCGGGAAGGAGGACAGAGAAAAGCAGCAGGATGCATGCGATGTCGGTGAGGCGCCATGCCGAAGCGATGTTGGGGCGGAGCCATTTCCAGTAGCGGTTCAGTCTATAGGAATTTTGCTGGAACATCTGAATATCGAATTTGAAATTCAGAACCATGTAGATGGCGATGACGCAGTATGAGAGAATAACGAAGGGTGTCATATTCAGGGTTGTTGATGAACTGATTTATTTTAAGAGGAAAGAGGAGATTACGGCTTTGAAGCCACGGGGGTTGTCGAGGAAAGAATAATGGCCGCATCCGGGGAAGGCCACGAGGCCGGCATCGGGGATGAGTTTTTCCATCGTGCGGGCATCGGAGAGGGGTGTGGCCGTGTCTTCCTCACCCCAGATGAGGAGAGTGGAGGCCTTTATCGAGGGCATGACAGAACGGAGGTCTTCATTGACGCAGCGGCTCATGACGGCCCGCATCATGGGGGATGAATTGCGATAGTCGGCCGAACCGGCTTTGCCTCTCCATGCCTCGATTATTTCCGAGGCCTTCTTTTTCCCGAGGAGTATCGGCAGGATTTTTTTTGCGGTTTTGAAAGAATAGACCTTGAAATAATATTTCAGCGGACGGGAGGGCTTGATTCCCGCGGCATCTACGAGCACCACGCGGCTTATCGGATTTCGGGAAGAGAGGAGAATCGAGATCCTGCCGCCGAATGAATGGCCTATGAGCACCGGGTCGTTCAAGCCGGCGAGGCTGATGAACTTCTCCATGAAAGAGGTGAAATCCTCCACGCCCCAGGGGGTGGACGGCTCGGAGCTGAGGCCGTGTCCCGGAAGGTCGACATTATAAACCCTCATGCGGGTTTCGAGAATGGCGGCGATGCTGCGCACGGTGGAGTGATTGCATCCCCAGCCGTGCATAAGAAGCACATCGGGAGCGCCTTCGGGTCCGGTGACTTCATAATGGAGTGTCAAGCCGTCGATTTCAATATCCGTTTCCATTGCGATAAGTCAGAAGTCAGAGTTATGAGGGGGAGGGAAATGCAAAATTACAATTTTTTTGGGAGGAAACATCAAAGAGCGGGTTTTCTTTGAGTTTTTTCTTTGAGGAGGGATGCCCGCTTGCGGATTATCGAGGGGAGCTGCAAGGCGAGGCCGAGGCCCCTGACAAGCAGGAAGAGGAGGAACGCGCACCAGAGGGCGCGGTTTTCCGTCACGGGATCTACGCCGAACCGGAGGCCCGGCACTGCGGCACAGATTATAGCGAAGAAAGCCGTCATAGCAGCGAGGGTTGTGAGGAACATGCGCCGGGTGGCGGTGAGGCCGATGAAGAATCCGTCGAAGATGAATGCCCATACGGCCACCGGAGGAAGGAGGATGATGAATATATTGAAAGTCGAGACGCCCCGGCGGACTTCAGGGACATCGGTGAGGAGACTGACGATGAGGCCCGAAGAGAATAGATAGATGATGAAAAATATCAGCGCCATGGCCGCCGACCATATCAGCAATCTGCGGACGGCACGGCGCAGGCCGGACGTGTCGCCGGCGCCGGCACTTCGGCCGCAGATAGCTTCGGCTGCGAAAGAGAAGCCATCCATAAAATAGGAGAAGAAGATGAAGAACTGGAGCATGACCGCGTTTACTGCAAGGGTAAGCGACCCCATGCGGGCTCCGAAAGAGGTGATAGCTAAGGAGACGCCCATGATGCAGGCCGAGCGGAGGAACAGGTCGCCGCTGACTCGAAAGAAACGGCGGAAGCCCGAGCCGGCCACAAGTTGCCGGAACCGCGGACGGCCAACCGACTTATTCCGGCTGAATCTTCGCAACAGAACGAGCGCGAGCAGAAGTCCGGCCCAGTTGGCGCAGAGGGTGCCGATCGCCACGCCCTTGAATCCGGCGCCGAGCGGGAACACGGCGAGAATGCTTCCGACAACGTTGAGAAGGTTCATGGATATGGATATGACCATAGGGCGCACTGTGTCCTGCATGCCGATGAACCAACCGTTGATGGAGAGCGTAACGAGCAGAGGCGGGATGCCCCAGACGCAGATGTTGAAATAGAGGGAGGCGAGGGGTGCGACATCGTGCCCCGGAGAGATGATGCCAAGAAACAAAGAGAGCAGAGGGCTGCGGAAGCAGAGGATTAGAAGGCCGATCAGGGTTGCCAGCGAAATCGAGCGCCAGAGGATAAGGGAGACGGCGCCATGGGCGCGACTGCCGAGTGCATCGGCAGTAAGACCGGTGGTGGCCATGCGGAGGAAGCCGCATATCCAGAGGATAACGTTGAAGACCGTGCCTCCGGCGGCCACGGCAGCGAGAAAGGTTCCGCTGCCGAGATGTCCGGTGATGGCCGTGTCGCACAGTCCGAGGAGGGGGACAGTGATATTGCTCGCGATAGCAGGGAGGGCGAGCATGAGTATGCGGCGGTCGAGACTCGTGGATACTTTCTCAATCATGAAGCAAAGTTAATAAAAAATCGGCAAGGGGAGCGGAGTGAAATTTGCAGTATTGAAAAGTTATCGTTAATTTTGTAAGAATTTGTATCGAAACGAGAGCTAAAGATCGAATCGGGATACGAAAGAGACAGCAAGAAAGGAGAGAAATTATATGACCGGAAAATGGAACTACCAGCCCTTGACGCGTCAGCAGAGCGAGCAGGCCGATGAGCTTGCGGAGCATGTCGGCGGCAACCGCGCCGTGGCCGAGCTGCTGATACGCCGCGGAGTGACGTCGGCGGCTGGTGCCGACAGTTTCTTCTCTCCAGCGATTTCGCATCTTCACGATCCGTTTCTGATGCCCGACATGGACAAAGCTGTGAACCGGCTTAACAAAGCCATGGGAGCGAAAGAACGGATAATGATCTATGGCGATTATGACGTGGACGGCACCACGGCAGTGGCGCTTGTCTACAAATATCTTCAGAACTACTACTCCAACGTGGAGTATTACATACCGACCCGATATGAGGAGGGCTACGGCATATCGCTTAAGAGCATCGATTATGCGGCCGAGAACGGCGTTAAGCTGATAATCGTGCTTGATTGCGGCATCAAGGCCATTGACGAGATAGCGTATGCCAAGAAGAAGGGGATAGATTTCATCATCTGCGACCATCACGTGCCCGATGAGCAGTTGCCCGAGGCCGTGGCGATATTGAATCCGAAGATGCCCGGTTCTACCTATCCCTGCCCCTATCTGAGCGGTTGCGGGGTAGGCTTCAAGTTCATGCAGGCGTTTGCGATGAGCAACGGACTGACGAATCATAACGAGCTGGAATCACTGCTGGATCTTGTAGCAGTGAGCATAGCGGCCGATATCGTTCCGATCGTAGGTGAGAACAGGGTCATGGCTTATCATGGCTTAAGACGGCTCAACTCGAATCCCAATCTCGGACTGCGCAGCATAATTCGTCTTTGCAAGCTCACCAACAAAGATATCACCATCAGCGACGTGATTTTCAAGATCGGGCCGCGCATCAACGCTTCCGGCAGGATGCAGAGCGGAATTGAGGCTGTGGATCTTCTTGTATGCCGCGATCTTCATGACGCCTACGAGAAAGGGAAAGATATAGACCAATACAACAAAGATCGCAAAGAGCTTGACAAAAGAATAACCGAAGAGGCCAACCTGCTGATTGAGAATAATGTGGAAATTGTGCAGGGGAAGCGTTCGATAGTGATTTATAATAAGGACTGGCATAAGGGGATCATTGGTATCGTGGCCTCGCGATTGACGGAGCTCTATTACAAGCCATCGGTGGTGCTGACCTATTCCAACGGCATGGCCACAGGGTCATCGCGCTCGGTGCAGGGTTTCGACATCTATTCCGCTGTGAATTCCACCCGCGATCTTCTGGAAAACTTCGGAGGACACACGTATGCCGTGGGTCTTTCGATGAAGGAGGAGAACATAGCTGAATTCAGCCGGCGGTTTGAGGAATATGTCGCGGCCAATATCCAGCCCAATCAGCTTTCTCCTCATCTTGACATCGATGCCCAGATTGAATTTGCTGACATCACGCCTGAGCTTGTGAGCTACCTCAAGAAATTTAATCCCTACGGGCCGGGCAACCAGAAGCCCGTGTTCTGTTCGCGCAACGTATTCGATTTCGGCACGAGCAAGCTTGTGGGTAAAAATATGGAGCATATAAAGCTCGAGCTCGAAGACAACAGCACGAGTCATGTTATCAATGCGATAGCCTTCAACATGTCGCAATATTTCGAGCATATCCATTCGCACAAACCCGTAGATATCTGCTACACCATAGAGCAGACCAAACGCTCGAACAATCCTGATTCGATACAGCTGATGATCAAGGATATACGTCCCTCGGTCAATTCATGACGATTCGGAACCGCTGCAATTTTTTTGATTCCATAAACTTTTCGATTCCAAAATATTATTCAATGGGAGAGATACATGATATTCTCAAGCGTCACTGGGGGTATGAAAGTTTCCGCCCCCTGCAGGAGGATATCATACGCTCGGTGATGTCGGGGCGCGACACACTCGGCCTTATGCCGACCGGAGGCGGAAAATCGATAACCTTCCAGGTTCCGGCCATAGCTATGCCCGGGACGGCGATTGTGGTTACGCCGCTGATCTCGCTGATGAAAGACCAGACCGACAATCTTAAGCGGAGGAGGGTGAAAGCAGTGTATTACCATTCGGGGATGTCGGCGCGCGAAGTGAGGCTTACGCGCGAGAAATTGATGAACGGGGGCGCGAAGCTCCTTTATGTATCGCCCGAACGTCTGCGCAATGTCCGGTTTCTTCAGGAGCTGCGGTTTCTTGAGGTGAGCATGATTGTGGTGGACGAAGCCCACTGTATCTCCCAATGGGGCTATGATTTCCGCCCTTCGTATCTGGAGATAGCCAAACTGCGGAAGATGTTTCCGCATGCTCCCGTGCTTGCGTTGACTGCAACGGCCACGCCGATAGTGGAGCAGGATATAGTGGCGAATCTCGGCATGAAGAGGGAGACCAGGTTCAGGATGAGCTTCAGCCGCAGCAATCTGAATTATATTGTCAGGGGTGTGGAGACGAAGATACATGAAGTTTTCCATATACTGAGCCGCACGCAGGGGTCGGCAATCGTCTACGTCAGGAGCCGGCGTCGCACCCGCGAAATTTCCGATTTCTTAGAATCAGGAGGAATCAGCGCGACATTTTATCATGCCGGCCTTGACTTCGATATAAAAGAGGAGCGGCAGAACCGCTGGCAGCGAGGGGAGGTGAGAGTGATGGTTGCCACCAACGCCTTCGGCATGGGAATAGACAAGCCGGATGTGCGCGTGGTGATACACTACGACATGCCGCCGTCGCTCGAAGAATATTATCAGGAGGCCGGGCGCGCAGGACGCGACGGTAAGATATCCTACGCCGTGCTGCTCACCTCAAAGCGGGATGCGGCGACACTGCGGAGGCGCGTAACCGAGAACTTTCCACCGCGTGATGATATAAAACTGCTCTACGACAAGGTTTGCGATTATCTGCATGTGGCTCCCGAAGAGGGGTATGAGCGGTTATATGAGTTCGACCCCGACCGCTTTTGCGAAATTTTCGGGTATCAGCGGCGGATGTGTCTGGCGTCGCTTCACCTGTTGGGACAGGCAGGCTATATGGAATATATAGAGGAGGCCGAGCGGCGATCGCGGGTGATGATACTCGTGCAGCGGGAGGAACTCTACAACTTAGGCGCGGTGTCATCCGGGGCCGATGCAACATTGCGCGGTATATTGCGACTTTATCCCGGTCTCTTTTCAGATTATATATATATCGATGAGCGGAAGATAGCTGCGGAGACCGGTCTCGATGAGAGAGGGGTCTATGAGGCATTGCTTGAGCTCGGGCGGAAGAAGACACTGAGCTACGTGCCCCGCTCGCGCACACCTTATATATACTTCCCGACATCGCGCGAGGAGCGGCGTTATCTGATGATCGGCAAGAGAATCTATGAAGAGCGAAAAGATGCACTTTCACGCCGCACGGAAGCTATGATAGATTATGCTTATAAAGATAAGGAATGCCGCGAGAAACGGATGCTTGCCTATTTCGGAGAGACGACTGCGGACGATTGCGGCCGATGCGATGTATGCCGCAAGCGTAGAGCGCCCGGAAAGAGTAAGGATGAGGATGCGCTTCTGCGGATTGCGGATTATCTGAAGTCACGTCAGGAAGGAGCCGACGTGCGCATAATGGAACGGGATCTTAGGATACCTGCCACAAGGCTGTCGGCAATGCTGTCGCATCTTTGTGGCGATGGATTTGCCGAATTTCGCGAGAACCTCTATTTTTGGAGAGGAGAGGGAAGCGAGAGCGGAGGGTAATAAACGAAGAGGATTTGAAAGATGACAGGACTTGCGGACTGTAATAATTTTTTCGTATCGTGTGAGCGGTCGGTGGACCCGACGCTCGAAGGGAAACCTGTGGTGGTGCTGAGCAACAACGACGGATGCGTGATAGCGCGCAGCAACGAGGCCAAGCGAATGGGAATCAAGATGGGTCAGCCGACGTTTGAGATACGCGAGCTGATAGAATCGGGGCGTGTGATCGCTTATTCGGGCAATCATCTGCTTTATCGTGAAAAGAGCATGCGGGTTCACGATATATTCCGGCGTTATGTTCCCGCGACGCTCGACTACTCGGTGGATGAGTCGTTTCTGGATCTGAGCGGTATTCCTGAATATGCCATTCCTGAGATCGGAGAGGAGATAAGGCGTGTATGCATGGTGGAGGAGAGGATACCAGTGACTATAGGTTTCGCGCCTACAAAGACGCTTGCGAAGATAGCTACTGAAGTGGGAAAGAAGCAGGGAAAGGGAGTTGTGATGATTCCGAGGGCCGAAGAGTTCGAGCCGTATATGGAAAAGATGGGGATCGGCGAACTTTGGGGCGTAGGCCGCAGGCTTTCGAAGCGGCTTTATATAGCCGGGGTATATACGATAGGTGATTTTGCCCGGCGGGAGCCGGTATGGGTTAGAAGCACGTTGGGTGTATTGGGAGAGAAGAGCTGGCGGGAACTTCACGGGGAGTCGTGCATCGAGCTGGAACATCTCGGGCGGAAGATTCAGGATTCGATAAGCGAGACGCGCACGTTTCCCGAAGATATAGATGATTTCGACTGGCTTCGTTCGCGAGTGGCGATATATGCGGCTCATGTGGCGAAGCGGCTTCGGCGGATGAATGCGGAGTGCGGCGAGATCAGCGTGTTTCTGCATACCAACCGGTTTCATACGGAGCGTGGAAGATATGCTCCCGAGGCGAGGATGGAATTGGAAGTTCCGACTGATGATTCATCGGAGATAGTGAAGGCGGCAGTGGCGTGTCTGGAGAATATCTATGATTCTCGGTTCAAGTATAAACGGGGCGGAGTGACTCTGATGAAAATCATTCCGCGGCGTTCGCTCACGCCTTCGCTGTTCGAGGACATAGAGAGCGGCCACAGGCGTCAGCGGAGGTCGCGCAGCCTGATGGCGGCGCTCGACAGTCTGAATACCGGGGCCGGGCCGGAGGTAGTGAAGCTGGCTTCGCAGATTACCGGGGGCGTTGCGGGGCATAATGATGGGTATTCTTCGTCGTTCGGTACACCCAAAATATAAGCTAAGCGGCTTGTGATAATGGCCGATCTGCGGCGTTGCTATCGGCATTCGGGCTCGGTCATGTACTTGAGTACACTCCCTTCGCCCTCAGCCTCAGCGCCTTGCATCTCAGCCATTCTGACAAGCCGCTTTTAGAGAGGGTGACAATGGCCGATCTGCGGAAACATTTTTATGAAATTTATGAACAGTCGGACGGGATTTCGGGAAAAATTATTAAATTAGCGGGGAGTTTTATCAACTATATCTACAAAATCTGAAATACAAAATATGAAAAAATATAAGATTGCGGTGGGCGCCATATTGCTGGCCGGAACTTCGATGACTTTCAGTTCATGTATAGGGAGTTTTGCGATGACGAACAAGGTGTTGTCGTGGAATAAGCAAGTAGGCAATAAATTCGTGAATGAGCTCGTGTTCTTCGCGTTCTGGATTCTGCCTGTTTATGAAGTGACAAGTATCGCGGATCTTCTGGTGATCAATACGATAGAGTTCTGGAGCGGTAACAATCCGATGTCGGCTTCGACGAAGGCCGTGGATACGGATCACGGCCGCTATCTGATAGATTGCGACGGAAAGGGTTATACCATCACATATCAGCCTACCGGCGAGAAGACCCGATTGGAATTCATCGAGGAAAGCCGTACATGGGCATTCGAGACGGGCGAAGGGGAACTTATACCTTTTATGACGTTTATCGACGACACACATGTGAAGATGGTGAAGCCTGACGGAGATTTCCAGTTGGTGGAGCTTTCGGAGCAGGGGCTGATGGCTTATGCCGAGGCAACCGGATCGGCACCTATGGCAAAGCGCTGAGAAAAAAATTGCGACATGATGAATCAAACCGGCGTCCGGAATTGTTAATATAAATGAAGCGCCGGGAGAGGATTATGGCCCGGCCGCAAATAAGGCCGCGTAAAGCGGATGAATTGTAGAATAAACTTAATATTTTAGTTATGAAACCGTTACACGTAATTTTATCAGTGATTGGCGGAGCCGTAGCAGGCGCAGCCGTAGGTCTTCTTGTGGCACCGGAGAAAGGTGAAGATACTCGTTGCAGGATAGCCAAGCTTCTGAAAGATAAAGGAATAAAGCTGAAAAAAGACAAGATGGAAGAACTTGTCGACGAGATAGAGGACCAGATTGACAAACATATCTAATCAAGAAAAGATGAGAGCATTGACATTGATATCCGCTTTTGTGGGCGGAGCGATAGTGGGATGTGGCGCAGCATTGCTTTTCGCTCCTGAAAAGGGAGCAGACGTAAGGGGCAAAATTTGCGACCTTCTCAGAAAGAAAGGCATCAGAATCAGCGATAAAGAGGTAGATGCCCTTGTAGCCGAGCTTGCCGGCCCCGAGAATTAATAGCATTCAGGGGAAAGCGCCCGAAAAGGCATAGAAACATAAGTGCGGATGTCGGGGTGAGCCTTGATATCCGCACTTATTCTATATAAGGAACAGATTCTAAACGGTATCCACAGGCCGGAGGGAGAAAACCGGCACTATATCCGACGTATGAAAGAGAAACTGACAGATGAGTTGAAAGAGATATTCGTTCAGGGTAAAAACTGGATGAAACTTGAAGTTGAATACGCGAAGCTGACATTGGCAGAGAAGATGACAATGTTGTTTTCGGCGATGATAATTGGCGCCGTCTGTCTGTTGATGGGGATGGTTGTGCTGATACTTCTTGCGTTTGCACTTGTGGAGCTTTTCCGGCTCATGATGAGTCCCGCTCTCGCGTATCTGTCGTCGGCAGGAGTGATAGTGGTGCTTATCGTGCTTTTCTATCTATTCAGGAAGCCGTTGCTGTTGAACCCGATAGCACGATTCATCACGAGACTTTTCATCAGCAAGTAATAACTTTAAAATTGCGCGGAGCTATGAGCAATGAGATAATGCAGACAACGCCGGTGCCTGAGGGCGAGATGAATGCGGAAAACGGATTCAAGGGTTATTCGATGGAGGATTTGCGCTATCAGCGTGCATTGATAGCGCTGCAGAAGGAATTCTGCAAATCGAAGATCATCCACAAGGCCGACAGGATACGGAAGAACGGTTTATTCGGGAATGATGGCAACGCATCGAAAGTGGCACGGCTTAGCGGCATAGCGGGCAAGTTATTGTACGGACTCAGTTATCTTGACTATGCGATGCTGGGGATGTCGCTGTTCGGATCAGGGCGCAAGATTTATAAGTTTTTTAAGGGAAAAAGATAGGCGTCCGGTTTTCTGAAAATCAATTAACGACTTTTTATCCATGAATGATTATAATGCAGTGCGAATAGAGGCAAGACCCTGCACGGTTGATATAACGGACCTTGCTGCCGCGTTTCTTGCCGATGCAGGTTTTGAAAGTTTCGAGCCTGATGAGAAGGGCCTGACGGCTTATATAAGGGCCGTGGATGATTCGGAAAAGACAGCCCGCGAGGCACTCGCCGATTTTCCGATTGATACGGAATTCTCGATAAGCTCAGAATTCATAAAGGGGGAGGATTGGAACAAAGAATGGGAAAAGAATTATTTCAAGCCCATAGTAATAGGGGATGAATGCGTGGTGCATTCCACCTTTCATAAGGATGTTCCCACTGCCCGCTATGATATAGTGATCGATCCGAAGATGGCATTCGGCACGGGGCATCATGACACAACATCGCAGATGATGAGGCTCATACTGACTCTCGATTTAGAGAGGAAGAGCGTGATCGACATGGGTACGGGCACAGGTATTCTTGCGATACTGGCTAAAATGCGGGGTGCCTCTGAAGTGACGGGTATCGAGATGGACGAGCCGGCCTACCGGAACGCATTGGAACATTCGGCATTGAACGGAGTGGATCTCAGATTGATACATGGCGATGCGTCTGCCTTGAAAGAAGTGCAACATAGCGACTATCTCTTTGCCAATATCAACCGCAATATCATCACCGGGGATGCCCGGCACTATGCAGAGGCGCTGAAACCGGAAGGAGAACTATTGCTTAGCGGTTTTTACGAGGATGATGTTCCGATAGTGGAGGAAGCGTTTTCGCGATATGGATTCCGCACGGAAGAGAAGCTCGTTTCAGCAGCCGGCTGGACCGCTATGCGGATGAGACGTCCGTAAAAATGCCTGAATTATTGTATGCTTAACATAATTTAATGTTAAAAACACGCCGGATGTTTGGTTCGGGCGCGATTTAATTATATATTTGCATTCCGAACGAAACCGAAAGACATTTATTTTACATCTGATTAATAGAAATTATAGAAACCAATAGCCTATCGAAACAACAATTACCCAAACCAACCAACATCATAAGTAATGTCAAATTTCCCAAGCATGACCGACGAGCAGTTGGTGAAGGCTTATGAGGCAGGCAGTAACGAAGCGTTCGATGTATTGCTCAGGCGGCATCAGGACAGAATCTTCAGCTATATTCTGCGGATTATAAAAAACGAGGACATAGCGAACGATATTTTTCAGGAAACATTTGTGAAGGCGATCCAGACCATCCGTCAGGGCCGCTACACCGAGAACGGCAAGTTTCCGGCATGGATATCGCGCATAGCCCATAATCTTATCATCGATTATTATCGTCAGGAAAAATCCGAGAACGTGCAATCATCGGATTTGACCGATGTCGACGTTCTGAATCGTAAGGAACTTTGCGAAGCCACGATTGAGGATGCGATCGTGACGGAGCAGATCCGCGACGACGTGAAATATCTGATCAAGGAGTTGCCCGCTCTTCAGCGAGAAGTACTCATAATGCGCTATTATCAGGGCTTGAGTTTCAAAGAGATAGCCGAGATAACCGGAGTAAGTATAAATACGGCTCTCGGAAGGATGCGCTATGCGATACTTAACCTGCGTAGGATAGCGAACGAAAAAGATATCATCCTTACAATCTGAGCTACAATAAAATCGGTAAGGGGAGCGTTATATAGGTGTTATTATTAAAACCTCGAATGCCTATGACTCACAACTCCTACCTCTATTCCATCGATGCATATGTACGTCCGGTCGGGAAAAGTGCGGCTCCAAGAAAATCCACTGTAAGCTTCATACGTCAGTTTGCAAGAGCTAATGTTGTGCTTGAGGGGGCTGTTGCCGGAGATATCTGCATCAATTAAAAAGTTATCAGAGAGCGCGTCGAACATTGAAGACGCGCTTTTTTCATGCCGTTTCACGGAACGGGATGGGTATTGTTGCGTGATTTTTTATCAGGAGCGCAGGGATTTTGAGAAAATTGCTTAACTTTGTAATCAATAACAGCAAACAAGTTTCCACATGGAAGAGATCATAAAGGAAGAGGGAGCAGCCGAGGATGGCGGACTCAATTTCATAGAGCAGGAGATAAAGGCCGATCTTGAGGCCGGTAAGAATGGCGGCCGCCTGAACACTCGTTTTCCGCCGGAGCCTAACGGCTATCTGCATATAGGCCATGCAAAGGCTTTTATCATGGATTTCGGAGCAGCCGAGAAGTTCGGAGGCACCTGTAATCTTCGCTTCGACGACACCAATCCTCAGAAGGAGGATACAGAATACGTAGAGGCCATCAAGGAAGATATCCATTGGCTCGGATATGACTGGGAAGACCGGTTATACTATGCGAGCGATTATTTCCCTCAGCTTTATGACCTTGCGTTAAGGTTGATCAAGGAAGGAAAAGCATATGTAGACGAGCAGACCAGCGAGCAGATAGCTTCGCAGAAGGGAACACCGACCACTCCCGGTACGGCAAGTCCCTATCGCGACCGTCCTATCGAGGAGAATCTCGAGCTTTTCGAGAAGATGAATGCCGGTGAATTCGAGGAAGGGAGCATGGTGCTCCGTGCCAAAATCGACATGGCGAGCGACAACATGCACTTCCGCGACCCGATCATGTACCGTATCATCAAGACTCCGCACTGGCGCACCGGCGACAAGTGGAAGGTTTATCCGATGTATGATTTCGCGCATGGTCAGAGTGATTATTTCGAGGGCGTGACGCATTCGATATGCACCCTGGAGTTTGTGCCTCACCGTCCGCTGTATGAGTATTTCGTGAAAGAGCTTGCCGATGAGACATATTGCCCGCGACAGATAGAGTTCAACCGTCTGAACCTCACATATACCGTGATGAGTAAGCGCAAACTTCTCCAGCTCGTGAAGGAGGGTTTGGTGAATGGCTGGGACGACCCGCGTATGCCTACCTTGCGCGGATTGCGCCGCAGGGGTTATACGCCTTCGTCGATCAAGGATTTCATAAAGCGTATCGGCTATACCAAATATGAGGCTTTGAATCATATCGAGCTTCTCGAGCATTCGGTAAGGGAGGATCTCAACAAAACGGCTACGCGCGTAAGCGTGATCCAGAATCCCGTGAAGCTCATTCTTACGAATTATCCGGAAGGGAAGAGCGAGGTTATGACGATGGACAATAACCCGGAGAACCCTGCGGAGGGAAGCCATGAGATGCCGTTCAGCCGCGAGCTCTGGATAGAGCGCGAGGATTTCATGGAGAATCCCCCGAAGAAATTCTTCCGTCTTTCGCCCGATAAAGAGGTAAGGCTGAAAGGAGCCTATATCATCAAGTGCACGGGCGTCAAGAAGAATGATAACGGCGAGATCGAGGAGATTTATGCCACTTATGATCCAGACACGCGCAACGGGCTGCCGGGAAGCAACCGGAAGGTGAAGGGAACGCTGCATTGGGTATCGGCGCCTACAGCCACGGAAGCAGAGATACGCGACTACGACAGACTTTTCAGTGTTGAGAATCCTTCGGCCGAAGAGGGAGACTTCCGCGATCTGCTGAATCCGGATTCTCTGATTGTGCGCAGGAATGCTAAAATTGAGCCATGGCTTGCCGAGAGAATAAATGCCGGCGACCACTATCAGTTCCAGCGACTGGGTTATTACGTTGTGGATAAGGATTCGACTCCCGGACATCCGGTGTTCAACAAGACTATAGGTCTGAAGGACACATGGGCGAAGGAGATGAAGAAAGGCTGAAAGGCCGGAATAAGTTAAAATACGTTAAAACGCTGATTCTGAAGAATCGGAATCCGCGTTTTAATGTTATATTTGCAGGCCTTTCAGAGGAAAGGACCGCAACTACGGGGGTAATTGGCTTTGACAGCGTGTAGAAGCGGCAGGTAAGCATGCAGAGCTTTGGCGTTTAAGCTCTATAATAACAAAAGCGTCGACCTATAATTGGCGAAAATAACAATTACGCTCTCGCTGCGTAACCTGAAGTACAGTAGGGTTCCTTTATTCGCCTCAAAGTGAGGTGAACGAGACATCTCCCCATTGCCCGGTTCCGAGACGTTTGGACAAGGAGGTGCAGAGAAATTCGGAAATAGGGCAGCCGGAGTTCCGACGGCGGCCCGAAACAAAGGGACTAAGGTCAGAATTGGCTGTCGCGGGCCTGTTCTGACACGAAAATCAATCCGCAGACTAAGCATGTAGAAAGCTTGTTGAGTCCGCGTTTGGACGAGGGTTCAATCCCCTCTACCTCCACAACATATGTCTGATTATCAATAATTTATTGATAATCAGACATTCTGTTTTAATATGATGCAGGACGGAAAGGGAGATAGTTGGGGCTTTCCCATGGAGAGATGGGTTAGATTTGCGGAATTTTCCGGTTTGTGTGAGGTGGTTGAAATTTTGCATCCTAAATATACCATCCTAAATATACTATGAGTATATAAGGCTGAATTATTTTCAGCTCAATAGCTTGACGGTCGAAACTTATTTAGGCTTTTCGCTATATTTGTTAACACTCATTTCTACAATTTTAAAGGATGATAATCAAAAGTAAATTGATACCGAAGGGGTTTTGCGTTAATCTGTTCGGAACGTTCTGGACCAGGGATACAGACTGGATCGATAAATATGTTATCAATCATGAGAAGATTCACACTGCCCAGCAGCGCGAATTGCTGTTTATCCCGTTTTATATATTCTATTTGATTGAATGGGGCATTAAGTGCTTTAAGTACAGAAACCGGAAGGATGCATATCATAATATATCATTTGAAAGAGAAGCTTATAAGCATGGAAATGACCTTACATATCTGAAGAATAGAAAGCATTATTCCTGGATAAAATTTCTAACTCATAAGTAAGCTAAGTTTTGAAAGTATGATTTAACAATCGATTAAAAATGATACAACAGATAGAATTCAGACTGCCTGCGATGAGACGCGGCTGCCATCTGATAACGGGCGAGATTACAAGGCGGCTTCCGAATCCGCTTCCCGATTCGGGTTTGCTGAATGTTTTTGTGAAGCATACGTCTTGCGGGCTGACAATCAATGAGAACGCGGATCCGGATGTGCGGAGCGATATGGATAGGATTCTGGGTCAGCGGATTTTCCCGGTGGGCGGGGAGGATATCAAGAGTATAGTGTCGCC
>OKSX01000349.1_pt1 | contig 32086 bp, 28 predicted proteins | sample 1606391 | NCBI WGS metagenome assembly OKSX01 (sample SAMEA3879578, study PRJEB24766) | human gut metagenome | biome: human-associated habitat; feature: feces | place: USA | collected 1985/1987
ATGTTCTCCGAAACGGTCAAAATCTTTGATTTTGTTTTCGTTTCGTGAGGTTATTTTATCATAAATTCCCCTGCGACAGCAGGAGCGGCACGAAGTGCGGCGGCGAAAGCCGCAATTTAGTCATTCAATGTTCTCCGAAACGGTCAAAATCTTTGATTTTGTTTTCGTTTCGTGAGGTTATTATAACATAAAAGTATAAAATCTCTGTTAAATTTCAATTCTTAACAGAGAATTTATGCCCGCCGTGATATAATGAGGCAAAAATGAAGGGAGCGAACGGTTTGTTAAGGGCAAAAAAAGCCGTAATTCAATGTGTTATGCTGCTTGCAGGGGCGGCGATGGTGTGCGTCGGTGCTATGAGAGGCGAAGCGGATACCGTACTTGCAAAAGCGATAAGATTGTGTTTGGAGTGTGTGGGAATTGGATAAGGAAAAGGAAAAGAAAAAGAAAAAGAAAAAGCCGTCGCATTTACTGACCCGATACAGAGGATTTGTGCAGGCGGCGGCAACGCTCGCAACAAACATACACCTGCCGAATTTTTTAAAGGGCAGCATTTATACGGGCGGCGGCAAGGCGGTTTGCGTACCGGGGCTTAACTGTTATTCCTGTCCTGCGGCAACCGGAGCGTGTCCGATAGGCTCGTTTCAGGCAGTGGCAGGTTCGTCAAAGTTTCGGTTTTCGTATTACATAGCGGGCTTTTTGATATTATTCGGCGTGCTTTTGGGCAGATTTATATGCGGATTTCTCTGCCCGTTCGGATGGTTTCAGGATTTACTGCATAAAATCCCGTGCAAAAAGCTGTCAACCGAAAAACTGAAACCATTGACATATTTAAAATATGCGGTGCTGTTGTTTGCGGTCGTATTGCTTCCGGCACTGATTGTAAATGATGTCGGAATGGGTGACCCGTTTTTTTGCAAGTATATTTGTCCGCAGGGTGTGCTTGAGGGTGCAATTCCTCTCGCGGCAGTCAACGAGGGAATACGTTCGGCTTTAGGCTCGCTGTTTACATGGAAGCTGGCGGTTTTAATTGCAATCATATTTTTGAGCATACTGTTTTACCGCCCGTTTTGCAAATGGCTTTGTCCGCTCGGCGCGTTTTATGCGCTGATGAACAAGGTGTCGCTGTTCGGAATAAAGGTTGATGAGCATAAATGTGTCTCCTGCGGAAAATGCGCAGGCGCGTGCAAAATGGACGTTGATATTACAAAAACGCCCGACCACGCAGAATGTATACGTTGCGGCAAGTGCATCAGTGTCTGTCCGACGGAGGCGGTAAGCTTTCGATACGGTTTCAATTTGCCGAAAACACTCTCAAGCGGCAATGAAAAGCCGAAAAATGATAAAAAATCAAAATAGGTAAGAAAACGGAGGAATAACTGTGAAATTTTCAAAAGCAACCAAACTTTCAGCAATTATTATGACATTTGTGCTTGTGCTGGGCCTTGTGGCGTGCTCCGCCGACAAAACGGAGAAGAAAAAAAGCAATGTCGATATTAAAACTTTAATGGCACAAGAGCCGAATGACGCAGACGAGGCTGCGAAGCTTTACGATAAGCTTTTGCAAGCCGAAAACGATATTCTCTCGAATAATTCGGCTCTTTGGGAAAAAGTGTTTTTATCGGCAAATAAAAATACGCCGATGATTGAGGACGGCACAAACTACGGAGATTTCCTTTTAAGCACGGTAGAGGGGAGCAAGAGCGATTTCAGCGCAGATGAATATAAAATTCTTAAAGCTGCGGCGGAGCAGATTAAGGAGATAGAAGGAAAACTTACGATTCTGGAGCAAAAATATCCCGGCTGCGGAAAAAAGCCGTCAAGCGGGGAATGCGTTGACGCGGCGAGTGCCGGAATGGCAGGCGATGCGAGCAAGCTTACGAAATTTCCGAGCTTTAACGGTAAAGATCTCGACGGCAACGACGTAAACAGCAGCGACCTTTTCTCGGGCAACACCGTAACGGTAGTCAACTTCTGGTTCACCTCCTGCAAACCTTGCGTAAGCGAGCTTGCGGATTTGGAGGCACTCAACAAGGAGCTTGCCGCAAAGGGCGGCGGGGTTGTCGGCATAAATTCATTTACTCTTGACGGCAATAAAAAGGAGATTTCCGAGGCAAAAGATATTTTGTCAAAAAAAGGCGCAACATACAAAAATATTTGGTTTGACACAAACAGCGAGGCAGGAAAGTTCACATCGGGACTGTATTCTTACCCGACTACATATGTTGTCGATAAAAACGGCAATATAGTGGGTCAGCCGATAGTCGGTGCAATAACTTCACCCGAACAGGCGGCAAAGCTTAACAAGCTTATTGACACTGCAATTGCAAACAGCAAGTGATTGACAAAAATGATATATAATCCTGTATTTCGGCATATTGTTTGCTGTTTTCCGTTTATTCGTTTCCGACATTTCGTTTTAAGCAATTGATGTTTGTTACGGACTTTTCGCAATACGCAAACCTCCTGCGGCAGAAGCAAAAACTGCCGCAGGAGGTTTTGTTATCGGCTTTTTTACCGCAAAATACGGCGGATTATACGGTAACGGTATAAAAACATTGACAAACTTTGCACAAATGTTAAGAAATTATTAAATATCGCAAAGTATATTGCATTGCAAGGTAGTGGGTGTTATAATGCAGTTAAAAGGACGGAGCAGCCGCACATAAAGCGCGTCTTTGTGCCGCAAGGCTCACGGCTGCAATACAGGCGTTTTCAGCTTCGCCGGAAAGGAGAGTTTGATGAATACGCAATTTAAAAAGGGTGTTCTGGAGCTTTGCGTGCTGTCGCTTTTAAAGCATGGCGACAAGTACGGCTACGAGCTTGCGGACACCGTCGGTAAACAGATAGACGTTTCGGAGGGCACTATATACCCGCTTCTTAAAAGGCTCAGAGCCGAGGGGTATTTTGAAGTGTACCTGCGCGAATCCACATCGGGACCCGCGCGAAAATATTACCGTCTGACTCAAAAGGGTTATGACACACAACGCCTTTTGGAAAACGAGTGGAAGGACTTTACAAAGAGCGTGTCTACTTTATTAGGAGGTGAAAACGGTGACTAAGATCGAATTTTTACAACAGCTTTACAACCTGCTCGGCGGTTTACCGGCCGATGAGCGCGACGATATAATAGCCGACTTTGAAGAACACTTCTCCGTCGGCACGAGCGAGGGTAAAAGCGAGGAGCAGATTTGCTCGGAGCTCGGTGACCCCAAAAGCTGCGCCGCGCAATATCTTAATGACGAGCCGAAAAAAGCCGACACCGTATACGGCGCAGAAAAAAACGGTAATCCGAGATATGAAACCAAGGCGTCCGATGTAATCGGTGCCTCTCCCCGTCCTCAAAATGCGCGCGGCGGTGGTTATTACGGCACGGAAAAGGGTAATCCGCAGCGAAATCATGTGCTGTGGTCAATTCTGTTTTTCTTCGGGGTATTCGCGGCAATAGGAGTGTATCCGTCAAGCATAGGTATGATGGCAAGCTTTTTTGTTTGTCTCTTCTTCGCCGGAGTAACGGGCGCAATAGCGACTTCGCCGGCGGCATTCGGATTTGTATTTTCCATAGGGATTATGCTCTTTGCGGCAGGACTTTTCCTATTCCTTTTTATGACGTGGTTCTTAAAGCTGTCATGGCGCAGGGCCGATTTGTAAGGGGGAGAAAAATATGAAGAAAAAGAAAGACGGGCTTATAAAGGGCATGATAGCCGCGGCGATAATATTTGTCGTCGGATTTATACTCACGGTCTGCTTCGGCGCTTATCTCGGCGCGGACGCGGTAAGGCACATAGCATCGGGCGAGACGTTTGAAGAGTTTGTCGAAGAGCGCTTCCCGAATATAGATTTTGACGATGGGCAAACGGTAAACGAGTCGCAAACAGAAAAGTCAATGCTTCCGTCGGGGTCTGCGCTTGAAATTTCCGCTCCGTACGGCGATATTAAAATTAAGGCTTCAGACAGCACTGAGGTAAGATGCGTCCTGAAGCAAGCAAATGACAGCGGCGCGAAGCTCGATTTGTCCGACGATAAAATCATATTGGACGGCGGCGACAGTACTTACGGAATAGCCGAGCTTACGGTTTACCTGCCGAAAAGCGTTGCGTTCTTAACGGTTTCAAATAACAACGGCGATATCGACATAGACGGAGTAAATCTCAATACGCTTACGATAAATTCTGTTTCGGGAGATATAGATTTGTCCGACATCACAGCCGAGAGGGGAAAAATCAAAAGCTCGGCAGGCGAGACGGAAATATCGGAAACCGCCGTTTTTACGAAAATGCTCGAGGTGAACCAAAGCTTCGGCGATATAGAGATCGATGTTCCGAGGGATCCCGATAAAATCAAATTTATAATTTCCTCCGAAACGCCGCTTGATGAAAAATCAACGTGCGACAGCTACCTTTTGTCGCTTGCGAAAAGCACCGACGGCAAGGCGGAATATACCGTAAACGTAAAGAACGGCGAATTATCGGTAAAAAATTCCGACGATTGATTTAAAACGCACAAAATGATAATATAAATATAATGTATAATAAATAAGGAGTGTTTATTATGAAAAAGAAGCTTTACAGAAGCAGTACAGACAAAATGATTTGCGGAGTTTTAGCCGGCTTTGCAGAGTATATAGATGTAGACCCGACAATAGTCCGCCTTGTTTATACGGCACTGACCTTATTCACCGCAGGCTTCCCCGGAATACTGTTTTACATCATCTGCGCCATTGTAATTCCGCAGAAGCCGTTTGACGTCGAGCCGTAATTCGAGCGACTGTTACAGAAACCCGTATTTAAACCGAATAAAAAAATATTTTCGCTCCCATTTAGCGACGGTTATTTCACCGCGCCTCGGATATAATCTCTTAAAGTGCGTATTTTATGCAGATTATAACAAGGCGTGGTGATCTTTTTGAAAAATTCCGATTTTACCGGACAGGCTGTTTTGCGAAGGGTACACGACCTCCCCGAGCCCGTGCGGGCGGTGCTTCGGCACGTGGCATATTTCATATGCGGTATGCTGTTTGCTTCGGCGAGCAATTTGTCGGCGGTATCGCCGTTCGGCGTGGCTTTTTGCGCGGCGGCCGAAAATAAGTACATACTCTCGGCAGGTCTCGGCGCGGCGGCAGGTTATATCCTGACCCAGGACAGCATATCGTCGCTTCGACTGATAGCGGCGAGCGTGTGTGCCGGAGTTCTCGCTCGCGTTATGAGAGAATTTGAAAAGGTGCGAAACGGCAGGCTGCTGCCGTCGTGCATTGCGTTTCTCTCTTGCTTTTTGTCGGGAATGGCGGTGCTTTTTGCAAACGGGCTGACGGGTGAGACGTTTCTTTTGTACCTCGGAGAGGGTGTAACGGCCTTTGCCGCGGCGTATTTCTTTTCGACTGCGCAATATGTTCTTGAAAACGGCAAGCCCGTGCGCGGCGTAACTCTTGAGGAGGCGTCGGCGGTTTTGGGCTCCGGATTTCTTATTATGTGCTCGCTGTCGGGTCTTACCGTGCTTGAGGTCTCCCCTGCGAGAATGATAATGGTATTCGGCGTGCTCTTTTTCGCCGCGATTTATAAGGAGGCCGGCGGTGCGGTAGGCGGAATGCTTGCGTTTTTACTTATTGCGATAAGTTCCGATACGGGAGCCGTTTCGGCTTCGTTTGCCGTAGGCGGCCTTCTTGCGGGCGCATTTTCGCGCCTCGGCAGAAGAGCCGTACCGCCTGCGTTTTTCGCGTCGTTCCTCACCGCATATATGTTTTCGGGCGGCGGCAGCGAAAAGTATTTTTTGATTATAGAGGCCGCTTTGCCGTGCGCGGTGTTTATATTTTTGCCGAACAGCCTGTTTATAAAGGCGGAGGGCCATCTTTTGCCGAAGGACTCGGCGGCGAACGCGTCGGCGGAAAACGGTGAGGTAAGGCGCAGGATACAAGCGGCGAGAACTGCCGTAGACGATATTGAACGCTCCGTGAGCGCGGTTTCGAAAAGACTTTCCGAAATGGAGAGCTGCGCCGGCGAAAAGCTGATGCTTGAGGTTCAAAGCTCGGTTTGCTGCGGATGCGGCAGATATGATTTTTGTTGGGAGCAAAATTTCAAAGAAACAAGGAACGCACTTGACGAGATGTATGAAACGCTGAAAAAAGGCGGAGTTATGTCGCGCGATAAGCTCCCGTCGCCGTTTTCAAGCAGATGTATACGGCAGACCTCTTTTGCCGAAACATATTCAAGGCTGTTTTTCGGCGTCGTCTTTTCGGAGGCAGCAGACAAAAAAACAGACGAGGTGCGGCTTGTCACGGCCGACCAGTTCGGCGGCATAAGCGATATGCTGCGCGATCTCGAAAACGAGTTTAACGGCGATGTAAGCTTTGATACGAAAACGGCGGAGCGGATAAGGAAAAAGGTCAGGGACAGATTTTGCTGCGATACCGACTTCGTATCGTGTTTAAGAGACAAAAACGGCAGAATGTTTTGCGAAATCACCTTTTCGGAGGTGCCGTCCTCCCTTAACATAGGCGAGCTGCGTGACGCAGTCGGCGAAACGTGCGACAGAGAATTTGAGCTGCCCGTGATAAAGGGCGACAGAAGCGTAAGGCTGTGCGAAAAGACGGCGTATTCGGTAGAGAGCGCGTGCTCACAGATACCGGCTGACAATGAAAAGCTCTGCGGCGACACGTTTGAGAGCTTTTACGACGGCAGGGGAAATTACGTTGTGATTCTCTCGGACGGTATGGGCACGGGTCCGCGTGCGGCACTCGATTCGGCTATGGCGTCGGGTCTTATGGCAAGACTTGTCAAGGCGGGCTTCGGGTTTCAGAGTGCCTTAAGGCTTGTGAATTCCTCACTCCTTTTAAAGTCTCGCGACGAGTCTCTCGCAACGCTCGATATAGTAAAAATAGACCTGTATACCGGCAAGGCGGTCTTTTATAAGGCGGGAGCGGCACCGTCCGTGATTCGCCGTCAAAACGGCAAGCTGCTCGAAATAAAAAAGGCGGCTCTGCCTGCCGGAATACTTCGCGACGCGACGTTTTCCTCATGCGAGGGACAGCTTGAAAACGGCGATACGGTGATTATAGCGTCCGACGGTGCGTACGAATACGCGCACAACGCGGTAAAGGAGGAGCTGCAAAGCGGTGGCGCAAAAAGAGCGAGTACCAAGGCGAAGAATATCAGCCTGCGCGCAAAAAAGGCAAAGGGCAAGGCTCGCTGCGACGATATAACCGTGATTGCTCTCAACATAAGCGGACGAGCGAGAAGAGAGCAAAAAATTTAAATGTTGAATTGACTGAGTTCCATAAGGCGGTTTTGCTTCAAAATAACATCTTTTTGCACAATAATGCGTTAATCCCTCGGACATGCGTCGGCATTATCCGAGGGGTTCGCCTTTTTCTGCTGTTTCCCTTATGAACACTCGACCCTCGTCTTTTTTTGTATTCACGCCGAATTTTAAAGCGCGGCGAAATCCCGTTTACGGCAAAACATACGCCGCAAAGTGCGACTTCTGTAACTTTTTTGTGAAATTGTAAGTAAAAAATCAAATAATTCATTGACATTTAAGTATTTTTACGGTAAATTATTAGGTGTATTTGACTATCCGGATAAAGATAGTCTCGTAACAGTCAGAAAGGGGATTAGAATTAATGGCTAAAAAAGAAAAAGTCACGTTAACTCCCGAAGAAATCGAAGCTAAAAAAGCTCGCAAAAAGGAAAAGAGAATTATATTCGGAAAAACCTTTGAAAGAGCGATAGTTTGGCTGCTTGCAGTGGTGCTTGTTTACAGCGTAACCTATATTTCGCTTAACAATAAGGGCGTCGCAGCGGTTTCGGCAACTCCCGCACAGAGCGGCTCGCAGAATGCCGGCGGCAGCGCGTCCAAATCCGATTGGGATACAAGCGCAAACGGTAGCGGTTCTTCGCAGTCGGGTTCTCAGAGCAGCACCTCGGGTGACAATGCCTCCGGAGGAAATGCGGCGGCAGCAACAGGCGTGGACGCAGCGGCAGCAGCCGAGGCTATAAACGCAGCTACCGCAAAGGCGGTTGCGGCAGGCTATCACTGGACAAGATCCGCTCAGTATACACAGCCTATAGATGTCGGTAGTGCTACAAGTGGTCTTAACACTCTCATCAAAGGTATTGACTCCGAGGCGTCTCTTGACTCCGTTGTAGGCGGTTTCCTCGGTATAGGCGATAAGGAAATGGATATTGAAAAGGGCGGCAGCGCAGCCGAGCAGATTGATTATCACGGCGAGAACTATGCTCTTCAGGCTACCTCGCTTAAAGCCGAGGACCTCAAGAATCTCAAGGTTGACGGCAACACCTACACCTTTGAGGTTGAAAACGCAACTTCACCTCAAACGGATAAATCGACCGCTATGTCAAGACTTACAAACGACATTCTCACTCAGAGCATGGTTGACAGCGAAATCAAGAATTTCATAAGCGCGGCAAAGATAAACTCCGCAACAATTGAATACACCAACATCAAGGCAACCGTAGTTATCGAGGACGGCAACCTTAAGGAATTCAAGTATTCCTATGACGGCAACGTAGCTGAGCTCAATATCAAGGTATCGTTCATCAGCGTAAGCGGTAAGGGCGCAATGCACGTTGATGCAGCTTACACAGGCTTCGCTTATTGATAAGAATTCGGTATTTACCGAATGATGAAAAATAAAATCACTTCTTTATAAATGAAAGGGAGAGAAATCAATGGCTAAAAAACAAAAGGTTGAACTTACCCCCGAAGAAAAGGCAGCTAAAAAGCTCAGAAATTCAAACGGTTGGGTACGTTTCTGGGCAATAGTAGTGGCTCTTGCTCTTACGGCAGGCATTTACGGACTTGCAAGCAAAACCGCAAGCAAGGAGACGGCAGCAACGGGTACGGCAACTGCTTCGGGCTCATCAACAGGCTCATCAAGCTCTTCGTCCGGCTCATCATCGGGTTCTTCATCGAGCTCTTCATCGGGCGCTTCCGCTTCTTCTTCGAGCGGCGCGTCGGCTTCTGCCGGTGACAGCAGCGGTGCGGCAGCGGCAGCTTCATCAGGCGTAGACGCAGCAGCGGCAGCCGAGGCTATAAACGCAGCTACCGCTAAGGCAGTTGCAGCAGGCTATCACTGGACAAGATCCGCTCAGTACACTCAGCCTGTTGACGTCGGTAGTGCTACAAGTGGTCTTAACACTCTCATCAAAGGTATTGACCCCGAGGCGTCTCTTGACTCCGTTGTAGGCGGATTCATCGGTATCGGCGACAAGGAAATGGATATCGAAAAGGGCGGCAGCGCAGCCGAGCAGATTGATTATCACGGCGAGAACTATGCTCTTCAGGCTACCTCGCTTAAAGCCGAGGACCTCAAGAATCTCAAGGTTGACGGCAACACCTACACCTTTGAGGTTGAAAACGCAACTTCACCTCAAACGGATAAATCGACCGCTATGTCAAGACTTACAAACGACATTCTCACTCAGAGCATGGTTGACAGCGAAATCAAGAATTTCATAAGCGCGGCAAAGATAAACTCCGCTGTAATTGAATACACCAACATTAAGGCCACCGTAGTTATCGAGGATGGCAACCTTAAGGAATTTAAGTATTCCTATGACGGCAACGTAGCTGAGCTCAATATCAAGGTAGCGTTCATCAGCGTTAACGGTAAGGGCGCAATGCACGTTGATGGTGCTTACACCAACTTCGTTTATTGATAAACGCACTCCCTTAACCGAATAAAAAACAAAGAGCTGTAAATTTAATTTACAGCTCTTTTTGTATGGCATCGGCCGAATTTTCAAACGGCAGACACATTTTGCTTTTACGGATTTACCACGTTTATCGGCTTGCCCGAAACAAACGCCTCGATGTTGCTTTTGAATATTCCCATAAGTCTCTCGCGCGTTTCAAATGCCGCCCACGCTATGTGCGGCGTGATAAAGCAGTTTTTCGCCGTGAGCAACGGATTGTCTTTTGCCGGCGGCTCGGTTGACAGCACGTCCACTCCCGCACCTGCGATTTTTCCCGAATTCAGCGCGTCGGCAAGAGCGTTTTCATCAACAACCGGTCCGCGTGAGGTGTTTATGATAAACGCTGTTTTTTTGCACTTGCTCAGAAAATCGGCGTTTACGATTTTTTCCGTCTCTTTTGTGAGAGGACAATGGAACGTAATAATGTCGGCGTTTTCCGCAAGATCATCGAGGTTCTTTGCCCATCTGAAATTCTTGCGTGCGCTCTGGTCGGTAACGTGACCCGACAGCGCTATGATGTTCATTTTATAGGCCTCGGCTATGTCGGCTACGGCTCCGCCGATTTTTCCGAAGCCGACTATGCCTATCGTTTTGCCGGAAAGCTCGGTAAGCGGCTTTTTCCAAAAGCAAAAGTCGGGGCAATTTGACCATTCGCCGTTTTTTACCGCGTCCGAATGCATGGCAACGCCTACGGCAAGCTCCGAAATAAATGCAAATACGAGCTGCGCCACGCCCATGGTGGAATAAGCCGGTATATTTGAAACCGGTATGCCCTTTTCCTTGAGATACGCGCAGTCCACCACGTTGTAGCCCGTCGACAGGAGCGCGACGAATTTCACGTTTTGCATTTTGTCTATCTCGGCTCTTGTGAGCGGAGTTTTATTTGTTACGACTATGTCTGCGTCGTGTGTTCGTTCAACGATTTTTTCGCGCGGTGTGCGGTCGAAAATCTCGACCTCGCCGTATTTTTTCAGAAAATCCCAGCTCAAATCGCCCGGATTTGTCGTCTTGCCGTCAAGAATAACTGTCTTCATATAAAAAACCGCCTTTCGGTAAAGCTTTGCTTTTGAGCTAATTGTAACACAACCTCAAAGGAATTTACACCTAAAAGGCAAAAATTACTTCATATTTTCATATTTTGTTTGACCTTACCAATAATATGATATAAAATTATATATAATCTATTACTATGCCCTGCAATAATAATTTTTGGGTGGTACCGATTTGACCGACAGAGAACTTACGCGAAGAAAGCTCCTGAATATTTTAGCATGTGTGCTGCTGATTTTGGCAGTCGCACTTTTAGTGTTGACTTTTCTTATGCAGATAAACGATGTTTCGTCGGCATATGACGAAGTGCTCGAGCGTCTTGCGGAGTTTGAGGCGGCCGTTGCGTCAATTCCGAGCAAGTGGCTCGTGATTCTCGTGATTTTCCTTATATACATAGGCAAAGTGCTTATTCCTCTGCCGATAACCGCGGTTTGCGTTATAGCCGGTATGGTATTCCCCACGCCGATAGCCGTGGCTGTGAATTTTGCCGGCATGACATTGCTTATGACGATAAAGTTTTATTGGGGCAAGCACCTCGGCGGCGGAACAATACACAAGATTCTCACAAGATACGATAATGTTCGCCGTATGATGGAATCGGGTAAAAGAAGTACTGATTGGATTTTAGTGCTTTTCAGGCTTGTGCCGTACTTCCCGATAAATTCCATAAGTCAGCTCTACGGGGCGCTTGAATACGACTATTGGAAGTTTATTTTGCTGTCACTTTTGGGATTCACGCCTAAAATTATTTCTTACAGCATGATAGGTCGTCACGTTTATAACCCGTTTTCACTCGCGTTTATGCTGCCGATTGTGATTATCTTCACCATCTCCGGTGTTTCCATACTCGCGGTCAATAAGTTTATAGATATAGTAGCTAATAATAAAAACAAAAAGACTGCCGAAGCTTTTTCGGCAGGAAAGGATGAAAAATGAAAATGGCAACTCCCGAAACCCTTAAAAAAGAAATTCTCTCCGCATCTCTCGATGAAAGGCTTAAAAAAGCCTATGTCACCGAGGAAAATGTTAAAGAGCAGTATGACAGGTACATAAATCTTTTAAACGAATTTGAGGCTCTTTTCGGAAAGGACAGAGATGTTCGTCTGTTCTCCGCTCCCGGCAGAACCGAAGTCGGCGGAAACCACACCGACCACAACCACGGCAGAGTGCTTGCGGCGGGAATCAACCTTGACGCAATAGCCGCGGCTTCAAAAAATGACGAAAACATTGTAAGAGTTAAATCCGAGGGCTATTCCATGGACGTTGTTGACGCTACGGACCTCTCGGTAAACCCCAACGAAATGGGACATTCACCCGCTCTCGTGCGCGGTGTCCTTGCCGGCTTTAAGAAATACGGCTATAAGATAGGCGGCTTTGACGCCACTACCGCATCAAGGGTTATCGCGGGCTCGGGACTCTCGTCATCTGCCGCATATGAAGTCCTTGTCGGCACTATGGTAAACTATCTTTACAACGACGGCAAGGTTGATGCGGTCACAATAGCCAAAATAGCACAGTATGCCGAGAACGAATATTTCGGCAAGCCATGCGGACTTATGGACCAGATGGCGTGCTCCGTCGGCGGCTTCGTAACAATAGATTTCAACGACCCGAAAAATCCCGTGATAGAAGAGGTTGACTTTGATTTTGCCAAGTGCGGCCACTCGCTTTGCATTGTCGATACAAAGGGCAGCCACTCCGACCTCACCGATGAATACGCTGCTATCAGAACCGAAATGGAGAGCGTAGCCGAATTTTTCGGCAAAAAGGTTCTTCGCGAGGTAAGCGAAGAGGAATTTAAATCAAAAATAAGAGAATTGCGCACGGCAGTAGGCGACAGAGCAATACTTCGCGCTATGCATTTCTATGCCGACAACGCAAGAGTTTTAAAGGAGGTTGACGCTCTTCGCGGCGGAGATTTCGAGACCTTCAAGAAGTATATTCTCGAGAGCGGCGCATCATCATACAAATATAATCAAAACGTATTTTCCGTAAAACAGCCGTCCGTTCAGCCCGTATCTCTCGCTCTCGCTGTTTCCGAGAGCATCTTAAAGGGACGCGGCGCATGGCGCGTTCACGGCGGCGGATTTGCCGGCACAATTCAGGCTTTTGTCCCGAACGACCTTTTAAAGGATTACAAGAGCATAATGGAGAGCATTTTCGGCGAGGGAACCTGCTATGTGCTCTACATTCGTCCGGTAGGCGGCACCGAAATCTGATTTTCGCCGCCTCCCCTTATTAGGCTCCCTTGTAAAGGGAGCTGTCACCGTAGGTGACTGAGGGATTGTTCAGGCTCCCTTGTAAAGGGAGCTGTCATCGAAGATGACTGAGGGATTAAAAAGTAATTTGCTTCCTATTTAAATTCCATATAACTCCACAAAATCCCTCCGGCTTGCCTTGCGGCAACCCACCTCCCTTTACAAGGGAGGCTGAATTGTATTGCAAAGTAGGCTGTTTAGGGCAAAAAGGGAGGCAAAATCCGACCGAGGAATTAAAGATGAAGTATAATCATAACAAAAATCTTGTTAAAAACGCAAAGGTGCTTCGCAAAGATATGACCAAGGAAGAACGGCACTTGTGGTATGATTATTTGCGAAACAAGGATGTACGATTCCTCCGTCAAAAAATAATAGGCAGCTATATTGTTGATTTCTATTGTTCAAAAGCAAACTTGGTAATTGAACTTGACGGCTCACAGCACTACGAGGATAAAGGAATTAAATATGACGCCGAAAGGACAAAATTTCTTGAACAAAACGGACTTACGGTTGTAAGAATTCCCAATAATGAGATAAACCGCAACTTCGACGGTGTTTGTGAATATTTGGACAGTGTGTTGAAATCCCGCTGTCGCACAGGCGATTGAGAGATACAACTTCCCCTTATTAGGCTCCCTTGTAAAGGGAGCTGTCACCGCAGGTGACTGAGGGATTATTTAGGCTCCCTTGTAAAGGGAGCTGTCACCGCAGGTGACTGAGGGATTGTTCAGGCTCCCTTGTAAAGGGAGCTGTCATCGAAGATGACTGAGGGATTGTTTAGGCTCCCTTGTAAAGGGAGCTGTCATCGAAGATGACTGAGGGATTAAACAGCGAAGCACTTTCTTTTTAAAATCTATTTTTTTTAAGAAAATCCCTCCGGCTTGCCTTACGGCAACCCACCTCCCTTTACAAGGGAGGCATAATCCCTCCGGCTTGCCTTAATAGGGTGTCGCTCTTTTTGTGAGGCGGCTGAGACACGGTAATTGGAAATTACATCATATTCCACCTACAAAGAGCGACGATTATAATTCAAAATTTCGATAAGATTACAGCATTTGCATTCAGCGTTTTACACGTTGACAAATTGTCCGAAAGGCAGAGAAAAATGGATATAAAAAACATATTAAAAGAGCTGACTTCGGCTGTCGGTGTATCCGGAAAGGAAACCGACGCGGTTTTAACGGCGCAAAGGCTTTTGTCCGAATTCGGCAAAACGCGCGAGGACGTTCTTCATTCCGCAATATGCGAAATTGAGGGAGACAGGGCGGGGCATATCCTGCTTGACGCTCATATAGACCGTATAGGTCTTATCGTAACCTCCGTCACCGACGAGGGGTTTTTGCACGTTGCCGCCTGCGGCGGCGTTGACCGTCGCACATTGAACGGTCAAGAGGTGACCGTTTACGGCAGAGAGCCGGTATTCGGAGTTATAGCAAGCACTCCGCCGCACCTTGCAAGCGGTGACAACGAGCGGAAGGCGACGGAAATCGATGATATCCTTATTGATATAGGCGCAAAAAATAAGCAGTCGGCGGAAAAGCTCGTTTCCCCGGGAGACAGAGCGGTTGTCAATTCCTCTTTCCTATCGCTCTGCGGCGACAGCGTGTCCTGTGGGGCACTTGACGACCGTTCGGGAATTGCCGTGCTTCTTCGCGCGCTTGAGCTTATTAAGGGTAAGCCGCACAAAAAAGTTACCGTTGTGTGTTCCTCTCGCGAGGAGACGAGCGGCGGCGGAGCAAAAGCCGCGGCATTTAATTCGGATGCCGACGAGATAATTGCGGTTGACGTCAGCTTTGCAAAGACTCCGGACAGCAAGGCGGAGGAATGCGGAATACTCGGCAAGGGCCCCATGATAGGTATTTCACCGTCGCTTTCATACGAATTCGGCGAGGAGCTTGTGCGCGTTGCCGAGAAAAACGACATTCCGTATCAGCTTGAGGTTATGGGCGGCAGAACCGGCACTAATTTGGACGGTATGACCACGGAGCGCGGCGGAATTAAGAGCGCGCTTATATCAATACCACAAAAATATATGCACACCGGAATAGAGGTTGTGTCCGTTACGGATATTGAGCTTTGCGCAAGGCTCATTGCCGCATACATTCTCGGAGGTGATTTAAATGCTTAACGAGCTTTGTAATTTAAACGGCATTTCCGGCAGGGAGCACGCCGTAAGAGATTATATAATTTCGCATTTGCCGTCGGACGCGGAATATCGCATAGATCCGCTCGGCAGTCTCATAGTTTATAAAAAGGGCAAAGCCGAGCCGAAAAATAAAGTTATGCTCGACGCGCATATGGACGAGGTCGGCTTCATAATAACTTATATAACGGATGACGGGTACCTGAAGTTCACCACGGTCGGCGGAATTGACGAGCGCGTTATTTTCGGCAGAGCGGTAAAGGTGGGCAAGGGGCTTATCCCCGGCGTTATAGGCGGCAAGGCTATACATCAGACGACCTCCGAGGAGAGAGGTAAATTGCCGTCCGTTGAGGATATGTATATCGATATCGGCGCGAGTTCAAAAAAAGAGGCCCTGTCTCACGTTTCACTCGGCGACGCAGTGTATTTTGACTCGTGCTACCGCGAATTCGGCGACGGCTTTATCAAGGCGAAGGCCATTGACGACCGCGTCGGCTGTGAAATTTTATTAAGACTTATAAATTCCGATTTGCCGTATTCGGCGACCTTCTGTTTCTCGGTTCAAGAGGAAATAGGCACTCGCGGAGCGGCTGCTGCGGCTTATTCGGTTGCTCCCGATTTCGCAATAGTCGTTGAGGGCACTACGGCGGCGGACATTTCGGGCGTTCCCGACGAAAAAAAAGTCTGCCGTTTGGGCGGCGGTGCCGTTGTCAGCTTTATGGACAGGGGAACCGTCTATGACAGCGAGCTCTATAAAAAGGCGTTTGAAATTGCCGAAAAGAACGGCATAGGGTGTCAGACTAAAACCGTTGTGGCAGGCGGCAACAACGCTTCCGCAATACACAAGGCGGCAGGCGGCATAAAAACTCTTGCCGTATCTGTTCCGTGCAGATATATTCACTCGGGCAGCTCGGTTGCGAAAAAAGAGGATATAGAGAGCACGTTTGAGCTTGTAAAAGCACTTTTTGCGGAGCTGTCGCAGTGCTGAAATCGATTGACGGACCGACAGAGGCAGCAGGTATCTCGGACGGTGAATTTAAAGACTGTCTTGCGGTAAAGTATATTTTATTTGCCGCTTTTCGGCTGTCACTCGGAGAGGCGTGGCTTCAAACGGACTGCGGCGGCAGAGTGACGGCTGTGCTTTTAAATAAAAACGACGGAACGATAATTTGCCCGTCAAGCTCTGCCGATTTACGGGAGCTTTCGGAGTTTGCCTCTTTTTTCGGCGAAAATATATATTTTTGCTCCGGGAACGATTGCGCGGACGCAAAAGCCGTTCTTATGGAGCTCTTAGAATTACCGCAAAAAGAAACTTGCGCACAGCCGCTTTGCGACATAACCGCGGACGAATACAAGGTGCTGACAGGTAAAACGCCCGATTCGGACGACAGGGCGTATCTCGAATGGCTTTCGAGGACGGGCAGAGGCGTGTTCGGCGGAAGCACAAGGGTTATGTGCATAAGGCAAAACGGCAAAACGGCTTCACTTGCCGTAGGCGATATAATCGGGAAAGACGCGTATATACGCGACGTTGCGACAAGCGAAAAATATCGAGGCAGAGGCTTTGCCGCGGACTGTGTTATTTCTCTTTCGAGAGAGCTTAAAAAGAGTGCCGATTGCATATTTTTAATGTGTAAGCCGGACAATGCAAAGCTGTATGAAAAATGCGGATTTCGCAAAAAAGAATACATAATAAGAAAGACTTGAAATGAAAGATTTTTTTGAAATTACAAAAAGAACCGAGGAGGCGTCAAAAAAGTCGCTGACTCTCGCCGAAAAGAAGTTTTCGGAAATAGACGAAATAACCGAATACAACCAGCGCAAGGTGCTCGCGGCGTTTATAAATAATCGTGTCGACGAGACGGATTTCAACTCCACCACCGGCTACGGCTACAACGATAAGGGCAGAGAAAAGCTCGACAAGCTCACAGCCGAGATTTTCGGCGCGGAGGACGGCTTAATAAGAGCCACCACTTTAACCTGCGGAACCCACACAATAGCGACCGCGCTTTACGGCGTACTGAGGCCCGGCGATATAATGCTCAGCGTAACGGGAGTCCCCTACGACACCATACATTCCGTTATCGGTATTGACAAAAGCAGTAAGGGTCACGGCTCACTCGCCGACTTCGGCGTGAAATTCGAATATATCGAGCTTACCGAAAATGACGAGATAGATTATGACGCAATAGAAAAAAGAGTCGGCTGCGGAGACATTAAGATGGTTTATATCCAGCGCTCGCGCGGGTATTCGCTGCGCCATTCGATTTCGGTAGACGAAATAGAGAAAATCGCGACTCTTACACACCGTGTAAGCCCCGATACGGTTGTTATGACAGACAACTGCTACGGCGAATTTACGGAGAAAAAAGAGCCGTGCGACGTCGGAGTGGATTTGGCGGCAGGCTCGCTTATCAAAAATCCGGGCGGCGCGATAGCCCCCTGCGGCGGCTATATAGTAGGCAGGCATGACCTTGTTGAGGATTGCGCATACAGAATGACCACTCCAGGACTCGGCAGAGAGGTCGGCGCAACGCTCGGAACAACGCGCAGTCTTTATATGGGGCTTTTTTCTTCGCCGCACGTAACCGGCGAGGCGCTCAAGACCGCGGTATTTGCGGCGGCGCTTTTCGATTTGCTCGGCTTTAAGGTGACTCCGCGTCCCGATGAGACGAGACACGATATTATAGAGGCGATTTGCCTTGAGAATGCCGACAGACTGATAGCCTTTTGTCAGGGAATGCAGAAGGGCGCGCCGGTGGATTCATACGTTTCACCCGTGCCGTGGGATATGCCGGGCTACGACAGCCAGGTTATAATGTCCGCAGGGGCGTTCACGTCCGGCTCGTCCATAGAGCTGTCGTCGGACGCACCGCTTCGAGAGCCGTATGCGGTTTGGATGCAGGGCGGAATCAATTTTCACAGCGGAAAGCTCGGCGTTATGCTGGCGGCAGATGAGATAATTAAAAGAGGTCTTTTGGAATAATTTACGGAATAACTTACGGAAAGGTTGATTTTATGGAACTCAGACATCTTAAAAGCGGAACCGACGTCAGAGGCACGGCGGTAAATCCCGACGATCCGAAAAAAATCGATTTGACCGATGAGGCGGTAAAGAGAATTTCCGCAGCGTTTGTCGTATTTCTCGCCGAAAAGCTCGGTAAGAAAGAGGAAGAGCTCGTGATTTCGGTCGGGCATGATTCGAGAATTTCGGCGGAGCGGATAAAATCCGACGTAATCGATGCGCTGTCTTTCTTCGGCCTTGAAATCAAGGACTGTGCGCTCGCATCAACCCCGGCTATGTTTATGACAACTAAAATGCTCGGCTGCGACGGAGCTGTTCAGATAACCGCGAGTCACCATCCGTGGGACAGAAACGGGCTTAAATTCTTTACTCCCGACGGAGGACTTTCCGGTGATGAAATAAAGAGTATACTCGAATATGCCGAGGAGCACGAAAGCGGCAGCTGCCCCGAAAGGTTAAATTTGCAGGAGGTCGATTTTATGTCGGTCTACTGCGAGCACCTTTGCAATATGATAAGAAAGGGTGTTAAGTCAGACGATTACGAAAGACCGTTAAAGGGACTGAAAATCGTTGTTGACGCAGGTAACGGAGTAGGCGGATTTTACGCCGAAAAGGTACTCTCCCCCCTCGGAGCGGACACAACCGGCAGCCGCTATTTGGAGCCGGACGGTATGTTCCCGAATCATATCCCGAATCCCGAAAACGAGACGGCGATGAATTCCGTGCGAGAGGCAACTCTCGGCGCGAAAGCCGACCTCGGCGTAATATTTGACACGGACGTTGACCGCGGCGGCTGCGTAAGCTCCGACGGCAGAGAGATAAACAGAAACGCTCTTGTCGCCCTGGCGGCGGTCATTGCGCTCGAAAATAATCCTGGCGGCACCGTTGTCACCGATTCCGTAACGTCTGCGGGGCTTACCGAGTTTATAGAAAAAACGCTGGGCGGACATCATCTGCGCTTTAAGCGCGGCTATAAGAACGTCATTGACGAGGCGATAAGACTTGAGGAAAACGGTATAAACGCTCCGCTTGCCATAGAGACTTCGGGTCACGCGGCGTTCAGGGAGAATTATTATCTTGACGACGGCGCATATCTCATAACGAAAATAATTATAAAGGCCGCCGATATGAAAAAGCAGGGTAAAAAGCTTTACGACCTCATATCAGAGCTTAAATATCCGGCGGAGGAAAAGGAAATCCGCCTTAAAATAACCGAGGAGGACTTCAGAGCCGTCGGCGACAGGCTTTTAGAGGAGCTTGCAGATTTTGCCGCAAAGCGCGATGGCTGGCAAATTGCACCCGACAGCCACGAGGGAATCAAAATAATTTTCCCCAAAACCGAGAGCTTCTTTATTTTAAGGCAGAGCGTCCACGACCCGGTAATACCGATAAATTTCGAGAGTGCCCAAAACGGCGGAGTGAAGAAAGCCGCAATCTCGCTCTATGAATTTATAAAAGATTTCGACGGAGTGGACATTTCTCCGCTCAAACAGATTTTATAACCGCGTTAAATATGTACGGAGGTGCTTGTTTACGGTATACGATACTATATGTGAAATTTTGAGCGAGCAGCTTGAAATACCGCTCGACGAAATAACCGCCGAGTCAAAGCTGCGCGATGATTTATCGGCAGACAGCCTTGACCTTATCGACCTCGCTATGACTTTGGAGGACGAATTCAGAAAAGAGGTGCCGGACGAGGCGCTTGAAAAGATGAAAACGGTGGGAGACGTAGTAGCATTCATAGAGGAAGAGTAAGCGGTATATTTTCGGGGGATAGGAAAAAATGCTCGGAGCGGATTAACCGAACCTTAAGCGGCGCAACTGCGGCGGTTAAGGCTTGCCCGAAGGCGTACGAATGTACTCCGAGGGTGAGGTTGATTCGGAGCAAAGGGTAAGCTTTGCCGCCAAAAAGCAACTGTTTATACAAGGATTTGTCTTTTGTTTTTTTTGCGTTCCGGACATTTTTACCCTCTTTTTTCGGGGGATAGGAAAAAATGCTCGGAGCGGATTAACCGAACCTTTGTTTATACAAAGTTTTGTCTTTTGTTTTTTTGCGTTCCGGACATTTTTAACATCCCCAGTTGACATTCCGAGGCAAAGAATTTATAATCTGTTTATGTATAAAACGGAGGATTTCAAATGGATAAAAAAATAATCGCAGTTATCTGCGCTTCCTTAATCGTAATATCGGTAGCTTTTGCCTCATGCGGAAAAAAGAAGCCGACTATAAACGCCAAGGACGCCACATATGAGGTTGTTACCGACGAAGAGGGCAACACTGTTCTCAATGAGAACGGCGAGATTGAAATATATGTCACCGACGAGGACGGCAAAAAGGTCACGGACGAAAACGGCGAAATTAAAACGGGTGCCGTTCCGTTCCCCAATCAGATAACCGACGGCGTATTTCACGAGACAAAGTATTTTAAAATGGTTTATCCCAACGGCTGGACCGTGGGCAATTCCGGCATAGCCACCTCAAAGAAATACAAGGGGCTCGACGCGCAGGTTATGTATTCCGGCGCGGCGACTGATGACAGCGCAGCGGAAAATGAGGCAAATAACGCCGTTTCGCAGTGGAATCAGATTTTGTCGCAGGCAGGCGACGCGGTAACGGGCGTAACCGTTGAGCAGCGTACCGTAACTCTCGAAAAATGCGGAGCCACCGCATACGTAGTCGAGGTCAAAAAGGCGGACGACAAAAACCCGAAAACATATTCCGTATATCAGCTCACTATGGATTTTGTCTGCAACGGCGGGCTTTACCACGTGCAGTGCTTTACCGAGGACGGCAACACCTTTGACGGCAGCCTTGATTTGGCGGCAATGTACGGCGCAAATCTCACAATTAAATAAGAGTTCAAATAAAGAACATTGCATTTGCAAAGCGGTTCACGGGGTATTTGCCTCGGGAGCCGCTTTTTGCCTCCCTTGTAAAGGGAGGTGGGTTGCCGAAGGCAACTCGGAGGGATTTTGTAGGGTTATATGGAATTTAAATAGAATGAGCGTGACCTTTAATCCCTCAGTCCGCTCGTGGACTCGCGTCCAGCTCCCTTTTCAAGGGAGCCTATATAAATCCCTCAGTCATCTTCGCCATTGCCTCCCTTGAAAAGGGAGGTGGGTTGCCGCAAGGCAAGCCGGAGGGATTTTATAGGGTTATATGGAATTTAAATAGAGCGTGCGTGACCTTTAATCCCTCAGTCCGCTCGTGGACTCGCGTCCAGCTCCTGACGGGAGAGAGTCCCCTTTGTCGCTCCGCGACATTTCCCCACACTGTGGGGAATCACCCTTTTCAAGGGAGCCTGAATAAATCCCTCAGTCTACTCACTTCGTTCGCAGACAGCTCCCTTTTCAAGGGAGCCTATTTAAGCCCTCTGTTTTTACCCGAAAATCACCGTAAAAATGTTCAAAACCGTGTTCAATACTTGTCAAAAAGTTCAAAACTCGAAAACGTTAACAATTTGTTCATAATTTTACAACAACATTGCCAATTTTGTTTGCCACTTTTGCCCAAAAATAACAATTCTATTTGTTCAATACAGAAAATCAACAAATTTGTGTGAACAATTTATTGACTTTTTTCGTTTAAAATTCTATACTTTAACTAACCATAGGAATGGTGTAATAGGGCGAAGTGCCCCCTTTTTTGAGGGAGCGCTGCCGCACGGCTGATTTACCGTGCAGTTTCCATCCCGTTTTGATACACATCCTACGGTAATATGCTCGGGTGTGTATCATCAGTTTTCCACCGATTCATTTTTACGGAAGTGGAAACGGTGGAAACCGACCGAGTTAACGTGCCGAAATCGGTTTGCTTTCTTGTAAATCAAAGAGCGGTCAGAAGTACAGCGGATTTTGTGCGAGGAATTGTTGCGGGGAGTGCCGCCCGCAGAAAAAATCGGGTACGCATACATGGTTTTAATGTAAATCTTTTTAGGAGGAAAAAACACGTATGAAAAAATCTACCAAATTGTTAAGTGTCATCTTGGCAGTTGTCATGATTTTCTCAACTATGTCCGTAATGGCGTTTGCCGCAAAGACGGAGTATCAGACCTCTGATAACCTTACCGCTCTTGACGCATACAGCCCGGACGGCGCGGTAACAAGACTCTCTACCGAAGAGAGAATGTCAGTCGTATTTGACTTCCTCGATGTTACCCTTGCCGCCGCGAACATAAACATGGGCGATGTTATTAACAAAGCAGGTTTGCATCTTGTTATCGACCTTCGCTCGGTTAATGCTCTTTGCGGAACCATCGACAGCGCTCAGGCTCTTCTTAACAACGGACTTGTTAAGCTTGTCAAAGGCTTGCTCGGCATAGTTAAAGACGCTAACCTTAAAAACTGGCCGTCGGGCATGACAAGAGAAAACCACGATCAGCTTGACATAGTCAACGGCATTGCAACTCTTCTTAACGACAACGCAGGTCTCGTTAAAAAGGTTATCAACGACGGCAAACTCGACGTCGGCATTATCGGCAACTTTGTTGATATCTCCGGCGTTAATAAGTACCTCTCGGATCTTCCGGGTATGTTAAAAGGCCTCGTTTATCCGATGTTCGCAAGAGTTGACGATGACATGGCGCTCATCAACACTTATTCAACAACAACCGCAAATCCCGACACTCTTGTCAAGAATGTCCTCATCAACGCTATGTCTAAGCCGCAGAGCTATACTTCTTATAAAGAAGACGCTTCCGGCAACTGCATAAGCAATCACATTGCTCTTCCGAAAAGCGCTGAAGCAGGCCTTCGTGATTATTATGTTAAGGGCTCAGACTCTAAGGGTGCTTACATCGAGGTATTTGAATATGATACCGCCAAGAAGACATATGTTTCTCAGGATGAGAAATATTACAAGACCGAAGAAACCGATATGGAAGGCAACGGCACAGGCGTTTATGTTTACACCAACGCTTCGGGCGAAAACGTAAAATATTACGTTAAGGACAGCTACTTCCTTCCCTCACTTGCCACAAGCGGTAAGGTTTCCGAAATCTTCAACCTTGACAGCAATACTTTTGTTTCGGCTCTCTATCAGATAGCTCCCTATGTATTTAAGGATCTTGCTCCCGTTGTTCTCAACGGCTCGGTTAAGATGCTTCTTGCACAGTGGTTCGGCGCTGAAAAGACCGAGCTCTTCGGCGGCAAGGCTTCAGAGGCCACCGCTGTTCTCGCTAAGCTTCCGTCAGATGTAAAGGCATTCTATTCTAAGGCTGCCGGCACATACAACTGGGAGTGGTCGGACTTCACAATAGGCTCCGACGGCAATGGCTATTATCGCCTTGTCAGCAAAGACGGTCTCACAGAGACCTGGCTCAAGTTTGATATGTCCACCGCTAATTCGTTCGCTAAGCTCATTAACTGGAACTACACCATCTCCGGTGATTTCGTTGACGAGTTTATGCCCACAGCTGCAAACAACGGCTCCGTTACTGCTTCGGCAGCGGGTTATACCACCGTTCTTGCATCGCTCAACGATTTTGTCGGCAAGGCAATCGACACAATGCTTTCGGATACTGCAAAGGCTGCAATCAATTGGACAAAGGGCGATAATACAAAGCTCATTCCCAATCTTCGCAAGGCTCTTCAGTATGTAGCAGCTTATAACCCCGAGTATCTCTTCGGTACCGGCTATGAGACTGTTTATGCAGGCTACTATGACACAGTTGTAGATAAGACCGCTTCCAATCAGGATGTTGTTACCGCTCTCGGCGCAATCGGCGTTAAGGCTCTTATGCCTCAGATAATTCTCCCGTCGGCTGCCGAGCTCAAGGGACAGAACGTAACCGCTCTTCTCGCTTGCGTAATTCGTGAGCTTGCAACTCAGTTCGTTCCGACTTACAACTATGACGCACTTATTTATGCCGATTACAACTCGAAGACCCTCGTAAAGGGTAAGGACAGCGGCTATTGGCTCGATGTTATCTTTACCATGGGCACCGACATCGGTATGAAGTATCTCTCCAAGCTTGCCGACCTCGGCTCCGATAAGGCTGACGGCTACAGCGTTGCAGCCTCCAAGACTTATAAGCTTGCAGACTTCGAAAAGAACACACGCGCTTGGGAAGACACCATTGACTGGATAATCGACTGGGCTCTCACCTCTGACAACGAGTGGTGCTGGAAGGTACAGAAGCTCATCAACACCGATGGCCTTGACCTCAACCTTGCTACCGCACAGGATCCGTGGGTTAAGCTCGACAAGATTATCCGCGACGTTCTTCCTGTTGAGAAGATAGTCAACGAAACCGCTACTGACGGTAAGACCTTCCTTGAGACTGTTCTCAGAGAAGACATTATCGACAGACTTCTCAACCTTGACGTAAGCAAGCTCCTCGGTACAAACAGCGTTACGGGCATATTCAATATTCCTGCTAACAGCACTCTCAGAACCGAGGCTCTGTATCCCGCAGTATTCAGAATCGTAAGAGAACTCCTTAACAAGGTTCTCGGCAAGGTATGCGGCAACACCGCTCTTATCGCCGATTCTTACAATTCACTTGACGCTATTCTTCAGAAGGGCGCTATTGCAGACCTCGCAGAGAAATTGATTGTAGGTATTGCCTATGCCGTTAAAACAGGCGGTCTTCTTGACGTAGCTCTTCCGATCGTAAACTTCTTCCTCGGCTGGACTACTAACGCTCAGTCCTATGCTGAGCCTAAGCTTACAGTAGATAAGGGTACACTTAACTATGTACAGCTTACAAACGGCCAGATGAATACTACTCTTAAGGTAACAAACGCATCTGCAGGTATGATCTTAAAGCACGGCGATACATATGATCATCCTTATATGCTCACTCTTAAGTCTGTTACCGTTAACGACACCGAAATGCTCACAAGCGGCGAAAAGACTCTTTCACCGTATGAGAGCACCGATGTTACTCTTAACGCGGCAGTTCCCACAGACAGCCTTGTAAAGGTAACCGCTGTTTATAGCTTCACCTTCAAGGACGGTACTGCTTACAACGGCGACATTACTTCCACTACCTTTGAGTATGCAACCAACGATACAGCCGATACCGTCGGCACCCCTTGGTCTAAGGAAGATAAGAAGACAAACTTATATGAGGTAGTTAAGATGAAGGGTGAAACCACCACAGATTACCTTGTAACAAGTGCATCGGCTCTTGCTTCTGCTATTTCAAACATTGCCGTAACCTGGACTAACCAGAGAGATTCTGATTGTAAGTTCGACGCAAGCTCTGTTTCCGCTTATAATTCAACCTACTTTGAGTCCTCGGGTCAGGCAGAGGCTCTCGTCGGTCAGAAATTCTTGACAGGCGATCCCAACGGTATTGTTACCGTTAACCCGCTCAGACTTAAATCCGATGTTGACGCAGCGACGGTTCCCTCGGGTGCCACATATGCTCTCGGTAACAGCTCGGTAACTGTTTACGGTGAATACAGGAAACGTCACGGTACTCTTACCATGACTGCCCCGTTCGGCACTCTCTATTACTACAATGCGATGCCGATTAAAACTCTTGTAGACAGCGAGTTCAAGGCTAACCGCGATTCTTCTAAGTATCCGGCAGAGGCTTGGAACACTTACTGGACAGCTCTTACCGCTGCTGCTAAGATTGCTTACGGCCCGTTCAAGAAGGCTAACCTCGGCAATTACAGTGATGCTAATCTCACTGCAGCCATAACCGCTCTTGAAACCGCCGTTAAGGCTCTTGATACAGCAAGCACAACACCTTCAAGCGGTTCCGCAACCGTTACACCGGCTCCCATTGAGGCTGCTCTTAAGGATGCCGGCGACATCAACTATCAGAACTTCGACCTCTATGCTTATTGGGCTTACGAAAAGGCAATGAAAGCCGGCAACGCTATCATTGACGCTTACAAGGGCCCCGTAGCTCCCGAAAAGTACATTGACGGCAGCTCACTTTCAGAGGCTGAAATTACTGCTATTGCCAACAAGGCAAACACTACATATAAGAGTGCTATCGTAGCTTCCATGAAGGCTCCTTCAATCGAAGCTCAGAACGCTTATATGGATGCCGTAAAGGCTTACAAGGCTCCCAGTTATTCAGAGCTTGAAGTCCTTAACAGCGCTAAGAACATTGCTTGGTATGCAAGCTTCCTGAAGAGCGCTGCGGTTACAACTCAGAAGCAGTTCCTTGATAAGGAAATCAAAGCCGCTAAGGCTCAGGGCTACAAAGAGGCTGATTACACAGCAGGCTCTTATGCAAGATATACCAAGGCTCTTGCAGCTGCCGAGGCATTAAATGCCAACGCTAATGCTCTTCAGTCCGAGGTATTCGATGTTAAGTATGAGCTTGAAATCGCTCAGCGCGCTCTTATGCCGAAATCGGCTTCTGCTCTCGAGGCAGGTGCTTACACCGAGCTTGAGGCAGTTATAGCTCAGGCTAAGTCAATATTCACTGACAACAGTGCATATACATTTGACGCATCAAAAGCTGACGGCCTTACAGAGACCGAAGCTTATGCTAAGCTCGTTTCCGTACTCGGCTATGAGTACACCGATGAGAAGGGCAACACAGCAAACCTTTACAGCGGCTCCGCTGAAAACTATGCTGCAAATGACCGCTTCTATTCAAACGTTGTAGCAGCTCAGATTGACGCTGTTATCACAAACCTCAAGAATGCTATGGCTCCGTTCGTATGCAAGTACGTAGCAGTTCCCACCACAGCGGGTTCAAATGAGGGCGTTTCCGTAACAGAGAGCGCTTCTCTCATCACCGGCGTAACACCCGGCTCGCTCGCTACTGCCGACGACGTACTCGCAAGAGTAACGGCTAAGGATTCTTCGGCTACAACTCTTAATGTTGCCGCTAACGCTGCAGGCCTCTATGGTACAGGCGCTACCGCAACACTCAGCCTCAAGTCGAGCGGTGCTCCGGTTGCTATCTACACAGTCGTTATCTACGGCGATGTAAACGGCGACGGTGTTGTTGACGGATTCGATGCTTCCTCCATGGACCTCGCAATCAACAACAAAGCTGCTCTCACAGGCGCTTATAAGACTGCAGGCGGCCTTGCTACCGGTAAGGTTGACCTCGCTAACTACGGCCTTGTAGTTGACGCTGCTTACGGCGGAACTGCAATTGCTCAGAAGTAATTTCCTTTAATTACTTAAGTTAAAACCCGGTGGGGGAGGCGTCTCCCCCACAAGGGCGTATGTAATGGGATATTCTTAAAAAGATTAGAGCATATACTTTAAAAGTGCGGCGGAATAGTTTTGTGAAAAAACGGTACAAAGCTTGTAAAGCTCGCGAGGGAAAAACTTTATTTGTGATAGCGTAAGGGATATTTTCTTTCGGTGTGCCATTTTTATTCACAAATTATTGACATTGTGCTCTCAAAAGTGTATATTTAATATTGATTAAGAATAGAAGGAGGCAAAAAATGACCAAGGCAAAAAAGGCTATTAGCCTTATTGTATCTGTAGTTATGCTCCTTGGCGTGCTTGCAGTCGGCGTTTTCGCAAATGATAATACCGGTGTCGCAGAAAACGGCACTATCGCTTTATCGTTTGACAAGGCGTCATATAACGCAGGCGAGACGGTCAAGGTTACCGTAAAATTAACCACAGATTATTATGCTGCAACGGTTTCTGTTCCTGTTCAGTATGACAGTAGTGCTGTTAAGTTTGTAAGCGGCACAACCGATTCAACGCTGTTCGGTGCAGGCGATGCAACAAAGACGGTCGTAAATGATGCTGCTGCGGGCGGCAAGACTTATGTCTATGTCGGCGTATTACCGCAGGCTGCCGGCGGAGCTGTTGCTCAGAAGGCAAACGGCGTCGTACTTTCGACCCTCACCTTTACCGCTTCTAAGGCCATTTCCGATACTGCGGCCGCTTTCGGTGTGCTTAACGATCAGAAAACAATGACCAATCTCGGCGGTAAACTCTATGTAGGTTCCTACAAGACCTCTGATGTAGCCTCAACGGTTTATACCACAGGTCAGAAACTTACTTTCCCGGTAATGAAGGCTGCAGCTGCAGCTGATCCGGAACTTATCCTTACCGAAGAAGGCAACGGTGCGGTTATCAGAACCGACCTTTGCACAGGCTCGGGCGATTATGCCGGCTGTGTATTCGGTATAGATACCCTTAATGGCGAAAACATTGAGGATTATGTTACCACAAAAGCAGGTTCTGTTGAAGTAGTTGCCAACGAAGACGGCAATATGTCAACAGGTGCTACTATCCTTCTTAAAGATGACAGCGGCAAAGTAGTTGCAACCTATGTATTCATTTACTTCGGCGATGTAAACGGCGATGGTTCGGTAGATATTACCGATGCTGCTATGGTTGAAGCACACGATCAGTGGGTTGAGACAATTGACGAAGATACGGCTGCTTACTATGCATCTGATGTAAACTATGATGCAGTAATAGATATTACTGACTCTGCTGCAATTGAGGCACAGGATCAGTGGGTTGAGGAGCTTGAAGCTCAGAACGTCATAGCTGCCGGCTTTAATGAAGCGTGGTAATTCTTTGTAATACTGAAGAAACAATATTTTACAAATAGGAGACTAAATTATGCTTAAGATGAAGAAAATTTTAAGTGTGGCTCTTGTTGTATTTATGCTTTTGACTACAGTTGCTATCGGCGCATATGCAGTTCCTGCTAACGATGCTGAGGTCGGTTTGGTTCTTGTTTCTGATAAAAAAGAAGCTGAAATCGTTTCCGGCGCAAAGGTAACTGTTACCTTCTACTTTGAAATGAAAGACTACAGTCAGCTCATGAGTGATACTAAGTTTGCTATACTCTATGATGCAAATGTTTACACTCCTGATACGACAAGTCGTACTTTCCTTGGTGACTGGGCAACATATGCTAAAGATGCAACAACCGCTAAAATTAACGCAGCATACGGCTCAACTGTTATGAATGCTTCTACAATGTCTGCAGAAGAAAAAGCAACTTATAACAGCGCTGTAATGCTTACAGCCGGTGCTGATGCAGGTCAGGGTGCTACATCGAAAAAGGGTTATTCTGTAACTAAGGGCGAAAACGGTCTTTCTGTTGCAGAGTGCTCAATCGTATTTAATGTAACCGGTGACGCTGCTGCTGTTACTGCCGGCAATAAGAATATCAAAATCTGCGATGCTCTTGACAAAAACCAGTACATTAAGGGCACAACAGGTTCTGCTACTCCCAAGAATGTTGCAAGCATAGATACAAGCAAAGGTAACATCATGGCTAACATGCCGTCAGCTCCGTCTTATGCTGTAGCTAAGTATAAGACTCAGGTTAAGTTCACCGGCGATAAGACAACTGGTCCGGATGATCTCTTCCAGTTCAGACTTACTTCGGTTATCACAGCTGCTGACTTCGCTGCTATGAACTCAAACGGCAATACAATTAAGAGCGTTGGCTTCATTGCTGCCAACACAGGCGCTGCCGATGCAGCTGATGCTAAGGCAGCAGTTGAGAAAGGCACCGCACTTCCGTCAGCTTGGAAGGCTGCTTCTACCGACTATGTAAGTCAGGCAAACGCTTCTTCCGATGCATACTTCGGCGCAATCGTCAAGAATATCTCTCATGCTTCTCAGGCAACTGATATTGACTGCATCGCTTATGTATGCTACAATGACGGTACTGCCGATCATTATGTTTGGTATTCCGCAGCTGTAACTGCTAAAGTTGCTTCAGGATATGATGCTGCTGTTGCTGCTTGGAAAGCTCAGTAATTGAATTTTACCAAGAAACCACAGCGAAACTTTACTATCGGTTCGGCTGTTCAAAACTGAATATTCCGTTCCGACATTAAATTTTATTATTATATCTTGAAAGGAGATTAAATCTCAATGAAACAGGTTTATCAAACACCGGATTTCGATGTTTCTGCATACGAGCTTGATGATATCATCACAATCTCCATAGGCACCGGCCCCGTAGAGGGCGGCGACTCGGGTTGGGTTGAGATCTGACGCTCACGTAGCAATCGATCCGATTTATTAACAATCATAAGCAGAGCAAGGTTCGCCTTGCTCTGTTTTTTTGTGCCCTGTTTTGCATTTTGTGCACCATTCCGTTTCTGTACCCCATTTTGATATCGTGTGCCTATTCTGTTTTTGTACTTAATTTAGGTGCTGTATGCCTATTCTTTTTTTGTGTGTCATATGAGGAGCTTTCCACACACCCCTGCCCGCCCTTTTCACTATTCGTTTTCCACTTCTGTTTTCGTCTTTTTACTTTTCAGCCTCACTTGCAGAGAGCAAGCCTCGCCAAAGCAGTTTGGAAGCTTTTTGCCTCCCTTGAAAAGGGAGGTGGGTTGCCAAGGGCAAGCCGGAGGGATTTCATAGGAATTTACGGAATTTAAAAAGAATGTGCGTGACCTTTAATCCGCTTTTTGCCTCCCTTGAAAAGGGAGGTGGGTTGCCGCAGGCAAGCCGGAGGGATTTCATAGGAATTAACGCAATTTAAAAAGAATGTGCGTGACCTTTAATCCGCTTTTTGCCTCCCTTGAAAAGGGAGGTGGGTTGCCGAAGGCAAGCCGGAGGGATTTTGTAGGGTTATATGGAATTTAAATAGAAAGCAAATTACTTTTTAATCCCTCAGTCTACTCACTTCGTTCGTAGCCAGCTCCCTTTTCAAGGGAGCCTTTTTTGTCGCTCCGCGACATTTCCCCACACCGTGGGGAATCACCATTGCAAGTGAGACAGATAACGGAGGGGATATAAATTATGGTGTTTGACTTGCATATCGCGAGTATTTGCAAAATCAAAAAAGCCCTTTGAGAAAAGATTTCTCCTCTCTCAAAGGGCAAGTTGACACACTAAAATTTTATTTATTCATACGTCTTACAATCCAATCACTTGTAACACTTTCTGCTTCCGCACATTCACCATAATCCAATTCTGCTAAATCACCCATTGTTTCATCAATACTTAAAATGGATGCTAATGAAACCACTCTTGCATCTTCTTCCTTATGGTTTCCACCACATAGGAACTGCCAATATCCATCTTCATCATGAGAAACATATAATATAGGTTTATTTTCCTCTAATACATGACAGCAAGTAAAGCACGCTGTATTAGGAGCATCTGAAAATGGAAATTTCTTATTTTTCATTCATAACACCTCCAACATTCGATTTGTACTTCATTTTAAAAATGGGCAACTCCGATTGGAATTGCGCACTCGCTATACTTGCTATCTTAACATAACATTCAGTATCGCACAACCTTTTGAGAAAAGGATTTCTCCTCTCTCAAAGAGCTTGAATGAATTAATTTATAGGTTTCTTTGAAAAATCACCATATCTGTAAGCTTGACGCCACATTCAAATATCGGGTGGTCGTAATTATTTGTAAAAAAGTTCGGTATAATATGAGAACGAACAAAACCGCACTTTTCATAGAATGGAACTGTCAGAGGGCTGTCGCCGGTTCCAACCTGTAAAACGGAATATTTATAGGCATATTCGTTCACAAGAAAATCTATCAAGGCTTTGGCATAGCCTTTGCCTTGATATTCGGGAACGGTTGCAATATTCTTTATTTCAAGAATTCCGTCGCCCTCATCGGTGACGACACATTCAGCTTTCACGCCGTTATCGTCAAGCACATACATAGTGCCTTTTTCAAGATAGCGGTCTATCATATTCTCCTGTTCATCTGCCAAAAGCAGCAATGATAGAAACTGTTTTTTGTTTTCTTTGATTTCTCGAAATTTCATACCTGACATTCTACCTGATTTTATTTTAGACTTTTATCATACTTTTGAAAATGGGCAACTCCGACTGGAATTGACCACTCGCTATGCTTGCTATCTTAACATAACATTCAGTATCGCACAAACTTTTGAGAAAAGGATTTTCTCCTCTCTCAAAGGGCAAGTTGGCAAACTTGAAGTTATAGTGCAATCTTTTTCCATTTTCTAATCTTGGTTCTAAAGGTTCCGAA